>Ga0073928_10001156_pt1 | contig 52698 bp, 58 predicted proteins | sample PaiPotPPA55metaG_FD_76969 | JGI IMG/M metagenome (GOLD analysis project Ga0073928, IMG submission 76969) | Iron sulfur acid spring bacterial and archeal communities from Banff, Canada, to study Microbial Dark Matter (Phase II) - Paint Pots PPA... ... | reverse complement strand
TGGATGCGATAGACGCTCGATGGCAAGCCGAAGATGATGAGGCTGTTGTCGTGCGGCAGCAGCGTGGCCAGCCGCGCGCCGGCTCCTATTGGTGAGGACTTCGATGTGCCACTTGCGAGCTGCAGCGGCCCGCCGATGATGAGGTAGCGCAGGAGCCACTGCGCGACGTAGTTCATCATGATCGTGGTCACGACCTCGTGGGCTCCCACGGTCGCCTTGAGCACTCCGGCGACGCCGGCCCACAAGGCCCCCGCGACCATGCCTCCGACCAGGACCATGGGCAGCAGGATCGGAGTAGGCAGGGTGTTGAACTTGACGCCGATGGCCGTGCACGCCATGGATCCGGCGAGGAGCTGTCCCTCGGCGCCGATGTTGAACAGCCCCGCCCTGAACGGCAGTGCCACCGCGACTCCCGTTGCGATGAGCGGCGTGAGGAAAACGATGGTGTTGGAGATCTGAAGGGCGGGGTTCTCGCCCTGGGTGCAGCCGATCCCGAAGCCGCCGCAGATCAGCCCCGCGTACGCGCTGAAGGGGTTGCCTCCGGTGACCGCGACGATCAGGGCGCCGACGACGAAGGCGAAGGCGACCGATCCGAGGGGCATCGCGAGCCCGCCGACGACGCGGCGCAGTACCGGAGGCAGGCCCGGCGGCCGGGGACGGGCGACGATCGCGCCCGTCCCCTGCGCCATTAGGCCGGGATGTCAGCCGGCGGCGTTAGCGTCCCTGCTTTGATCTCGTCGTGGACCTTGGTCACCTCGGCCAGGATGTCGGCCGGGAGACTGAAGTTGTCCAGCTGGTAGCCGGCGCCGTCGTTCTGGATGTCGAAGGTCAACGCGCCGCTTGTGAATTTGCCGTCGACGACGTTCTTGATCGCCGTGTACGTTGCGACGTCCACCTTCTTCAAAGCGCTTGCGATGACGGAGGGGTCGGCATCCTTCTGGTCCGCGTCGACGCCGATGCTCTTGACGCCGTTCTGCCCCGCGGCCTGCAGGGCTCCGAGCCCGCATCCGCCGGCGACCTGGAAGACGACGTCAGACCCGCCGTCGATCTGTCCCTTGGCGACGCCCTTGCACTTGGCCGGGTCGGTGAAGTCGTTGGAGTAACCGACCAGCACCTTGATGCCGGGGTCTTCCATCGCGGCGGCCCACTTGTAACCCGCGATGTAGTGATTGACCGGCGGGATGCTCACGCCGCCGACGGCGCTGATCACACCCTTGTTGTTCTTCAGCTTGCCCTGCTTCTCGAGCATTCCCGAAATGACGCCCACCATTGCGCCCGCGTCCTGCTCCCTGAAGAAGAGCGACTGGACGTTGGCGTGCTGGAGGTCATTGCCCTTGGCGTCGGTGCCGGCGCCGTCGATGATCGCGAAGTGCACGTTCGGGAATTGGCCCGACACGGTGCCCACCGCTTCCTGCATCAAGAAGCCGACTCCGATCACGAGGTCGTAGTTGGTCGAGGCGAAGTTCGTCAGGTTGGGGATGTAATCGTCTCCCGTCTTCGACTCCTTGACGTCGCCCTTGACGTTGAAGTCGGTGATCGCCTTCTGAAGCCCGACATAAGCGAGGTGGTTGAAGCTCTTGTCGTTGAGACCGCCGATGTCCGTGACAAGGCCGATCTTGTATTGCTTGGCCGGGGGCGAAGCTGTGTTGCCGCCGCAGGCGGCCGCCAGCATCAACGCCACAGCCACCAGACCAAATAACCGAAGCCGCGTCTGCCCCATCCTAATTAGCTCCCTCTCAAAAAAACCTTGGCCACAGCCGGGCGCCACACCGCTCGGTCGGGCCGGATTGTAGCACTCGCCTGTGAGCCTTCCAGGGCGGTGTGGAACGATAGGCGGCGGTGGTTCCGCTCGAGGTCATCGGCCGCAAACGCGACGGGGGTGAGCACTCACGCGAGGAGATCGAATTCCTGGTCTCCGGTTACGTGCGCGGCGACGTTCCCGACTACCAGATGGCGGCCTGGCTGATGGCGGTTTGCATCCGCGGAATGACGCGTGCTGAAACCCTTGCCTTGACCCAGGCGATGGTCGCCAGCGGCGAGGTGCTCGACCTGAGCCGCATCCAGGGAATCAAGGTCGACAAGCACTCGACCGGCGGCGTCGGCGACAAGGTGACGCTGGTGGCGGCGCCGCTCGCGGCCGCATGCGGCGTCAAGGTGCCCAAGCTGAGCGGTCGGGCCCTCGCACACACGGGCGGGACGCTGGACAAGCTCGAGTCGGTCCCCGGACTTACCGTGGATCTCGAGCCGGAGCGCTTCATCCGGCAGGTGCGGGAGGTCGGGATCGCTGTCGCCGCCCAATCTCCACACCTGGTTCCTGCGGACAAGCTCCTGTACGCGCTGCGCGATGTGACCGCGACCGTCCCGTCCTTGCCTCTGATCGCCTCGAGCGTGATGTCGAAGAAGATCGCTGCGGGCGCGGACGCGATCGTGCTCGACGTCAAGTTCGGCCGCGGAGCATTCATGCCAGACGTCGCGTCGGCCACCGAGCTCGCCTCTGAGATGGTTCAGCTCGGGGAGGGTGCGGGCCGCCGGACCGTCGCGCTCGTCACGGCGATGGACAACCCGCTCGGGCGTTCGGTCGGCAACGCGCTCGAGGTGCGCGAGGCGCTGGATGCGCTGGCCGGCATGGCGGATGACGAGCTGGTCCAGGTCTCGCTGGTCGTCGCCCGCGAGATGTGCCGGCTGGCGGAGGTCAACGTCGACCCGGACGAAGCGCTCCGATCGGGCGCCGGGCGTGCGACGTTCGAGCGCATGCTCGCCGCCCAGGGCGGCAGGTTGGCCGAGGGGTTGCCGGTGGCGCCCATCCAGCTCGCCATGCCGTCTCCGGCCGATGGTTACGTGCAGTCCATCGACGCGCTCGAGGTTGGCCTCGCCGGGCTCGAGCTGGGAGTCGGACGCAAGAAGAAGGACGATCGGGTCGACCACGCGGCGGGCATCGTCCTCGAGGCGCCGGTGGGCGCAAGGGTCCGCGCCGGCGACCCTCTCGCCACCGTGCATGCGCGAACAGAGGAGCTCGCGCGGTCGGTGATGCCGCGCCTGCAGGCGGCGTGGCGCCTCAGCCGGCAGGAGGTTCGGCGGCCGCCCCATGTTCTCGCCCGGGTGGACAGGGACGGCGTTACGAAGAGCGGCGGATAATCTCCGCGGTGGCGGACGCAGGCGAAAAGAAGTATCACGTCGGGCTCGCCAAGGGTGAGGTGGGCGAGTACGTATTGGTGCCGGGCGACCCGGGACGCACGCCGATGATCGCGAAATACCTGGATGACGCTAAAGAGATCGCCTTCAGCCGCGAGTACCGCACCTTCACCGGGTCGCTTGATGGCGTGCCCGTCTCGGCGATGTCGACCGGCATGGGCGGTCCATCGGTTGCGATCGGGATCGAGGAGCTCAGCGAGCTCGGCGTGCACACCTTTCTGCGTGTCGGCACGTGTGGCGCGGCGCAGCCCCAGATCAAGATGGGCGACCTCGTGATCGCGCTCGGATCGGTCCGGAGCGAGGGCACTCCGAACGGCTACGTTCCGCTCGAATACCCGGCGGTGGCCTCGCTGCACGTGGTCAACGCGCTCGTGGACGCCGCGAAAGCATCGGGTGCGCCGTACCACGTGGGGATCATCCGCAGCGTGGACGCGCTCTATTCCGACCTGCTCCCAGACACCATGCCTCGTCCGCACGTGCGCGACGAGCTCGAGATGTGGTCTCGCGCGGGCGTGCTGAGCAATGACATGGAGACCTCCACCCTCTTCGTGGTCGCGCGACTGAGGAAGCTTCGCGCGGGCACGATCAACCTGTGCGTGGATGAGCTCGGCGCCGGCGAGATCCACCACCTCGATCCTTCGTATATGGACCGCATGCTTAAGGTGGCGGTGGATGCGATCCGCCGTCTGATCGAGCACGACCGTGCCGCTGAAGGTAAGTAGTCACCCCCTCGTCGCCGACAGCCTGCGCGGACTGCGCGACCGCTCGACCCCTCCCGAAGAGTTCCGGGTCCTGGCACGCAAGGTCATCACCTTGTTGCTGTACGAGGCGACCGCGGACCTCGAAGTGCGCCGGGGCACTGTGCAGACCCCACTGGCCGAAGCCGATGCCATCTCCATCGAACGCGAGGTCGTCGCCATCCCGGTCCTGAGAGCCGGTCTTGGACTTCTTGCTCCCGTGCTGGAGCTGCTCCCGCGCGTGAGCGTCGGCTACATAGGCCTGGAACGCGACGAGGAGACCGCGGTCGCGCGCATTTATTACCAGAAGCTTCCGCACCTGGTAGGCAAGGTGCCCCTGCTGCTCGACCCGATGCTGGCGACCGGCGGCTCCGCGGCCCAGGCGCTTGACTTGATCAAGGAAGCCGCCGGACGCAACCCGCGCATGATCTGCGTCGTCGCGGCACCGGAGGGAGTCAAGGTGCTCGAGGATCGTCACCCCGAAGTCGAGGTGTACACAGCGGCGCTGGACGAGAGGCTGAACGACAAGGCATACATCGTCCCGGGTCTCGGCGACTTCGGCGACCGCCTGTTTGGCACCGGTTAGCCGAACTTCGCCTCGTAGGCCACCTGGTTGCAGCGCCGTAGCTCGTCGTCGGTCATGCCCATGGCGCTTGCCAGCTCGAACTCGTGGCTGAGGGTCGTGTCCGCGACCGTCCGCGAATCGGTGCTGATGGTGCACCTCACGCCCGCGCGCACCAAGCGCGGCAGCGGGTGGTCGGCGAGAGCCGGCACCGCCTTGCACTTCCAGTTGGCGGTCGGACATAGATCGAGCACCACTCCCTCGGACCTCACGCGCTCGACGATGCGCGGGTCGCGCACCCCAATCACCCCGTGCGCGATTCTTTCCACTCCCAGGTTGAGCGCCTCCTCGACGCTCGACGGGTCGCCCGCCTCCCCCGCGTGACACGTGAGCCTCAGGCCTGCGGCGCGCGCGGCCTCGAAGGCCGGCCGCTGCGGCGGGGCCGGGTAGCGAACCTCATCGCCCGCGAGGTCAAACCCGACCACTCCGCGGCCTGCATGGCGTCCCGCCTCCCGCGCGAGCGCGACGTTGTCGTCTGGCGTGTCCTGTCGCATGGCGCAGACGATCGCCACTGCCTCGATGGGACCTGAATGAATGCCCGACACGACCGCGCCGATCACCCGCTCCATGGTCAAGCCGGCGCGCATGTGAAGTCGTGGAGCCCATCGGACCTCGAGGTAGTCGATGTTCTCCTCGGCCGAATCCACGCACAGCTCGTATGCGATGCGCTCGAGCGCCGCCTCCGTCTGCATGACGGCGATCGCGTCGTCGAAGTATTTGATGTACTCGGCCTGGCTGGGGCAATCGTCTGGAGCCACCATCCGAAGTCCCTTTCTGCCTGACAGGTCTTCAGCTGTCGAGATGCGCACCGCTCCATCGAGATGAGAGTGAAGCTCGGCTTTCTTCCAGCCGAGATAGGCGCTTATGTCAGCGAATAGATGTGAGGCAGCTCGCGGTACAGGCCCGCGTAGTCGAGGCCGTAACCGATCACGAAGCGGTCGGGGATGACGAAGCCGCAGAAATCGATCTTCACCTCGACCACCCGGCGCGCCGGACGGTCGAGCAGCGCGGCGATGCGCAGCGAAGCGGGCCCCATGCGGCGGATGCGCTTGGTGATCACATTCACGGTGAGCCCGGAGTCGACGATGTCCTCGACCAGCAGGACGTGGCGACCGACCAGCGGTCCGTCGACCATGTGCGCGAGCTGGAGGCGGCCGCTGCTCGTCGTGCCGCCGTGATAGCTGGAAGCCCGCACGAACTCGAGCTCGGCGGGGATGCTCAGGCTGCGCAGCAGGTCGGCCGCGAAAACCGTCGCGCCTTTGAGGATGACGACCATTACGAGCGGCGTTTCGATGTCCGCGTAGGTCTCAGAAATCTGCTTGCCGAGCTGCCGGACCCGGCGCGCGATCCGCGTGGCACTGATCATCGGCTTGCCGGTGGTGGGGCCGTCCGCGCTCACTCCCAATGTCTTCACCGGGATCGGCTTGGTCAGCACCCCTGCCATGTAGCTCTCGATTTTAGACCCCGATGGGATGCCACACGGTCTTCATCTCCATGAAGGCCGTGATCAGGTACGGGCTCGCCTCTGCGGGTGCGACTTTTATCACGCGCTTGACGTTGTCGGCCGCGGCGGACTCGACCGCCTTCACCTCTTCCGGCGTGCAGCCCGCCACGTCGATCGCGTTGACATCCATGTGCGCGGCGAGCCAGGGCAGCAGCTCCGCGCGCTGACCGCTGAGAACGTTGACGACGCCTGCTGGAAAGTCGCTCGTGGCAAAAACCTCCGCGAGGGTCAGCGCAGCCAGCGGCTGCGACTCTGCCGCGAGCGCGACCACCACGTTGCCTCCGCAAAGGGCGGGAGCCAGGCGCCGCACCAGCCCGGCCAGGGCCGGCTCCTCGGGAGCGACGATTCCGACCACGCCCGTCGGCTCTGGAAGGGTGAAGTTGAAGTAGGGCCCGGCGACCGGGTTTACGGTGCCGGCCACCTGCGGCAGCTTGTCGGTCCAGCCCGCGTACCAGACCAGCGTCTCCACCGCCTGCTCGAGCTCGCGGCGGGCCTTTGCTCCGCCGCCGAGCAGGTCCGTGAACTGGGCACTCCGGCTGTCGAGCATCTCAGCCGCCCGGTACAGGATCTGGCCCCGATTCATAGCCGTCCGCCCGGCCCAGGCCGGAAACGCGGTACGTGCCGCGCGCACCGCGTCGCGGAGGTCCTTGCGCGAACCGCGCGGGACGTTCACGTTGCCATTCGGCCGGTACGCTCGCCCTGACTCGGAGCGCACGAACTCGCCGTTCACGAACAGCTTGTAGGTCTTGCGAACTTCCATCAGTTGAGGTCCAGGTAGGCGGCAAGTCCATGGATACCGCCTTCGCGGCCGAAGCCCGACTCCTTGTAGCCGCCGAACGGCGACGTGGGATCGAAGCGGTTGAACGTGTTCGCCCACACGACGCCGGCGCGCAGGCGCTCGGCCATCCAGAGGATGCGCGACCCCTTGTCGGTCCAGACCCCGGCTGACAGTCCATAGGGCGTGTTGTTCGCCTTCTCCACTGCTTCGGCGGGGGTGCGGAACGTCAGCACTGACAGCACGGGCCCGAAGATCTCCTCGCGCGCGATGCGGTACGACTGCGACACGTTGGTGAAGAGCGTCGGCGGAAACCAGAATCCGCGCTCGGGCAGACGGCACTCGGGCTGGTAGAGCTCGGCGCCTTCTTCGATCCCGGATTCGACCAGGCCCTGGATCTTTTCCAGCTGCGCTCGCGAGTTGATCGCGCCGATGTCCGTGTTCTTGTCGAGCGGGTCGCCCAGGCGCAGGGTCGAAAGCCGCCGTTTGAGCTTCTCCATCAAGGGCTCGGCAATCGATTCCTGGACCAAAAGGCGGCTGCCCGCGCAGCACACGTGTCCCTGGTTGAAGTAGATACCGTTGACGATGCCTTCCACGGCCTGGTCGAGAGGCGCGTCCTCGAACACGATGTTGGCCGCCTTGCCTCCCAGCTCGAGGGTCAGCTTCTTGCCGGTGCCTGCCAGAGCGCGCTGGATCAGCTTCCCAACCTCGGTCGAGCCAGTGAACGCGACCTTCTTGACACCCGGATGCTCGACCAGCAGGGAGCCGGTCTTGCCCGCGCCACTGACGATGTTCACGACCCCCGGGGGCAGCTCCGCCTGCATACAGATCTCGGCGAAAAGCATCGCGGAGAGCGGCGTCGTCTCGGCAGGCTTCAGCACCACGGTGTTGCCCGCGGCCAGGGCCGGCGCGATCTTCCAGGCCAGCATGAGCAGCGGGAAGTTCCACGGGATGACCTGGCCCGCGACGCCGAGGGGGCGAGGCTTGCGGTTGGGGAAGGCCCACTCGAGCTTGTCCGCCCAGCCCGCGTAATAGAAGAAGTGGGCGGCCGCGAGCGGGATGTCGACGTCGCGCGATTCCTTGATCGGCTTGCCGCCGTCCATCGTCTCGACCACCGCAAGCTCGCGCGCGCGCTCCTGGATCAGCCGTGAGATCCGGAACAGGTAGCGAGCGCGTTTCGAAGGTGCGAGCTGTGACCAGGAGTCGAATGCGCGAGCGGCGGCCTTGACCGCCCTATCGACGTCGACCGCGTCGGCCTCCGAAACGTCGGCGAGCTTCTTTTCAGTCGCCGGGTTGATGGTCGGGAATCGCTTCTTACTGTGCGGCTCGACCATCTTTCCACCGATGAACAGGCCATAGGTGGGTGCGATGTGGACGTGGTCGATCGCTTCGGGCGCGGGCGCGTACTCGAAGACCTGCTTGGCGAGCTCTGCGGATTGCTTCTTGGTGATCGCCATCAGTCGATCGTGAAGTAATCGCCCGACTGGTACACGCCGGTGCGTTCCTTGTCGAGCTGCATCAGCACGTCGTTGAGGAGTGTGGATGCGCCGAGGCGGAAGCGCTCCGGAGTCATCCAGTCGGATCCGAGAGTTTCATAGAGCAGGACGCAATACGCGATCGCCTGTTTCGAGGTGCGGATCCCTCCAGCGGCCTTGAAGCCCACGGGCCGGCCGGTCTCGCGCACGAAATCGCGGATCGCCTCCATCATGACCAGGCTCACAGGCAGCGTTGCCGCGGGCTGGACCTTGCCGGTTGACGTCTTGATGAAGTCGGCGCCGGCCGCCATGGCAAGGATGCTGGCCCGACGTACCGCGTCGTAGGTGCCGAGCTCGCCGGTTTCGAGGATGACCTTCAGGTGGGCCTTGCCGCACGCCTCCTTGACGGCAACGATCTCGTCGTACACGCGCTGGTAGTCGCCCGAGAGGAACGCTCCGCGGTCGATCACCATGTCGATCTCGTCCGCACCGGCTCGAACGGCGTCTTCGGTTTCAGCGACCTTGATCGACAGGAAGCTCTGGCCGGACGGAAAAGCGGTGGCCACCGACGCGACTTGGACCTTGCTGCCGCGTAGATGCTCAACGGCGTCCGCTACACGCGCGGGATAGACACAGATGGCTGCGACCGAAGGGATCGTCGAATCGCCGGGTTTCGGCCTGACCGCCTTCGCGCAGAGGGCGGTCACCTTACCCGTGGTGTCCGAACCCTCGAGCGTGGTTAGGTCCATACAGCGGACGGCCAGGTCTAGCGCCCAGAGCTTGGACGCCTTCTTGATCGAGCGCTTGGCCAGCGAAGCCGCCCGCTCGTCGGCGCCGACCTCGTCCACGCTGCGCACGCCGCGCATGAGCGAACCGAGGTGAGTGAGGGAAAGTGCCGTGGCCACCAGAGGGATTATGCGACTAGCCTGACGGGGCCTGGCGCCGGCTGTCGCGGGCCGGGGCTACGTGATCAGCTCGTCGGCAAGCAGGTCCATGAGAAGCCCGTCGTGCCACGTGCCGTCGAGGCCGCGCTCGTAGCGGCGCATCACACCTACAGGACTGAAACCCACCTTTGAATAGCAGCGGATGGCGGCCGCATTGTCGGCGGCGGGGTCGATCACGAGACGGTGGTGGCCTTGATCGGCGATGAGATGTCGAGCCAGCGTGCGGACGGCGTCGGTGCCGAGCCCTCGACCGTGAAGTGCGGGGTCGAGATAGATGTCGATGCCGGCGTGCCGGTAGTCGGGTTCGTCCTCGGCACTCCACTGGATCGCGCCGGCGATCCGTCCCTCGTGCTCGATGACGAACGTCTCGGTTCCCTCCTCGGCAAGGTCCTCGGCCACAGCCGCCACCATGTCCTCCCCACCCCGCCACCACCGCAGGACTTCCGGCGTCGCGCGGATCCTGGCCAGCTCCGGGATATCCGAGGTCGTGGCGGGCCGCAACCTCACATGAGTGCCCTGGAGAGTCGACACGATCAGCGATACATTCTCCGCTACGCGAGGCGGGCGGCCTTCAAGGCCAGGTAGCGTTGCTCGGGCATGCTCGCCGTCATCCTCGCGGCCTTGCGGTACGAATCGCGCGCCGCGGCGAACTCCCCAGCGCGTTCGAGCAGGTGTGCGCGAACTGACTCCAGGCGGTGATTGTGAGTCATCCGGTCATCGCGATCGAGTGTGCCAAGCACGGCAAGACCTGCCCGTGGCCCATTGACCATCGCCACCGCCACGGCTCGATTCAGCGTGATCACCGGGCCGGGTGACATTCGCTCCAGGACTTCATACAGGGCGAGGATCTGTGGCCAGTCGGTTTCCTCCGCGCTCGGCGCTTCGTCGTGCACCGCCGCAATCGCCGCCTGCATCTGGTAAGAACCGACCGGAACCTTGCCCAATGTCCGCGTGAGGATGGCCACGCCTTCCTCGATCTGTTGGACATTCCAGAGATTGCGATCCTGCTCGTCGAGCGGAACGATGGACCCGTCGGCGGTCGTGCGGGCGGCGCGCCGGGCGTCGGTGAGCAGCATCAGGGCCAGCAGCCCGGCGACCTCGCCCTCCTCCGGAAGGAGGTGATGCAGCATGCGCGTGAGACGGATCGCCTCCGTCGTCAGGTCGGAGCGGTTGAGGTCTGGTCCGGAGCTGGTCGTGTAACCCTCGTTGAAGATCAGGTACAGGACCTGCAGCACGACCTGCAGCCGGTCGCTCCGCTCGGACGCCGGCGGCATTCCGAACGGTACCCCGGCGTTCCTGATGCGCTCTTTCGCGCGGCTGATGCGCTGGGCCATCGTGGCTTCGGGAACGAGAAATGCGCTCGCGATCTCAGCCGTCGTCAGGCCTCCGACCGCACGAAGCGTGAGGGCCAGCTGCGAGGGCGCCGACAGCGACGGGTGGCAGCAGAGAAAGAAAAGAGTGAGGGTGTCGTCGTGGGCAGACACTTCGCCCGGCACGCTCAAATCGAGCGAAGCAGCCAGTTCTTCGCGCCGGCGCCGAGCGCTTTCGGTGCGCAGTTGGTCGGTCAGGCGGCGGGAAGCCACGGTCAGCAACCAGGACCGCGGGTTGTCCGGCGTGCCCTCCTCCGGCCACTGCCGCGCCGCCGCGAGCAAGGCCTCCTGCACCGCATCCTCACAGGCGTCGAACCGCCCCGACCGTCGCACAAGGGCGCCGAGGACCTGCGGCGCCAGCTCGCGCAACAGGTCCTCGATTCGAATCTCGCGGCCAGGGCCGCGATCGTTGGTCTGCAAGCTCAGAAGTCGGGTGGCGCGTCCATCACCCGTCGCACCTCGATCGGCGCTTTGACGAACGCGACGATCCGTGAGGCGATCTCGATCGCACGGTCTTCGCTCTCGACGTCGACGATCCAGTAGCCGACCAGCGATTCTTTCGCTTCGGCAAACGGCCCGTCGGTCGGAACAGGGACGCCGTTCTGGAAGCGAACCGTCTTGGCCTGGCTGCCGTCGGCAAGACCCTGCTCGTCGACGAGCTCGCCCGATTCTCGCAAGTCCTTGTCCAACCTGTGCATGAACGCGACCATCTCGCGCATCCACTCCCGTCCCATGGCCTCAACGCCGGCCTCGGCGGAACCGAACGTCATGATCATGTACTTCATCTCAATTTCTCCTAATCACTATCCAGGAAGAAGGCCGCAGGTCACGTTGACGATGGTGGCCGTGATACCGGCGGCGCGGTCCGAAGCCAGAAAAGCAGCAGCGTCCGCGACCTGCGTCAATCTTGGCGCGCGGCGCAGGATCGACATGCTGGCGATCGCGCGCTCGACGTCCGCCGGGTCGATCCCGCCTCCGCCGCCGACCGCCGCCAGCTTCTCGCGCGTGAGCGTGTCCGCCACGCCGGCGGTGTAGAGACCAACCACCCGAACCCCGTGGGGGCCGATCTCGGCTGCAAGGTACCGCATGAAGGTCTCGGTCGCCGCGTCGGCGGGCCCGGTGCTCCCCATCATGGGCATGGTTCCTCTCGCCGAGCCGCTGTTCAGGTGGAGGACGACGCCGGAACCCTGCTTGATCATCTGACGCGCGGCGGCCCGCGCGGTTATGAAGTTCGACGTCAGCCCGTTAGTGACCGCCCGCATGAGGTCGGCGGTGGTCATCTCGACCAGCGGGATCTGCTGCACGTCACCACGCGTGATGAGGTTGAAGGAAACGTCGACGCTGCCCGCCTTCGAGACCGCGGCCCGAACATGCTCGTCGACGGCGCGCTCGTCGAGCGCATCGAGCACGGCCACCTCGGCGGCGCCACCCTCCGCCTTGATCTCAGCGGCGACCGATTCGAGGGGTCCACGTGTTCGTCCAGCCAAGAAAACCCGGGCTCCCTCCCGGGCGAAGGTCCGCGCGACGCCACCTCCGAGGCCGCCGCCCGCTCCGTAAACGATCGCGTTCTTGCTCTCCAGTAGCCGGGTCATCGCATTCCTCCTGCACTCCGTCGCGCCATCTGTTCGGCGCTCTCATCAGTTGGTCGGAGCCGCTGCCACGTTCTCGACATCGACGCCCACGTCAATATGTGCAGGGCGCAAATCTAGCTCTGGCGGGTGATGATGTCCGCGCTTGAGCTACTCGGGGATTCACAAACCGTCTCTGCTGGGCAGGCTGGGGGGCCTCGTCGGAACGGCCGTCGTCCTCGTAGGAACGTTCCTGTTCTCGTTCTTCGTCTTCCTGGACGTCCGTGGCCCCAACGGGATTCTCTTGTTCTATGGCGAGCTCATCGTCGCGTTGGCGATTGCCGTAGTCCTTCACGAGGGCGGGCATCTCCTGGTGGCGCTGGCGCTAGGGCAGCCGGCGCGAAAGATCCGGATCGGCAGCGGATCCACCTTGGTTGGGTTTCGCGTGGGAGGGCTGGTGGTCCAGATCTGCACAAATCCCATTGGCGGCGGCGCGGTCTATTTCTCAGGGCTCGACGGCTCGTCTCGCGGTATACGCATCGCATCCCTGGTCGCGGGACCTGGAATGAACCTGCTCGCCGCGGTGTACGCATACGCGCTTCTGCCGTACGACCCGACGTTGCTCGGTGTTTTCGCGCTGGGGAACGTGGCTGCGTTCCTCTCCAGCGCGGTTCCTTCCACTTCCGTCGCCGGCGGCCAGGAGCATCCGTCGGACGGGATGCAGCTCGTCAGGCTCATCTTCAAGCCGCCAACGCCGAGTGCCTACTTCGAAGGCGACCTCCTGACTGCCGACGCACACGCGGCGCTTGTGCTCGCGTACGAGGACGCCCAGCTGGCGGGAGCCCCAGAGGTCACCGACGAGCACCTGCTGCGGGCCTTGAACCAGGACCCTGTCATCGGGGCGCTGTTCGCGACGGTCGACGTGAACAGCCACCTTCCCGCGGCACGAACGCCGGCATCAGACGAGGAGCTGGCTCCTGCCTGGTCCGCGGGCACACACGCGATTATCGAATCCGCATTCCGCAAGGCCCGCGACATGGGGCTCTCGAAGCCCAACGCCGCGGGCCTCTGCCTCGCCTTGTTGGCGGCCGACTGCCCTGCAGCTCGACTCCTAAAAGACGCCGGGCTCGACGAAGAAGCTGTCCGGAGGCTGGCCCTCGCGGTGGACACCTCGGACAGCGCTGCTCCCGGTGGGAGCACCTCGCCCGATCTTCCGCTGGAACGTTGGGGCACGGCCGCCGACCACGCGCTCTCCTACGCGTACCGCGTCGCCGTGGCGGATCGCTCGCTGCTCGTCGGCACCGAGCACCTTGTCGCCGCCCTGGCGGCGGACCCTCAGAGCCGCAGCGCGCGCGCCTTCACACGGCTGGGATTCGTGCTCGTCCGCAACGACGCGAAGACTCCACCGAGCGAACCCGCGGCAGCAAGTGCATCGCCGGTGCTGTCACCGCAGGCGCTAAAGGCGGTTGCCGGTTCGCTGCTGCGCACGGGGCCAACCTATCCTGCGGGCACAGGAGAGCTCTGCCTTGGCCTGATCGACCAGGGCGCCGGGATCGGGGGAAAGCTCCTCGCTCAAGCCGGAATCACAGTCGCGTCGATGGAAAGGGCGCTGCGGCTCGAGGCCCGCGATCAGAGCGAACCGGCCGGCTGCACTGCGGCCTCGTGGCCGATCTGGCACGTCCGAGCCGGCGCCCGGATGGGTGCTGGTCGGTGGGCGGAAGCGCGAGACGACTTCCTGGTCGCCGAGCGTGTCGCGGCTACTGACGAGCACCGGGCGTTGCTCCGCAACAACGCCGCCTGGTGTGCCCTGATGTCGGGCGACGCCGCACTCACCCCTCAGGCGCTCGAGCTGGCCCGCGCCGGGATCGCCTTCCAACCTGACCGACCCGCCTTCATCGGAACGTACGCTTTCGCCCTGCTCGAGAACGGATCGCCCGCCGAGGCCGCCGCGCTGCTGGACCCCGTGGCCGCGACGCATCCGCGTCCGCGTGACCGCGCCAGCGATCTGTGCATCCTCGCCATGTGCCACGCGCGACTGGACAAACTTGAAACGGCCCGCGCGGAACTTCAAGGAGCGCGCGAGGCAGACCCCAAATGCGCGCTCCTCGCCCGCGCGCAGGCCGAGCTGGACGAGGCCGCACCCATCAGGGTTGGTTGAGTCGCCACTTCAGCAGTTGGGAATGGCGGCGGATGAAGACCCTTGAAGATGTGAACCAACCAGCCCTCAAGTACTACATCAGTCCAGCGGTGAAGCTGGACAAGAACTAACCGCCCTCAGCCGACACGAAATGGTCCGTGGCCCGGACGAGCGCCCGGCCGATTTCGGGAGTTCCGTGGCCGGCATCGTCGACGATCACCATCTCGGCGCGAGGCCAGACTCGCTTGAGCTCCCACGCATTGGACAAGGGAGCCTGGAAGTCGAAGCGGCCATTCACGAGGAATCCGTCGAGGTTCGAAATCGCACCCGCCTTTTCGAGCAGAATCCCGTCTTCCAACCACACGTTGTGCCGGATGAAATGGGTGACGATGCGTGAAAAGGCGAGCGCGTAGGCAGGGTCCTTGAAGCGCTCGGCAAGACCGCTCTTCGGGGGCCAATCCGGCGTCGCCGACTCCCAGGTGCACCATTCTTCGGCCGCGCGCCGTCGCGCTTCAGGGTCCGCGTCGTTCAGCCAGCGGTGGTACGCATCGACGATGTCGCCGCCGCGTAAGGCGGACGGCAGCGCATCGACGAGGCGATCCCATTGCTCGGGAAAGAACTTGGCCAGCCCGCCCCGGAACGCCCAATCAATTTCGCTGCGCCGTCCGGTTGTGACGCCGAACAAGATCATTTCGGTCACCCGCTGCGGATGCGTTTCGGCGTAGGCCAGGCTCAGCGTGCTGCCCCACGAGCCTCCGACCACCAGCCAGCGCTCGATCTCGAGGCGCTGCCGCAGCAGCTCCATGTCCCTGATGAGATGGTGGGTGGTGTTCGCCGCCAGGTCGGTGGTGGGGTCGCTTGCGTGAGGGCGGCTCTGTCCGCAGTTGCGCTGGTCGAACAGGACCACCCGGTAATCGCGCGGGTTGAAGAATCGCCGGAAGTAAGGAGTGCATCCAGAGCCAGGACCGCCATGAACGACGACGGCCGGTTTGCCGGACGGGTTGCCGCAGGTTTCCCAGTAGACGAGGTTGCCGTCGCCAACCTCCAGAAGACGGTGCTCGTAGGGTTCGATTTCGGGGTAGAGGACGGTCACGAGAACGACTATGGCGCAGTGTCCTGCCCAGCCTCCGTGGGCCATCATGGGGAACGTGCGGATCGCGACCTGGAACGTCAACTCGGTGAAGCAGCGGATACCCCGACTGCTCCCCTGGCTCGACGATCGGCGACCGGACGTTGTCTGCCTCCAGGAGACCAAGCTCACCGACGCCGCGTTCGCGGAAGCGCTGGGCGCCGCCCTGGGCGAACGCGGGTACGAGATCGCACACCACGGCGAGGCTCAATGGAACGGGGTTGCGATCCTGTCCCGCGCCGGACTCGATGACATCCAGGTCGGGATTCCGGGTGGGCCCGGCTTCCCTCACCAGGAGGCCCGCGCGATCGCGGCCACCTGCGGCGGCGTCCGGGTGCACTCTGTGTACGTGCCGAACGGGCGCGTCCCCGACTCCGAGCACTACCGCTACAAGCTGGCGTGGCTGGCCGCACTCGACCGGCTGCTCCAGGCCGGTCCCGCGGCGCGGATGGTCTGCGGGGACATGAATATCGCGCCCACCGACGCCGACGTCTTCGATCCCGATGCCTACAGGGGCCAGACCCACGTGACGCCGCCCGAACGCAAGGCCCTCGCCGATCTTGCCGGGCACGGCCTGCACGACGTGGTCCGGGAGCGATGGCCCGCTTCGCGCGTCTTCACCTATTGGGACTATCGGGCGGGCATGTTCCACCAGGACCTCGGCATGAGGATCGACCTGGTTCTTGCCAGCGACTCCGTGGCGGCGCGGGTGCGGGCGGCCTGGGTCGACCGCCAGGCGCGCAAAGGCACCGGACCGAGCGACCATGCGCCGGTGATCATCGACCTCGACGTGGCGCCCGACGGTGACATCGGCCCGGTTGTGCCGCCCCCTTCCGCCCCGGTGGTCCGCCGGGGCGAGGTCAAGCTGCCGCAGGCGCCCTAGCCTCTAGAGGTCGCCGATGCAGATAGCGGGCCGCGAGGTCCAGATCACCAACCCGGACAAAGTCTTCTTCCCGGTTGCCGGGTACACCAAGGGCGACCTCCTCGAGTACTACCTGGCCGTCGCCGAAGGCGCCGTCCGGGGCGTCTCCAATCGCCCGATGGCGCTCAAGCGCTTCGTCCAGGGCGCGGACGGGGAGGCCTTCTTCCAGAAGCGGGCGCCCGCGAACCGCCCGCCCTGGATCGAGACGGCGGTGCTCAGCTTTCCATCGGGCCGGACCGCCGAGGAGATCGTCGTCAGCGACGCCGCCCAGCTGGCATGGGTGGTCAACCTGGGCTGCATCGACCTCAACCCGCACCCCGTGCGCAGCGACGATCTCGACCACCCTGACGAGCTGCGGATCGACCTCGACCCGATGCCGGGAGTGCCGTGGTCGCAGGTCCGCGAGGTGGCGCTGGCGGCGAAGGACGTGCTCGATGACATGGGTCTGACCGGCTGGCCCAAGACCTCGGGCTCGCGGGGCATGCACATCTACTGCCGGATCAGGCGGGACTGGACTTATCACGAAGTGCGACGGGCAGCGGTGGCATTCGCCCGCGAGGTCGAACGCCGTGTGCCCGCGATCGCGACAGCCAAGTGGTGGAAGGAGGAGCGCCATGGCGTCTTCCTCGATTACAACCAGAACGCCAAGGACCGCACGGTTGCTTCTGCCTATTCGGTCCGGCCGACGCCCGACGCCCGCGTCTCGACACCGCTCCGCTGGGACGAGGTGCCCGACTGCGAGCCCGAGGCTTTCACGCTGGCGACGGTGCCGGCCCGATTCGCGGCCATCGGCGATCCCGGAGCCGGGATCGATTCCACGGTGGGGTCGCTCGAAGCCCTGTTGGAGCTTGCCGCGCGCCAGGAGGCGGACGGGTTGCCGGACGCGCCCTGGCCTCCGAACTACCCGCGGCAGCCGGGGGAGGCGCCCCGGGTCCAGCCCTCACGCGCCCGCAGCCGACCGGGTGCCGTGCCGCCGGCGGCTCCCGGCAAGGAAGCGGGCCCGACCGGCCGCCGGCGGACCATCGTGCCCCTCGTCGAGATCGCCCGCGCACGGACGGAGAAGGAGGCGCGGGAGGGGTTAGAACGCTGGAAGTCGCGCCACGCGGAGATCGTCCCTCTCCTCGAACCCGCCGACGTGTTGGTCGACGCGATGCGCGGCCGCAGCTCGGCCTGGTATCGAATCCGGGTCAACCTGATGCACGTCCCGGCTGAGAAGCGCCCGCCTCAGGAGCCACTCGAGATCGACTATGACCCCTGGGCCGCCTACCGCGGCCGGCGCTGACCGCGCGTCGCCGCTATTTCCCGATCATCACCTCGGTGGACTTGATGATCACTGTGACCTTGTCTCCGACCTTCAGCTTCAGCCGCTTGAGAGATGAGTCTGTGATCGCCGCCACCACCTTGCCGGCCTTGACCTTGACTTCGACTTCCGCCATGACGGCGCCTGACTTGGTGCGTACGATCTGACCCTTGAGCTGATTGCGAGCGCTCAATTGCATGGTTGCTCCTCCTGATTGATTGATGGAACGCAGGCATGGGCTGCGTAGGCCGCGTGGTTGAGGGTGAGCGTCAACTGCACGTTCACGCCGGGTAAACCATCACATCGGTCGCTTTGAAGGAGAGCCAGACCTCTCCGCCCTCTACCAACTCCAGGTCCTTCAGGGCAGCGGGCGTTACCTCCGCGACAATCGGGACCTCACCCTCGATCCGTACCCGAACCCGGTTGCCCATCAGCTCAATGTTGCTGGCGCGCCCCGGCCAGACATTGCGGGGGCTCCCCTCCGGCCGGCTTCTGTAGATGGAGACCGCCCGCGGATGGATCACAGCGAACACGTCGCCCGACTCGGCGCCCGCGGCTGCAACCGCGGTCCCGCCGACCAGCTGTACGGAACCACGATCGGCGGCACCCCGGAGCAAATTGACTCCAACCAGGTCGGCGACATACTGCGACCTGGGTCGTTCGGTGACCTCGGCCGACGTGCCGGTTTGCACGAGGTGGCCCGCCTCCATGACGATCAGGCGATCCGCGAGGGCCACCGCCTCCAATGGGTCGTGCGTCACGAGCAGCCGGATGCCCTGGAAGGACGCCAGGTGATGCCTCAGATCGCGCCGCACTTCCGCCCGGGTGGTGACGTCGAGAGCGGCGAGCGGTTCGTCGAGCAGGAGCAGGCGCGGGTCCGGCGCCAGCGCACGGGCCAGCGCAACCCGCTGGCGTTGACCTCCCGAGAGCTCGGAAGGCTTCGCGCGGGCGTAGCTCTTGAGGCCCACCCGGTCCAGCCATTGGACTGCCCTGTCGGCCGCGGCCCGGCGGGGTGTACCGCGCGAGCGTAGGCCGAATGCGACGTTGTCCAGGACGCTGAGATGAGGAAACAGGAGGTAGTCCTGGAACACGAAACCGATCGGCCGCCGCTCTGTCGGGACGTATTGACCCGTGGCGGTGTCCTCTAGAACTTTGCCATCCAGGGTCACGTGGCCTGAGCGAAATGGCACCAGGCCCGCAATCGCCCGGAGCAGAGTTGTCTTTCCCGCCCCGTTCGGGCCGAGCAAGGCGACCACCTCGTCCTCATCGATGGTGAGCGCCATTTCGAGGTTGAGCGGCCCGAGCGTGAGCCGGATGGACGCTTCAAGGCTCACGCCGAACCGAGCCAGCGGTCCCTTAGTCCAACCAGCACCACAAGCGAGATCAACAGCAGCACCAGGCTCAGGATGAACGAAGCTTCCTGGTTTGTTTCAAGCAAGAGATAGACGGCAAGAGGCATGGTCTGCGTGACGCCTGGAAAGTTGCCTGCAAAAGTGATGGTCGCGCCGAACTCTCCGAGCGCCCTCGCCCAGCACAGGACTGCGCCCGCAAATAGCGATGGCCCGATGAGCGGCAACGTGACGCGTGTGAACACCCGCCAGCGGCTGGCGCCAAGGGCGCGCGCCGCCTCTTCGTAACGGCGATCCATCGAACGCAGGCCGGCCTCGACGGTGAGGATGAGGAACGGCATGGCCACGAATGTCTCCGCCATCACGACTCCGGCGGTTGTGAAAGGCAGCGTGATACCAAAGGTGCTGTCGAGCCACGATCCGAAGAGGCCGCGCCTGCCGAAGGCGAGCAGAAGGGCGATGCCGCCCACGACCGGGGGCAGCACCATTGGCAGGGTGGTCAACGCACGAAGCCAATCGCGGCCTGGAAACTCCACCCGGGCATACATCCATGCCAGCGGCACCCCGAGGACCAGCCCGACAGCAGTCGCTGACAACGACGCGAGCAAAGACAATTTCAGGGCCTCGACTGTCTCTGGCGCAGTAAGGGCTGTGAACGCGTCGCCCCACGGTGACCGGACAATGAGGCCGAGCAGCGGCAGGATGAAAAAGGCCGCCCCGATCGCCGCCGGCACGAGGACGACGATCGGGACGCGCTCCCGCCTCACGTTGGTATCAGCTGGCTGAGAGAAAGCCGAACGTCTCCAGCGTCGACTGTCCGGTTGATGAGAGGACGTAGTCGATGAACGCGTTCGCAACGTCCGAGTACTTGGTGCCCTTCACCGCGACAATTGGATAGGTCGCTATTACGTTATTAGCCGCCGGGATCTGGACGCCCTGCACCTTGCTCCCGGCAGCCTGGATGTCGGTGGTGTAGACGATGCCCGCGTCGGCCTCGCCCAACTCGATTTTGCTGATGACCGCAGTGACACTCGTCTCCAGGCTCTTCGGAGTGACCTTGACGCCTGCGGACGCCAGGGCTTGGAGCGAGTACTTACCGGCCGGGACGGTGGGTGCTTCGGAGATGTAGATCACGCCGGACTTTGCCAGGTCAGCCAACCTTTTAATGCCCTTGGGGTTACCCGGCGCCACGACGATCTCGAGCTGGTTGCGGGCAAAGATCTTGGATGTCCCGGCCGTGTACCCATCCGCGGTCAGCTTGCCCATGTTCGTGGTGTCGGCGGACGCGAAGACGTCAGCCGGCGCTCCCTGTTCGATCTGGGCTAGCAGCGTCGGTGTGCCGGCGAAGTTGAAGTTCACTCCGACTCCGGGATGGGCCTGATGAAACGAGATGCCAAGGGCGTTGAACGAGGCCGTCAACGAGGCAGCCGCAAAGACGTTGATGTATCCACTGAGCGAGCTCGATGTCGGTGAGCTCGAGGCCGTGCCTCCGGTGCCTCCGCACGCGGCCAGCAACATGGCTGCGACCAACAAAACAAAGCGATTACGCATCGACTCGCTCCATCAGCCGCGTGGCAGCTCAATGCCGACGTTGGTTGCTTTCACCGACGCGACGGCCACGACCCCGGCTTTGAGCCCCAACTCGTCAACGGATTCCCGTGTGATGAGCGACACGATCCGGTAAGGACCGGCCTGCATTTCCACCTGGGCGGCGACGCCGTCTTTGATGACTCGGGTGATGATGCCCACGAACCGGTTGCGGGCCGATTCGCTCGCCGCCGCCGGAGGGTCCTGGCGCGGCAGAGCGGCCATATACCGGGCTAGAGCGGGTCCATCGATCTGTCGCTGCCCGCCCACCGACCGGGCTGTCTTGATGTGGCCCGAATCGACCAGACGCCTCACCGTGTCCGGGCTGACCCGCAGAAGCTCGGCCGCCTGTCCGATCCTCAAGTGACTTCGCACGCTTGCACGATAGCAAATGCAGGATCTGGAGGCCACGATTGGCACAATTCAGAGATACCTCAAGCGATAGGCAGCATTTGCGAGGTACGTACGCGCGACGGTTACCAGGGGCCCTTACGCGTTTGGGGTGACAATGGATCGATGGACCGAAAGAGCCTCGTTGTCCTTGACGCCGGTGGTGGAACCGCGATTCGTTCTCCGACCGGCGGTCACGGCAGGATAAAAGTTGGCGTCGAAGAGACCGCGGGTTCGTTGACGATTTACGAGAGTCTCAGACCAGCGGGTGACCTGGGTGGACCAATGCTCCACAAGCATTCGTTCGACGAAGTTTTTTACGTGCTGGAGGGCGAATACACATTCCAGGTTGGTGAGCGACTGGTCAAGGCGTCGACCGGAGCTTTCCTTTATATCCCGGGCGGGACGATCCACACCTTCCGGCACAGCGGCGAAGGCGACGGCCGCATGCTGACGGTGTGCTCGCCCGGAGGGATCGAAACGATGTTCATGGCCCCTGACGCCGAGACTAGAGCTGCAGCGGAGCGAAACCTCGGGGTTGAAAACGTGGGCCCTCCCCTGGCACACGGCTCGTAGACCGTCGCGTTCCTTTGGAACGCGCTTCCGCCTCGGTCGCGATCTGAAATTCGGTCAGGATGGGCGCGGTTGCTTGGGCACCGGCCGCAGATCCCCCTTCAGCGCATCCTCATAGGCGGCCCACAGCACCCCGTACGCCGCCACCAGGCCTTCGGGCCGCGGCTGTCTCAATGCGACTTCGAAACGCTTTGTGTATGCATGGTCGCCCAGCTCGTCTCTCAGCAAGGCCTGACTCTGCGCTTCCCATTTCGACGCGGATGCGAGGTCTTTGCGCTTCTCAATCATCAGCCTGCCCCGGTTCATCATCTCCTCCAGGCGCGCGACGAAACCGTGCCGATCGAACCCCTTCGGCGCTCGGGGCGGGCCCTCGCGGCTCACTGCCTTCCATTGGACAGGGCGGCGGTATGAAGGAGCCGACGCGGAGGGGCGCCAGCCAACGGCAGCCCGCTCTCGGTCGTAGGCCGCACGCTTGGTGCTGGTGGTCAGAACGTCATGCGCCAGGTTGATCAACTTCGCGTGCTCGAGCGCGTCCGGATGGTTGCCGCGGTCAGGGTGCCAGTACTTGAGCTGCCGGCGCCAGGCGGCGTGCAGCTCCGTCTCGGTTGCATCGGGCGGGACGCCGAGCACGAAGTAGTAATCGGCTAAGGGACGGCGGTCGTCAGGCGAGGCAGCACCTCCTTCGTCTCACACGAAGAACTGATCGAGAGCGCAGTCTCGCACGGCGGGCGGGGCTTGTGGCAAGCCCCTCGCGAGTGGGACGACAGTTACCGAGGCAACCGTTTTCGCACCCTGTGCGCGACTTTGCACGCCGGCTCGTGTCAACTGGAATGGTCAGCTTCAGGTGGCCTCCAGCTAACTTGTCTGGCGTAGACGAAGCGCCGCCATCCAGCTCACCCGCGGCCCTCCACGAACCAGGCTTGTGGCGTAAATCCGGCCGGCAAGCCTGGCCATTCCATAAATCGATGCCAGCATGATCAAGACCGCGAGCGGCATCTCCCAAATCGCAAGATGGCCGAGCGCGAGTCTTGCGGGCATCAGGGCCGGCATCAGCGGTGGAAGATAGGAAACGATCTTGACCCACGACGCATCCGGCGAGGCGATTGACGCGTAAGTGAGCAGGTAGCCGCCGATGAGAAAGACTGAGAAGGGCGCGCTCACCGACTGAACCTCTTCCTGTCTCGCGACCATCGCTCCGGCGGCCGCGTAGCCGAATGCGTACAGCGTGTACCCGAGGGCGAACCACAACAGGATGGCCGGGAGGAGGACCCATACCTCCGATGGCACCAACGAGCTGTGAACCACGGCATTGGCGACGAGGGCGGCGCCGATCGTCGTCGCCATCTGGGCAAATCCCACCAGCCCGATCCCGACCACCTTGCCGGTCATCAGGTCACTCGGCGTGACCGCGGCCAGCAGCACCTCCGCGGTGCGAGACGTCTTTTCTTGAGCCACGCCGCTTGCGACGGCGCTGCCGAACAGTCCAACGCTTATGTAGAGCAGGATCCCGGCGGCCAGCGCGGCGATCGAGCGCCCCGCCATGTTGGACGCCGCGGGCCGGACGGTGACGGTGCTTATCGGTTCCGGCCGTTGCGCCGCCGCCGCAACCGAGGCGGGTACTCCACCCTGAATCAGGACGTCGTGCTGGTGGACCTCCTCGACGACCGCGCGCAGAATGGCAGCGAGCGTTGGCGAGACCGTCTGATAGAACTCCATGCTCGCCGAACCGGTGTCGAGCCTCAGCGCGACGTCGAGCGTTGCTTTCCCCCCTCTCAGTGATGAGAGCAGCTGGGACAGCTGGCCCGAGCCCCGGCCCGACGACTGCGCGGGAGTCAGCTCAGATCGGGCGGTCGAATCGTCCGCCACATTCATGGTCGTCATCTCGACGCCGGCGGCCTTACCGGTGGCCTGCAGTGCCGGCCCCAACGCCTGCGCCGAGGGACCGACCAGGCCAACGACATATGGCTTCGTGGTCGAGCTGAGCAGGGTCGGACCCACGATGAGCAGCACCGCGAGGACTGTGGTGATCCCGGTCAAGATCCAGGTCGCACGTCCCCGGAGGCGCTCCGCGATCTCCCTGCCGGCGATCAGGCGAATCGACTCGAGATGGCTCAATTGACCACGAGCTGGCGGTAGAGCTCCACCAACCCTCCCGATTCAAAGCCAAACTGCTCGACCTGCCCCGCGGCCATCGCCAGCCGCAGGACGGCCTGGGTATCCATCCCGGGCGCCACGGCGAGCAGCACTCCCTGCGGATCCTTGCTGATGACCTCGACGCCTGCCAGGCTTGCGGTCCAGTCAGCCGGAGTCGCGACTCTAACTCGCAGCCTCCGGGGCATGCGAGCCCGCAGCTCATCGAGTGTCCCATCGGCCAGCACCTTCCCTTGCTCGAGGATCACGACCCGGTCGCACAGGCGCTCCACAAGATCGAGCTGATGACTGGAGAAAAGCACTGACGTGCCGCGCGATGTCTCGGCTCGCAGGACCTCGGAAAGCGAGTCCACGGCCGACGGGTCCAGCCCTGCAAAGGGTTCATCCAGGACCAACAGCGCCGGTTGATAAACGAGAGCTACCGCCAGCTGAACTCTCTGCTGATTGCCGTGGGAGAGGGCCACAACGCGATCCTGCTCTCGACCTTCGAGACCCAGCCGGGTGAGCCATTGCTGCGCTTGCCGGGCAGCTCCCCGCGGCTCAACTCCATGCAGCCGTGCGAAATAGGTGATCTGATCGAGGACGCGCATTTGCGGGTAGAGACCGCGTTCCTCTGGCATGTAGCCGAAGCTCAGGCGATCCGAGAGGCCCACGGGGTGGCCGGACCACTTGATCGTTCCGCCTGATGGTTGGAAGATGCCCATGACCGCGCGCATGGTGGTGGTCTTGCCGGCTCCGTTCCGCCCGACCAAACCTACGAGCTCGCCCTTTCCGACGGTAAGAGAGAGCTTGTCTACAGCGATTCGCTCGCCGAAACGTTGGTAAAGCTCCGAGATCTCAAGCACTCGTCAGTGTGATATCACGTGACAGACTGGCGAACTCACACATTCTGGTGTCAGGGGAGGGTAATCGCTTTGCGCCGGACACGATCTGATGTGTTCCCGATAATCGGCGTGGTGGTGGCAGCGGTGCTCATATTGATCGGCCGTACCCAGAGGATTACACCGGTGGCGATCGCCGGCTACGCCCTGCTGGTGCTGTCAGGGGTCCTCTATCTTTACTTGCGGTCGCGACGCGGAGCCTGAGGAGGTCTACGAGGCGGGAGTCATGGCTCGGTAGGCCACGAAGCTGCCGTTGAACATGGCGGCCAACAGGTCGCTTGGCGGTTGCCCTTTGACCTGATAGACCGGCGTTCCGGCGTCGAGGAACGCAGCGTCACCATCCTTGAGGCGGTAGTTCGGGTCACAGACATTGCCGCTCACTTTGAACTTCACGTGCGTGTAGACAGGCCCCAGGTCGCTGTTCTGGAGACTGGCTTGAGGTTGTGGACCCGCAACGTATTGGGTTGAGCCAACCTGGATGAAATTGACCCAATCGATCTGAGCATTGCAAGTCGAAGTCGAGCCCGGCAGCTGACAGGCGGCCACCAAGAGGACAGCGGCCAGGGCAGCGGCGAGTCTAGTGGCCATTCACTGGAACGAAACGGCGCGCCGCCCGGCCGGGTAACGACTACTTCTTGTCGGCGCCGTTGTACTTGCCAGGGTCTTTGTCAAAAGTCTCCTTGCAGCTCGCCGAGCAGAAGTAATAGGCCTCGCCCTTCTGGAACGAGCGGTATTGCGCCTCGTCGGGGTCGACGCTCATGCCACAAACCGGATCGATCGCTGGTTGCTTTCGTTCCATTTCTCCTCCTGAAATTGCTGTTGGCATTGCTGGCGTGACGCGTGAACGACCCAGGTGGCCGGCCGGTTCGAGCTGCGCCGCCCGAGCCGCCTGAGACGTGTACCGGACCGGATTCTTCTCGAACTTTGACCGGCAGCCGGCCGAGCAGAAGTAATACGTCGCGCCGGAGTGCGCGATCTTCTCCGTGGCTGTGGCCGAGTCGACGGTCATCCCACAAACGGGGTCCTGAACCTGATCAGCCCTCTCCCCCGGCCGGCGGCCGTGAGCCCGCAGCATCTCGAGGCCGCCCGTCGCGACGAAGCGCCAGGCCATCACCGCCATCAGGATCACAAACGCGATGTCGAGGAAGGTGGTGTAGTTCCAGGTCGGTTGGGCTTCGAAGACGGTCACGTGATGGTTGGTGGGCGCCAGGCCCAGGAGCTGGAATGCGCCTCCGATCAGGAAACCGGCCAGCGCCATCGCAGCGAAAGAGACGGCGAGGAGATAGAGGGACATGCGGCCCCCGTAGTACTTCCGATAAATGTTGATGATCGGCAGGATGATCAGGTCGGCGAAGATGAAGCTGATCACTCCGCCGAAACTGATGCCACCGTTCCAGAGCACCACGGCCAGGGGAACGTTTCCAACCGAGCAGACGAAGCTGAGCATCGAGATCACCGGTCCGATCAGCGGACTCCAGAACGCGTTCAGGGCCGGGTGATCGGTCAGGAAGAACGCCTGCCACCAGCTGTTCGGAACCCACGCCGCGAGCGCGCTGGCGATCAGAAAGCCAAGCCCGATGTCCTGATACAGAGCGTTCAGGTCCATAAAGAAGGTATGTGAGATGGCGGTGAACGCGCGCGGCGAGAGGAGCCTGGAAAGAAACGGACCGTCAGTAATTGACACGTCCATCTCTCCGTGGGCTTCGTGGGTCGAGCCGAAGACTCCGCGCTCGGCCTGACGCTTGGCGTCGTCGACCATTCGCTGGCGCAACGTCACCTTGAAGAGGATCCAGAGGATCACAGCCATGAGAAGGCCGCCGGCGAACTCCGCGGCGACGAATTGCCAACCCAGAAGGATCAGCAGAACCAGGCCCAGCTCAAAAACCAGGTTGGTGGACGCGAACTCGAAGATGATCGCGTTGACGAAGCTGGCCCCTCTGCGGAACAGCGCCCTCCCTACCGCAACGGCTGCGTAGGAGCAGGACGAGCTGGCGGCGCCGAAGCCGCAGGCGAGGAGGAAGCCCTTGAGGTTGGGCTTGCCCAAGGTGTTCGCAACGGCCCGCTTGGAAACGACCGTCTGGACCATCGCCGAAAGCAGGAAACCGAAGGCGAGCGGCCAGAGGACCTCCCAGAACATGAAGAACGAGATCTGCAAGGCGTGCACGATCGCATTGACCACGAACATGCGAGTTAGCTCCTCACGAGCCGCTCGACCGCCTCGTTGAGCTCTTTGACCTTCTTGCCCCCGCCACCGGAGCGGATGGCCTCCGCCACGCAGTGTTCGGTGTGATCGGCGAGCAGCTGGAGCGCGACACTCTCGAGCGCGGCCCTGGTCGCGTTGACCTGGGTGAGGACGTCGATACAGTACCGATCTTCCTCGACCATCTTCTGGATTCCTCTTACCTGCCCCTCGATACGGCGGAGCCTCGTCTCGATTTTCTGCTTGTCCTTCGTATAACCTGGCATCGACACAGTATACCCCCCACAGGTATAGTGAGTTTGTGAGCGCGACCTCAGTCGTCCTGCACACCGGCGGCCTTCGTTTCGCCACTGAAAAGGCGGTCCTCGAGCGGGTGCTCGGTCGCCGGCCGGGCGTGCTGGAGGTATCGGCCAATCCAGCCTCGCAAACAGCCAATGTCACATTCGATCCCGAGAAGACGAGCCTGGCTGATCTCCGGCGCTGGGTCGAGGAATGTGGCTACCACTGCGCCGGGCAATCGGTTCCCGACCACATCTGCGATGCCGCGGACGAACCGACCGTTCGTGCCGCCATGGCACACGATGCTCACGGGACTGAACCCCCGATGCGGGCAGCGTCCGCGGGAGCGATGCGCTCCCCGCACGATGCAATGGGACACGGCGGGCAGGCAGCGATGTCGATGGACGACATGGTCCGCGACATGCGCAATCGCTTTCTGGTCGCAGCAGTCCTGTCGGTGCCGATCCTGCTCTGGTCGTCCATCGGCCGCCAGGTTCTCCACTTCGGGGTTCCAGCGCCGTTTGCCCTGCGCGACGATGTCTTCCAACTGATCCTGAGCCTGCCCGTGATCGGATACTCGGCCTGGATCTTCTTTGATGGAGCCTTTCGCGCCTTGCGAGCGCGGACCCTGGACATGATGGTCCTCGTCGCGGTGGCCATCGCGGCCGGTTGGATCTACTCCGTAATCATCACCTTCCGCGGCGGCGGGGACGTGTTCTACGAAGCGTCCACAGTACTGTGCGCGTTCGTACTTCTCGGCCACTGGTTCGAAATGCGAGCGCGGGGCGGCGCCAATGACGCCGTCCGCGCCCTTTTGAACCTGGCACCGTCGAAGGCCACCGTCATCAAGGACGGAAACCAGGTCGAGGTGCCGACGTCAGAGCTGCAGGTGGGCGACCTCCTTCTCATCAAGCCGGGCGCCAAGGTACCTGTCGATGCGGTGGTCGAGGAGGGGACGAGCGATGTCGACGAGTCGGTGGTCACCGGCGAGAGCCTCCCCGTTTCGAAGGCGCCTGATGCAGCCCTCATCGGCGGTTCGATCAACACGAACGGGACGCTGCGCGCTCGGGCCACTCGGGTGGGTTCGGACACCGCCCTGGCCCAGATCGTGAAGCTGGTCCAGGAGGCTCAGAACTCCAAGGCGCCCGGACAACAGCTGGCCGATCGCGCCGCATTCTGGCTTGTGCTGGTCGCGCTCGTCGGAGGCACCTTGACCTTAGTCGCTTGGCTGCTCGCCGGCCGCACTTTCAGCCAGGCCATGCTCTTTGCGATCACGGTCGTCGTGATCACCTGCCCCGATGCTCTCGGGCTTGCCACGCCAATGGCGATCATGGTCGGCACAGGGCTCGGCGCCAAACGAGGAATTCTTTTCAAGAACGCCGCCGCCATCGAGGCGGCAGCCCGGGTCCAGGTCGTCGTCATGGATAAGACCGGGACCCTGACCAAGGGCGAGCCCGAGGTCACCGAAGTGGTCACGGACGGTATCTCGGAGGGGCAGCTGCTGGCGCTGGCGGCGGCTTTAGAGCGAGACTCCGAGCACCCGCTGGCCGAGGCCATCGTTCGCCGAGCCGACTCCTCAGGCGCCACCCGGCTCGCGGCAACCGGCTTCGAGAATGTGCCCGGTCACGGTGCGAGAGCCACCGTCGATGGTCACCGGCTGGCAGTGGGTAACGCGCGTTTGATGGCGCGAGAGGGGATCGGCATTGACGGTCTGATCAAGAAGCGCGACGAGATGGCGGCTGAAGGCCGCACGGTCGTCATGGTTGCGGTGGACGGACGCGGCGTGGCGCTGATCGGCATCAGCGACACTCCTCGTCCCACCGCGAAAGCGGCCGTGGCTGCCCTCGCTGCCCAAGGAGTCGACGGCCTAATGCTCACCGGCGATAACCGGGCCACCGCCGAACGCATCGGCCGCGAACTCGGTATCCGCGAGGTCATCGCCGAGGTCCTTCCCGGCGACAAGGCCGGCAAGATCGCGGAACTCCAGCGAGAGGGAAAGAAAGTCGCCATGGTCGGTGACGGCGTCAACGATGCTCCCGCGCTCGCACAGGCCGACCTCGGCATTGCGATCGGCGCCGGCACCGACGTCGCAATCGAGACCGCGGACGTGGTGCTGATGCGCTCGGACCCTCTCGACGTCGCGATGGCGATCACGATCGGGCGCGGCACGCTGCGCAAGATGCGGCAGAACCTGGCGTGGGCGGTCGGCTACAACGCGATCGCTTTGCCCATCGCTGCGGGCGTGTTCCAACCCGCGTTCGGATTGGTCCTGAGACCGGAGATTGCCGCTCTCGCCATGTCAGGCTCGAGCTTGCTGGTCGCAGTCAACGCGCTGCTGCTCAAACGACTGAAGTTGCCTGCCGCATAGCCCATACAAACCTGGATGCCGAAGACATGGGGATGGCGCGTGGCGGTGATCGCCACCACGCTTGTCGTCTTCGGCAACGTGGCCGGCATTGTCGCCGGCCCGAACGTTGTCACCGATTCCTGGATAGCTATCGCCCAGAGTGCGGGCCTGGTACTGATCGTCATCGTCGCCTCTCGTTGGTGCGGGCTCACCTGGGCCGAGGCAGGCATCGGCCGGACCAACCTGCTGCGCTCCAGCCTGATCGGCGCGGGAGTAGGGCTCGGGCTGGCCGCGGTGGTTCTCCTGGGGCTGGAGGCCGGAGCTCAGCTGGGGACTCCGATCACCTACCAGCCATTGCGCGGAGCGTCGATCTCAGCCGTCCTTACTCACTCCCTTGTGGGCCTGCTGCTTCAGACCGCGATTCCCGAAGAGCTCGCATTTCGCGGCCTGCTGTTGGGTTTGCTCATGAGGAAGCTGACGCGGTTGCGTGCAACGCTTGTGACGTCCGCGACCTTTGTCGCTTGGCACGTAGCGGTTCAGGCGCAAACGCTGGCCGCCACCAATTTCCCAAGACCGTGGCAGATCGTTCCGGCCATGGGACTCGCCTTCGCGGGACTCTTCGCCGGCGGAGTGGTATTTGCAGTTCTGCGTTTGCGCACCCGCAATCTGGCCGCGGCGGTTGTGGCTCACTGGCTGTTCGACGCCGGCTTGATCACGGGACTATTTTTCCTGACCCGGTCCTGACGCCCTGCTCAGGGAGACTCAGTGAGGATCAGAGAGTCTCCGGGTCAAGGTGTCAAATAAGCTGTCGAGCGAGAGCCCCCGGCGTTGCTTTCAAGGGGAGTTTCAGTCCGCTGCAATGCCGATTTGTCCATCGCTACCGGCAGCGAACGGAACTTCTACCACTCAAGAGGGACGCCAAGAAAGTCTGCCAGCCTCTGCAACCCATCTCGGCCCCAGAAGTACCCCGACGTGCTGGTCACCGTTGATCCGTCAGATCGAAGAAACAGAGTGATTCGGGTCATCGGAGAGTGGGTGGCTCGGATAAGTGCGACCTCGCGACGGTTGAAGCTGCTTCGGCGCGCGGCAAAGGCGGTCAGCGACGGCCCAAACGTAATCGTCGAGTCGTCGACCCGAATGTACGCCTTTGGAGCCAAAACGGCCACGGCAATGCAACACACAACGCCGAAGGCAATCGCGACCACGCCACCAGCGCTGTCGAGCCACGTCTCGCCTGGCCCTGGGTGAACCAGAATTTGGTAGCCACCGATCAGGAAAACACCCGCCGTCGCAAGAAGAATGATCGGGGCAACCGAACGATTGAAACGAGTCGGCCTGAGTGTCATGGACCCCCTTAGAGTCGGGGGTGGCGGCGGGTGCGCTGTCGCCAGGGCAAGGGATCGATTTCTACGTTGCCTGGCCAACGCGACGCTGACCGGAATGCCAAAGGCGGCGGCAGATGCCAGGGCTGCAACGATGGCCCAGCCAACGCCCGCCTCACTTGCGGTGGCCACAAACACACCGACAACAAGAAGAACCATGCCGCAGATTGCAACTGCTGTGCGCGTCATATCGAGTTCTGGAGCTTTGGTGGGGGTCGCAGATCGTTCTGTGACATGGCTCGATTGCACTATGAGGCTCGAGTAATGCCATTACCCGGCACTCTTCGCCGAATCTCTGCTATGCCGCGCTCATCTCCCTCATGCGAGGGAGCGTGACAAATCAGCCGAAGTAGGTGTGACGCATCAACCGAAGGTGTGTAACCCATCAGCCGAAGGCCTTTTGAGACCTATCTGCCGAACTTCTACACTTTTTGGTGCTCGCGCAGGGAATCGAACCCTGAACCTTGGGATTAAGAGACTCCAGACAGATCGTCTTAGAGCATCTCAGCGCACATCAGCGCGTCTCTGCCGTATTCGAGAAATGACGCAGTCGTCTCTAGGTGTCTCCCGATGCCTCACAGAGTCTCCCGGCGAAGCTGTCAACGAAGCTGTCAAATCGGAGGGGGCCGAAGCTTTATGTAACGCGAACCGCGCAACAGTCTGCGGCCAACAGACCAGTCTTGACCATGAGCCTGCCAGCCCCTGATCGATGTTGGCCCAGCCCTGCGATGGACTACTCGAGGGATATCTGTACTCCCCGGCCAGGTGACGTTATTGTGCGACTCAATGGCTGGGTCGAGTTCAGTGACTGGGCAGCGGTTAACGACCTGGATGAAGGTCACGATTGCGCTGCTGGTCGTCTACGTATTGACGCTCGTCATCGAGGTGCCGATCGGGCTTCACATGTTGATTGAGCAAAATGGAGCTGTCTCCGCGATTTGGCCAGCGTCACCGCAGCTTCCTGGATCGCTCGGAGGTGCCATCGAAGCGATTTTTGTGGCACTGATGATCGTGTTCATCTTTTACGGCGGGCGAGGGATGCGCTGGAGCTATTTAGGAGCCATGGTTGTCGGCATAGTGCATGCCATTCTCTCCGCGTCGATCGTGGTGATTGAGCCGTGGGGCGAACCGCTCAGTAACTTCAGTTCAACGGATCAGCCACTAGCCATCCATGGCTCCGTTCTTCTCGCCGATATCGCAGTTTTCCTCACAGTTTTGCCAGCACTCCTCGCGATTGCGGCCGCCCTCGCTGTGCTCGAGTTGAGGAAACGAGCTCCCAGCTAGTCGCAGCGCGCTTGGTGGAAAAGGGTTGTCCAGGATTAGACGCTCGGATTTCGATCTGGTGGGCCGCGAAGGACTCGAACCATCAACCTCGGTGACACTTCGGCGCGCCGGCCACTCTCGCTGACCCACGAAGCTGTCAAACGAAGCTGTCAAATGCCGCAAATGTGACGCATCGCGGCAGACGCACCACTATATGTAGATCGTGCGGCCGCGCAGACACAACATATTGGTGCTCGCGTAGGGAATCGAACCCTGAACCTTGGGATTAAGAGACTCCCGACAATTCGTCTCAGGACGGCTCAAGGAGGATCAGGACGTCTCACCTGTACTCGGAGCTATGACGCAAACGTCTCAGCGCGTCTCAGGAAGTGTTATGGCGTCTCACCGCTAAGCTGTCAAATAAGCTGTCAAACCGCGCTGCGCGATGCGGGTTCAGCTACCGCACAGGGAGGATCCGCTCCGAGTGGTTGACCAAGACATCACGGTGGCAATGGCCAACAGCTTTCTCGGGACGCTGCCTCGCGACGTTTTCAGCAACCTGATCGCTGATGGCGATCGCGTTGACTATCCGGCGGGTGCTGTCATCTATCGCGAAGGCTCGTCCCCTAGGGCGGCCCTAGTGGTGACCGGTCTAGTCCGGGTCTACATGAGTTCGACGGAGGGCCGGCAGGTCACGGTTCGATATGCGAGGCCAAACGACGTCCTCGGCATCGCGGTCATGGTGGGTGGGCCGGTCAATGTCAATGTTCAGGCGCTTGAAGCATCGAGCCTCTTCAGTGTCAACCTTCGAACGCTCACCGCCGCTGCACAAGCGGATGCTCGGGTGGCATGGGCCATAGCGGAGGAGCTGAACCGACGCCTGTACGAGACGCTCCAGCAGACAGCGATCAATGCGTTTGGCTCGGTCAAACAACGAGTCGCCGCACACCTCTTAGACCTTGCTTCGATGCAGCAGCGCCCTGGAACTCGACTTACAGCCAGAGTGACCCAACAGGAACTTGCCGATGCGGTTGGTTCGGTTCGAGAAGTCATCGCCCGAGTCTTGCGAGATCTTCGTGTCGCAGGAATCGTGGCAACCTCGACGGACCGCATTTTGGTGCTGGATCCGGCTCGGCTCCACGGGGAATCCTCCTAGGCCGACTGCCGCGTGACTTTGATCACTTGACTTCACCAGCGAAGTCACTGACCTGAGCCTGCCTCCAACGGAACACTGGCTATCGAAGGCCCGAGTGGATCGGGCGATCAGAAAACTTGGAGGGCTACAAATGCTAAGCGCCTTAACGGCAGTATCCAGATCGGAAAACGCGCGCACAAACGCGGTCAACGCGGTGTCGGTCGTCAGCACCGGAACCGTCGAGATTCATCCAGAACAGCGCTTCGGCACTTGGAAGCCGCTGTATTGGTGGCTGTTGACTTCGCGCAAATGGACCCCGCCCCTGCCTATCAATGCCTACGTCATCGAGCACTCGAAGGGTCTGGTGCTCTTCGATACTGGCCAGGATCGCGCGTCGGTTACCGACGAGCTGTATTTCCCAGGTGGTTTCATAGGTCTTTTCTACGATCGCCTAGCCCGCTTCCACATCGGCGAAGAGGACACGCTGGACGCCCAGGGACGCTTGGTTACTCAACCAAGGATGTCGACACAGCGATTCTCTCCCACCTTCACGAGGATCACATTGGCGGGCTGCCAGAACTGACCACGCCCGAGCTCCTGGTCGCCGGCAACGAATGGCGAGAGCTCTCGAAGGCTGCGCCCGAAGCCCGTGGCTTTCTGCGCAAGCACATTCAGATCCCAGGGCTGAACTGGCACCAGCTTAGCTTCGAACCTACCAGTGACCCATCATTGGCGCCTTTCACCGAGTCCCTCGACATCATGGGCGACGGCTCACTCATCCTCCTGCCAACCCCCGGCCACACCGCCGGCTCGATGTCGTTGCTTGTCCGACGAGGAACGAAGTCGCCGCTTCTGTTGGTTGGTGATCTGACCTATGGCTTCGACATTCTGGAGTGCGGCCAGATTCCAGGCGTGGGTGCTAAGCGCAAGCTCCGGGCAACAAGCGAGAAGGTCATGGCGCTCAAGAGGCAGATGCCAGGCCTGGTCGTGCTACCGGCTCATGACCCCACCGCCGCACAGCGTCTGCTGGAAAGCTGACGGTCCATCCAACTAAGAGGAAATAGGAATGCAATTCACAAACAGCGTGGTGATCGACCGGCCGGTCTCGGAGGTGTTCGCCTTCATCTCCAACTTCCAAAACATGCCGAAGTGGAACTACTTCGTTGTCCACGTGACCAGCGAGTCGGCGCGTGGCCCCGGGGTCGGAACGACATACCGGCAGCGGCGCAAGACTGACGAGCAGCACTACACGGTCACGGAGTTCGAGCGGGACCTCCGGGTGGCAGTGCGGACGCTTCCGCCGGCCCGCGACCTTGAGATGCGGTTCACATTCGAGCCATACGACCGCCGCACCAGATTGACCGACGAATGGGTGCTTGACACCGGATTGCCGAGGTTTTTGGAGGGGATCGGTGCCGCACGCATTAGCTCGGCGGTGCGAGATAACCTGGCCAAGCTGAAGGAGCTGCTCGAGACAGGACGAGTGCGCCTCCAGGATGGCCGCGTGGAAACGGTCTCTCCAAATGCGTCGAGCACTGGGCTCGTATGACGCAGAGCGCGATGCAGGGGATTCATTCGTAAGATGTCAGATAAGCTGTCAAATCGCGCGCATATTCTCAGGCGGCCCCCGCCCAGATCCACATTGCATCTAAGCGGAGGGCAGCGGGGCCCGATATAGCGTTTTTGGTGCACACAAATGGTGCTCGCGCAGGGAATCGAACCCTGAACCTTGGGATTAAGAGTCCCCTGCTCTGCCAGTTGAGCTACGCGAGCACGCCTGCGATAGGAGCCGAGTGTCGATTCTAAGGAACCCCGGGCGTTAACAACCTGAGTTCCGTCCGCGCTGTGTACCCCGTACGTTGGCTTGCATGCTTGCCCGGGTGCCCCTCGACGTCGACCTCGAGGACAGGTTGCTGTATGGCCTGACCCCGCTGCGCCTTGCCTACGCGGTCGGCGCGCTCCTCGCGGCGTTCGCGCTTTGGTCGTCGCCGTGGGGCCCGGCTGCGCTGCGTGCAGTGGCTTCGTCGCTTGTCATCGGAGTCGGCGCGATCATGTCCTGGGGTAGATGGCGCGGCGCGCCGGCCGACCGGTGGGTCGCGGAGTTCCTGCTCTTCGTGGCGCGGACTCGACGGCTGGTCTGGGCTGGGCCGCACGTACCACTCCCCGGGCGCCTGGCATCACGGCAGGCGTGAGGTCCCGGAAGATCCCGTGGCTCAGGGTCGTCCATCGGGCGCCGGGTGCGCTGTTCACAGGCTCGCCCGACATCACGGTGATCCGAACCGGCTCGTTCGGTTTTGCGGGCGCAGCAGAAGCAGACAAGCTGCGATGGATCAACGCTTTCCGACGCCTGCTCGACGGCCTGGATGGTCCGCTCCAAGTCCTCATCGAGGTCGTGCCCGGAGCTGGGGTTGCGGGCATAGACCCGGCGTTACCGGTCGATTTCGACGACATGCGCGGGGCGGATGTGACCTTTGTCGATCGCCTGGCTCAGTCATCCTCCGCGCATCGATTCGAGACGTCGTTGATCACGTCCACGGCTCATGCGAGACGCACTGAGGCAGCCTTGCAAGAGCTCGGAGTGCAGTACGAGGCGACGACGCCCGGCACCGAGGTGTGCTTCGGCCAGGAGTTCGCCAACCTTTACCGCCACGCAGGCGGGATCAGCCGCACCTGGTATGTCGAGCGCCTGCCTGGAACCGAGCTGGAGGCGGGTTGGATCTTTCGACTCCTCCCTAAGGAGTTGAACCTGCGCCTGTCCTGGCACGCAACCCCGTTGCCGGTGGCCTGGATCGTGGGCTACCTGCAGCGCCAGCTGGTCAGCATGCGAGCATCGCGGCTCATCGAGCACGAGAAGGCGGGAGCGGCTGATCCCCTGCTGGGCGGGGCGCTCCCGAATGCCGAGGACCTCCAGCGCCGGCTGGCGTCGAGCCAGGACAAAGCGTTTCACGCAGCGATGTATCTGACGCTCACCTCGTCGAGCGTCACCGACCTGGAGGCGGGCGCGCTCAGGGTCGAGTCCGCCGCGCGTGCCGTGCTGTGCTCGCTTCAGCCCTGCACCCTGCGCATGTTGGACGGATACCTCGCGACTCGGCCGCTTTGCGTCGACCGTCTCGAGCGCAAGCGCGTGCTGGACACGAGCTCGCTCGTCACATTCTTTCCGTGGCTGGAACCGGACCTTCAACAGCGAGGCGGCCTGGTCGTCGGTCGCAATAGCGCTACGGGAGCACCGGTGCTGGTGGACCCGTTCGACCAGCGGCGTTACGCGAACGCGAACATCGGCGTATTCGGCCATTCCGGCGCGGGCAAGACATACCTTCTCTCGTCGCTCGCGCTTGGCGCGTTGGGCCGCGGCGTCCAGGTGTATGTGATCGATCCGGAGCACGAGTACGGAGCCCTTGCGGAGCAGGTCGGCGGGCTCGACGTGCAGCTGGCCCTCGGATCCGGACACGCGCTGAACGTGCTGGATCTGCGACCTTCGGATTGTCGGGATGAGTCCTGGCTCGGACCGGCGGCCGCCGACGCCGTCGACCTGTGCGCGACCATCTGCGGCGGGCTGGATGAGACGGAGCGCGCACTGGTGGAACGCGCAGTGAGGGCCGCCTATAGCGAGCTCGAGCAACCAGTCTTGCGAGACGTCGCCGGCCGGCTCTCGGCCGGGTCACGGGTCGCGACAATTCTCCAGCGTTGGGTTCACGGAAGTCTCGGCAAGATGTTCAGCTCGCCGACCAACGTCGACCTGGAGGCGCCGATCGTCGCCTTCGGAATGCGCGAGCTTCGCGACGAGATGGTGGCCCCGGTCCACTTTCTGCTGGCCGAAGCGTTGTGGGCGCGCATCAAGCGCAAGGATCGCCGCCGGATGCTTGTCGTCGACGAGCTCGGCCTGCTGTTCGAGGATGCGACGATTCGCCGGTTCGTCGTCAGTCTCGCGCGCAGGATCCGCAAATACGACGGCTCGCTGGTCTTCGCCACGCAGAATCCAGGCGATCTCCTGGGCTCGGACCAGGGGACGGTAGTCGCCACCAACCCGGCGGTGGTCTTTTTTGGTGGCCAACGACCGGGTGAGGCAGGCAAGCTGCAAGAGACATTTCACCTGAGCGCGCGCCAGCGGGCGTTCCTCGAGGGTGCCCGCCGCGGCGATTTCCTGGTGGCCGCCGGACCCGACCGGCTGACCGTGCAGGTGCAGGCTCCGCACTGGCAGGAAGAGGCGATGCGGACCGCGCGAGCGGCGACTCGACCCCCACCCTGAACCGGTAGGCTTAATCGCGAACGTGCAGCGAGTTGTTCACTACCGATTGGAGGGGCTTCCCGAGCAGTATCTCGAGCGGGTTCACGCCCAGTTCGCGGCGCTGGCGAGTGCCCGCACGTGGCGCTGCAACCCACCCTGGATCGCCAGTTCGTATTCACGCGGCCTGTTCGAGATGGAGTATTTCCGCCACCTTCGCGAGGAGGAGCCGAACGTCGCCGCCGCCGGCTTTATGAAGATGGCGGGGGACGAGACCGATGCGCTGATCATCGCCATCTTCATGAGGGACCTGAGCGCCGAGTACGGGATCACGACCTCGATGAGGGATGAGGATCACCCGCTGGCCAAGCTGCGCCGGCTCGCGTTCCGCACCGGGAGGCTGCCGAGCGGCCAGGCACTGGAGGACGTGCTCGCCAAAAGACCCGTGATCAAGAAGGTCGAGGGCGAGCGCATCTTTTTTTATCCGCCGACGTTTCGCCTTCACTCGCAGGGGCCGCCAAGCCCGGAATGGGCTTATGCGCTGTGCGGCATTCGCGCCTACGCGCCAACGCTCCTGGAGGCCGAGCAGGAAGCGCTCAAGATCCTCAAGGGTTTCGGGCACCTGGGTGGCTGAGAGCGCGGTCGCTGGCTCGCTCAAGTCGGCTGACGGCACAAAGCTCGCCTACCGGTCGTGGCCGAAACCGGGCGCGGAAACGACGTTTGCCGTGGTGCACGGGCTCGGCGAGCACTCAGGCCGTTACGCGCGCTTCGCACACGCAATGGCGAGCCATGGCATGGGCACGTTCGCGCTTGACCTGAGAGGTCACGGCGAAAGCGATGGACAGCGAGGCCATGTCGACTCCTGGTCGCAATGGACCGACGACGTATCGGCGTTCGTCAGGCATGTGGAAGGACTGGCGGGTTCCGAAGTGGTTCCGCTAGGACATTCATTTGGTGGGGCAGCACTGCTCAGCACGGTGCTTGCCGGCAAGCTGGCGAACAGCAAACGGTTTGCCGTCTCGAGCCCGGCGCTCAAACTCAGGCTGCAGGCGCCCGCGTGGAAGACGGCAGTGGCACCCTTCGCGTCGAAGATCGTGCCTCGCCTCGCAATGGACAACGAGGTCGACCCGGCCGCCGTCTCGAGAATTCCGGAGGTCGTAGCGGCTTATCGCAACGATCCGCTCGTGCACAGCAGGATCTCGAGCCGCATGTATACCGAGTGGCAGAACGCAACCGTGGATATCCTCGGTCGCGCTGCCGAGTTCAAGGTTCCGTTCCTCATCCTCGCCGGCACTGCCGACCCGCTGATCGATCCAGAGGGCAGCCGGCGGCTGCACGAGCTGTCGCCTTCGTTGAGCGAGCTCCACCTGCTCGATGGCCGGTACCACGAGCCGTTCAACGACCTCGGCAGCGATGAGGTCTTCCAATTGGTCGCGGACTGGGTGCACCGATCGTGATCCTTGCCTCGGTGTTGCTCGCGTCGCGCCTCAACCTCGACCCGGGTTCGTGGATCTCGTGGATCATCGTCGGCCTGATCTCGGGGGCCATCGCCGCGCGGGTAGTGGCCGGCCGCGGGTTCGGATGTCTTGCGGACATCGTGGTCGGCGTGGCAGGCGCGATCATCGGCGGCTACCTGCTAGGGGCGCTGTTCAACGCCGGCGGAACCGTTGGCTTCTGGGGCAGCATCGTCGTGGCTTTCATCGGCGCGGCCGTGCTGCTGTCGGTGCTGAAGCTGATCTCGGGCGGCCGTCTCTAAGGATTAGCCGGCGGCGGCGCGGACCTCTTCCTGAGGAGCCTCGACCTGTTGAGCACGCGGCGTCCGCTTGATCAGGAGCGTGGTGATTGCTGTGAACGCAAGGAAGGTTATGGGCACGAGGAGGGTCGACTTCATGGCGTCGATGTAGGCGCTGACAAAAACGTCATGAGCGAGTGCGCTGATCTGGCTCGCCACGCCGGCTGGGATACCAGGAGGCAGCTTGGCGCCGCTCTGACCGGTACCGATCTCAAATCCGTTCGAGGCCACATTGCTGAAGGCCGCGATGAACTGTGCGCGGAAGGCGGCAGGCAGGGCCGCTGCATGGCTGACCGCCTGGTCGTGCAGGGTGGTAGCCAGGTGGTTCTGAAGAAGCGCGCCGACAACAGCGCTGCCAATCGCCGCGCCGAGCTGGCGTGTCGTGTTCAGCACTCCCGACGCCGCACCGGCGACGCGAGGCTGAATGTTGCGCAAGGCAATGGTGGTCATCGGGGCGAAGGTCATCCCCATGCCGGCGCCGGCGATGATCGCGGGAAGGAGGAACGTGAGCCAGTTCGAATCGGGACCGGCCACGAACGCGAAGGTTCCAAAGCCAATCGTAAAGAGAGTGATGCCCGCCGTCAGGATGTACTTGCCTCCGATGCGGTCGGCCAAGCGACCCGCAAACGGAGCAAAGATCATCGAGGTCACGGACATCGGGGCAAGCGTGAGACCGGCAGTCAGCGCGGAGAAACCGCGCACCGACTGCAGGTAGATCGTGATCGGCAGGAACAGGCTCAGCATGCCGAAGCTGATCGCCGCCGCGATCCAGTTGGCCACCGCGAAGTTGCGGTCCGCGAAGAGCGACAGCGGGACCAGAGGCTCGGGCTGGAACCGCTCCCACACGATGAAGATCGGAATGAGTACCACTCCCGCCACGATGATCTCAGGAATCGTCACGCCGTAAGCGAAAGCACCCCAGTTGTAGCGCTGGCCTTCGATGAGGCCGAAAACGATTGCGAACAGGCCGGCTGTCGCGAGGATGATGCCAACGACATCCCAGCCATGATGTCGGCCGGGGCGCAGGTCGGGAATGATGACGAAAGTCGCTATGAGAGCTGCGATACCGATCGGAACGTTGATGAAAAAGATCCAGCGCCAGTCGACGTAGGTGATGATCGCGCCGCCGACTGTCGGCCCGGCCAGGGTGGCCAAGCCGGCGACCCCGCCCCAGACACCGAAGGCCGCTCCTCGCCGCTCGGGTGGGAAAAGAGACGTGATGATGGAAAGCGTCTGGGGAGTCAGCAAGGCCCCGCCGACGCCCTGCAGGATACGTGCGGCTATCAACTCGCTGACGTTTTGGGAAAGTCCGCACAGCGCCGACGCCACGGTGAAGACGAACAGGCCGATGGCGAACAGGGTTCGCTGTCCGTAAAGATCGCCAAGCCGCCCTGCCGTGATCAGCAGCACCGCGTAGACGAGGATGTAGGCGTTCAGCACCCACAGGATCTGATCGAGAGTCGTGTTGAGACCGGCGCTCATCGCCGGAATCGCGACGTTCACGATCGTGGTGTCCAGCAGGATCATGAAAAATCCCATCGTCAAGACAACCAGGACCAGCCAGGGGTTAGTGCGCGCTTGAGCCATGCCTTCTCCTCAACACTTCATGCCCGGAATCGATTCCGGCTTTCCACTCCAGCCTGCCTTCAGTGATCTCCTGCTCGAGCTTCCGGACCCATTCGCGCTCTGCATCGAGCATCGCGATCTTGTGTTCCAGCTCGATGATCGCGAGCCTGGTCACGCCGGCTGTTCGCAGCTCGCTCATGACTCGCGTCAACTTCTCGGTCTTGGCGGCAAGGGCGGCCACTCGCTCGTTGAGCAGCTGTGCCGCGTGTTTCGCCTTGAGGTGATGCATGAACATGAGGCCGGCCGCGAAGTTGGTGTACTCCCGGGTTGGCTGCGCAAGAATCTCGCTGACGACCTTGATGAGCAGCTCGCGGCCGGGTTCCGTCAGCTCGTAGATCGTCCGCTCGGGTCGCCGGCCCTCTTTCTCGCGCTCGACGGATGCGACCAGGCCGTTGCGCTCCAGGACCTCGACCGTGTGGTAAAGGGTGCCGAAGTTCAGGCGTATGAACTCGTCGTGGTGGCGCTCACGCATCGTCGCGGCGAGCTCGTAGGGATGCATCGGCCTCTCATCGAGAAGCTCGAGGATGGAGAGGGCGAGCGGCGAGACGCTGGGGGCCAGCTCTGACATATTCGATCCGGAATATACATAACCGGGCATCCGAAGTCAAATAGTTGTCCGCAGCTGCCCTTAACAACCAGGGTGGGCGCCGTTTTGACTTCGATCTACCTTGAATTCAGGTGTCGACGGCTCGGGGGAGGGGGCCAAAACGAAGGGAGGGCCCAGCCAAGGTGCGCCTATTTGGCGGCGGGCTCAACCGGCCCGGCGCCGAGCGGCTTCTCGTACCAAGCGACGTCCCAGTACCGACCGAATTTGCGGCCCTGCTCGGTGAAGTGGGCGACCCGCTTGAAACCGAACGTTTCGTGGAGCCCGATCGAGGCCGGGTTCGGCAGCGCGATTCCCGCGTAAGCGCGGTGCACGTCCTCGCCCTCGAGAGCTTTGAACAACCCTTCGTAAAGGCGCGCTCCCACGCCCCGGCCAATTGACTCGGGGGCAAGATAGATGCTGGTCTCGATCGACGTCTCGTAAGCGGGCTTCGGGCGGAAGCGACCGCTGCTTGCATAGCCGACGACCGCACCCTCGGACACCGCGACAATGACTCGATGGCGCCCCGAGCCGGCGTAGTGCGTGAACCATTCGCGTCGCGCATCCGCGGTCATGGGCTCAACGTCGAACGTGTAGTGCGTCTCCGCAACGTACTGGTTGTAGATGTCATTCACGGCGGATAGGTCGCCGGGTGTGGCCGGCCGGACCTCGAGCCTTGTGTTGATCACGATCCAAGTTTATTGCGGGCGCTCGGATCGGCTTTCGCCATGAGCCCACAATTGCGACATGGACCGCATCGTCCTCCAGGGAATGTCTTTTCAGGGCCGGCACGGGGTACGGCCCGCGGAGCGCGACCTGCCACAGGAGTTCAAGGTGGACGTCGAGGTGGACTGTGACCTGAGCGAGCCTGGCAAGAGCGACCGCATCGAAGACACGGTCGACTACAGGCAGATCCGCGCGATCGCCAAAGCTGTCATCGAAGGCGATTCGCAAAAACTCCTCGAGACCTTGGCCGCCCGAATCGCCGACCAGGTGCTGCAGCTGCAGAGGGTTGCCGGCGTCTCTGTGCGGATCTCAAAGGTGCCTGAAACCATGAAGCCCATCGGCGCGGCGGCCGTACGCATTAATAGGACGCGCGCATGACCATCGCTTACTTCGATTGCTTCGCCGGCATTTCCGGCGACATGACTCTCGGTGCCCTGATCGACTCAGGCGCCGATCGTGCGCTACTCGACGCGACGGTCGAAGCCCTGCGGCTCGGTGACGAGGTCGACATCGAGGTGCGGCACGAAACTCGCGGCCACGTGGGCGGCACCCGCGTCCTCGTCAAGACGGTGGACCGCGTCGAGCGGACGGTGCCGGCCTTGCGGTCCCTCGTCGAGGGGGCTGATGCTCCTGATGCTGTGAAGGCGCCGGCCGTCTCCGCGATCAACCGGCTCGCCCGCGCCGAATCGCGTCTCCATGGTCTGCCGGAGGAGGCGCTTCATCTTCACGAGCTGGGAGGCGCCGACACCCTGGTCGACCTGATGGGCGCCTTCTGGCTGCTCCACGCCCTGGAGGTCGACCAGGTGTATTCGTCACCATTGCCAGCGCCTCGCGGAAGCACCGGCCACATGCCACTTCCCGCGCCCGCGAGCGTCCGGGTCCTTGAAGGTACTGGCGCGGTCTTCGAACCGACCGATGAAGGCCGCGAGCAGGTGACTCCTACTGGCGCGGCGATACTGGCCGTCGGCGCGAGGTTTGAGCGTCCGGCGATGGCGCTTCACTCAATCGGTTACGGAATCGGAACCCGCGAGACGCCGGGCAATGCGCTGGCCGTCTGGATCGGCGAGCGCGTTGAGACCAAGGCCGGCGTAACGCTCATCGAAACCAACCTCGACGACATGGCACCGAACCTCATTGCCCCGTTGTGCGAGGACCTCATGGAGGCCGGAGCGCTGGATGTCAGCGTGACCCCAACTCTGATGAAGAAAGGCCGCCCCGGCCACCTCATCAGCGTCATGTCGCCGCCAGAGCTTGCTGCACTGCTCGCCGATCATCTCCTCCGGCACTCCACAACACTTGGTCTTCGGCTGACCAATGCCCAGCGCGTGATCGCCGAACGAAGCACGGTCGAAGTCCGGACCGAGCTCGGTGTCGCGCGCGTGAAGGTCAAGGAAATCGGTGGCAAGCCGGTCGACGTGTCACCCGAGTACGAGGACTGCCGCCGGATCTCGCGCGAGACGGGACGGGATCTTCGCGGGGTTATGCGCCTGGTCGCCGAAGCGGCGCGACGGGAGCTTGGGCTCGCCTGAACCCAATCTGAGGCCAGTTCTTTCGCCCTCCTTCGCGCGTTCTCATATTTGTGATCGGAACGTCCCTGGCGGTCGTGGTCGTGTTCGCCATCTTGGTCGTGGCCAGCAGGTCGTTGGGCTACCTGCGAGGCCGACGCTTTTCGGTCGCCGACGCTGAAGTCATCTCTGGCACCGATGTCCGCCGGTCGGCCGCCGTTGGCGCGGGCGCGGGCTTGCTTGTGCTTTTTCTGATGGCAATGCTGTACACGGGTATCACGCGTTGGGAATGGCTCGGCCATTCGGCGGTCAGCCACGTCGCGGTGGCGAGCCCGATGCCGATCTCAAGTCCTGGTTCGGGTGCCGGCTTCGGCGTCAGCAGCTCGCCGCCCGCCGCCTCGCCCACGGCATCGCCGTCCCCGTCTACAGCGCCCTAGCCCGCGCACCCGAAATCGACCCGCGACAATTAGCCCGTGACCGCACGCGTCCTGGACGGTCGGGCCGTCGCCAGGCAGATCTTCGAGGAGGTTTCTCGTGCTGTCTCCGCGCGCGTCGCGGCCGGCGGCTCGCGACCGAAGCTCGCCACGGTGCTGGTTGGTGATGACCCGGCCTCGGCGCAGTACGTCGAGCTGAAGCAAAGAAACGCGAGACAGGTCGGCATCGAGTCTGAGGATCACCGGCTGCCTGCGACAACGACGACCGAGGAGCTTTTGAGCCTCGTCACCGCGTTGAATGCGGACGAGAGCATGAGCGCGATCCTCATCCAGCAGCCAACGCCTCGACAGATCGACATGAGACGCATCGTTGGTGCGCTCGATCCCGTGAAAGATGTCGACGGTTTCCACCCGATCAACGCGGGGCTGGTTGCACTGGGTTTACCAGGAGGTGTCGAGCCCTGCACGCCGGCCGGCATCATCGAGTTGCTCGACCGGGCAAGTATTCAGATCGAAGGCACAGAAGCGGTGGTCGTGGGCAGGAGCAACCTGGTCGGTAAACCGACCGCGCTTTTGCTCTTGAGACGAAATGCCACAGTCACGATCTGCCACACCAAGACCAAGGACCTGGCGAGCCACACGAGAAAGGCGGACATCCTGGTCGCGGCCGCCGGCAAGGCAAACCTGATCAGCAAAGACATGGTCAAGCCAGGTGCCTCGGTTGTGGACGTCAGCACCAACTGGGCGGATGGACGCCAGGTGGGCGACCTCGGCCCGGGCGTCGATGAGGTGGCCGGGTGGCTGACCCCAAACCCCGGCGGAGTCGGACCGATGACCCGCGCCATGCTGATCAAGAACACGTTCGAAGCCGAGGTGCGCCGGCGGCCGTAGTCACGAGAACCCCTGGACGTCAGAATTGGCGCGGATGTCAAAAGGTCCTTCGCTAGAAGCCCAGCGGTTGATGAGCGGATTCCGGGCATATCAGATGGTTGTCGCAGCCTGCCGCTTGCGAATCCCCGACCTGGTGGCTGATGGCCCGAGGTCAGCAGACGATCTCGCGGCGGAAACTGGGACGCTTCCCGGGCCCTTACGGAGGGTGCTGCGCGGGCTGGCCGTCTGGAAGGTTCTTGTCGAAACGCCGGACGGAAAGTTTGGTCCGACCTCGCTATCAGACACCTTTCGATCGGACCAACCTGGGCTGCGAAACATGACCATCATGCTCAGCGAGGAGGGTTACCAGGCATGGGGCGACCTCATGTTCTCCTTACGCACCGGAAAGTCCGCCTTTGAGCACTTGTACGGCAAGAGCCATTTCGACCGGCTCGGCGAGAACCCTGAGCTGGCGGCGCATTTCAACGCCGCCATGGTCGAGTTCTCGGGCCGCGTAGCGGGGGCGTTCGCTGCGGTCTATGACTTCACCGGAGCCCGCGTCGTCGTAGATGTTGGCGGGGGTAACGGAGCCGTGTTGATGGCCGTCTTGCAAGCTCACCCTGGGATGCGAGGCATTCTTTTCGACCTCTCTCAAGGGTTGGTTGGTGCCGGCGATCAGCTTGCGGCAGGAGGCGTCGCGGAGCGCGTGACCCTTCAGGAAGGAAGCTTTTTTGAAGCCGTGCCTTCGGGCGGGGACGTCTACATCCTCAAGTCGATCGTGCATGACTGGGACGACGAGAGAGCCCTGGCGATACTCAAAACTTGCGCCCGTGCGATGCAGCCCACATCCCGGCTGGTCCTCCTGGAACGCACACTGCCCGAACGAATCGAAAGCCCCGACGAGGCTTTTACGACGGTCATGGGCGACGTCCACATGATGGTTGTGCTGGGCGGAAAGGAGCGGACTGCCGATGAATATCGGGATCTTCTGGCCGAGGCCGGCTTGCGCATGACCAGCGTGATTCAGATTGAGTCGGACATCAGTGCGTTTGAAGCCGTAGTCGCCGGCTGAGCGTCACCTCGTGACCTACGAAGAGGCCCTTGCCTATATCTCGAAGCAAGGAAGGTTCGGGATGAAGCTCGGCACCGAAAGGACCCGGGCCATCCTCGATCGCATGGGCGCTCCTGATCGGGGCCTCAAGGGCGCGCTGATCGCAGGCACTAACGGGAAAGGTTCGACGGGGGTCTGTTTGGCGGCAATCCTCCGCGCCGCAGGTCGCAACGTCGGGTTCATGCCCAAGCCTCACCTGATCTCATACACGGAGCGCATCGAGCTCAATGGCCGGCCGATCTCGGAGGGCGCGTTCGCGGAGACGCTGGATGCGCTGATGCCCGTGCTTGACTCCATTGCGGCGGAGATGGGCCAGGCAACGGAGTTCGAGATGCTGACTGCGATGGCACTCGCTTACCTGGCGCCTCGGATCGACTTGCTTATCTGCGAAGTCGGTCTCGGAGGAAGGCTCGACGCCACCAACGCTCTGGACCTCGGCGTCGCGTTGATAACCAACGTCGACCTCGACCATCAGAAGTATCTCGGCGACACGATCGAGCAGATCGCTCATGAAAAGGCAGCGATCATCAAGTTGCACGACCGCGTGGTCACGGGATGCGAAGGTTCGGCGTTATCCATCGTCGAGGAGCACGCGCGTGTGGCCGGTGCATCGGTGTGGGTTCTGGGCCGTGACGTTCATGTGGAGTCAACGTCGCGCGGCTGGGAGGGCCACACAATGAGTGTCACCGGACCTGCCTTCGAACACAAAGACCTCTTTCTGCCGCTGGTCGGCGAGTATCAACCACTGAATGCGGCACTCGCAGTCGCGTCAGCACACCTGCTCGCCGACGTCTCAGACGACGAGGTTCGTCAGGGCTTGCAATCGACGCGCTGGCCAGGCCGCCTCCAGGTCATCGCCACGGGACCGCGGGTCATCCTCGATGGAGGCCACAATCCTGCCGCCATGGTCAAGGCAGGCGCCGCCTTACGGAGGTTGATCGGAACGGAGCGTCTTGTCGCTGTCTTCGCAATGCTCAGCGAACGTGACCCGGGTCAACTTCTCGCCGCGTTGCGGACCCTGAACCCGGATGCCGCGGTGTTCACAGAGCCTGAAAGCGCGGCCGGTCACGCGGTCTCCGCTGGCGGGCTGGCCCAGCAATACGGAGCTGGAGGCCAGGCGGTGTTGCCCGCTGCGGCTGCGTTAGAGCGCGCCCGCGAGCTGGCCGGAGACCAGGGCAACGTACTGGTCTGTGGTTCGCTCTACCTGGTCGGGGAGATACTCGCTCTCAGCGGCTGAGCCGCCGAGTGCGTAGGAACCGACCACACAGAAAAGCGCTTCCGGCGATCATCGGCAGCAGCATGACCGATCCCAGGGCTGCCCACTGCCAGCCGGCGCTGACCGCGAGTCCGCCGATGAGGATTACCGCCAGCCCCAGGCCCGAAGCGCCAATCGTGAACTCCCTCGACGACGGCGCTCGAGAGGCCGGCCTGACAACGCCAGCGGGCCGGGGCGCGGGACGCGTGCGGGCCAGCAACCCGTAGAGAAGAAGGCTCACGCCGAAGAGACCGGCCATCAGCGTGATCACTTCGGCGATGAGTCCCTCGCGAGTGTCTGCGACGAGGGTCGCCGCTCCGAACGCGATCGCGATCAGGCCCGCGCCCGCGATGAGTGAGAGCCAGCGCACTCAGTGCGCGGGTGGCGTGATGCTGACTCGCATGCGCCGCATCCCTCTCAGCCAGCGGTCGTAGTCTTCGGCCTTGCGGCGAACGTAATCGGCCACCTCGGGATGCGGCAGGATCAGAAACCTTTCGTCGTGGACGCCCTGCAGCACGATTTCGGCAACTGCGGCGGGCTCGAGCGCGCCCTCGGTCAAGAAGTTGAGGCCCAGCTTCCGTTCCGCCGCGAGCATGTCGGTCTTTACACCTTGAGGACAGAGACACGAAACGCGGATGCCCTGAGCGCCGTGCGCGATCGACAGCCACTCGAATAGGGAAAGGGCGGCCGCCTTGGTGACGCCGTAGGGAGCGGCGAAGACATGGTTGAGCAGCCCGGCGGCGGAGACGGTGCCGACGAGATATCCCTCCCCCCGTTTCAACATGGCCGGTAGCGCGTGTCGCGCAACGAAGACGTGGCTCATCAAATTGACATCCCAGATGCGCTGCCACTGGTCGTCCGGCGCTTCGGGTCCTCCGCCGACCGCGATCCCGGCGTTGGAGCAGAAAATGTCGATCCGGCCCCGCTCCGCCTCGACTCCCTCGATGAGCTCCTTCACGTCCGGCTCGCGGGACACGTCGCATCGCACCGCCTGGCCGCGGATCTCCTGGGCGACCGCCGATGCCCCGTCGAAGTCGATGTCCGCAACGACCACGGCCTCGGCTCCGGCGCTCGCAAACCGCTTTGCCAGGGCGCGACCTATCCCTTTGGCGCCTCCAGTCACGACAATGACTCGGCCAGTTACGTCCACTGGGCACCACTATCCCAGACGGAAAATTTCTGCATCGAAAAATTTCTTGTGGAAAACCGGATGCGCGTGCTTTCGAAGACCTCCGATAGCGCATAGAATCTCTCCCCATGGTCGGAGGGGGTCTCGACTACAGCGCAGCCTTTCAACGCGCTATCGAGCTGATAGGCAAGCGCTGGACCGGGGCCGTCGTGAAAGCTCTGCTCCCAGGGCCCGCCCGTTTCAATCAATTGCTCGCCGGCATACCAGGTATCAGCGACCGCGTCCTCACCGAGCGGCTTCGCGAGCTGGAGACGGAGGGCATCGTGGAGAGGCTTGTCGATCCGGGTCCGCCTGTGCGAGTGAGCTATCGACTGACGTCGCGCGGTCGAGCCCTGGAGCCGGTGCTGGCTGCGGTCTCAGATTGGGCCGACGGTTGGCTGACAACCGCGGCCGCCCTGGTGGGCTGACCAAAACTCGCACACCTTTTGCGGGCCCTCCCTTTCGTTTCCGGTTCCTCCCCCGACCGGCACTCCTGTCGCAAACGTAGTGTCGATTCGAAAAGTGGTCAACCCAGCCCGTTAAGAAACTCCACCTCTTCGATCTGCCTCGCTTGTGGCGTGCGGGGCGCCGAATCACCTGGCTGATAGGCTTTACCGAATGCCGATTGGCGACTTCCTCCGCCGCCGGCCGGAGGGGCAGACCTGCCAGGCGTGCGGATCGCCCCTGCCCCACGGCGCTGTCTTCTGTCCGTCCTGCGGCGTCAAGACCGACGATCCACAGGCGGAACCGCTTCACATCGTCGATCGCACGACGGGTCTTTTCAACGATCGGTTCGTCCGTCCCGTGCTCGAGGATGAGCTGGCGCGCGCGCACCGCTATCAACGGAACCTGGGCGTGCTGCTGATCGAAGCGAACGGCACGGGCTCTGCCGACGAGGCTCTGAAGCTGATGGCGGCCGCCCTCGCCGGTACCGTGCGCGACGTCGACACTCCAGGCGTCCTGGGACGCACGCCGCCGCAGCTGCTGGCCATCCTTCCCGACACCGATGTCGCCGGGACCGCGCACGCGGCGAACCGAGTCCTCTCGGCCGTCAACGAAGCACTCAAGCAGCAGGGTGCGCAGGCGGCGGTGGGCCTCGTCTGCGTGCGTCCAGGCCAGCGGGTGCGGGCCGGCGCCGTGATCGAAAGCGCCAGCCGCTCGCTTCGGTCGGGCCGCCCCGAGATGATGGGCAAACCCGCCTGAGCCTCGAGCTTTACCTCGCCCGCCACGGCGAGACCGAGTGGAGCAAGGCGGGACGCCACACCGGCAACACCGATCTGCCGCTGACTGCCGACGGCGAGGCGAAGGCCAGGGCCCTGCGCCCGCGGCTCGCATCCGTCCACTTCGATGTCGTGTACTCGAGCCCGATGCAGCGCGCGAGGCAGACCGCAGAGCTGGCCGGGTTCTCGAGCCCTGAGGTCACCGATCTCTTGAGAGAGGTCGCCTACGGGGACTACGAAGGCTTGACCTCGAAGCAGATCCATGAGGCGAACCCGAGCTGGGAGGTCTACTCGGACGGCTCACCCGGCGGTGAGACTCCTGCGCAGATCTACTCGCGCGCCCAGCAGTTCATCGCTTTGGCGGGTCAATCAAAAGGCCGCGTGATCGCCTTCGCGCATGGGCACATCCTCCGCGCCGTCGGCGCCGCCTGGATCCGCTCGGACCTGAGCGTTGCCACAGGCCTGATGCTCGACGTCGCGACTGTCTGCGTGCTGCGCGATGACGGCCACCGCCTGATCAACCTCTGGAACTCGCAACCCTAGACGCGCTGGAGCCTCAGGCCTTGCGGCGCAGGCTCCACGTCCGGCTCCGCACACCGGGGAGCCCGGCGAACACCAGGTAGGCGGAGGTATCGATGTCGGCGCGATACGTGTGCCGCTCGCCTGGGTTGATCAAGAGCATCTCGCCGGCGCCGACCTCTCCCGACTTCATCCCATCATCGAAATGAAGCCTGCCCTCGGTCACGATGAGGGCGACCGGGATCGCGTTGCGATGCTCCGGAACGTTCTGCCCCGGTTCGAGCCGCAAACCCACGACGCGCATGGACCCGCAGTCCGCGATCTGCTCAAAGCCAAAAGGGCGATGCAGCTCCCGAGGTGGCTCCGGCACAGACCAATCATGCGTCACGATCTTCCCGATGGAGATCATCCACGCAACCGGAGTCGAAGGCGCGCGCCACGCGCGCGGCCTCGCGGTCGTGATCGATGTGCTCCGCTCCTTCACCGTCAGCGCGTTCGCACTTGCCGGCGGCGCCCTCGAGTGCCGCCTGGTGACGACCACTGACGAGGCGCGCACCCTCGTCGCGGCGACTCCGCGTGCCGTCATCTGCGCAGAAGAGGAAGGGCTCCCTGTGGAAGGCATCGCGATCAGCAACTCACCGACGCAGATTCGAGCCGTGGACCTGAAAGGCCGTGTTCTGGTCCAGCGGTCGAGCGCCGGCACACCGGTGGCCGCATCGGTCCACGCAGGAGTCGACATCTTCGCGGCCAGTCTCGTCGTGGCCCGCGCGACTGTACGAGCCTGCATGTCAAGACACCCCGACACGCTGACTCTGATCGCGTCCGCGGATTATCCCGAGGACCACGCCTGCGCCCGCTACATGGAAGCGATCATCAACGGCGAATCGCCCGACCTCGATCGACTGCTCCGGCCACTGAGAGACAGCGAGCGTTATGCCCATCTCATGAGCGGGGCATGGCCGGGATTCCCGCCGACCGACCTCGAGCTTGCCCTCGAACTCGACCGCTTCACCTTCGCCATGCCCGTCATGCGCGAGCGCGGCTACCTCAGCCTGACCAGGGCCGATCAGCCGCCCGCAAAGGGCTAAGATTCCGAGCCAGGGCACCAAGGGAATCCGGTGCGAGTCCGGAGCTGTCGCGCAACTGTGAGCGGGGAGCCTCAGCCGAAACGACGCCACTGAGTCGAACAACTCGGGAAGGCGGGCTGAGGCGGCGATCCGCGAGCCAGGAGACCTGAACGCCCTCGACGCAAACCCGTCCGCGCGCAACGGCACGGAAGCTCCTGGCGGTCAGCTTTCAGCGGCGCGTTCGGAAAGGCAGACCGCCTGGAGGAAACGACGTGCGAAAGCACCTCATAGGGGCCAGCGCGACACTGGTCCTGGCAATCACGACCGGGCTCACGGCCTGTGGCATGGCCCCGGGGACAGCAACAGCATCGCCCGCCAACACCTGCGTCAACGCGACCGCGCCGCGGCACGCCTATATCGTCGTCGAGCACCTGGCCGGCACGACGGTTCAAGCGTGCGTTGGGTTCAGCACCGACGCGATCGATGGCCAGACGTTGATGGACAAGTCCGGCATCAAGTACCAGTTCCAGAAATTCAGCTTTGGTTCTGCCGTATGCCAGATCGACAACGAGCCGCCGCAGTACAGCCAGTGCTTTCCCCAGAACCAACCCTACTGGGCGCTGTTCATCGAGTCGGGCGGCAAATGGGCCCAGGCTCAGAGCGGGTACACCGATACCGTGCTGAAGGACAAGGACGCGTTGGGTTGGCATTACGTCCAGGCGTCTGACCCTTCTCCGGCTCCTCCCCCACCGGCCAAGGAGTAGCAATCTTTTGAACGCAAGGGCGGTGGCGGCCTGGTCCGCCGCGTGCCTGTTCATCGTCCTGTTCACAACCAACCCCGCTTACAAGGCCCTGGTGCTGGCGGCAGCGATCGCGTCGCTGGCCGCCGGCGCCGGCTTGAACCGCATGCGAGGCCTGCTCACGGGCGTCGCGCTGATCGCCGCTTTTGCCACCCTCTTGAACTTCGTGTCCGCGCATCTCGGAGCCACCGTGCTCTTTGCGCTGCCCGCGTCGATCCCAGCTGTCGGCGGGCCCTACACGCTGGAAGCTCTGGCCGCCGGCCTCTCGGGCGGGCTCACGGTCGCCGCTGCCATCGTCGCCGCGGCCCCGTTCTCGTTGATGCTCGCGTCGCATGACGTCATGGACGCACTGCCGGTGGTCCTGTCGCGGACGGGCGCCGCGATTGCCGCGTCTCTCAACCTCGTCCCTTCCGTGAGCGCTTCGTTCGTCCAGGTCAGCGAGGCGCAGCGGCTTCGTGGCTGGCATCCCCGCGGGCCGCGCTCGTGGGCGGAGGTCATCGTCCCGGTCGTCCTCACCAGCGTGGAAGGCTCGATCCAGCTCGCCGAATCGATGGAGGCGAGAGGTTTCGGCTCCGGTCCGCGCACGGC
>Ga0073928_10001155_pt1 | contig 52712 bp, 33 predicted proteins | sample PaiPotPPA55metaG_FD_76969 | JGI IMG/M metagenome (GOLD analysis project Ga0073928, IMG submission 76969) | Iron sulfur acid spring bacterial and archeal communities from Banff, Canada, to study Microbial Dark Matter (Phase II) - Paint Pots PPA... ... | reverse complement strand
GACAGCGGGCCACCGGTCGGTTTGACACCGCAGCACGCCAAGAAAGCTAACGTCGTGGACACCTGTCCAGAACGTAAAGAAGCTGGTCACACTCGAAGACCAGACGACGAGGGTCGAGATAACGGCGGCGACGGTGGCGTCTCCGAAGGCGCCGGCCCAGTCGGCGATGCCGACGTTGGTCGTCAGGATGGTGGAGGATTTCAAGTACCTGCGGTTGATGACCTGGAACAGCGCGGAGGCGCCGTCCTCGGGCAACGGTAGGTAGCCCAGCTCGTCAACCACCAGGAGCCGCGGTCCGGCATAGAAACGCATGCACGTATCCCAGCGTCCTTCCAACGCCGCGCGGTGGCACCGGGAGGCCAGTTCGGCCGCTGTGGTGAAGTACACCCGGTGTCCGGCCTCGACCGCCGCGCGGGCGAGGGCGACGGCCAGCATGGTCTTGCCGACCCCGGGCGGTCCGACGAACAACGCGTTGGTGGCCGTGTCCAGGAACCGCAGTGTCGCCAGGTCCCTGATCAGCTTCTCGTCGACACCGGGCTGCGCGGAGAAATCGAAGTCTGACAAGGTCCACGGCTCGGGCAGGCAGGCGAAGCGCAGCCGGGAGGCGAGCTTGCGCGCGTCGGTCGCGGACACCTCGATCTCCAGCAGCCGTTCCATCGCGGTGGTCAGCGACATCTGGTCGGCCCTGGCCTGGTCCAGGATCCTGGGCAGGGCTTCGGCGGCGGCGTCGAGTTTCAGGTAGGACAGGTGCGCGCGTAACTGCTGGTAGCGGCGCGCCTCGCTCATCTGGGCCGGCGAGGTGCTCACCCCTCACACTCCTTTGCATCTTCATCGGTGGGGGCCGTGCGCAGCCGGTCGGCCACGTCGGCATAGGTGGACAGGTCGACCACGACCCGTTCGGCCGGAGAAGCCCTGGCCTGTCCGCGCAGCAGCGCGGCCTCCTGCATCGCCGCTGACGAGGGCGGGCGGCGCACCTTGCTGCGGCACGGCGGGGCACTGGAGAAGGAGGCGAGTACCGCCCGCTCGAGCGCGACGACGTGGCCTTCGTCGCGCACCACCCGGCCCGCACCGTCCATCGCGCGCTCGTGCGCTGCGATCACGGACCCGGCCGCGGTCGCGATCCGGATGACCGGTTCGTCCAGCCGCCAGCGCACCGTGACCTTCGCCCCGGAAAGGCCCGGGGGCACCGAGTACTGGTTGCCGCGGAAGTGCACCAGAGCCTGCGCTGAGACAACCCGGGCGACCTCGGCCTGCGCGGGGAACGGCGCGTTGGGCAATGCCAGCAGGACCTCACCCTCGGCCAGAGCGCCGACCGTGGTGCGCACCCCCTCCACCGTGCGCCGACGGCTGTCCATGCGGAGCGCGAGCTTGTCCACCCCCGACTGCGCGGCCTGCATCGTGCTCCCGTCCGGGACCGTGTGCCACCAGCGCTGCGCGGCCGAATGGTTGGCCTTTTCCACCACGCCCTTGCGATTGCCGCGGCGCGGCGGGCAGATGTCCACCCCGACCCCGTAGAACTTCGCCACCCCGGCAAACGCCGCGGTCACCTGCCCGCTGGAGGGGTAGCAGACGGTTGCCATCCGGTCGAAGCGCCAGCGCCGGGCGGTGGCCCCGAGCCGTCGCAGCACGGAGTCGAGGGCCTCGACGAAGTGGGCAAAATCCTCGGACTCGGCCAACACCCCGCGCCAGCGACCGGAATGCGCCAGCGAACCGACCAGCAGGTGAGCGCGGGCCCCGCCGCCCCAGTCCGCCGGCGGGTCCGGCAGTTCGACCCAGTCGAACTGGATCTCCGCCCCGGGCGGGTGATCGATGATCGCGTGCTCCCGCCCGCCGGTACGCTGGCACGGCTCACAGTGCGGCCGCGCCTCGTAGCGGCGCAGTGCCCGGGTGAAGGTGGAATACGCCCCCGAGTAGCCGAGCTCGACCACCTCGTCGAACAGCGTCGCCGCCCACAGATGTGGATCGTCGATCAGCCGCTGACGGCAGTACGGCAGGAACCTGGCAAACTCGTCCAGCGGCGCGGCGCGCACCCCCGGGGTCCGTTCACCGTTGAGGTAGGCCCTGATCGTTTTCCGGTCGCGACCGAGGTGCCGGGCGATCGCAGAGATCGTCCACCCCTGCTGGCGCAGTGAATGCGCATCCACGTCTTCCTCCCACGCCAGCATCCGGGCCTCCGACCGTGCCGGAGTCGTTGCACCCGAGGGATAGCCGCGGCCGTGGCGCCGGACACCGGGACGGCGCAAGATTCACACGAACGACGGGGAGATCCACAGAGCAGCGCTGTCCCACAACCGAGCATCACCAACCTCCCCACCCGGGGAGATCCAACGAGCAGGTCTGGCCTACACGGTGAGCACCAACTGGGGAAATTCAAAGAGTCTCATCAGCGTGTCGGGGTCCAGGGCGACGACGGTCCGCGCGCCGATGTGCCACAGGGTCTGGGCGCGGGCTCGGGCGCGGCGCAGCCAGCCTCGGACGGTGTCGGCAGGCAGGCCGAGGTCGGCGGCGATCGCCCGGTGTCCGGTGCCTTCGGCGGCGCGGCCCAGCGCGGCGAGGATGGGTCCGGCCGTGTAGGCGCGGTGTGGGAGCAGGCCGGCGGCCAGGATGACGTGTGTGTTCTGACATGCGGTGCACCGCGCGCGGTCGGGGCGTGCGGTGACGGTCGTGTCGCGGAGGTCGTGGACGGTCCTGGGTCGGGCGTGGCCCCAGGGCCGGAGCGGGGCGCCGCAGTCGGGACAGGGCAGTCGTCGCGCGGTCAGGGCCCGACGGCTCGCCGCGGCGTCCACGACTTCGATCATGTTCATCCGTTCAGGGTCCCCGAGCCGGCTGCCGCCGGGAAGGGGCCGCCGGTGTTGCACTGTCCCCTGGCGGCCGCTTGATCGGCAAGCCGCGCCGCTGCGCCCCACCCGCCGACGCGGTGGCGACCAGGCAGGCCCGTAGTCCGCAACGATCCCTGCTCATGATCGGAACCCTGGGTCCGTCCTCACCGACACGTCGCAGACGCAGGTGCCGGAGGCTCGCTCTCCGTCGGCATGGTCAGTGACGGTTCAACCCAAGAGCATGGTCGCCTTCGACGGCGGTCAACAGTCGTACGCATATGGTCCCCCTATTCGGCCCGCTGTACATGGCATGTCCAGCCTGGTCGCTTTCAAGGTAGCGGCACGATCTGACAATGCCGCGCCGAGTACAAACCGTTGGCGACCCAGAGACAACACGCCGGTTCCCGGCGAGATCTGCAGCTGCACAGCCACGGCCGCGGGCTCATCCGATCGAGTGAAAGGTGTCGAAATCTGGCGCTTGTGACGCATGGGGGAGATTTTATAGCGGTATATTAGAGATGTTGCAGCGGGGTGGAAGCCGCAGCAGCGACACCAACGCAAATCTACGAAGGAGATTGAGATGAACGAGGAGAACTCGGGCACCACGCCCGTTCGGGACCGTGAAGTCACGCTGGTGACCCAGCTTTCGCAGGAGGACCGTACCTTGGTCGACCGCGTGGTGCTGGGCGAGACCGCCGCGCACCAGATCGACGGCGACCCGTGGGCTACGACGCTGCTGCGGCGGATCAGCGAGGACGTCATTGTCCGGGACTACCTGTGCACGTTCGCGCACACCGAGGAGGGTGCGCGCCGGGTCCTTCGCCTCGCTCTCGGTCTGTCGCGGATGGCGAAGCGCGAGGGCGCGGCGGGTGCGGCCACGCTGGGCGCAGCCGGATGGTGCGCCCTGTCCCTCGGTCGGTGGGAGCTGGCGGACGCGCTCGCGCTCCAGAGCCTCAACGCGGTCGAGAACTACCCGCTGGCCATGCTGGTCCGCGAGGCCATCGCGGAGCGCTGGTTCGCCGACCTGCTCGAGGTCGAGCCCGACGTGACCGAACGGCTCGTCCGCCGGTGCTCGGCCGACGTCCTGCACAAGCTGACTGAGCCCCGGGCGTACGTCCGCCTGGACTGACGGGGTGAAACGGTTGTGGGCTGGGGCGCTGCCTCGGCCCACAACCGCCTTTCCCGCCAATGTCGCGAATGCGGAGGGTGCGTGCCTGCGTGCTGTGACGCCCCGCCGCTTCGAGGCGGACCACAACGGATGCGGGCCGACGAGGAATGCCGCTCGCGCGGGTGGAAGCCTCGTCGGCCCTTCACCAACGCAGGCCACGAAGGGGCCTGCAGTTTCCCAGTCTAGGCCGTAAGCTTCGGGCCGTTCCGGATTGTCGGGACGGCCCGTTTCCCTGTGTGAAAAGGAGGGCATCGGTGATTCCCGCAGGTGCCGATCCGATCGACGCCGCCGAGGTCGCCCACATCCTGGGGGTGAGCCTGAGCGTGCTACGCAACCGCAAGGTTGTGGACCAGCCCGGATTTCCGACGCCGCTCAACCCTCACCGCGCTCGCGACCGGGTATGGGACCGGGCGGAGATCGATGCGTACGCCTCGGGGCATCCGCTGGCGTCAAGACCCGAGCCCGGCGCCGAGGACTTGCTCGACGATGCTGAGGCGGCACGGGCTATCGGCGTGTCGGTGGAAACGTTCGTCCAGCAGACTGATCGCCTGTCCGCGCAACCACGCTCCATCGAAGCTCACGGGTTGCGATACTGGCGCCGCGGGGATCTGGTACGCCGTCATGAGACTCCTCCTGGCCGCGTCGGCAAGCCGGTGGGTGCGACGGACCTGAACCCCAGGCGCCGACGTGGCAGGCCGCCGCAGATCGCTGCCGACGCCGCTGCGCGGGTGGAAAGCCTCGCCGGCTATCTCGCCCGGCTCGCCGCCGAGGGCAAGCCGCAACCTGGAACAGCCGAGCTCGCCGCCCGATATGGCGTCAGCACACAGACCATCCGCCGCTGGCTTGCTCGCATCGAACCCGACCCGTCGAAGTGAGGGAGCAGGCCAAGGCCGATTGATCGCTGTCCTGAACAGTCTAATCCCAAATGGCACGAACACACCTTTTGCAGTTAATCTGATCATGGTCGTCGTATCAGATGCGACGGCGTGGCCGGAGCGCGGAAGGCGGTGATCAGGCTCGTGATGACGATCCACAAGATCACCGCTGGGGACGGTTACACGTACCTGACCAGGCAGGTCGCCGCCGGGGACAGCAGTCCAGAGCGGGGGAAGTCGGCGGCGGAGTACTACACCGAGACCGGCAACCCGCCGGGGGCCTGGATGGGGCGGGGGCTGGAGGCTTTGGGGCTGTCTGGGCGGGTGTCCGAGGAGCAGATGACAGCCTTGTTCGGGCTCGGCCTGCACCCGAATGCCGACGCCATCATGGCGGAGTACCGGCGCGAGCACGTCACAGCAGGGATGGACGACCGGCAGCTGAAGAAGGTCAACGAGCGGGCCCGAAAGGCAGCGTCGCTGGGACGTCCGTTCCCCGAGTACCGGGATCTCGGCCCGTTCGATGAGCGGGTGGCCGAGCGGTTGGAGGCGGTTAGGCAGGAGACCGGCCGGGAGCCGACCGGGGCGGAGGAGAAGAAGGTCAAGCGGGAGGAGGCTCGGCGTCAGCGGCGGGCTGTCGCCGGGTTCGATCTCGTGTTCACCCCGGTATCCTCGGTCTCTCGGCTGTGGGGGTTGGATCCGCGTGCGTGGGTGCGGGTGGTGATCGAGCAGGCTCACTACGCGGCGCGGGACGCCGCGTTGAAGCTGCTGGAGGAGCACGCCGCGCACACTCGGACCGGCTCATCCGGGCAGGCACAGATCGAGACGCACGGCTTGATCGCGGCCGTGTTCGACCATGCGGACAACCGGCTCGGGGAGCCGAACCTGCACTCCCACGTAGCGATCTCCAGCAAGGTTCTCGGGGCCAACGGGAAGTGGCAGGCGCTCGATGCCCGTGGCGTGTACCGGATGACGGTGGCCGCCTCGGAGCTGTACAACACGCGGCTGGAGGCCGAGTTGCACGCCCGCCTCGGAGTTGAGTTCGAGGTTCGCCCGGACACCGCGGGCAAACGGGAGCCAGTGCGAGAGATCGAGGGTTTCCCGTCTCGGGTGCTGACCCACTTCACCCGGCGACGGTCCGATATCGAGGCGAAGTATCAACGGCTGGTGGCCGAGTTCCGGGCCGCGCACGGGCGCGATCCCTCGTTGGCGGCGTCGCACGAACTGGCCCAGCAGGCGACCTTGGCCACGAGGAAGGGCAAGAAGCCGCCGCGGGCGTGGTCGGCGATGCGGGCCGAGTGGAGCACGGAACTAACCGAAGTGTTCGGGTCGGAAGCGCTCGGCGAAGTGATGGCGGTCGTGCCCGAGCGCGGGATTGGCATGGCGAAGCCGGTCACGAGCGGGCAGGTGGATGTGGCGGAGATCGCGGCCCATGTGGTGGCCGAGGTCCAGGAGTACCACGCGACCTGGACGCGCTGGAGTTTGCTGGCCCAGGTCGAGCGGGAGCTGCGCGGGACTCGGTTCACCAGTCCGGCCGAGCAGGAGCGGGCCGTCGATCTGGTCGTGGACGCCGCGTTGTCGGCGTGGTCGCTCTCGACCGAGCCGCCCGAGTTAGTGGCCGAGCCGTCGGCGCTGCGTCGCTCGGACGGGTCGTCGGTGTTCACCCAGCATGGGGCCGGGAGGTACACCAGCCAGGCGATCCTGGATGCCGAGGCCCGGTTGGTGGACGCGGCCGGATTGCCGACTACGGTCGGGGTGGACGGGCAGACCACGACCGCCGTGCTGGCCGGGCATGAGCAGCGCACCGACCGGCCGCTCGACCCCGGACAGCACGCACTCGTGAAGGCATTCGCGTGCGACGGGCGGCTACTGCTGGCCGGGATAGGACCTGCCGGGACGGGCAAGACCACGGCGATGAAGGCGCTGGCCGAGGTGATCAAAGCCGGGGGAACCGGGCGGCTGGTCCCGTTGGCCACGTCCGCCTCCGCCGCCGGGGTGCTGGCCGAGGATCTGGGCATGCCGTCGGAGAACCTGCACAAGTTCCTGTGGGAGTGGACGAACGGCAAGCACGCCAAGTCCCTGGCCAAGGGCCGGAAGGTCCCGCCAGCGGCGGAGTTCTTCGCTTTGAGGCCAGGGGACGTGGTCCTGGTGGATGAGGCCGGGATGGCCGGCACGTTGAACCTGGATCGGCTCGTGAAGATCGCTGCCAATCGTGGTGCCGTAGTGCGCCTGCTGGGCGACTACCGGCAGCTTGGCGCCGTGGAGTCCGGCGGCGCCCTACGGCTGATCGCCAACGAATCCGGGGCCGTGGAGTTGACCACTCTCTACCGATTCACCAGCTCCGTCGAGGCCGAGGCGACGCTCAAGATCCGTGTCGGGGACACCGCCGGACTCGACTTCTACCAGGACGCCGGGCGCATCCGGCACGGCTCCCGGCAGTCCATGACCGAGCAGGCGTACGCGGGTTGGAAGGCGGACATGCTGGCCGGGCGCAAGGCACTGATGGTCGCGGCCACCAACGCCGATGTGGCCGAGTTGTGCGCCAGAGCGCGCGCCGACCGGGTAGCCGCCGGGCAGGTCGAGGCCGACGGGGTGCGGTTGCACGACGGCAACGCTGCCGGGTTCGGCGACTGGATCGTGACCCGCGACAACAATCGTCGGCTGCGTGCTGGGGTGCGTGACTTCGTCAAGAACGGCGACGCCTGGAAGGTACTGGAGCGTCGCGAGGACGGTGCACTGGTCGTCGAGCACTTCGAACACCACGGCCGGGTCCTGCTCCCACTGGAGTACGTCGCGGCGAACGTCGAGCTGCTCTATGCCACCACCGCGCACCGCGCCCAGGGCTCGACCGTCGAGCGCTGCCACGCGCTGGTGACCGAGGAGATGGGCCGGGAGAACTTCTACGTCATCATCTCCCGCGCCCAAACGGGAACGACCTTGTATGTGGCCACGCATGAGCTCGCCAGCCTCGATATCGACGAGCACGTGGACGCCGTACCCTTCGACGCGGACGCCTACGCAGCCCGGGAAATCCTAGAACACGTCGTGGCCCGCGAGACCGCCGAGGTCTCGGCGACCGAGCAGATCCGCACCGCCTACGCCGAGGCCGGATCCCTGTTCACGCTCGTGCCCCGCTACTGCCACGCGCTCGATGTCGCGACCGACACTCACTACAGGCAGGTGGTCGAGCGGGTAGTGCCGGAGCTGGCTGAGGAGATCACCATGGACCCCGCTTGGCACGCGGTCCTTCGCGCCCTGCGCGAGGCCGAGGCCGGCGGCTGGGACGCACCGGCGCTCCTGAAATCCACCACCCGGCGCCGCGAACTGGCCAGCGCGCAATCTCTCGCCCAGGTCATCTCCTGGCGCCTCCACCAGATCATCGACCACGAAGTTGCGCCCACGGTCGGACCCGAACCCACCCGAGCCGACGCGCAACGCTACCGCGCCATCCTGGCCGAACTCGCCCCCGCCATGGCCGCACAGATCGGCCCGACCCCCGCACCCGAGATACGAGCCGCGCCGACCAGCAGTGGCACGGACCGGGAGCGGGAGTACCTGCACGCCCTGCATAAGACCCTGGGTACAGTCCGCGTCAACCACGCACGCAACGACGCTTCCTGGCCCGCACTGCTGCTCGCACTGCGCCGCGCCGATGACCTCGGACACGACCCAGCCGACATCCTGGCCGCCGCCGTCGACCGCCGGACGCTGCGCAACACGACCTCGCCCAGCCAATCCGTCGCCCTGAACATCCACCGCCACCTCGATGCCCGACCCGACCCCGCGCCCGAGGACCCGGACACCACGTGGCCTCACATCGCGCGCCTGCTCGCACAACTCGACCACGCCGGGACCGCCCCCGCCGCCGCGCTCACCGAAGCCCTTACCGCCGTCGAAAGCGGCCCCGGCCAGGCAACGCTCACAGCTCTGACCGCGCAGTTGCGCATTGCCGCGCGCCGACTCGACGACGTGCGGTTGCCCGCCTGGCTGCGCACCGCACAGCCCGTCGACGACCCGGAATGGCGGCCCTACCTCGACACCCGCGCCGACCTGATCCGCCACCGTGTCGAGGCCCTCGCCGAGGCCGCGGTTACTACTCGCTCGGGCTGGACCGCCAGCCGCGGTGGGGAGCCGACCGATCCGGCTGAGCGCGAGAGGTGGCTGCGCCACCTGTCCGCCCTGGCTGCCTACCGCGACCAATACCAGGTGGTTGACGACGACCCCGACCACCCGCTCGGCCCGTACCCTGAGCGCAGCAAGGTCGGCCACCGCGCCTACTGGATCGCCGCCGCATCCCTCCTCGCGCTGCGCGGAACCCGCGCAGACGCCGACCCGAGCTGGGGACGGCTGGCCGCCGACCGCTACCGGACCCTGAAGCAGGACGAACAGCTTCGCATCGCCGTCGAGCTCGCCGGGCAGCTCGGCCCGGACTGGCTGGGCGATGCCCGCGACCCGGCTGCCGACGCCGACCAACCCGTCTACCAAAGCCACCTCGCCGCCGTCCTCGTCGAACACGGACACCTCGACGAGCCCGGCTCCGGTCCAGCCGACGGCCAGAGCGCTCGCGCACCGAGCCCTGCGGCGCGCACCAAGCAGCGGCAGGACCGTGCAAGCCGCACGACCCGACCACGTCCGCAACCGGCGCCCGACACTCGGCAGACCGAAGTGCCCCAACGCCAGCCGAAGTCGCCGATCCAGCGTCCGCCACAGGCCCCGCCAGATCAGCCGCGCGGACCACGGCCGGGCCGGTAAGGCTCAGGCCAGAACGGGCGCTAAGGCATCGACCGACAGGCCGCGCAATGCTGCGCGGGCCATCGCAGCACCGCGCGAACGCACCTGGGCGAAGTCGGTCCCAGCCCGAGCTCCGGCAAGATCGGTCTCCCGGCATGACCGGCACAAGCCCGCAGCGACGACCGGAGCCCGGCACTCGTCGCACTCCAGCTGCGACGGCGCGACGCTGCGCTCGGCCGGCATCTTCGAGCGCAGCCGCGTTTCGATGAACCGCGCCGGGTGATACACCCCGCCGCTCGGCAGACCGGCAGTCAACGCGCCAACCACATGCAGGTCGGACGCTCCCAGGCGCCGCCACTCCGTCACCAGCGGCGCCAACCGCAACGCCTCGCCCCGCCCCAACGACAGCTTCGGCTCGACCCGTGCGACGCGCGCAAGCAGCGCGGCACTCGCCTCCGTCTCCTCGTCGCCATCACCCTCCCGCCCCGACTCCGCGCCGTCAGCGGGCAGCGCGGGGTGGGTGGGTTCTTCCTCCCGTTCATTCACGGGGTGATCGCCGCCTGGGCTGGCGGCCAGGCCACCGGAGCCCGGGAACCCGGCTTTCGGCGTGACCTGCGGTGACGGCCCATCAGGGGTGTCGAACACGTCCACCTCGGTGTAGACCCGACCCTCAGAGTTCCGCTTAACCACACGCTTGAGGTACCCGAACCGTTCCAGTTCCCGCAGCGCGGAGGCGACACGCTCGCGCCCCTCCGGGGCGCGCTCGGCCAACGTCCGGATGTCGCCGCGCTGCCCGTCAGGCAGGGAAAGCAGATAGCCAAGGACACCGCGAGCACAGAAGCTCAAGCGGTTGTCTCGAAGAACTTCGTTTCCTAAGGTCGTGAAAAAGCGCGTACGCGCGCTACGATTGATGCGCATGCGGGAGCCCAAATCTCCTGGTGCCACGCCCCGGCGGTGTTTCCAGCACCGGCCGGGGTCCTTGCTTCTCAGCTGTTGGAGATATTACCCGTAGAATTCCTGAAGTCACGGCCTTTTGCGGCTCAGCGTGGAAATATGCTGAGGATTCACCTGATCATGCGAATGGGCTTTAGCTCTGCTGGCGCATGCCGAATGCGCATTTGCGCGGATCGGCCGAGACACCGTTTCAGCGGCTCGCCAGGATCTCGTCCTTCGCAACCGCGAGGGCGGCATGAACCTTAGCCCACGGGAACGCGGCGGCGCCCGGCCTGCCCGATGCTGGGAGTGGAAGCGCAGCGCGATCGAAAACAAAGCGGACGCCGGCCTCAGCCAAGATCTCTACGCTGCGGTCGAAGGCTGGATGCTTGACGAGCTGTTGGTTTGGCCACGGCGCGAGGATGACGGGCTTGCCGAAGCCGATCGCTTCGTTGATCAAGCCGAGGGCCAAGGTGTCTGAGATACCCGCAGCGACCTTGTTCACGGTGTTGAACGTCGTCGGTGCGACCACGAAGGCGTCCGCATCTGGCAAGACGTCCGGCTCGTCAGGGCGCTTGTAGTCATCGCGTACGGGATGCCCGGTCAGCTCGCGAAGCAAATCAGCGTTGAGGAAGCGCATCCCCATCCGTGTGCCGATCACACAGACGTCCCAGCCTTCGCCCTGCGCGTGCTTGACGAGATCGGGCATAGATTCCGACGGGTAACCGCCACATCCGATGGCATACAGTACGGGCTTCCCGGGCAATGCGATGTCCTCTCCAGTCACAAGGCCGCAGAAAAACAGGGCACGAGGGTTCCGCGCCGCAGGCTGCGCACAGTAGCATCGGAACCACCCAGCGTGTGACATTGCTCCAGGTGGTGACTGATGCCGTCGTTCGAAAAGAGTAGCGCCGACCCGCTTACCACCGGCGAGCGGGTGAAGTGGCACCGCGAGAAGCTGGGCATTCGTCGCAAGGCGCTGGCAGAGCTGTTGGGACGGTCCGAAGAGTGGCTCCGGCTTCTTGAGGTCGAGGGGAGAGGCGCGGAGCGGCTCCCCAATCTGATCGAGATCGCGCGCGGTCTGGGCATGAGCGACCTCTCGATGCTCGTGGGTTTCGATATCCGCCCGCTCAATCCAGCTGGGGTACCGGAACATCCCGCCGTGGCTGAAGTGCGAGTTGCTCTGAGCCGGGCATTACTCGTGCCAGTGCCCGACGGCCCGCCTTGCACCCTGGAATCCCTGCGAAGTCGCGTCCAGCACGCATGGGCAGCCTGGCGGATGTCCCGTACGCAATACGCGGCGCTTGGTGCTGTGCTGCCGGCCCTGCTCACCGATGCCATTGCGGTCGCCCGCTCCGCACCCGATCAGGATCGTCGAGCGGCACACAGGCTGTTGACTCACGTCTACCTTCTCGCCCAGCGGTTCGCGTTCTGTGTCGGCGCGCCGTCCCTCGCCACCCGCTGCACTGATCGAGCGCTCTTGGCCGCCGACCAAGCTGACGAGCCCGAACTGCTGGCGCTCGCCGGGTGGGCATCCGCGATGACCTCCCTCGCAGCTGATCAGCCAGGAGAGGCCACAGAGATCGCGCTCTGCGCAGGAAAACACATTCCACATCCGAGCACTGCACGCGAGGCGGCGCTTCACGGCTCGCTCCTGCTCTTCGCCGCCATGGGAGCTGCGCGCGTCTGCCGCCCTGCGGATGCTTGGAGGCACTGGGACGAAGCGGCGGCGTTCGCCGAACGGCTTCGCCACGACTACCAGCACCCGCACACCCAGTTCAGCGGTGCGAACGTCGCAGTGTACGGCGTTGCGCTGGAGGTTGAGACGGGGAACGCGACGGCGGCAGCCAATAGGGCTGCTCGGCTGGACCCGAGCGAGATCTCTTCCACCAACCGCCGGGCTCAGCACTACATCGACGTGGCGCGCGGCCACCACCAGGCTGGCCGCGCAGGTCAAGTGCTCCCGGCGCTACTCGCGTCAGTCGCCGAGTCCCGCGAAACCATCCTCTACAGCGCTGACGCCCGCGAACTAGTGTTGACCCTGGTCCGCTCGTCCAAGCCTCATCAGGACCCTCAATTGGACAAGCTCGCCCAAATGCTCGACGTCACGTAGGAAAGACGACCCCCAACACTTTGTTGGGTCAGTCGGGCCAGGCAGCTTCTACCGTCAGTGAGCGGGATCCGACGCATCGCGCGTCGCGATCCAGAGGCTCGGTGATCTGACGGAGGAGCGGATGCGCACGACGCTTGGAGCGCGAACTGCTCGGCGCTACGCCGAGCAGTTCGCGTGGTCGATCGCTCGCGGGCATTACGCGTCCGAACCGCAGTCAACGATGCCGTGCTGCTGCGGCACAGCTGTACCGCTGGACTCCTTCGTATGCAGTTGCGGCAATCAGCAGTGCGCTGTGCCCGGCTGCCACCCAGTTGCCGATGACTGGGCGGCGGAAGCATGTAGTGACCCCGAAGCCATCACGCAGCTTTGGGGCGGAGAACAGTGGTGGCCAATAGCGATGACCGGTGCGTACTTCGATGCTGTCGTCGTCGAGGGCCCGCTGCCCGCCTCCGTGGTGGAGCGCGCGGAGCACGATGAAAAGCCGCTTGGCCTCACGCTCACCTGGCGCGATGAATGGCATGCCTTCCTCACCACGCCTGGAGCGCTCGACGACAGCGCGGCGATTCAGCGTAACGGAGTCAGCGTCAGAGGGGCCGGTTGCTGGGTGCCGCTGCCAGCCGTGGCGCTTCACTCGCCCGCCCGGTGGGTTTCGTCACCGACGGAAGACAGGGGCCTGATTCTCAACGACGCAGAGGCCGTGTTGTCGATGCTGCCGTCTGATATCCGATGCGAAAAGCTGGAGGCTGAGCAAGCGTGGCGATGATTCAGCGGATCGCGAGGTCACAGAGTTCGAGCAATGAGTCGATCTGCCAGTCGACGGCGTCCGTGAGTACGGGATCGTTGGCTTGGAGGTATCCCAGCATCCCGCGCCGGACGTGGGCGGTTCGCAGCCCGTACTGCTTCGCCGGGATGATGTCGTTGTCCCGGTGGTCGCCGACGTACACGATTTCGTCCGGCTCGGCCGGAGCCCACTCCACCACCTTGGCGAAGAACTTCATGTCTGGCTTCGCGACGCCCCACGCGCCGGAGGTGGCGATCGCGTCCACAGGCAGGTTGAGTGCGGTGAGCAGTTCCCCGGCGCGCTCGGTTTGGTTGCCGGCGATCCCGACCCACAGCCCTCGCTCGCACAGAGCCTGCAATGCGGGTCGAACGTCCGGGTACAGGTCGGCTTCAGTGATCTGCTCGCCGTGTCCGCTCGCTTCGCGCTTGGCGCGTTCCTCAGCGAGGTCGAAGCCGGGCTTGACGAGTTTCAGTGCCTTGACGTTGTCCATGCCGAGCGCGCTGACGGCGCCGACGAGTCCGGAGAGGGTGTGCCGGGAGACTCCAACCCAGTCTGCCCACAAGCCCCAGAATGTCGCGTCGGAGGTGATCGTCTCACCGACGTCGAACACCACGGCGCGTACGGGCACAGCAACCTCCGCGGGGCGAGTCATCTCCACAGGTGCTTTCGAGGATACGTACGAGGCGCGGACGCTGATAATCGCCGCGTCGTGCGGCGCGATCAGATCGGGGTGCCGGGGTGTTGGGCGAGTCTGGCGGGATGGGGCAGCGCCTGCGTGCGCTGATGGGCGATGCACCGTCAGACGCGCTGGAGCCGTCGGCCCGCTGCGCATTCCGGCAGGTGATCCCTCATGCCCGTGATCGAGAACGCCACAGGCGGAGTGCCGCGTCACGCCAGCTTCGCGATTCCCGCCTCGCCGGAGTCGGTGGGGCTGGCCCGAAAGATGACCGAGGCGGCCCTGCACGCCTGGGCCAGCCCAGTCGATGACTTCACGGCCACACTTCTGCTCTCGGAGGTGTTCACCAACGCGCTGCTGCACGGCGTGTGCCCGAGCTCGGGGGTCCTTGCCCGGATCGGTGTCGATCTCGTCGAGACGGAGACCGGGTTGCACGTCGAGGTGCACGATCCGAACCAGGGCAAGGATGGCGGTGTTGCGATCAGTCATCCGACGGCGCATAGCGAGTCCGGCCGCGGACTGGAGCTGGTAGAGGAGCTCTCGGCCACATGGGGCTGCAAGCACACGCCTACGGGAAAGTTCGTGTTCTTCGACATGGTCGCACCTGCCTTCGAATTCGAACAGGGCGGCGAAGCATCCGAGAGCACACTGGATCCGGCTGCTTGCGTCGTCAGTAGCTTGAGCTGCCGTGGGCACGATGCGCAGTCGCGGATCGGGGGCACGCGGTGAGCAGCCATACCGGGGGCCGGACGAGGCGCAACGAGCAACAGACCATCGGGTGTATTGATGAGCACCACGACCTCGTCAGCGCCACGGCACCGTGGCGAACCTGTGCACGATCTTTGTGGCGCATCGCCTTCTGGACCGGGGTGGCGCGATGAGCCTATTGAGCAGGCGCAGACGCTATACGTCGTACACAGACAAGGTACCGGCCGCCGTTGAGGATCATGCTTCTGTTGAAGCGGCGGATGCACGTGACGAACTGGTGGCGACGATCGCTCTGCGCGATCTGAATCTCGTCTATCAGCTGATCGAGGTGATCGATCGAACCGAGCGCGAGGAGCAGGATCCCGGGCGGCTCGGTACGCTCTACCGCCTCGATCATCTGGCTAACCGGCTGCGCCGCTCGAGCGAAGGGCTGCTGCTGCTTTCCGGGCAAGGAGTGCCGCGCGGGCGTGAAGGGGCCATGGCGCTGGCGGACATCGCTCGTGCGGCGGCCGGTGGATCCCAGGATTTTCGCCGGGTTCGAGTTGCCGCAATGCCGCCGCGCGCGCTGGTTGCCGGTGCAGCCGATGACACGGTTTTGCTGCTTGCGCAACTGCTTGACAATGCTTTGCAGCTCTCGTCGGAGAACGCGCCGGTCAGGGTGGGAGCGCACCAGGTCAGCGCCGGGATTGCACTGCGGGTGGAGGATCAGGGTATCGGGCTTCCGCTGAGCCAGATCCCGCTGCTCAACGCGCGCCTGGCCGCAGCGCCGGTGCTCGGCGTGGAGGCGACGCGCCAGATGGGCTTGTACGTCGTTGCCGTGCTCGCCCATCGGCTTGGCGCGCTCGTCCAACTCCAACCTCGGCCGGGCGGGGGCACGGTCGCACTCGTTGTGATTCCCGAAGGCTTGGTGACCGGACTGCCGTCTACGCCTGCCGCGCCGATGCGCGAAGCGCCCGTGCGCGGTGTGGACGGGGACCGCTGGGCTCATGCCCCCGCACCGAGCCAGATCCACGGCGTGACCGCCCACGGCCTACCGCGTCGAGCTCGCCCGCAGCAGCCAGGGCATTGGCGGCCCGAGCCGCACCCGACCCCGCCGCCCTCGCGCCTGGCTGACCCGCAAGCCGTGCTGCGCGACATCTCAGACTTCGAAGACGGCGCTCTGCGCGCCTGGCAGGACCTAGGAGGAGTGCAGTGAAGAGCCCAAACACCGCCGAGAGCGACCTGACGTGGGTAGCGGCCAAGTTCGTTCAGGACACGGCCGGCGTGCGCTACGCCGTCGTACTTTCCGCCGACGGCCTGGCTCTGGCCGAGGGCGGTTCGCTGCCTACCGATCAGGCTGACCGCCTCGCCGCCGTCGCCAGCGGCGTCTACTCCCTGGCGATCGGCATCTCCCACGTGTTCGGCCTGGACGCCTACGAGCAGAGCATCCTGAGGTTCGCCGGCGGACATGTCCTGATCACCGCGCTGGCCAAGGGCGCTGCACTCGCCGTGGTCACCCAGCACGACGCACGGCTGGGCGTCGTAGCCCATCAAATGGCCCTGTTCGCCGACCGCCTCGGGGAGAACCTCGACCCGGCCCCGCGCACCGTTACAGGATCCTGATGTATAGGCCGCCCTCTCCCGAACGTGCCTCGGCCGTCGCGCAGCTGGCTCGCGCCCGACGCCCCGCACGCGTACGCCCGTTCACCGTAACCGGGGGCCGCACCGGCGCTCAGCTGCATCTGGGCGCTGAACGCCTGGTGACCGCTGCCGCCTACGACCCGCGACTGGCCCAAGTACTCAGTCCCGAGGAGTACGCGGTCTACAGCGCCAGCGCCTCATGCCACAGTATCGCCGAGATCGCGGTCACCACCGGCCAGCCGATCGGCGTGGTCCGAGTCCTGGTGGGCGACCTAGCCAAGAAGGGCCGGGTCATCATCCACCCCGCGGCCGCCGACACGCCGAAGGCGGCCTTGCTCGAAAGGGTGCTCGATGGTCTCACGCGCCTCTGATCACACCGTTCCAACGCCGGTGGACACCCTCGCCCTCTCAGCGAAAGTGGTCATCGCCGGAGGCTTCGGCGTGGGCAAGACCACGCTGGTTGGCACCGTCTCGGACATCCCGCTGCTGGGCACCGAAGCGCAGATGACCGAGGCATCCGTCGGCATCGACGAACTGGGCCTGATCCCGGCCAAGACAAGTACCACCGTCGCCATGGACTTCGGCCGCCTGGCCCTTGAGCCGGGACTGCTGCTTTACCTGTTCGGCGCTCCCGGCCAGGACCGCTTCTGGTTCCTCTGGGACGACCTGGTCCGCGGCGCACTCGGCGCGATCGTGCTGGCCGACACCCGGCGACTCGAAGCCAGCTTCCCGGCGATCAACTACTTCGAGCAACGCGGCGACATCCCGTTCGCCGTCGCCGTGAACCTGTTCGACGGCTACCTAACCCACCCCCTCGACCAGGTGCGCGACGCCCTCGACCTGGATCCCGCCATCCCGCTCGGCAGCTGCGACGCGCGCTACCGCGACGACGTGCTCGCGGTGCTGCGCGAGTTGATCCGCCACGCCCTCCACGCCGAACTCACGACCTGACCCGCCACCTTCGAGGAGAGCACACCGCCATGCGCAAGATCCTGATCGTCGGCGCCGGACAGTCCGGCCTCCAACTCGCACTCGGCCTGAACGCGGCCGGCTACGAGGTGACCGTGATGACCGCCTACACAGGCCAGGAGATCCGCGGCGGCGCCGTCACCAGCACCCAGTGCATGTTCGGCCAGGCACTCGACCTGGAGCGCGCGATCGACGCGGACGTGTGGGCCGAGTCCGGCCACCGAATAGACGCCTTGGGCGTCACTGTGCCCGGACCGGACGGCGCCCGTGCGGTCGATTGGCTCGGCCACCTGAACCAATACGCCCAAAGCATCGACCAGCGGCTGAAATTCTCTGCCTGGCTAACGATGTTCGAGCAGGCCGGGGGCACCGTCGTGATCAACGCCACCACCGTGACCGACCTCGACAAGCTCGCCACTCGCTACGACTTGACGATCATTGCGGCAGGCAAGGGCGAACTCGTCGCCCTGTTCGACCGCGACGCGTCCCGCTCGCCGTTTACCGAACCCCAGCGCGCGCTGGCCGTGGCCTACGTGCACGGCATGACCCTGCGGCCCGAGCACCCTGAGTCTGGCGCCGTGCGCTTGTCGTTGATCCCCGGACTCGGCGAGCTGATCACCATCCCCGCACTGACCGGCAGCGGACCGTGCGACATCCTGTTCTGGGAAGCGATCCCAGGCGGCGCACTGGACGCGTTCACCTCGAGCACCACGCCGGCCGAGAAGCTCGCGCTGATCCTCCAACTCATGCGCACCTACGCTCCCTGGGAGCACGAACGCTGCGCGAGCGTTGAACTGACCGACGCACGCGCCACCCTCGTCGGCCGCTACGCACCGGTCGTGCGCCATCCCGTGGCCGAACTACCGTCCGGCGCTCTCGTGCTCGGCATGGCGGATGTCGTAGTGGCCAACGACCCGATCACTGGGCAGGGCAGCAACAACGCCGCGCGATTCGCCGACACGTACCTCCATGCGATCGCCGAACACGGCGATGCGCCCTTTGATCGCGCCTTCATGCAGGCCGCGTTCGATACGGCCTGGACGCGAGTCGCGACGTGCACCGCCTGGACCAACGCCCTGCTCGCACCCCCTCCACCGCACGTACTCGACGCCATCGGCGCCGCCGGCAGCAGCCAAGCAATCGCCGACCGCTTCGCCAACGGCTTCTCCGACCCCAACGACTTCACCTGGCTCCTCGATCCCGAACAGACCGCCCGCTACCTGGTCGACCCAACAGCCCCGCAGCCAACGGTGTAACAGCGCGAATTCGTGAGCTGACTCTCACGGGCTGACGCCCAAGTTCGCCATGTAGACCATCTCGGTTGCGGGTGATGAAAAACTGACACCCGGTCAATTTCCACCCAAAGAATGGAGTAGCTCAGATGAGCACAAACGTAACGCGACGCACGGCTCGGGCCGTCCTGATCGACGGCGCGGAGCTCCTGCTGATCAAGCGCACGCGACCTGGCCAGACGCCGTACTCGGTCACGATCGGCGGCGGGGTCGAGCCTGAGGACGTGACTCTTGAGGATGCGCTTCGCCGTGAAGTCCTCGAAGAGATCGGTGCGCAGATCGATAACATCGCCCAAATCCTCATCATCAAGGACTCGGTCGAAGACGGCATCGCCATCCAGCACATCTTCCTCGCAGAGCTCGCACCCGTGGAACTGGTCGATCCGACGGGCAAGGAGCTCAGCATCCCCAGCCGCGGCGGCTACGAGTTGGTGCGGGTGCCGTTTACCGCCGAAGGCATCGCCGGGATTGACCTCATGCCGGCGGTGCTGGCCGACTACTTGAGCTCCACGTACGACGCCTTGCTCGCTTCACTCGGCTACCCGGTCATGAACCCCACGAACGGTGCAGAGGGCGGGGGTGGAGATGTCGCCGATCAAGTTCCTGAGCCTAAACGGACCTGACAATGCGGGGAAGACCACGCAGATCAGACTCCTGTCCGAGGCGAGGCCAGGCCTTCAAGTGCTCGGCTCAGCCCATGAGCACGCGCCCCACTTGTGGGGCGTGCTGCCCGCGGACGCCTCGACGTGGTGGTTCGAGACGAGTAGCACCGCCCAACTCACTCAGCTGCTCCTCGAAAGCCACCAGCTTCGCGCAAAAGCGCGGAGGCCAGGCAGTATCGCCGTGATCGACCGAGGGCACCCGATGCTCGTAGCGACCGCCGTTGCCACGTGCGCCGTCAAGGACGAAGTGTCGATCGACGACGCGCGTGCCGCAGTGCTGAACATCCAGCGGTCAATCGCACCGCCGCCGTCTGAATTCACCCTTCTGCTGCTTATATCTTGCGACGCTGAGGAAAGCCTTGCCGTCTCCCAGCAGCGTGACCCAACACCATGGAATTCGCGGTACCGCCGCTATCAGCGGACCCTTCACGAAGTCCTGATGCAGCAGGTCGAGCAGGGCACTTATGAGCGAGTCGTCGAGTGGGGCACCCGGCCTCGGGCCGAGATCCAGAGAGACATCCTTGCCGCGGTCGACGTCGCAGTAGGCGACGAGTGCTGAACGCGCCATTGGCGACAAGTAGAAGAGGAGCAGCAGTGTCCATGGTTCTCGAACAGCCAGTCCCCTTCCAGATTCCGGAGGCGCTCGACCGACTGATAGATCAGATCCCGCCCAAGGACCGCGAGCGCATCCGGGAGGCGGTGCGCCGCCTTCACGAAGCCAACGGCGAGCTCTGGGCCGCCGAAGACCAGGTGCGGGCAGCCGCCGACACCGACGCCGTAGCGCTCAAGCGAGCCATCGATCGGCTGAACCGAGAGAGGAACGAGCTGATCGACCGGATCGATGAAGCATTCACCCACCTTTCAACCCGCCACCTCGTACGGCCCTCTACGCCTATCCACACCGAAACTCTCGGATCGGTGATCGACCGGTTCTCGGTCGTGACACTGCGCGAACAGCGCGCCCAGGTACTGACCGACACCACCGGCCACGAGGTTGCCGCGAACCGGCTCCCCGATATCCGAGCTCAGCGCGCCGAGCTCGCGAAGTCGATCGCCGATCTCGCCGCAGATCTGGATGCGGGTGCCCGCAGACTCCCCGACGGCCGGAAGTTCAAGCTCTACGGGAACCTCGCGGAGACCGTAGGTCGGGTCACAGTGAGCCCCAACATCGATCAGGTCATCGCCCTCGGCGGCCTGAGCGAGTGCGGAAAGAGCAGCTCCGGGGAGTACCTCCGGTATGCAGTCGGCACGTACCGGCTGAAAATGAGCTTCCTGATCGACCTGGCGGCCAAGCGCGACGGAATCGCCGATCCGTACCTGCTGGACTGGCAAGCGCAAGCCTGCCTGCTGCTCGAAGGATTGAACGTGTTCGCCGACATGCACGTGGAAGCTCGCCGGTTCACCATCGAGTCCGTGCATAGCGATCAGCTGATCTTCGCCCTCAAGCAGATGCTCGGTGATCGCCTGGACGTCGTCTACTTGGAGGCGCCCGCCCACATCCGTTCCGCCAGGTCCCACACCAGCCGGGCTGCCCTGCGCACCAAGGACGAGGTCAAAACATCGCGTGGCGCACACCGCGTCGCGGCCGGCGCCGACCACCTCATCGACAACAGCGGCGCTGTCGTCGCGCTGCACGCGCGACTGAGAACCATCGCCAACAAGCGGTCGCCCAAGGCGATCGGAATCGAACCCGCCGCAGCGTCCTTCCTCCCGTCCGCTGTCGCCAGCGTCGTCGACCACTTCGCTATGGCGTTGGCAGCAATTCCAGGCTTGGATCTGGTGGCACTGACCGGCAGCTCAGTTGACGGAGACTGGCTGGCAGGCTGGTCCGATATCGACCTGCTGATCATCGCCGAACATTCTGCGCACCCCGTGGTCGTCCAGGAGGCGACCGTTTTCCAGGCCCATCTGTCGGGTGCCTTCGGAATTAAGTGTGCTGCCACCCTCGTCACACCCGGCGAGGTCGGGGCAATGTTCGTCCAGCCGCGCGTCGTCTATTCGCTCTCGCGACTCGGCGACGGTCGAAGCTCAGCTCTGTTCACGGCCCCCGGGTTCCGTCTACCGGTCATCACTGGCGACAAGATCAGGCACGCTGCCGCCCAGGACCTGCCCCTCGTCATCGTGACCTTACGGCGGCTCCTGGCGGCATCTACGGCCGAGTCCTTCGACCTTCGCCCCATCTACAAGCACGTCGTACTGGCGCTGCGGCTCCTGTTGCTATCCAGCGGCTTAGATGTGACCGGCTCCGACGCCATCACGGATGCGGGCGAGGCGGCGCTGACCGGACTGGGGAGCCTGAATCTGCCGCCGGTCCGCGCCATCGCACAGGCCCGCACCGAGAACAACGGCGCGGACCGCGTCGACGCGGTCCTTCTGTCAGCTAACCGCCTACTGGACTGGTACGGCGAGCAGGTGAGTTCGGGGACCAGCGCGATGGAGACCGAGACCATGGGGGCCTGCGAATGATCAGTCTCGCCCGGCGCTGCTCCTTCAGCGCCAAGATCATTGAGCGTCGAGGCGTCACAGCACAGCAGCGAGCCGAACGCATCGTCCACCGCCTCGACGGCCTCGAAGAGCCGGTCACGACGGACGAGGTCAATGCCACAGCTGAGGAGCTGTGGGGCAGGTGTCAGGGCGCGCTCGACCACCTGGACCGGGTTGACTTCATCCTCGGGCTCGACGCCGGAGGCATCATTCCGACTCTTGGCCTCGCTGCGGCTTCGGGACTGCCCTACAAGATCGCCTGGAAGCTCGACCTGCCGTTGCGCGGCGCGGTGCGTTTCAGTGAGCCTCACGCGGTCCGACGCGATGTGCACGCCTATCACATCGAGCCCCGGCAACGGATCCTCGTCGTCGACGACGAGGTGACCACTGGGATGACCTTGGTCAATCTCGCCACAGCGCTCCGCAAAGCAGGTGCCGAACCCATCGGCGCTGCCTGCCTCGTCGAAGACATCCGTCACCGGGCACGCGAGCGGTTGGCCGCCGGCGGCATCAATCTCGTGAGCCTGATGACGATTGGAGAGCCATGCGAGTAGAAGAAGAGGTGCCGGTGTTCTTCCGGGGTATGGCCCGCATGCCCGCCGAGGGCATCGTCACCACGTCGATGGGTTACCTCCGGGATGAGATCCGGCCGGGCGAAACGCTGCCCGGTATCGCGGCCAGGGGTCTGCCGGAAGCGCTAGCGCGATGTGACGAGGTGTTATTATCCTTCGCCGGCAAGCTGGGCGACACGATTCTCGCCTTCGGCGCCGTCACCGCCGTGCTGAAGTATCTCGAACTGATCCGGCCTGAGCGCCTGCCGGTGGTCCGAGTGTTCGGTCCGCATGCCGCGCTATTCGATCAGCTCGACGTGCTCGACCTGTTTGATGTACGCAAGAGCGCGTCAGTTCCCAAAGCCGCCCGCACGGTTCTGATCGGAGACCGGCAAGGTGTGAGCATGGGAGCGCAAGCCGACGTGGGACGTGTCCTGAGTATCTTCACGTGTGAACCCGAAGACCCGCCGTGTTGGAGAAGCGGGACGGAGGCCTACCCAGCTCTACCCGCACGGTACTTCCTGACCATCGAACGCCGAGTCGGCATCCGCCTTCCCGACGAGGACGGCTTCATGCCCGTCCTACATGCCGCCGATGCTGACGAGTCGGCTGACCGTCAGACTTTGAATGTCGGAGTCGTGACAGCGACGAGCTGGCCGATGCGCAAGGACTACGCGCAACCGTGCTTCCTCGATGCCCTGCGGCTGCTGGGCAACGACCGCGGACAGCAGATCCGAGCGCTGATTGTGCCCGGCATGGAGGGCACGTCGACTTCTGAACTCGATACCGCTCCGTCCGGAGTCAAGGTCGAGCTGCTCCGAGACGCTCACTACAGCCTCGCAGCGCAGAGCCTCGCGGAATGCGATCTCGTCATCGGCAACGACACGGGGCTGACGCACCTTGCGGCAGCAACCCGGCTGCCGAACGGCACCGGGCCGCAGGTCATCGGACTCTACGCCCGCCATAGCCACGCGAAGTGGCGGACCGGCCTGCCTTGGCACCACGCTCTCGCCACCGCGTTTTCCGAGAAGATGTACCGCGAGGACCGGTGCCCCGTCCGCGACAAGATCGACGACAGGGCTTTCGGTGTAGCCGCGGAAATCGGATCGATCAAGCCTGGCCAACTGGCTCAAGCCGCAAGCGAAGCACTCGGGACCCCGGCCGAGGTCGGCCAGTGACCAGCTCGCTCCTGGCCGTGGGCAAGGCGCGGCACTTCACCCGCAACACCGTCCGCGACGTGGACGTGCTTCGCCGTCCCCTGCTCATCAAGCGGATGCCGAGCCATGGGGAAGCGCGAGCGGAGAACCTTGGTTGGCGGGTGCTACGTGATCACTATCCTGTTCCCCGTCTCTATGCGCGCCTCAGGCTCCCGAGCTCGAGTTTGCTCGTCTACGAGCGATGGGGCAGGGCGACCGGTCCGAGGACGTTTCTCGACATCCTCAACGAAGGCGACTGCTCATTCGTAAGTGAGTACGTGCAGGTGCTTACGACGACGTACCGAGCGGTCATGCTGAACACCGCTCGCCTGTCGGACCCGCGAGCTCTTGTGGGCAAGCTCTACCGCGACCGCGCAGCTTCAGGAGGACGACTGGACGACTACTACGCCGGCCGTACCTTCGAAGTCGGCGGCATCCCGGTCGGAGATCTCGTCGACTACACGCTCATCATCAACGGACGTGTACGACGACTCGACTGGAGAGCGACCTTGTCGTGGTTGGCCGAGTGTGCCGCCGACCCCACACCGCAGTGGAGCGCGATCACACAAGGAGATCCGACCGACGTCAACCTCGCCGTGCCGTTCGCGCTCTTCGACTACGACACGGCTGGCCGCAACGCCGTGTGCGGCGAGTTCGCAAACTTCTGCTGGTACACGGGATTCCTCGGCGGCTACATGGTTCCGCGCGCCAATCCCGCGGCGTTCAGTTCCTCGCCCAATACGTTCGAGTCGCTTCCGCTCAACGCGCCTGATGTACGAGCAGTTGCCGCAGACACGGGCACACGACGGCTGACCATCGATCTCGTTTGGCGCCCCGCTCCGGCAAGACAATCTGCGAACCGGCTCTACTGGAACGACCTGGTCGCACCGATCTGGAAGCACCTCGCAGGGGACGAAGCGATCGATGATGCTCTCAGACCGTATCTTGCTCTCCGGATTCTCGGAGTGTTCAACCTCGCCGACCTTGAGCCACTCGACACGCTCGCCCTCATCGCGTGTCTTGCGGAATGCCTTGCCGAGGATTTCGACGCCGAGCGTCTATTCACCGAGGGGTTGAAATGATCGAACGAGGAAGCCCGTTGGCGGGTAACGTCGCCCTCGTCACCGGCGCGACCGGAGGCATCGGAAGAGCCATCGCACTCGGCCTCGCCGAGCTAGGCGCGGCCGTGGTCGTCAACCACCTCGACACCCCGGACGAAGCCCACCAACTTCGCGAGCAAATCCGCGGACGTGGAGTAAAGGCCGTAGCGGTCCAGGCAGACGTTCGCGACGAGGCCGACGTCGCACGCCTGGCGGAGGAAGCGTCGTTCGCCCTGGGACCGGTGGACACGATCGTAAGCGCGGCTGGAGCGTATCCCCGGATCCCGTGGAACGATCTCGGGTCTGACCAGTGGAGGATGATGCTCGATGCCAACCTGACGAGCCATTACCTAGTGGCCCACGCGTTCACGGGCTCGATGCAGGCCCAGGGCCGGGGCCGGATCATCGCCATCGGCAGCGTCCTAGCCCACGTGGGCCGCCACGATCTGGCCGCCTACATCGCCGCGAAGGCCGGCGTTGAAGGGCTGATGCGCGCCCTCGCCCGTGAACTTGGCCCACACGGCATCACGGCCAACTGCATCGCCCCCGGCTCCATCAAAGTCGAGGCCGAGAACACCGTCGTCGAGGACCCCGCCGCGATGGAGGAGCGCCAGCTCGGCCGTCAGTGCATCAAACGACGAGGCACGCCGGAGGACATTGCCCAAGCGGTCGCGTTCCTTGCCCAGCGGAGCAGCGGCTTCATCACTGGCCAGACGCTTTATGTCGATGGAGGATGGTTCCTTGGCTAGCTCGAACCATCGCGTTGACCTCGCGCGTCACGCTCAGGACGAGAGCGTTCGCGTCACGCCCGCCTACCATCCCCGCCCGGACAGCCCGCTCACCGCGTGCGGCGTCGAACAGGCACTGGCGGCAGCCAAGAATCTCGCGGCAGACTACGCAGGAATCGTCTACAGCCCCCTTCTCCGAGCCGAACAGACCGCGAGTCTGTTCTCCGAGACCTCGGGTGTACCGCTCTTCGCCCAGATGTCCTGCCTCTCCGAGTGGCGCCCGCCGAGCTGCGTGTACGGCAAGACGCCCGACGAGTATGACGACGCCTATCGGCAATGGCGCTACACGCGCACCGAGAACCCGAGTCTCGCGTACGAAGACGCAGAGAGCCTTCTCGCCCTCCACGATCGTGCGGCGTTCGCGGTCCGCGAACTCAGGCGGCTCGCAGCCGAGAACGGACCGCTCCTGGCCGTCTCCCACAAGGTGTTGCTCGGCGTGATCGCGTCTCGCAGCCTGGGCCCAGCAGAGGCGTTCCGTCGCGCCACGGGCGAACCTTGGGCCCACTGTGAAGTGCGCACGCTCGACCGCGAGCCCCTGATTAAGGCGTAATTGTCGGACTACCTCACGCAAGACGAGTTACGTCTTTCCCTCGAGCCGGAGCCGGCTCGTCAACCCGGGTACGCCGGAAGCTCGGCCGACTCTTGGCATCGGAGCCGTTCGCACCAGAGGAACCGGTCGATAGCCTCCCACTCTTCATGCGCCTCCAGTTGAATCGCGGACCTGCTGTTCATCGGCGCTTTGCCGAATTTGGGTCCCGCTGGGGGTGGATCCTTGGCAGTGGGCTGGCCCCGAAGCAGGCGACCCGCCGACCCCAAGCTGGGAATCGGCGGGTCGCAGCACAGCGTGTACAGAGGTGTGCGGGCCAAGCACCTGGTGGGTGTCCGGCCCGCGGCCTGGTGTGTCTGTCCGGTTATTCGAAGTACCCGTTGGTGTCGATGATGAGTTCGATGGTTCCGCTGGAGTTGTTGTAGAGGTTGATGCTGTTACTGGTGGCGCTGGCGGCGAGGGAGAGGTTGGCGACGGTTTGGCCGCTGGCCCAGTTCAGGGCGGTGGCGAGGGGGATGGTGGTTTGGTTTCCTGGGTAGACGTTTAGGACGCCGTTGCTGGTGGGTTGGGTGACGGTGAGGTTGAGGACCATTGAGGGGTTGTAGGCGGCGATGTTGGCGGGGACGGGGAGGTTGATGCCGTTGTCGGGAAGCAGGGCGCTGGCGCTCTGGGTGTTGGGGTTGTAGAGGCGGGTGTCGAGGATGCGGTCGGCGCTGGCGGCGTAGTAGTGCTGGCCGGTGGTGGAGGTGGTGTAGTAGCCGGAGACGTCGCCGATGACGTCGACGGGGGCGGTGCCTTGGTTGTAGATCACGATTTTGCCGTTGAGGCTCGCGATGAGGTTGGTTTCAACCGGGACGATCACGGTGCTGGTGGCGTTGCCGACGCTGGAGTAGGTGACGTTGCTTACGGTGGGCGTGGTGCCGTCGTCGGGGTAGGCGATCAGCTGGCCGTTTCCGCTGGAGTTGGCGGTGGTGAGGTTGATGGCGACGCCGGTGATCTGGGTGCCGTAAGGAACGTCGGCGGGGATGTCGGCGCCGTTGGTGGTGTTGCCGGCGATCTGCAGGGCCAGGGCGGCGTTCGCGGCGAGTTTGGCTTGGGTTGCGCCGGTGCCGTTGCGGGTGTCGAGGACGCGGGTGGGGGTGGTCAGCGGTACGTAGGTGCTGGCGTTTGAACTGGTTGCGGTGGTGTAGTAGCCGCTTATGTCGATGATGATCTGGGCGGTGCCGGTGGAGTTGTTGTAGATCGCGATCTTGCCGTCGGTGCCGACCGGGATGATGGCGTTGTTGGTGGAGGGGGCGCTGGCGGCGTAGTTGAGGGTGGAGGTGATCGGTTGGGGGGTGCTGTCGGGGAAGACGGTGAGGAATCCGTTGGTGGTGGCGTTGACTTCGGTGATAGAGATCGCGGCGGCGGTGATGCCGCTGGCGGGGATGGCCAAGCCGCCGGTGGTGTTTCCGGCGATCGCGAGGGTGGTGGTCGAGCCGGCGGCGACCGGGCCCGGGACGGTTCCGATCTTGCTGGTGGAGCGGGTGTCGAGGATGCGGGTCGGGGTCACGGGCACGTAGTCGCTGCCCGCGGTGGCTGGTTGGGCGGGCGGGACGTCCGCGTTCCAGGTGCTGATCGCGGCGACCTGTCCGCTGTAGTAGTTGGCGGGTTTGCCGCTGGCCATGGAGTCGCCGACCTGGAAGTCGGCGGTGAAGAGGCCGGTGGTCTTGGCGTGGCCGGTGACCGAGGTCTCGGCGCCGTTGACGTATAGGCGCATCATGCCAGTGGTGGTGTCGAAGGTCGCGGTCAGGGTGCTCCATAGGCCGACGTTGACGGCGCCGCCGGTCGCGCAGTCCAGGGTGGGGGCGGCGGCGTCGCTGTGGGCCATGCAGAACTGCCACTGGCCTGCGCTTGTGGAGCCGAGGGTGAAGCCTGCGGTGTTGGTGCCGTTCTGGGACAGGACGGCGCCGCCCGCGGCGTTGGGTCGTACGGCGGCCGAGACGGTGAAGGAGGAGCCGAACGTCACGGCCGGGCCCGTGGTGTAGAGGTCGCCGGCCAGCGTGGTGTCAGGGCTCTGTTCGTCGCTTTTGGTGTTGAGCATGGCGTCGGGGCTGTGGATGTCCCCGGTGTGCCAGACGACTCCTCCGTTCGTAGTGTTGCCGGTTAGCGCCGGGCCGCCGGGGATGCTGTCGGCGCTGGAGGCGAGCGCGGCGCCCGAGGCGCCTGAGGGCATGTCCACGAACTGCCACGAGTGGTTGGACGTGTTGATCTGGGAGGGTGCGCCCGTGTTGATCGTCGGTACGGTGAGGTCGGGGGTGTAAGCGGTGGTCGCGCCGGTGGTCACGTCCAGGGTCCACAGGGCGGGGGCCGCGCTGGTGGGTTTCAGGGTGGCGGCGCGCAGCTGCAGGGTTGTCGCGCCGGTGTGCCATCCGCTGCTCGCCAGCGTGTAGGAGTTGTATGTCAGGGTGGTGTAGTTGGGCCAGCTGATGGTGTTGTTCGAGGTGTTGGCGGTGATGTTGGTCCACAGGTAGAGCGCGCCTGTGGTCTTGTTCCATAGGTACATGTCGGTCGCGGTGCCGACCTGGGCGCTGGTGATGGTCCAGGAGTTCCAGTCGGCATTGCCGTCGGGGGAGCTCAGGCCGGTGAGGATGTCGCAGTCCTGCGAGCACAGTCCGAAGGCGGCGGCGTCGTTGCCGTAGCTGTTCGCGCTCGTGCTCTCGAACAGGTAGAGCTTGTTGTTGACGGTGGCGAACAGGTCGGGTACCCCGGTGTTTTTGCCGCTGGTGTTGTAGGCGTTCGCGAGCTGGGTGGCGTTGTCGTTTGCGCCGTCCCCGAAGGTCCCGCCGTTGTTGATCTGGGCTGCGGATGCGCCGATCGGGGGGCCGACGGTGAGCTGGTCGGCGCTGCCGGTGGAGCAATCCACGGCCGCGCCGCCGGTGCTGGGGTAGTAGGCCATGACGTCCTGGGCGCCCAGTCCGCAGAAGTCGCCGGTGATCACGCTCGCGCCGGTCCAGTCGGTGGCCAGATCGGTCCCTGCCTGATCGCTATAGCCCAGGCCCTTGAGGCCGATGTTCACGGCGGAGGACAGGGATCCGTCGTCGCGGCCCTGGGCGAGCCAGAGGCCGGCGGGCAGGGCTCCGGTGCCGCCGGCGGCGATCATGTCGGGTTCGCCGTCGTTGGTGACGCTGCCGTCCACGGCGGGCGGGTTGAGGGTTGTGGCGTTGAAGTCCACTGTCTGGCTTTGTCCGATGTTGCCGCCCGCGGACAGAGCGTTGACGGTGAAGGAGTTGATGATCTGCGGAACGGTGATCGTGACCGGGTAGCTGCTGGCGGTGGTGGAGACGGTGACGGACGGCTGCTCATCGAGCTGGTAGGTGTAGCCGCTGATGGTGGTGTTGTTCGGGGGAGCGAGGCTGAAGGCGCAGGTGGCGCCGACTTGCTGTGCGGTTCCGGTGCTAGAGCCGACTGTCGCGCAGGTCACGCCCTGGCTGTTGGCGGTGGGGGCGACGGTGGGCGGTCCCGGGCGCGTGGGGTCGAAGGTGAAGTCGCAGGTACTCGAGGCGGCGGAGGGTAGCTGGCCGTCGGTGGAGGTGGCGTAGAACTCGAATGGGGTGGCGGTGGTGGGGGAGAGGGCTTTGAGGAAGGCCTCGGGCAGTGCAAGGACGGCCGGCTGGCCCGGGGAGCTGATGAAGGTGTCGGAGTTGACGCCGTTGTTCGTGGCGGTGGTGGTGGTCAGCTGGTTGGTCTTGGTCCCGTCGGACTTCTCGTAGAGGTCGAAGGTGGTGGTCAGTTGGAAGGGCATGACGTCGTTGGTGTGGGCGAGCAGGCTGAGGGAGCCGTCGCCGACGGTGCTTCCGCAGCCGTTGCCGGCTGAGATAGTCAGCCCGGTGGGGGCGCCGGGGGCCTTGTCGTAGGTGACGGTCAGTCGGGGGTTGCCGGCGGTGCCGGCGGAGTAGATGAACTGCTTGGTGCCGAGGTAGTCGGAGGTGTCGGCGGCGCTGAGGACGAAGGTCTGGTTGCCGGTCTTGTAGGTGCCCACTTCCGCGGCCACTGCGCTTTGGACGTTGAAGGATCCGGTGCCGCTGTTGCCGCAGGTTTGTGCGCCGTCGAAGTTCGCGGGTGATCCCACGATGCCGCCGGCGTTGGCGGACCAGTAGGCGTAGTCGGCGTTGTTGGATGTCAGATAGTTGGTTCTGTTGTTGTTGGCGGGGTCCGGGGTGCGCAGGTCGACGTTGTTGGTCGCGTCGGAGTTGCAGTAGCCGCCGGAGGTGATGGCCGTGATGCCGAAGGTAGCGCTGTAGATGTGCGCGCCGGTGAGATTGTTGGCGCTGGAGGTTGCGGTGTCGGGGAGTTGGAAGTTGAACGCGCTCCACACGTCCCCGACGTCCGAGGCCAGGCCGATGAACGCGTCGCCGGTCGGGTCGGTGGACTTGTTGTAGTACTGCGTGCCCGATGCGGAGTTCGCGCCGAACGATGACCAGGCGTTGGCCCCGTAGGTGGGCGAGTAGGTCGGGTCGAGGAAGACCGGGTAGCTGCTGGTGCGCGAAGTGATGGCGGAGGGGGCCGTCAGGGTCAGGTGCCCGCGGGTTGCGGTCACCGAAAGGCGGGCGAGGTGCGCGCCGCGGCCGGGCCCGGCGACCCCGGAGGCAGCGGGTCCGGCGAGGTCGGTGCCCTTGTGGGCCGGGGTGGTGGCGGTGGCCGAGTCCCAGGCGAAGGGGGTTGCCGCGGTGAACACGGGGCGGCCGTGGTCGGCGATGGTGAGGTTGCTGGCTGCGTCGACGCTCTGGCTCAGCCCGCTGCTCAGACCGATGTCGGCCGAGAGCAGGGAGGCCAGGCGTGGGTCGGTGGCGGCTGCGGCGCCGTGGACCTCGAAGACGTCGCTGAACGCACCGGTCGGCGCGACCGTGACGATCAGATCCACTCCGGGGATGACCTTTGCGTACGTCGCGGTGTTGCCGGAGAGCGTCGGTTTGGGCAGGGAGCGCGGCAGGGTCAGGGAGACGGTCTGGCCGCCGGAGTCGAGTGTCGCGAGCGGTTTGTTGCCGCCGCCGGAGAGTGTCAGAGCGCTGCTGGTGACCGCGGGGGAGATCGTGCCGTCGGGGTTGGCGCGCAGAGTCGGGTCAAGCGCCGCCCAGGCGCCGCCACGCCAGGCCCGGCTGGGGGCGGCGGTCTCGGTCAGCGTGTAGCTGCCGTTGGGATTCGCCGTGGTCTGGTCGAACGGCGTTGTCAGCGCGCTGGCGATCACCGGTTTGCCCGAGGCCTTCGCCTGCGCGGACGCCTGGGCGCCGGTGAGCCGGGAACCTGTGGCGCCCTGGCCGCTGGAGGAGGCCGCGGACCGACTGTGTGTGTCGGCTGCGTGCGCCGGAGCGTCGTAAGCGTTCAGGCCCGCGACGGTGAGAGCTATCGAGCAGGAGATCGCGGCGGCTCTTCGCAGACGCTTGTTTATCAATGGTCGCATAACCGGATGGCCTTCCTGGACACGGAGGATGCGGCACCCCGGATGCCCTCTCGCCCCCGCGTGCCGAAAGGGAGGATGGCAGAGCGGACACGACGAGCACAGCGGACTGTGACGTAGATCACCGCGTCTTGAAGTCCGTTTTGCGGTGAGAACCTTGAGATTCTCATAGTAGGAGGATGAGAACGTTACAGTTCTGTGACTAGCTGAGCGTGGCCGCCTCGTGCCAGATTGCTCCGGGTGCCTGTACGGGCGCTGATGGGCTATGCCCACGGCTGTATCTGAGTGCTGAGTGAAGGGTGGGGCTCGCTGATGCGGGTTGCAGCATGGCAGGGGCGGGGACGGTGGGGCCGAGTCCGTTCGGCCAAATCGGTGTCGGTCGTGGCGGCCTTCGCTCTTGTGGTGCCGCTCGCGCCGCAGGTACCGATGCCGACAGTGGTCTCGATCTCCGCCCCGTCGCCGTCGCTGGGCAAAGCCGTCTCGGGTGTGACGCCGGTTCCCGTGCGTGCGGCGGCCAAGGCGAAGCAGCCTGCGAAGTTCACCCCGTCCCACACCTCGTGGCCCGCAGCAGGATCAGGCACTGTGTCGTTGACGGTCGCGGCCGGCGCGTCCTCGGCCTCCGGCGCGTCTTCGACCTCGACGACGGGGGCAGCTGCGAAAGCGAGCACGAGCGCCGCATCGGGCACAGCGCGCTCCGCCGGGCGGGTGACGGTGGCGGGCACGCCGGTGTGGATGTCCCTGCCCGCAGGCAAACCGGTTTCGCAGGGCCCATCGTCGGTCGCGGTCGCGGTGGCGCCGCACCAGGCGGCGGTCAACGCCGGGGTGGACGGGGTGATCTTCTCCGCGAAGGCGTCCACCGGCAGCGGCAGCGTTCAGGTCGGCCTAGACTACGCCTCCTTCGCCCAGGTGTACGGCGGCAACTTCGGCCAGCGCCTGACCCTGGTGCAACTGCCGGCGTGCGCGCTGACGACGCCGCAGCTTGCCGCGTGTCGGAAGCAGACGCGGCTCGCGAGCGTGAACAACGCGGCGGCGCAGAGCGTCTCGGCACAGGTATCGCTCGGCGCCTCTGGCGCCCCTAAGGCTTCTGGGGCATCGTCCGCGGCGACCTCGTCCGTGGCGGGCGCGAACACGGCCATGGTGCTCGCGGCCACTTCGAGTCCGTCGGGAGGCGACGGGGGCGGGTCGGCCGGGCAGTACGGGGCGACCTCACTCAAGCCGTCGGGAACATGGTCGGCGGGCGGCACGGACGGTTCGTTCACCTACGCGTACCCGATCACTGTCCCGCCGGCGGCCTCGGCGCTCGCACCGCAGGTGAGTCTGTCGTATAACTCGGGCAGCGTGGACGGGCAGACCTCCGCCTCGCAGGCGCAGTCCGACTGGCTCGGTGACGGCTGGTCGACGCCAGAGAACTTCATCGAGCAGTCCTTCGTCTCGTGCTCAGACAGCCCGGAGGGCACAGCGTCGCCGCAGGCGACACAGGACGAGTGCTACGACGGCCCGATCCTGACCATCTCCCTCAACGGCTCCTCGACCCAACTGGTGTGCAACCAGGCGGAGACCTCGTGCACCCCCTCGGACGACAACGGGGACGTGGTGGTCCACCACACCGGGGCGAACAACGCATCGGGCACCTACAACACGGACTACTGGACGATCACCGACCGCTCGGGTACCACCTACTCGTTCGGGCTCAACGAGCTTCCCGGATGGACCAGCGGGCAGCCGAAGACGAACTCGGTGTCCAGCGAGCCGGTCTTCTCCGCCCACTCGGGCGACCCGTGCTACAACGCGACGTGGTCCCAGTCGGTGTGCACCATGGCCTACCGGTGGAACCTGGACTACGCCAAGGACCTGTATGGCAACGCGATGGCCTACTACTACACGCAGGCCAGCAACGCCTACGGCGAGAACGGCAACACCACCGGCGGCGCGGTCTCCTACATCCGCGACGACTACCTCCAGCGCATCGACTACGGGTTCCGCGATGGGGGCGCGTACGGCACGGTCGCGGACCAGGTGGTGTTCACCCCCGGGGACCGGTGCGTGGCCGGTGCCTCCTCCTGTGATCCGCTGAGCTCCTCTACCGCCGCAAGCTGGCCCGACGTGCCCTACGACATGAACTGCGCGGCCGGAGCGGCGTGCGCGGTGACCTCGCCCTCGATCTGGTCGACCGTCAGCCTCGCCTCGATCACCACCCAGCAGTGGAACGGCAGCACATACGCCGCGGTCGACAGCTACAAGTTCACCCAGACGATCCCCTCGGTCACCGACGGCACCGCCCCGACCCTGTGGCTCTCCTCCATCACCCGGACGGGAGCGGATACGAGCGCGGGCGGGTCGGCCGTCACGCTCAACCCGGTGACCTTCACGCCGGTGATGATGGCCAACCGGGCCGACCTGCAAGACGGCCTGCCCGCACTGGACCGCTACCGGATCGCGCAGATCACCACAGAGACCGGCAGCGTCATCGGCGTCTCCTACGAGCTGACCAACCCGTGCTCCTCCCCGGTCACCGTCACCCCCTCAAGCAACGCCACCTCGTGCTACCCGGTGTACTGGACCCCGTCGGGCGGCACCCAGACCCTAGACTGGTTCAACAAATACGCCGTCGCCTCCGTCTCCCAGTCCGACCCCACCGGCGGCAGCGCGGGGCTGTACACGGGCTACAAGTACGCCGATACCCCCGCGTGGCACTACGACGACAACGAACTGGTACAGCCCAAGTACCGCACCTACGGTCAGTTCCGCGGCTACGGGGACGTGCAGACCTTTACCGGCCAGGGCTCTGACCCGCTTACCGAGTCAGAGGCCTGGTACTACCGGGGCATGTCGGCGGACAACGGCTCGGGGGCGGTCACCCTTACCGACTCCCAGGGTGCTACCCACGACGATACCAACGGGTTGGCCGGGCAGACCCTGGAGAGCGCGCAGTACTTCTACAAGGGCGGCCCGGTCGCCTCCTCCACGATCCAGGACTACTGGATCTCCCCGGTGACAGCCACCCGTACCAGGGCCGGGCTGCCCGACCTCACCGCGCAGATGGTGGAGCAGGCCGAGTCCTGGACTCGCAGTGCGGTCACCGACGCGTCACCGTCGACCTGGCGCGAGACTGCAAACGTCACCACCTACGACGCCAACACCTCGGACGCGACCTTCGGATTGCCGCTCTACACCTACGACACCGGCGACCTGACCCTGGTGGGCACCGCGAACTCGCAGGAGACCTGCACCGAGACGACGTACACGGCACCGAACACATCGCTGAACCTGGTCGCCCTGGTGGCCGAGACCCGCACTCTGGACAAGGCCTGCGGCGGCAGCAGCGCGATCGGCAGCAGCAACCCCACCGCCCCGACCGGCAGCCAGGTCAACGCCCTGGCCGCTCCCTCATCGGTGAACCTGGCCAACGACGTCGTCGAGGACACCCGCACCTTCTACGACGACTCCTCGCTGGCCGGGACCTGGCCGCAGCCGGCCACGCCGACCTGGCCGCAGAGCGCCCCGAGCACGCCTCAGGTCTCGGTGAACCAGGCCGCTAACGGCTACGACACAACCAGCGGGCAACTGACCTACCTCACGAAGTCCGCCTCGGTCTACGACAACTACAACCGTCCGAGCACCGAGTACGACGCGGTGGGCGATAAGACCACCTATGCGTACACGATGACCAGCTACGGCACGGTCACCGCCGCCTCGACCACCAACCCGCTCGGCCAGATCCAGTCCGCCGTCATGGACCCGGCCAGGTCCCTGGTGACCGCGGCCACTGACGCCAACAACCTCACCACGACCGTGCACTACGACGGGCTCGGGCGCACCACCGCCGTGTGGTACTACGGGCGGGCGACCAGCACCCCGGCCAACAACCTCTACACCTACGCGGTCTCCAACACCGCCGCGACCGCCGTGACCACCGAGACGCTCAACGAGGAGTCGGGCGATTCGACGTCGGTGCAGATCTACGACGCCCTGCTGCGGCCCCGCCAAACCCAGACACAGGCAGTGAGCAACGTAGCCGGGCGCATCATCACCGACACCATTTACGACACCCACGGCTGGGTCGTCAAGACCAACACCAACTATTACGACAAGACGTCGAACCCGGATGCGACCCTCGAGTCGACCGCCGACAACCAGGTGGCCCAACAGACCCTCACCTCCTACGACGGGCTAGGCCGAGCGGTGGAGGTGCAGTCGAAGGACAACACGGCCACCCCGGTAGTCGACAACATCTCCTACGCCGAGTACACCGGCGACAAGACGATCACCGTGCCGCCCACCGGCGGGGTAGCACAGGCCAGTGTCACCGACGCCCTCGGGCGAGCGACCGAACTAGACCAGTACACCACCGCGCCCACCGTCACCACCGCCGTCCAGGGCGGCTTCACCACCGTCGCGGTCACCGGCGGGAACACGCAGGCCACCACCTACGGGTACAACACCCACGGCCTAGCGTCCACGACCACCGACGCCAACGGAGACACCTGGAGCACCGGGTACGACTTCCTGGGCGAGGCGACCTCCAGCACAGACCCGGACGCGGGCAAGAGCACCACCGCCTACGACGCCCAGGGCCGTGTGGTGCAGAGCGCTGACGCGATGGGCAACACGCTCTCCTACACCTACGACAAACTCGGGCGAAAGACCGCCGAGTTCAACGCGCCCACCACGAACCAGCAGCTGTACACCAGCGCGTCGACTCCCGGTAACGAGACCGCTTCCTGGATCTACGACAACAGCAACACCATCTCTGGGGTGACCGACGCGATCGGCCACATGACCACCCAGAACTCGTACACGAGCGCCGGCGTGTTCACCACCCAAGAGCTGGGCTACAACAACTTCGGCGAATCCCTCGGCGAGTCCTACACCGTCCCCGGCACCTCCTCCATGGCCGGCACCTACACCTACAAGCACACCTACACCCCCATCACCGGCCTGCCCAAGCAGAACCTCATCCCCGCCGCCGGAGGGACCGGCGGAATGGCCCAGGAGATCACCACCGCCGGGTACTCCGTTTACGAGGGCCTGGACATGCCCACCGCGCTCAACGGCCTCAACGGCTACGCACACAGCGTCACCTACTCTGTATGGGGCCAGATCGCCGAGGTCGAGCTCGGCACCACCACCAACAACGCCTACGTCGATAACACCTACGACGAGCACACAGGCGCGCTCACCAACTCGAAGATCACCAACACTGCGGTCTCCCAGCAGACCCCGATCGACCAGGAAAGCTACACCTACGACGCCTCCGGCAACCCCACCAGCCAGACCGAGACTCGCTCGGGCACCACGACCGAGACCCAATGCTTCGGCTACGACGCCCTCGACCGGCTGACCAACGCCTGGACCGCATCCAGCGGATGCGGCACCACCCCGACCACGGCGAACGAGACCACCACCGTCGGTGACCAGATCTCCGGTAGCGCCTACTGGACCAGCTGGTCCTTCGACAACATCGGGCAGGCCACAAGCCAGACCCAGCACTCGCCCACCGGCGGAACCGACACTGTCACCAACTACGCCTACGGCGCCAACAACACCAGCAACTGCGCCGGGGACACCGGCGGCGGAGCCAACACGCTCAACGCCACCAGCACCACTGGGCCCGCAGGCACTACGAGCGCGACCTACTGCTCCAACGCCGACGGCCAAACCACCTCCATGCCCGCCGCAAGCAGCGGGCAAAACAGCCTCGCATGGAACCCTCAGGGCCAGCTCGCAACCGTAGCCACCGCGAGCGGGAACACCGGATACACCTACGACGCCACCGGCAACCTGGTAGAGCGCACCGACCCGGGCACGATCACCGTGTACCTGCCCGACCAGCAGATGGTCTACAACACCAGCAGCCAGGCCGTGACCACCACCCGGTCCATCGCCCTGCCCGGCGGCGCCCAGGTGATCGAGACCAGCACCACCGGCAACTACCGCTTCGAGGTGGCAAACACCCAGGGCACCGCGGGCATCAGCCTCGATAGCACGCTGAAAAACCCCACCTACCAGCAATACACACCCTACGGGGCCAAGCGCGGCAGCACCCCGGCCCCGTGGACCGACCCCAACAGTTTCCTCGGCAAGGTCCAAGACACGGCCGACAACCTCGTCACCATGGGCGCGCGCCAATACGACCCCGACCTCGGCCGCTTCATCTCCGTCGACCCTCTCCTGGAAACCAGCTCCCCCCAGCAACTCAACGGCTACACCTACGCCGCAGACAACCCCGTCACCGGCTCCGACCCCACCGGCGAGGCCTGCGCCGAGGCCATGTCCAGTAACTCCGGCGGCCTTTGCGGCGGCGGTGGCACCACCACCAAGGGTGGTAGCGGCACCATCACCACGCCCACCTCGCCCACAACCACGCCCACCACGCCCACCACCACGGCGACCTCGTGCGCGGGCATGCACGGCAAGCTGGCCTGGCTCTGCAACGCAACCGGCTCCGGCCAGCCGGTCTGCTCCGGCACCTGCCTGCAGATCCAGCAAGAATCCCTCGCCTGCGGCAGCAAGGGCGGCGTATTCGCCAACGGCACCTGCACCATCACCCCGCCCGCCAAACCCCACCACTGGTGGGAGACCGCCCTCCAGGTCGTGGCAGTCGTCGTCGTGGTCGCCGTCGTAATAGCCCTCGCCACCCAACCCGAACTGCTACTCCCAGCACTAGAAGCAGCGTCAATGGGATCCCTGACAGCGGCTGGAGGCGGCGCCACACTGGGCTTGTCTGCAGCGGCCGGGGCGTTCAGCGCTGGAGCAGCAGTCGCCACAGCAGTCGGCGCCGACACCGTAGCCGTCGGACTTACACTCGGTGTCGCTGCGGCAGGCGGAGCTTACGAGGCCAGTGGCGCTGGGCCAGAAAATGGCTGCGGGGAGAGCTTTACCTCCACCACGGCCGTCCTGACCTCATCCGGCAAGAAGGTGCCGATCAGCTCCCTCACACACGGCACTAAGATCGAAGCCACCAACACGGCGACCGGTAAGAAAGAGACACAGACCGTAGACGACGTCATGGTCAAACATGACACCGACCTATATGACCTTCGAATAGGCACCCAGCACGGACCGAGTGTAATCCACACCACCTCGAACCACCTGTTCTGGGACGAGACCAACCATGGCTGGATCACAGCCGGCAAACTGCACCCGGGCGACCACCTACGCACCGCCGACGGATCCACAGCGACCGTGCTTGGAGGGACGACTCCCGAGAGCGCAACCGGCTGGATGTGGGACCTCACCATCAGCAATGACCACGACTTCTACGTGGTCGCGGGCAGTACGCCAGTTCTTGTTCACAACTGCACTACGTCTTCGAACGCACAGATCTTGGACGCAAATATGCAGACGGATGGCATCGTTCGTCCGGCTGACACGGCAGCGCACCATATTGTTGCAAGCACGTCGCCAAAGGCGGCGCCCGCTAGAGCGCAGCTCGACAGCTTCGGTATCGACATTAATGATTCTGACAACGGTGTTTACCTTCCCCGGGGAAGTGCCTCGAGTAACCCTCAGGGCATGGCTGTGCATTCGCGAGTTCATACGAATCTATACTATGACAATGTCAATGAGATGATGTCGTGGGCGCAAAACGCTGACCAAGCTCGAGACGTGCTGGGATACATTAGAAATCAGCTTCAGAGCGGTCCGTGGCCATGATGCTAAGATAGCCCCCCAGCCATGTCGCCCCCGTCTTCCAGGTAGGCGGGGGCGGCCGAGCGACTTGAGGTGCCAGAACTATGCCCGAGGCTCTTCGCGTCGAAGACGCACGTGAGATGCTGCGTGAGCTGCTGGTCAGCGAGCAAGGCTCAAGAGGTGACGCGGTTGTTGCTGCGGTGCAGGCTTTTGAGCGTTTCGCGCTGGCACACTTCCAAGTCGCCGATATTCCCGACTCTGATGGCCTCCTCTTCCAGTATGGCGTATTTAACTTTACTGGTCGGCCTATGTTTACGCTCAGCCTCATTCGCCAATTCGAACGTTGTGACGATTTTGGCGATCATGAGGACTATCGGCAGGTGGGAGTAGAGCTGCTGTTCGAGCCTGATAATCTGGTGTCGTTAGGACATCATGAATCGTGGTGCTTTGACGGCCCGGACGCGCTTGCTACTGCAACCTGGTTTGCCGAAGTAAAGTCTGCTTCCATCTTTCAGATTATCCAAGGATTGCCAACCGCTTCAGTCTCCGTCACTGATGAGTTTGCATAAATTCGGCTCGTCAACGTTTCGAAAGTTGGCTAGCATTGGAGGTAAGCAAGCCGAGGCTCTGCTGGATTTTTCAGATGGGGCCTCGTGGGGTCTCTCATTCTGCCTGACGGCTACGTTGGTGATACAGCGGACGGCTACGGATCGTGGTCGTTGCTGTGGTCGGCGGTTCGTGCTCGCTGTGGGTTTCGGCCTCGCTGTTGGGTTTCGGCGCGCCACTTCGCCTGCCTTCGGATTAGGCGAGTTGGTAAATCGAGGAGGCGGAGGGCATCGGCTCGGTAGGGGAGGAGGGCGTGGGTGTAGGTGTTTTCCGTGATCATGATGTTGGAGTGGCCGAGGAGTTCCTTGACGGTGATCAGGGGACTCCGGTCTCGATGAGCAGGGTCGCGCAGCTGTGTCTGAGGTCGTGGAAGCGGATACGCCGGATGCTGGCGCGCTCGCACAGCGTGCTGATGTTCATGGAGATATGGTGGGGGTCGAGTGGGGTGCCGATCGATGATGAAGACGTAGCCGGTCTCCACCAAGGCGTCCCCTCCGGGTCTGTACCGAAACTGTCCCCGCGCTTCGACTTCGTCCATACCTGGAGGCGTCAATCTGCTCGGCCCGCGTCACAGCTGGGCCCTGACTTCAATTTCACCCGGAAATGAGGGCTGCCATCCTTGCGGCTTCCGTGGCAGAATCTGTGCGGCGCCTAGAAAGTTCCGCGTCGAATCATCGATATCTGCCATATCACTGCAAGGGGAGGGCCCTGGTGGAGACTTTTTCCGTTTCGTACCGCTCAGAACCGGCTGAGCTGTCGGCTGTAGCGGCTGGGCTGACAAAGTTCGAGCGGATGCGGGTGATCCCGGGGCTAGTAATCGTCGCCCTCTGCACAGGCGTGGTGTACGCAGTCCGCGACGGGGCGGATTTCAGCAACGAGGCCATCGTTGTGTGCATCGTCTTCTTCGCCGTGATGGCGGTCCTGTCCATGCGCTGGTTAACGACGGCTGCCCGCGTCGGCAAGGCGGCGCGTTCGTATGAGGGGCCGACGTCAGTGCAGGTCTCCGCCGACGGCCTCCAGCTGTCTCGCGGCGGTGCCGTGGTCACCAAAACTACATGGAACGACGTCGCCGTATGCACGAACACCACCGGCTGCTGGATCTTCGTACCGAAGAAGTCGAAGGAGATCATCTTCCTGCCGCAGACGGGCATGGAGGCCGCACAACGGCAACAGGTCGGGGCCATTCTCGCAGGCTGGCCCAAGCGGCGCTACCGTTCGACCACCTGGTAGGGGCTCGTGTCTACAGAGACCCGGAACCGCCGTAGGACGCTCCTATTGAATCTGGATGTTAGCCGACTCTCGCTGGGAACACGGCTGCATGGGCCGCAACGGGCTGCTCTGGTCTTGCGTGTCGCCAACGCTGTGAGCGCGACGCTGGCCGGCAGTGACCCTCTGCGGGGATTGTCCGAGGCGGGCTTGGGCGTGCTGGGCTACCTGCCGCGCCCGAGCTTGAAGCAGTTGCGCTTTTGTGTCTGCTTGGGCGGGCGAGGCGCTGCCAACCGAATGGGTACGGTCCACGGCAGCTGGCGCTCGGTGCTGCTCGGTGTTTGCCTGGTCAACGTCAGTGGCGCGAAGGGTTGCGGCGTGCCGTTCGGCTGCTGATGCGAGGGTTGCGAGTGCATCGGTAGCACCAGCGTGGCCGTATTGGGTGGTCTTGCGGCGGAGAGCGTCCGCGTAGTCGGAAATCGCGTCGGAGCTGCGGGCGACGACGGCGCGGATGCCGGGGTCGCCGGACTGGCGGGCGAGTGTGTTGACGGTGCCCCAGAGCGCGGCGATGCGCTGCCATTCGTGGGCGGCGGCGTGGGCGCGGACCTGGTTGCGGGCGTTGATGTACGCCTCGCGGAGGCCGGGTCCCTTTGCCTCGGCACTGAGCTGCCGCCGCACATCATGTTGTTCGAGGTGCGCTGCGGCGGCATTGGCGAGGCTGGCGATCGCGCGGGCCGCGCGGGTGGCGAGAGCGGTTAGAAGACCGCGGACACGAACGTCGGCGGACAACTCGGCCCAATATGTGCCAGCCGCAGCCTTGATGGTGTCCCACAGGTTGTGGATGGAGTTGTGGATAGCGGTGATCCCGGCCCACTCCGGCTGGTTGGCCGGGATACCGGCGGACTGCGCATCGGCGTACGCGGCGTCCACAGCGGCCAGATGCTCGTCGAGGTCGTCGGCCGGGTCTTTCGCCAACTCGACCGCGTAGGACTCCTCGGCCGTCGTGTACTGGTCGGCAGCGGCGGCAGAGTTCGCCGATTCGGTCGCAGCCGTCGCAGGGTTTTCGGATGCGGCAGTGTCGTCGTTGCGGCCGGCGGTGCTCCGGAGAATGGGCGTCTGAGCCAGATACCTGAGCACTTCGTCGATGGCGGGCTTGAGGTCGTCGGTCGTGCTGAGCTCGGACCAGTCGGGCAGAACTTGGCGGGCGCGCTCGATGCTGGTGCGAACGTCGGTCCAGATGTCCTTGAAGTCGAAGTCGGTCTCGGGGCCAGCCATCGGATCCTCCTGGGCAGAGGTCTCCGGCGATACGGTCGGCGGCACTGCTGCCGAAGTGGTTGCTGCCTCGGCCGGGGCAGTCTCAGTACGACCGTCCGGTGCTTCGGGGGACTCGTGTTCGTGGATTGCGGTGGCCATCTGCTGTCCGGCCGCCTGCCAGGCCGCGCGTACGGGCTCGGCGTCGGTCTCGGGCAGGCCGACGGCCGTGGGGCCGAGGCGCCAGAGGGTGCGCAGCGCATCCTGGAAGGCGTGCGATCCGGGCGCGGAAAGCTGGGGGTAGAGGTCGGCCGCGTTGGGCGGCGCGGCAACGGTCTGGTCTGTGGTGTGCGGAGCCTGCGTGGTGGTGGTGGACATGGCGATCTCCTTGTTCGGGTTCTTGGTCTGGGGATCGGGTGCTCGGTCGGAGATGGAACGCGGACGGCTCAAACCAGCGGTCAGGCCGGACGCGATTGTGCTCTCGGCCTCGCTTGGTGGAAGTCCGGCCTTGCGCGCGGCGCAGCGCAGCGCGGTTGCAGCGTCGTTCTGGTCGAGGACGCCGCCGCCGACGAGGCGGCCGAGGCGGAACGCCTCGCGGTTGAGGGTGTCGTTGCGGGTTCCCTCGGGCGCCGAGGACACGGTGTCGGCCGACCTGCGGAGGGCCGCTTCGCCGTAGGCGCTGCGACGCCGGCCGGTGACGGGCTCACGGGAAGGTGACGGCGCGGGGGTCGAAGCCGCTGGGGATTTGCGGGTCTCGAGTTCGCTCACTATCCAAGACGGCAAGGGGGCGACCGATGCGTCGCGTTCGATGCGGTAGCTACCGCCTTCGAAGACGGAGCCGGGCGCGACGACGTATCCGCCGTGGCCGCGGGTGTCGATCAGCGGGCCGAGGCCGGCGCGTTCGCTGCCAGCGGTGTTGCGCAGCGCTGCCCCCTCGGGTTGCTGGAAGTAGAGGTGTCGGCCGCCGCGCGCGCTGGCGACGGTGAAGGTGCGGGGGATCTCTCGCCCATTGGCCAGCGCGATCAGGGTCCGCTGTCCGTGGCGGGAGTCGCCGGGTCGTTTGGCGGCGTCGAGGTCGATCACGAAGAGGTTCGACGGCCCGCAGGCGATGGCGATGTTCGCGTTCGGGGTGCTGTTCCACCACCGGGTGATCAGTTGGGGGTCGGTGGTGGCTTGTCGTTCCCAGTCCTTGACGAGCGGTTCCTTCGTGCCGGGGCGAAGTGGGAAGACGGCAAAGCCTTGCAGCGCGAGATCGATGGCATGCTCGAACTGCGGCGAACGTTGTGGGGGCGAGGAAGGCGGCGCCGGCTGGGCGGCAGGGCGCGATTGCGTGTGGTTCTCCGTGGTCGGGCGGGTGCTGCTCAGCGACGTGTCCGCGGTCGCCGGGCTTTGCTGCTGCTTCGGGTCGCGCGGCGTTGTTCCGGTGTCGGCTCGCCCCGGGCGAGGAGCCGCCTGCCGCTGGTCATCGGATGGGATTACGGGTGTCGCCGGGGCGTGGCGGGTCGAAGCGCGGCGTTGGGGCTCTACGGCGTCGCTATGAGCCGCGCTCTGCGGGCCTTGGCCTACGTCCTTCGGAGCACGATCCCTCCGGCGGGCTTGCGACCGCCGAGTGAGTTCCGGTGCTGTCGCGGTTACGACGGTCGTGGCTCCGGGCGCGGCGTTGTCGTCCGGGCTGTCTACCGGGGCGTCCAGGTCCACCGGCTCGGCCGGTTCGGGGGATGGCTGGGATGCGGTCTGGGCAGGTGATACTTCGACCTGGGGCGAGGTTTCGGGCTGTGGGAGCTCGGTGGGCACATCTGAGACGGTTTCGGGCTCGCTCTCCTGCTCCTGGTTGACGGTGACCGCGGTCGCGTCGAGCTGGTTTGTCGGTTCCTCTGAGCGCTCCGATGTCGTCTTGGGGGCGCCCGGGATTGCCGGCGTCTGCACGCCATCGTCGTCTGGCTTGGCCTCCTCATCAGGCTTGACCGGAGCGACGGGCACCACATCAGAGGCCTGAGCAGGTGCGGTCTCGGGCTCCGCTGCGCTCGTCGGATGTGCAGGCTGTGCCGAGACATCTACTATGGCCAACTCGGCATCGCGCTCACGGCCGACGTCCTCCACCACGGCACTGAGATCTTCGGGACGTTCCGGGATGACCTCGGGCTCGTTCGGAAGTGTCGCCTTGTGAACGTCGGGCGAGGTGGCCGTTGCCTCCAGATCGGTGGGCGCCTGGTCCCGGGTGGTTCGGATGTCAGGACCTTCCTGGGGATCTTCCAGCTTTCTCGTGACCTGCTCGGCGACCGTGGTGAAGGCCGTGTGCAGCCTCGTGAGCAGCGCGATTACCTCATCCTCTTGGCTGGCTGAGGATGTATTGGCCGCCACACGCGAGGTTCGGTTGCGTCGGGCCTCCTCGTCCTTCTGTGCCTGCTCGCGGATGGCCGTCTCCAGGACGGCGCGGCGTGTGCGGGCCTCATCGAGGGCGTCGGCGTCGGCGAAAGGCTGTCCTAGGGCGGCTTCGTTCTCGGTGACGCGTTGTTTGAGCACGTCGATGTTCTCGCGTGTCGCCGCTGCGGTCAGGTGGGCTTCGTCCACGGCCGTGGCGATGGCGTCCCGGATGCGCCAGTGCTGGCCTTTCGCCGCCCACGCGACATTGAGGGGGACGGTGATGCGGTGGCGGTCGGCGGCGGTAACGCGGGCGGCCAGTTCGGTATCGCGCCACTGCTTGGTGGCGGTGAAGTCGATGGTGAGTCCGCGCCACTGCATGGCTCCGTCGCAGTAGCCCTTGGCGATGGTGGATTCGGCCAGGGCGCCGAGAGGCGCGATTTCGTCGTCCTTAAGAACTGGATTGCCGCGGGTATCGCGCCACCGGGTGTCGTCCAGGTTTTGTGTGGCGGTTTCGGCGACGCCGTCCAGGGCGTCGACGGTGTTCGTGGCGGCGGCTGCCTGCATGGTGAGGGTCTGGATGTCCGAGCGTAGGCGGCGCTGGGTGCGTTGGTGGTTGGTGGTCAGGCTGGTAAGCCGCTTGACCTCGAAGGCGACTTCGTTCAGCTCGGTCAGCAGAGGGTTGCCGGTGGAGATGGCCTTGATTTGGCCGTAGTCGAGAGCGATGTCGCCGATGTCCTCGACGGAGCGGGCGGTGGCTTGACCGGCGAGGATCGGGCGCAGCGACTTCTCCTTGCGCTCAAGGGCCTGCCACATGAAGGCGTCGAAGGAGCCTTCGGTGACGTAGCGGTAGATCTCCACGGCCGTGTTCAGGTTCTTCGGCCGCCAGACCCGTCCGTCGCGCTGCTCGACCTGGTCCGGGCGCCAGGGTGCGTCCACGTGGTGCAGGGCGACGGCGCGGCGCTGGACGTTGACGCCGACGCCGAGCTTGTCGGTGGAGCCGAGCAGGACAGCGACCTCGCCCCTGTTGCATTGGTCGAACAAGACCAAGCGACGGGCGTCGGTAGTGGCCTCGTGGATAAACCGGATGCGCTCGGCAGGCACGCCCGAGGCGATCAGGTCTTGGCGGATCAGACCGTAGACCTGGTTGCCCTTGTACTTGTTCGGGGTGCCCAGATCGCAGAAGATCAGCTGGAGTCTGCCGCGTACCCCGGAGTCGTCGCGGGGCAGCTCCAAATCCTTGGTCTCGTGGTAGATGCGGGCGACGTTGCCGACCAGGGCGCCGATCTTGCCCGGCCCTTCGGGTTCGAGGCCGACGAGGGATTCGTGCAGGGCGACTTTGCGCCCGTCCGTGCAGATCTTCAGGATGTTGTCGACGCTGGACGGGACGCCCCCGGCGTGGATGTCGTCGGCGCGCTCGGCCAGCGAGCGCACGTAGTCGAGCACGGTGTCGGAGGCTTCGATCGCGACGTTGTGGCGGCTGACTTCGGGCCGTTTCACGGGAAAGGATTCGGGTGGGCGCAGTTCGGCGAACTCGCCGAAGGTGTTCATCAGGTCGGGGATGTTGATGATCTCTGCCGGGCGGCGGTTGAGCTTGAAGCCGCCGTCGGCGGTGACCTCCACGGCTGTGGCGAAGCGCACGAAGTTCGCCGCCCATGCATCAGCGGACTGAAGGCCAAGTTCGGCCAGGCGTGCGGGCTGGAGGTAGTGCTGGAGGATGAAGGCTTCCAGCAGAGTGTTGGAGACCGGGGTGCCGGTGAACCCGGTGACCACGGCAAGGCTCGGGTGTCGGCTACGCAGCCAGCCGAGCTTCATGTCTAGGTCTTGGGCGCGCTTGGATCCGTTGACCGAGAAGCCGTCGGTGTGCACCGGAACGCCGAGGTTCTTGAAGTAGTGCATCTCGTCGACCAGCAGGTAGTCCACGCCCAGGTGCTCGAAGAAGACCCCGTCATCGGTGGCGTGCTTTAGCAGCCGCTTGGCCTCGACCTCCAGGTTGTCGACCATCTTGGCTATCTGCTTGATCTTGCGCGGCTCGGCGCTCTCGGCTTGCGCCGAGATCAGTGCGCTGCGGTACTCGGCGGCCAGGTTGGTCGCGTAGCCGGCCTGCACGGTCGGGTGCACGGGCAGGGAAGTGAAGGAGGGGTGGGACATGACGACCGCGTCCCAGTCCTCCATCGCACTACGTGCGGCGAAAAGCTTGCGGGCGCGCGCGTCGGCCAGGTCCTCCTTCCCGGCCATCAGGATGCGGGCGTTGGGGAACAGTCGCTTGCCGTCGCGGGCGATCTGCTCCAGCGTCGATGGAACGACGATGATCAGCGGCTTCGAGGCCAGACCCAGAGCCTTGAGTTTGATCGCGGACATGAACATCGTGGCGGTCTTGCCGGTGCCCACCGGGTAGGGGCACAGCGCATCGGAGCCTGCGATCATGCGGGCGACCATGTCGCGCTGGTGCGTGTAGGGCTCGAAGCCGGAGTCCAGGCCGGGGAAGGTCAGGTGCGTGCCGTCGAAGCGGCGCGGCACGATGGCGTTGAAGGTCCGGTTGTAGGCGGTGGCGAGCCGGTCGGCGCGGTCAGGGTCCTCCCACACCCAGGTGGCGAAGCGTGCGGCGATCGCGTCGAGGCGGTCGTTGGCGGCCAGGGTCTCGTCCTGGTTGCGCACCCGCTTGTCGTCGATGACGTCGTAGACGGTCGGTGCCTTGCCGTTCAGGCCGTAGTCGAGCAGCTTGTATGCGTTCAGCCGTCCGGTGCCCCAGTCGCTGGTGGCTACCGCGGACTCCTCGGCGCGCTGGGAGGTGCGCACGCTCCAGGTGGAGGTGCGCGGCTCGTTCCAGACGTGGGTGCGAAAGCCGAGCAGTTCCTGCGCGAACTCCTGTACGTCGCTCGCTGGGACCCACGGCGCTCCGAGGTTGGCCAGGATCTGCTCAGGTTGCAGGTCAGCCGGGATGACGGCTTCAAGTGCGGGGACGTTGCGCTGGAAGTCTTCCGCGCGGAGAGCCACCGCCGTCTTCGCGTAGTCCAGTTTCTGGCGGACGTTGCCGGTGAGGTATTCGTCGCTGGGGACCCACTGGTTGGTTTCCGGGTCGAGGAACGCGACATCGGCGATCTGCCGTTCGGCCTCGCCCTGTTCGACGCCGAGCAGTTCGGCGACGCGACCCAGGTCGAGGGCGCCGAGTTCGTCGCGGCACAGAGCGATCGCTTCGGCCGGGGTCTCGGCGTGGGTGGCGCGTTCGCGTGGCCGGTTGACCCGCCGGGTGAGCAGCGCGGCTTTGATTGCGGTCTGGGTGTCGTCGTCGAAGTCCTCCAGTGCCAGGACCGTGACGAAGTCCGGGTCGCGTCGGAATCCGCCCATGGACGGGCGTCGTCGGGAGGATTGCACGATGCCTTCCTCATCCGGCTTGCCCTCCACGAGCTTGTACCGGTTGAGGTAGCCGTGGGCCTTGACGTAGGTGTCATAGAGCTGGTTGGCCTGGACGCGCAACGGTTCGAGCTCCGCGTCCGGCCGGGAGTGGTCGGCTTCCCCGTTCAGCAGGTCCACCACGGCGTCGCGCAGAGCGATCAACTTCGGTAGCTCCTTGCCGGGCCGCGCGACTGGAACGAGTTGGGCTTCGACGACTTCGTGCACTGCGCCGTCGATCAGGTGGAACGAGCCTTCCTTCTTGCCGTCGGCACGCAGTTCGAAGGGAGCGGTCTCCGCCGTGATTGGCGAGGCGCCGGTATCCACCCGCCACCCCCGATCCGCCTCGATGGCCTGACTGGCGATCGTGTGTCCGGCAGTGGCAAGGGCGATTGCGAGTGGCGGGTCATCGGGGCGGGCATCGACCCGCACGGTGCGCCCGTAGCGCGGCGCGCGATCCTCGGCCAGTTCGCCCAGCACCATCGCCGGGTTTGCCAGGAAGTATGTGTTGACCTGCTGACCGCCGACCGACGACCCGGTCGTGATCCATTGATCCTGTTCCGAGCGAGGCGGCTCGTCGGGACGGCGACGTCGCAGGACCAGGATGTCGACGAGCGGTTCGGTGCCGCCTGAGGTCAACGCGTCGTTCGGCGGGCGTATAGCGCCGAGTAGTTCGGCCTCGCGCGAGATTAGAAGCCGCGCGTTCTGCGCGGTGTCCCCGGCAGCGTCCAACGTGTAGCGGGACGTGATCAACACGGCGATCCCGCCGGGGCGAAGGGCCTGGACTGAGCGGTAGATGAAGTAGTTGTGCAGGTTGGCGGTCAGTTCCCGAGGCGTGGTGGGGTCGTAGACCTTGGTGTCGCCGAACGGCACGTTGCCGAGCACTGCGTCGGCGCTGTGCGTCGGCAGAGGTGTTTCTTCCAGCCGCTGCGCGTGGATGGTGGCGTTCGGGTGCAGCCGCCTGGCGATGGCGGCCGTGGTGGGATCGCGCTCGACCCCCGTCCACGTCGCGGATATGCCGGTTGGGGTGCTGGCCATGAACACCCCGGCGCCGCAGCCCGGCTCCAGGATCCGCCCGCCGTCAAAGCCCAGGCCGGCCAGGACGTCCCAGCAGGCCGAGGCGATCTCGGGCGGGGTGTAGAAGGCGTTGTAGGTGGCCTGGACGCCGTGGTCGTAGTGCTCTTGGGGAAGGAGGTAGGCGATGCGTTCGCCGATCTCCTTCCAGCTTCCGGAGCGTGAGTACTCCAGGGCCGGGGCGAGCGGTCCCCAGCCGGACCAGCCGCGCAGCGCCGCCAAGTCATCAGGCGAGGGCGGGATGTGCGGGGCCTGACGCAGTCGCTCCAAGGTCTCCAGGGCGGCCAGGCTGGTGCGGGCGCGGCTGATCGGACCGTTGTTCGCGGTCTCGACGGCGGGGACTTCGGCCATGTTCGGCCTCCAGGTGGTGCGAGCCCGGTGCAGGGCCGGGGTTGCGCGGGTGGGCTTAGAGCGCGTAGGTGGCCAGAGCGGCTTCGAACGCGGGGTCAAGGTGCTGGTGGGAGCGGTACGGGCCGTCCTCGCGGCTGGCCGAGGCGCTCGGCATCGTCAGCAGCAGGGCTAGCCAGGCCGTCACCTCGTCCGGCGGCAGCACGACGCCGAACCCGGGGCGCCAGATCGTGGGGAGCGTCGCGTCGCCGAAGGCGTGCAGAGCCAGCAGCGACCAGCCGTCCTCCTCGTTCCAGCGCAGCTCGACGCGCTGCGCACCGGCGAACGTGAAGTGCCAGGGCTCGTCGAAGTCCTCATCTGGTGCGAGCAGCGACATGGCCGCGGAGCGCACCAGGCCGCTGTTGAAGACAGCGACGCCGACGTGGATGTCCTTGAACAGCAGCGCGACGCGTACGGTCTCGATGTAGGGCCGGAGGTCGGCGCGTGCGGGTTGCGAAGGATCGGAGTTCATCTCGTTCTCCTCGGGGTGTCGAGCGGAAGCCGTGCTCAAGCGGCGGCGATGGGCTGGGGGTAGAAGCTGCGGTCGCACGCGAGGTCCACGTCATCGGCGCGGAACCACACCGCACCCTCGTCGTCGGCGCCCTCGGGCGCCGCCGGGTCGTGGTCCATCTTGGAGGCGTAGGCCCACCAGGAGCCGTCGTAGTAGGTGAAAGCAACGATGGTTTCGTGCTGCGGGCGGGCCAGGCCAGCGTTGGTCAGAGCCTGCATCTGAGCTGAGGTCAGGACGTTGAGGTCGGACATAGTGATCACTCCTTGGTCGGTTGCGGGGTCGGTGAGGATGGATGCGGTCGGGCGCATGGCTTGGGGGATTCCGTCCAACGGATCGGAACTCGCCCATGCGCGGGTGTGGTCGGGAGGGATATCGGTGTCGGGGCTGGCGTGTCCGGCGCGGCAGCCGCCCGCCCACCAGGCGGAGACGTGGGTGAGGAGGGTGACAAGGGCTTGTTGCCAGTAGACGGCGGACTGTCCGGTGCCGTCTGGGCCGTAGGCTTCGGCGCGCCAGGCGCGCAGCGCCCACAGTTCCTCAATCAGCTCCGGGTGCTGCGGCCAGCAGGCGGGCAGCCGGTCCTCGAGGACGAGCCGGTAACGGCTGATGAGCCAGGTGGTCCAGTCACGCAGCTGCTCCCACGCGAGCACGTACTCCGGCTCGGTCATCACGTGCCATTCGATCAACGACGCGGAAGCGTCGGCGGCAACGGGCTCAGCCTGATTAGAGGCCGCGGCATCCGGCGCGCCGCGAGGGCGACGGGTGAGCCTGCTGGCGGTGTGCCCGGGGCGGCCGCGCACCCGGCGGCCGGCGCTCGGGCCGACGGTGGGCGGCGCGGCGTAGCGGTCCTCGAAGTTGTTCATGAGACCGGCTCCTTTAACACGGTGAGGGTGTGAGACTGCGTCAGCTCGGCGAGGATGGCGCGCGCGTCCTTCTCGGCCTGGGCGTGCAGGGCGGCGTCTGGGCCTTCGTAATGGCGGGTCATGCGAATCTTCACGGCTGGGGTGGTGGCGTGGATGACCAGGGCCTCGCGGTCCGCGGAACTGAGTGTGCGGATGTCCTCCGCGGTCATGGTCTTGTGCTGCTGGATCGATGTGCCGGTCGTGATCGCGCCGTCGTCCGAGCGCTGGTAGGTGGTCATGTGCCGGTCGTACTCGCCGACTAGGTCCGACAGGTCCCTGAGTTCCGCGCCAGTGAGGCCGCCGAGGATGAGCTTGACGGTGGCAGCTCCCCAGAGCATCGCGGCCTGATCCGCACCCCAGCGGGATTCGGCCTGGGCGCGTGACTGGAGGATCGCGGCGATGAAGATGCCGGAGCCTCCGGCAAACGACATCAGCGCAGGAAGGGAGGGCAGAGGGACGACGTTGGCGATCTCGTCGAGGAACAGGCCGAGCGGCGGGTCGAGCCGGCCGCCGGGCATAGTGTCGGCGATGCGTTTGGCAGTCTCGATCAGCTCGTCGACGAACGCGGCGATCAGTGGCGCAAGGGCGGTGGCCTGCTTCTCGGCGACCAGCAGGTAGATAGTGCCGTTCGAGCGTAGGAAGGACTCCAGGTCGAAGCTGGCGGCATCTTCTTCGGGGCAGAATGTGGCTTGCGCGGTCGGAGACAGCAGCGGCGCAAGTGCGGTCTGGACCGTGGTCCACAGGCCGGACTTTGTCTCCGGCGGCGTGCGGTAGAGCCCGTCGAGGAGTTGCGCGCTGCCGGGCGCGGCGCAGTCATGGTCGCGTAGCAGCTTGACCGGAGTGTCGTCTCGGTCATTCAGCGACCAGGTGAGCACGTCGCGCATGGAGCGGTCCGCGAGGGCGGCGGCGTGCAGCCAGAGGGTGAGCAGGTTGGTGGCGTTCGCGCCGAAGTAGCCCGCGTTGGATGAATCCTGCTTCTCGCTGCGGCCGACCGTGACCATCACTGCGGCGCGCTGCCGGGCCTTGTCCAGGTTCCGGCAACCCGAGGTCGGTGACCACTTCACCATCGAGGGCCAAGAGGCCATCCCGGTCGGGGCCATCACCGCGACCGGACCGCGCTTGGCGCGCAGCGTGGCTGTTGCCAGCAGCACGTCCACACGCATTGAGGTCACCAGCGCCGAGCCCGGCCAGCGGTGCACCCACGGGATGACGACCTGGCTGCTTTTTCCTTGACGGGGCGCGGCGATCACCACGACCGAGTCCTCGGTGGATACCGCGAGGCGGACCCTGTCCGGCACCGAGCAGCCGAGCGGTAGTCCGACGTCGGTCAGTTCGACCGCCCGACTCGACAGGCTCGGGCGCACCACCGAACCGCGCGCGATGACAGCGGCTTCGGCGAGGTGGACCGTGAGGTCCTTGCGGGTGGCGAATCCGTCGTCGCGTCGCTTGAACCGCACCCACACGCGAGCTGCGCCGACGAAAAACCCGGCACCGAGGACGAGAAGGAGGGCGCCCGCACCGTAGAACATGGTCGAGCTCGGCAGCGACGCGGCCGCGGCCGGCGGCCAGGCGTCGCGCGGGTCGCGCAGATATCCAGGCAGACGAAGCGCGATCGACAAACTCTGCGACACCGCCACACGGGGTAGGGCTCCGTGCGACAGCAGCCCGGCGAGCTCGCCCCACAGCCAGGTGCCGATCCCGGCCACTGCGAACAGGGCCAGGCCGAGCATGATGACCATGTCCTTGCCGTCGTGCACCAGGTGCCGTGCGGGGGACGGTCCGTCGAGATGTCCAGCCATGGTGAATCAGCCTCCTTCCTCCTATGTCCTAGATCCCGTGAGTTCTTCGCCCGCTCTTTCCTCCTGGTAGCGCTTCCGCACTGGTGAGGGGGCATTAGCCCGGCGGTGTGAGATTCCCGCGTTTCTGTCATGAATCCTGACAACCT
>Ga0073928_10001153_pt1 | contig 52717 bp, 52 predicted proteins | sample PaiPotPPA55metaG_FD_76969 | JGI IMG/M metagenome (GOLD analysis project Ga0073928, IMG submission 76969) | Iron sulfur acid spring bacterial and archeal communities from Banff, Canada, to study Microbial Dark Matter (Phase II) - Paint Pots PPA... ... | reverse complement strand
GCGCTGCGATTTAAAACGAGGATAGCCAGCCCTTTGCTTGCGCTTAATACCACGAAAGAATGCAGCAAACGCTTTGTGTACTCGTTTCAGGACATCTTGGCAGCAGTGATAGTTCGCTAGTCCGAGGTTCCCACTGGCTCGAATCTCTTTCAGTTGATTTGCTTGGTGGTAGTAGTTCAGCGACTTGCCGTGGCTCTTATAGGCGTCCCGGCGTTCTTGCAGTGCCGCATTATACAGACGGCAGGTTTCTGACAATTGTACCCGCAGCAACTCTTGCTGGGCTGCGTTGGGATACAAACGATATTTGAACGTCTTGCGCATCAGCGACCCTTTTGCTTCGCGATGTATTTCTTAACGGGCGATTCCGAAACGTGCCCCACGGTGCCAGCGTAGTACGAACGGCTCCACCAGGTCGGCATCTTAGATACCAAGTGTCGGAACTCTTGCCGAACCCCGACTACTGACGCCCTTCAAACGGTTGACAATCTCTGCCACGCATCTAGTCGGGTCTGATGTAACGAACCAATGAACGTGGTCTGGCATCACGTCCATAGTCTCGATGAGCACGCCATACTGCTCCTGCCGTGGCATATAAGATGTGCTTGAGTCCGGTCTCCACGTCGCCCACCAGAACTTTGCCGCGGTACTTCGGGCAGAAGACGATGTGGTACGACCAGTTAAAGACTGCTCCTGCGTTCTTGACGTAACGACTGTCTTTTGGTTGCTGTATCTCCATGTTAGAAGTCCGCCAGACAACTAACTTATTGTCAAGTTGCTTAACGCCCTCACCTGCCGCCTGAAGTCGGCAGCCCGTCGGGCGGTATCTCATCGATGCATTCGCAGGAACCAGCGCTGGCAAACTAATTCGAGCTGGGCTTGGCGTCTGGCTTAACGGCCTCTGGTTTAGCCGGCGCGGCATCTGTCTTCGGCGCGATGGACAGCAATTCCACCTCAAAGATCAGGGTTGAGTTCGGTCCGATATCTTGACCGGCGCCTTTATCGCCGTAGGCGAGATCGGGCGGTACGAATAATTGCCACTTTGACCCTACTGGCATCAACTGCAAAGCTTCATTCCAGCCCTTAATGATTTCGCCAACGGAAAACGTAACCGGCTGGCCCCGCTTGTAAGAACTATCGAACTCTTTGCCGTCGATCAATGTTCCACTGTAGTTGCAAGTGACTTTGTCGCCGGTTGCCGGCTTGGGCCCGTTGCCTTCTTTTTCGATCTTGTACTGCAATCCGCTGGGCAGTGTGACCACGCCGTCTTTGCTTTTGTTGGCGGCAAGAAACGCATCACCTTCCTTTTTGTTGGCGGCGCTAATTTGATCCAATTTTATTTGCTGCTTGGCGCGAACTTCTGTGGCCAGTGCCGTCAGCGCGGCTTTGGCTTCGTCATCGGTCAGTAACGACTTGTTGCCCAAAATCGCATCGCGTATACCGCGGGCCAGGCTTGCCGAGTCCACATCAACTTCATCTTTCTTTAAGCCCTTTCCGATGTTCTGGCCGATCGCGTAGCTGGCCTTTTGCTTCGCGGTCTGCAGAGGAGCCGCGGCCGTCGCGGGGCGCTTTGCGCCGGTCGCTTGCCCCGGCTTCGCAGCGGTCGAAGTTTGCGCGCTGCCGGATGCCTTCGCCGGAGCAGTTGCCGCGGGCGCTTGCGCAGCGCCGGACGCGGGAGTCTGTTGGGCAAATGCCGCGTCACCCGACGCCAGCGCAAGTGCCAGGAATGCCGTCACTACAATGGTTTGCTTGGTCATGAATTTATTGTCCCATTGGTTCGGCTTCGCCGCAAATCGGAGCGCGGCGACTAATACTGTCTGCGTCACTTGCGTTGCTAACGTACCCATCGTACGATTTTATTTCTTCTTTACCTCAGGGTTCGTAAGTGCGAACCCTGAAACTCGTTCCCCGACAGTGCATGCTTTTTGAGGTCAGAGGGGACAGTGTGGGCACGGAAAGGTTTTAAGCGATGAAATCGGTAGTGGTGGTCGGCGCGCAGTGGGGTGACGAGGGCAAGGGTAAGGTCGTCGACTATCTTGCCGGTTCGTTCGATTTCATTGTGCGGGTTGCGGGAGGCCACAACGCCGGGCACACGGTCATCATCGGAAAAGAAAAGCATGTTCTGCAGTTGATCCCGTGCGGGATTCTGCGTCCCAGGCAGCAAGCGGTGATTGGCATGGGCGTGGTGGTTGATCCCGCGGCGCTGGTAACTGAAATCGAGACGCTTGCGAAATCCGGTATCAGCGTTTCCGGGCGTTTGCACATCAGCAATCGCGCACATCTGATCTTTCCGTATCACCGTGAACTCGATCGCGCTGCGGAGAGCGCCCGCGGAGCGAACAAAATTGGCACCACATCGCGCGGCATCGGGCCTGCCTACGAAGATAAGATGGCGCGGCGCGGTTTGCGCATGTGCGATTTGCTGGAGCCAGCGCTGTTTCGAGAAAAGGCGGCGCGTGTTGTCTCTGAAAAGAACCGTTTGGCGAAGGGCGCTTACGGCGCGGACATTGATTTTTCGCACGAAGTGGAAGAAACGCTGAAGCTGGGCGAAAAAATCCGCGGCTATATTTGCGATTCCGCGGAACTGGTGAATCGCGCGCTGGAGGAAGGGAAGTCGGTCCTGTTTGAAGGCGCGCAAGGCACGATGCTGGATATTGACCACGGCACTTATCCGTATGTTACGAGTTCCAGCGCGATTTCTGGCGGGGCGACCACCGGGGCGGGAGTGGCGCCGACGAGAATCAAACACGTGCTGGGAATCTCCAAGGCGTACACCACACGCGTCGGCGGCGGACCGTTTCCAACGGAAATGCCGGACCTGGACGCAGAAGAAGTGCGCAAACGCGGCAAGGAATTCGGCGCTGTAACCGGGCGACCACGGCGTTGCGGGTGGCTCGACCTCGCGGTATTGCGCTACGCCAAGATGATCAACGGGATCGATTCGCTAGTGGTCACTAAATTGGACGTATTTGATACACAACGCGAAATTCAAGTTTGCGTCGGTTACAAATACAAGGGCCAGGCCATTCGTGAAATGCCCGCGCTGGCCGAAGAGTACGAGCACGTTACGCCGGAATATAAAACTTTGCCCGGATGGGGCGATCCAACCTACGGAGTGAGGGACGCGAGCAAACTTCCCAGCGCGGCGCTCGAGTATTTGCGGTTTATCGCGGATTTTCTGCAGATAGAAATTGGCATGATTTCGACCGGCCCGGAGCGGGACGCTACGATCATTCCGGAAGGCACGCTGCTGGCGCGCTGGTTGTAGGCTACGACTGAACCCCCTTTTCAGGTTCGAGTGGCGGAAGAACCCCAGTTGCCGCATAAATCGAAGAGAGATTCCTCGTCGCTCCGCCTGCGTGATCGCAGGCAGGCTCCTCGGAATGACGAGGACGATTGAGGCTAGGTGCTAAGTGGTGGGTTAGCGCGGCGTTCAACACGGACCGCGTTCTTGCTAGTTCGCGGGTTTCCGTTAAGCTTTAGCGATGATTGGATATCGAGAGGCGCGGGAGTTGGTCATCACCCGGGTGACGGGGCTGGGTGCCGTTCTAGAGACGGAGTCTGTTCCGTTGCGGGAGGCGCTTGGCCGGGTTCTGGCACACGATATTGTGAGCGACCGGGATTATCCTCCTTTCGACCGCTCGATTCGCGATGGATATGCGATCCGATCCGATGAGACCCATCCCGGCGCGCAACTAAAATGCATCGGCGAACTTAGGGCCGGCAATACGCCGTCTGTTTCTGTTTCGCCTGGTAGCTGCATACAAATTATGACTGGTGCGGCGCTGCCGGTTGGTGCCGACGCTGTGGTCATGATCGAGAACACTTCGCGCGAAGCCGACAACGTCAAGCTGGATCGCGCGGTAAAAAGCGGTCAGCACGTTGTGCGCAGAGGCAGCGAGCTTGGAGCCGGCCGGCCGGTCCTGGCTGCCGGAACGCGGATGGGATTTGCGGAATTGGCTGCCGCAGCGCAGGTCGGGGCGGCGAACCCGGTTGTTACGCGCAAGCCGCGCATCGCTGCGCTCTCGACGGGCGACGAAGTCGTGGACTTTGCCTCCACTCCTGGCTCGTTTCAAATCCGCAACAGCAACTCCATTTCGCTGGGGGCGCAAATCTCGCTGCTGGGCGGCGAGCCGGTGCTTCTGGGCAATGCGAAAGATAGTCTCGAGGAGCTGCGCGCGATGATTTCTGCGGGTCTCGAAGCCGACTCGCTCATTCTGTCTGGTGGCGTCTCGATGGGGAAATACGATCTGGTCGAGCCGGTGCTGTGCGAATTGGGCGCTGAATTTGTTTTTGATGCAGTCGCCATTCGGCCCGGTAAACCCGTGGTTTTTGCAATTTGCCAGGGTAAGCCCGTTTTTGGACTTCCCGGGAATCCAGTCTCGACCATGGTTACATTCGATCTGTTCGTGCAGCCCGCCATTGATATTCTGGCTGGCGCGGAAACTCGCCCCCTCCCCATGATGGAAGCTATCCTTGATTCGCCTCTCGCGGAGAAGCCTGGATTGACGCACTTTTTGCCTGCCCAGATCTCTTGGCGAGGCGAGACGGCGCACGTCTCGCCGATTGTGTGGCAAGGGTCGGGTGACGTTGTAGCTATGGCGCACGCAAATTGTCTTATGGTTGTGCCGGCAGACCGCGAGACGATAGAAGCAGGCCAGCGCGTCAGCGTTCTGCCGCGGGGTTTTTAGCTACCGATCATTCACCCAATGCCCGCACTTTCTCATTACGACAAGCTAGGAAAGGCGCGGATGGTGGACGTCACCGCCAAGTCCGTGACGCAGCGTTCGGCGGTGGCGCATGCCTTCGTGAAGATGTCTCCGCGCGTGCTGGCGGCGGTGCGTAAACTTAAGAATCCCAAGGGCGATCCGCTGGAAGTCGCGCGAATTGCGGGGATTTCCGCGGCCAAGCGCACTTCCGAGTGGATACCTCTTTGTCATCCACTCCCGCTTACTTACATTGATGTGCATCCCACCGTATGCAAAAATGGCGTGGAGATTCGCACACAGGTAATTGCCGCCGCCCAGACCGGCGTTGAGATGGAGGCACTGGTCGCTGCCGCTGCTGCCGCCCTCACGGTGTACGACATGTGCAAAGCGCTGGACAAAAGCATCGAAATTGCCGAGTTATATCTGGTCGAAAAGACCGGCGGAAAAAGCGGCGATTTCCGCCGCGACGACAGTCGCCATGCGAACAGGAAACTCCAGGGAACTAAGCGCTCCACGAGACGTTGATGACCCCACACGCCGCAAAAACGGTTCGGTTGCTGGTGGCAGAGGACAATCCTCTGGTCCGCGACCTGATTCAAAAGGGCCTTGATCCGCACTGCGAAGTGGTCATCGCGGAGGACGGTGGCGATGCGTTGCTCAAAGTGATTGACGAGCCGCCCGACGTTATTCTCTGCGACTACAAAATGCCCGGTTTGAATGGCCGCCAGCTTTTTGAAAAACTTCGCGGGCGCGAACAGACGCGCCACATTCCGTTTTTGTTCATGGCCAGCCGCGGCGACATCGAAGAGCGGCTGCGCCCCCTGATTGACGGCGTGGAAGACTTCATCGCCAAACCGTTTCTGGTGAAAGACCTGGTTCGCATCACAAAAAAAGTTCTCGACCGCATTCACCTGGAAAAACTGCAGAAGCGCGCTTCGCGTCCCGGCGTCATTCAAGGGCGGCTGGAAGAAATGAGCATGACCGACTTGCTGCAGTCGCTCGAAATGGGGCAGAAGTCTTGCCGGCTGGTGGTTCGTCACGACGGTGAGCAGTGCGAACTTTTTTTTGCGTCCGGGCAATGCCGCGATGCGCAAATTGGCGGGCTCGAAGGCGACGACGCGGTTTACAAAGTTATTTTGTGGACAGCCGGCGAATTCGAAATTGACTTCAACGCCGCAAGCGCTTCTTCCCGCACTACCACCACACGCGGTACCACGGGCCTGCTGATGGAAGCCATGCGCCTGATGGACGAATCCAGCCGCGACGCAGTGGAAACTCCCTGATTGCGATGAACGTTGCGATTATAACGATCAGTGACACTGTAGACAGCGGCGAGCGTCAAGATGCTTCCGGCCCCGCTGTCGCAGTGCGTTGCCAGGAACTGAAATTCGCTGTCGTGTCGACGCATGCTCTTCCCGATGATCCCACGCAAATTCGGTCGCTGCTGAGCAAACTCGCCGACCAGCAAAATGTCGATGTGATTCTGACCACCGGTGGAACCGGAATCGGCCCGCGCGACTCCACTCCCGAAGCCACCCAAGCCATCGCGGAACGCCTGGTGCCGGGCATGGCGGAAGAAATGCGCCGCAAGGGGCTTACACACACGCCGCGCGCGATTCTGTCGCGTGGCGTGGCCGCGATTCGCGGCAGCACGCTGATTCTCAACCTACCGGGAAGTCCCAAAGGCGCTGTTGAATCTCTCGACGCAGTTGCCGCACTGCTGCCGCACGCAGTTCAAATCATCCACGGCGCACGCCACGATTAATCTGCGCGCTGTGCCCGGAATGCAGCGGCGCGACACTGGCGAGCGCCGATTTACATAACGCCGATCTGCGGGGGATCGATTGGGACCACATCTCCAGCATCAAAGGCGCAAACATTGTCGAAAAGAACGCTCCCGAAGGTTTCGTAGCATGGGCCTTGAAAAATGCGGTGCAGACTGCGGCTGAAAATAGCTGACGTTGCTAATTAGACGAGCTGCTCATCGCTAACCGATCGGGATATTCCAGTCACCAACGCCTCAGCGGTTGGAGCTAGCGACATCCTATAGTGCAGGCGCAATATCGTCAGGCCAACGAACGAAATCTTGTGATCTACGCGAAGAACATTTTCCTCGTCCACATAGACATGAAATAATTCATGCAGAGAACGGAAATTGCGCACTCGCCAGTGGTCGGGGCCGGACTCGACTACGCGGTAAAATCCAGAGCGCCCGAAGCCGGAGCCAGAAGAATCCAGTTCAAACGAGTGATCAGCATTTGCCGACGGTCGCAAATAGACGCTGCTGCTGCCATAACAGGGAAAGGTCACTTTCACGCAGGGATCTGCTTCGTCAGGAACTCTGGTGATCGAATAGAGACCGGCATAGATGACTTTGCCCGTGGATTTGAATCGCCGCAACCATCCCGTATGCACCAGGCGTCCGGTGCCTGGCTCCCGCAGCTGGACAATCTCGCTGGTCATGCCTTTGGCCACTTCGAGCGGCGAAATAGGGAAATTCAGCTGGTCCATGCGTCTGCTGATGAATTCAACCAGCAGCCAGAGAACAAATTTTCCGGCGAAATAAACTTCGCTCCAGACTTCCAGGCGATACAGCGCAGCGTGTTCGTAGAAGTGCCGGATGCGTGGATCAACCTGATCGGGATCGAAAGACGGTCCGCGCAGTGCTGCGAAATCCTCGATCAGCCCGGCGTCGGGAGGCTGGCTTAATTCCAATTTTTCTTCTTTGGCGATGCGAAGATAAACGCCGGTGCCGATCACGCCGGGTTTTCCAAGTACGCAGTCCAGCCACGGGGTGTCGCTTCTGCGAATCTTGCGGCCCGTCAGGCGAACCAGCCATTCGATGGAAATTTGCAGCAGCAGGCCCAGAGCGGAATAAATCGCCGAACGAAATCTGCCAGGCGGTTCCTCGATACAGACCTGCGCTTTGTCGCGAGGTATGGAGGAAGTATGGGCTTGTGAACTCACGCTGCATCGATTGTCGCACTGTCGCGGTAATGTTGAGTTGGCTTGTCGCAAGATTGTGCTTTTGGGGCACCGCGGCATCGCCAGGTAACCGCCGCGCTAGCCCTGATGTGCTGCGCGAAATCCTTGCAAACATTTCTGTGCCGTCTCCAGCTCCGGGAACCGGCTGCCTTCTTGTTCGACCAGGTAATACTCAATCCCGCCGCCATTTTCCGCGGCGTGAAACAGCGCCTTCCAGTGCGCCACACCTTCGCCAAACAGGACCGAGTATTTTTTCCCCGCTTCCGGCGACCAATCCTTGCAATGCATGGAGCGAATGCGCCCAGGATTGGCCTGGATCCAGGCGACCGGCTCAGCCCCAGCTTCGATGCACGTGCCGACATCGAGCTGCAGCATCACGGATGGCTTGGTGTTTTTTGCCAGAATCTCCATCGGGCGCAGTCCATCCGTTAGGGTGAATTCCGGCTGATGATTGTGATAGCCGGCCTTTAGTCCGTGTGGTTCCAGCTTTTCTGCCGCTGCGTTTAGTGTATCTGCAACTTCGCGCCACCCATCCAGACCGGGCTTGGCGTGCGAACTTGCCATCACCATGTACTTACTGCCAAGAATCAGGTTCAGTTCCTGCGCGTGTTGCAATCTATCTCCGCTGAAATAGTCGCTATCGTTGTGCGTGGAAAAGCAGCGAATCTTCAATTCATCCAGAAGCTTGCGCATGTCTTTCGCTTGCGCTTCGCTCCAGGCAAAATACAGCGCATAAAATTCCAGTCCTTCATAACCCATCGCGGCGACGGCGCGCACCGTGCCGGCAGGATCTTTAGCCAGCGCATCGCGCACTGAATACATCTCCAGCCCGACAGGAATCGCATTGGCCGCAACCGCACTCGGCGAAAAATGTACAGCCCACGGTAATGTTGCGCCCATCGCCAAAAAAGTGCGACGCGACCAAAGATTATTGTTCACGGGATTGGCTGTCACAAATCGCTAATCCTTATCCGGATATTCTCCGGGGACGTCGTCCTCGGGCACTTCGTGGGTGCGGACTTCGCCCTCGTCGGCGTCGCCGGCGTCTTCCACGCCCTTTACCACTTCGGCTTCGAATGAATTTCCTTCTTCGAGCAGCTCATCCACGCTTTCTGAATTCGCCCGTCCCGCGTTCGAAAGGCCCTGTAAATCTCCCGATTGTCCGCCGGAGCGCGCTCCCAGTCCGGTCGGCTCAAATGTCACCGTATCGACGATTTCGCTTTTCCCGCGCACGCGTTTCCTGGCTAAGCCCGCTGTTTTACCGCGGCCAGCCTTCGTGGCAAGAGCCTTCTTACCCGTCACTTTTTTGGTCGCTGGCTTCGCTTGCACGACAGTTTTTTTCGGCGTGGGTTTCCTTGCAGCAACCTTCTTCAAGGGTTTCTTTCTCGGAACTGCTTTCTTCTTGCTTGGTTTTTTCTTGGTTTTCTTTTTGGTAGCCATACGCGGAGTGTACCATCACTCGTCTGGATTACCAGGCGGTTGCAGTTCAAGACTGCGGGAGCTGGCGGCAGCGGTGTTTTTCAGGCAAACTGTCGCGTCAAGCAAACCGAATGAGGGAATGAATAATGCCCACCGTAGCATCCATCATGGCCGAGTTGAAAAAGAAGGGCAGTGCGCAGACACAGAAGACTTACGCGCGTCACGGCATGGCGCCTGAGTACACTCTTGGCGTCAGCATAGCCGACCTCAAGGGCATCGCAAGAACGATCAAGGGTAAACAGTCGCTGGCCTGCGAACTCTACGACACCGGAAAGATGGAGGCCATGTATCTAGCTGCGCTGGTGGCGGACGGCAAGCAAATGACCGCAAAGCAATTGGACCAGTGGGCGGAAAAGGCTTCCAGCCTGCGCATGATTGCTGAGTACACCGTGCCCTGGGTCACGGTTGAGAATCCAGCCGCCCGCGAACTGGCATTGAAGTGGATGAAGTCCAAGAAGGAACTGGTAGCGTCCGCCGGTTGGTCCACGTACTCCGGAATCGTGGCCATAACACCCGATGACGCATTAAACCTTGGCGAAATCGAGAAGCTTCTCGGGACAGTCGTACAAGACATCAAGACCGCTGCGAACCGCGTTCGCTGCACCATGAATGGCTTTGTGATCGCGGTCGGAAGCTACGTGAAGCCGCTGTCAAAGCAGGCTAAGGCCGCCGCGAAACAAATCGGCGCGGTCGTCGTGGACGTGGGCGACACCGAGTGCAAAATTCCGTTGGCTACCGCCTACATTGAAAAAGTCGAGTCCCTGGGACGACTCGGCCACAGGCGAAAGACCATCCGCTGTTAGCCGGGCCGTACGCCGACGGCAGGAATTGACACGCGGGGCGATTCGTGCAGAGCAGGGATCTCGGCAGGTTGCATCGCTTTCTTGCCAGGTAAATGTGACGTATCGTCCGGTGCTCCTTGCATTCGCGGCCGCCTGTCTCTACCCTTAGAACGATCAAACTTGAACTGAAATCAATTCCATGCCCGAAATCACCGCCAACACTCTTGTTTTTGGATTCATCTGGTATGTCGCGTTTTTGTTTTCCACGACTTGCCATGAGGCTTCGCATGCCTTGGTGGCCAAACTTGGCGGCGATGACACTGCGGAGGGGCAGGTAACCCTTAATCCCATCCCGCACGTTCGTCGGGAGCCCTGGGGCATGGTGGTAATCCCCCTGGTTTCGTTTCTATTCTTTGGCTGGATGATCGGATGGGCCAGCGCCCCATACAATCCTGACTGGCAAGCGCGCTATCCGCGCCGCAGCGCCTGGATGGCGCTCGCCGGTCCGGCTGCCAATTTCACATTGATGCTGATCGCTGCAGTGCTCATCCGGGTTGGGCTATCTTCAGGTTGGCTGAACGCATCGCCTTATGCACGGCCTGGTATGCTGGACATCATTCTCAATGCGTTCTTCCGTTTGAACCTGCTATTAGGGATATTCAATCTTTTTCCCGTGCCGCCGCTCGATGGCAGTACGGGAGTCATGGTCTTTATGGGCGAAGGCACCGCAAGGCGATATATGAGTTGGCTGAGAACCACGCCGTATCGAAGTCTGGGGCTTCTCGCAGCGGTTCTGGCTTTCCGCTACTTTTACGCGCCCGTGGAGTCGTTTGCCACCAATCTTCTGATAAATGCAAAATTATTTTAGCGGACAATTGCGTCACTTCGGAACACTGGCAAAAGGTTGTTTCGTGACACGACAGTCTCCTGTACCTGAAATCTTCGTAACCTCCTGTGGTCTTAGTATCTTCCACACGACTCTTGTGGTGTTCCTGCACGTTGATTCCGGCAGCAGCGGATATGAACGTCGAAATCTCCGAGCCGCAAACTGCCTACCCTGTTGAAGTCTCCGGCCGGGATCACGAACTGCACTGGTCCGAGCAATCCGGGAAACACATCTTGCTGTTGCGCCCGATCGTTTCTGGAAGCCTGGTCTTTCTTCGCCCGATAGATCCCCTGTCGACCGATCGCGTGCGCCCTGTTCCGTACAGGGCGGAACTGCTTGAGGCCACAAAGAGCGGGCCTTGTCGGTACGGCTCTTATTGGCTGACTGTCGTAGCGGAGCAAGTTGAAACTGCAACAATAACGCAATGGGAAAAATTCTCACGGCGCGCCCCGAATCGGAACAAGCTTGGCAGTCATTGTGCAAGCGGATCCCGGCGTTCATGTCATTTTGATGACCGGAGAAGCTGGAGGTCTTCGATTTTGCGCGGAAAGTGGCGCGGCACTACACCAACGTGATGCTGACCGGGCCAACTGGCGCAGGAAAAGAGTTGGTGGCGCGCGATTCATCAGATCAGTCCGGTGAGCCAGCAAAAACTGGCTATCTGCAATTGTTCCGCGATGCTGGATACGCTGTTCGAGAGCCAGTTGTTCGGTCATGTGCGCGGATCATTTACCGGCGCGACCGACACCCGTCCGGAGCTTTTTGAATACGCGAATGGCGGCACCGTTTTTCTGGACGAAGTGGGAGAAACTTCGCTGCCCATGCAGGCCAAGCTGCTGCGCGCAATTCAAAACCGGGAAATTCAGCGTGTGGGTTCGCCGGAAATACGCCAGGTGAACGTGCGTTTGATTGCCGCCATCAATCGGGATCTGCGCGCGGAAGTCCTGGGCGGAAGATTTTGTGAAGATTTGTTTTACCGGTTGAGCTCGATTCAAATCCGGATTCCGTCGCTGGCCGCGCGGCTCGAGGATATTCCTCTACTGGTACAGTATTTTTGAAAAAGTATAACGATGCCTACGGAAAGAGAATTTCTGGGCTGACGCGGCGCGCACCGGCCATCATGTTACAGCATGCCTGGCCGGGCAACGTCCGGGAATTTGAGAACGTAATTTCCAGCGCCTGCATCGCGGCGATGGGAGACTTCATCGACATCGCGGATTTTCCGGAACAGTTGCAGCACCGCGGGGAGGGCCGGCAGCAGGGATGATTGGCGGCCCCTGTCCCTGGAAGAGGTGCGCAAGCAGCATCGAGTGCTGGCGATGTGCAAAGGGAATCGTTTGCGCGCGGCACAGGTATTGCGCCGGCAAAAGCGGCCGTAGGGTAAACTCGCGGTGGCGATTTTGCCTATGTTGCTCGCCAAGTTCTTTGACCGCCCGTCATTTCGAGCGAAGCGAGGAATCTCTCTTCGGTTTCGCCGTCGCCCACAGCTCACAGGCTAACAAAGGACATGGCGAGCAACCGCGAGCAACTCAGTCAGAATTTATAGTCAGAGTCAGGCCAGCGGGGCTGCACGAAAAGGCCACCGTCAACGCCCAGCGTTTGGCCGCTAATGAACGAAGCGTCGTCGCTGAGCAGGAACTCGACGGCCGCGGCGACATCACCGGGCGTGCCGATGCGGCGCAGTGGAGCAAGGCTGGACCAGGATTTTGCAAAGTCCGCCACCTCATTCTTCGTTCGCTCGGTCTCAATTGCTCCCGGGGCCACGCAGTTGACGCGAATTCCGTACGGACCCAACTCCAACGCAGCGGATTTGGTGAACATTTCAATACCGCCCTTGCTGGCGGTGTACGAGGAAAGATTGGGAAAGGGAACCTTGTTGCAACCCGATCCGATATTCACGATTGCGCCGGAGCGCTGTTCACGCATGTGACGCGCGGCGCGCTGCGTGCACAGGAAACAGCCTTTTAAGTTGGTAGTCAGGACGCGGTCCCAGTCTGCTTCTTGAACTTCGAGCAGCGGCTTCCAGACTTGAACTCCAGCATTGTTGACCAGCGCATCGATCTTGCCAAAAGACGCAAAGAGTTTTTCAAACATTGCGTCCACATCCGTGGAAATGCCAACGTCGGCGTAAACACTGATTGCGCGAATTCCTTCTTTCTGCAATTCTTGCGCGAGACGCTCGGCGGAGTTTGCATCCTCCCGGTAATTGATGGCGACGTCGTATCCACAGCGAGCCAGCCGCGACACGATCATTTTTCCGATTCCGGAATTGGCTCCGGTAACTAGAGCTGTTGGTTTCATGGCCGCATACGATCCTTTGCGAAGTGCCAATGGCAAGACGCAACGCTGATACTAACCTGTTCTTGTTCAAATTATTTCGATATCACTGGATTGCCAACGCTGGCGATTTCCGGGGGTTCGCTAAATTCGTCTCAGGCCCGCTCCGCATGGTCATGGACTTGCCGCGGACTTCGCCAACGGACTCGGATGAATTGGTTGAGAGGTTCTGAAAAAGTGCGGGCCACAACTCCCCCGAGTAGTCCGGAGACTACGATCACGGAAAGAAATAGAACCGGGACTGCGGCCACGCGTCCTCCAGAGCGAAGGAAAAGATGAAACAGCGCGAAGACCACGAACATGTGCGTGAGATAAACCTCGTAACTGTACTGCCCGAGCAGTAGAAGAGGCCGAAGAATGCCCGGACTTTTCCAATTGGTTTGCGCTGCGGCTACGATGAGCATGCACGTACCGACAGCGAGAACCGTCATATCGAGGCCGGCGCGCTCCAGCGCCAGGTTGGCAGGCTGCGCCGCAAAACAAAGAATGAAAATGGCGAGAGCTGCGCCTGCGGCCGCAAGTCCGCGAAGAGTTCGGGGGGAAAGTGGAAATTGCGCCGATGCGAGGGCAGTAAGACAGCCGAGAGCGATGGCGTCCACGCCTCCCAGGTAGGAATATTCTTTCCAAAGCTGGTTGCCGTGCGCCAGGGAAGTTCGAGCGAAAGGGCCGAGCAGAACGAAAGTAGCCAGCAACGGAACGAACAATGTAACGCGACCGAACAGTCTGCTGAGCAAAGGGAAGAAAAGATAAAACATCTCCTCAACGGAAAGCGACCACAGAATGTCCCAGTTGCCCGGAAGGTATCCACGTTTTGCCTCGAGTAAGTTGACGTGGAAGCTGAGTGCGGCAAAAAGCGCATGCGAAAGGCCGCCGGTTTTTGCCGTAACCACGAAATCGGACAGCCCCGCAAAATGAAGAGTGCTGAGAATGGCCAGCAGCAGAATCAGTAACGGCGCGATACGGGCAAAACGCATCAGGTAAAACCCGCGCAAGCTGACTCGTGAGAGTTTTCCCCAGCGTCGCAGCGCGGTGGTAGTGATGAGGAAACCGGAGATGGCAAAGAATATCTGCACCCCGGGCTGACCGTTCCACACCAGCGCTCCAACCAGTTGGCGGGGCAGACCTGCCATGTAGGGAATTTTGCCGATGAGCAGGCGCACGTTGACGTGATTCATCAACACAAAACAAATTGCCAGCCCGCGAAGCAGATCCACGCCGTCAATTCGCGCGCTGTGAGCAGCGGCGCCCGGATGTTCAGAAACGGTCACAGCTAATATTGCATGACGCGGGAATGGCGCAGGCGCAATTGTAGAAAGCGCTGTTTGGTAATCGGCAACGGCAGCTGAGATCGACTTCAGTATTTCCGTGACGCCAATCGCGCGCTTAGAGATAACTCAGCCACGGATCGCTGCGGCGCTGCTTGAGATCCGCAAACCAGCGGCACCCAGGATAAAGCGCGACGACGACGAACATCCAGACCAGGTAGATGATGGGCAGAGAAAATCCCCAGCCAGGCGGTTGAGTGAAAGGAAAGTTCGCAATGTCCGGAGATTCAAACATCCAGTGAGCCTGCCCGTAGTGCGCGTAACACCCGATAACTGCAAGCACATGAATGAATGGAATGTGCACCAGGAAATAGAACATGGGAACTTTGCCGAAGATCAGCACTGGCCGCAGCAAACGCGGCGTCGCCGAATCCGCGACGCAGAGGAACAGCAGCGCCGGCCCCAGCGTCATCAGCAGGAACAGTAGCGAGGGCGGATATTTGTTGGTGTTCAAAAATGAGAGAGCAGTGAAAACCGGAGATTTCTGCGTGCTCCAACGAATGGCATCACCATAAAAATTAATAGCTCGAATCATGACAAAACCAGTTGTGATTGCCAGGCCGGTGCGCAAGAGAAAACTCCTCCGGCGATTTGGCTCCCAGGCGTAGATTTGCCCAAGGCCGTAGCCCACCGCGGTGACGCCCACCCAGGGGATCAATGTGTAAATGACGAATACCGAGTGGCGAGGCGTAGTAAAAAGAAAATTCGGTGAATGCAGGATGGTCCAGAGGGGGTTGGTTGACTGCACCGAATCCAGAGAGTTGTGAAACACGATCAGCGCCGCGCCAAAAGCGGTAGCCATAGACGGCGGAAGATAGACCAGCGCGGACAAGACGATCATGGCCCAGCCAAGCGCCCACATGACATTCAACAGAGTAAACTGATAGTCAAAATTAAATTGGAAGCCCAAGCAGCGCAAGACGGTAAGTTCCAGGAAAATCAGCCAAAGCCCGCGTGTGAATAAAAAACGCGTGAGTTCAGGTATCGATCGCTTCCGCAGCGAGAGATACGCGCCGGTGCCAGTGAGTAGAAAAAAGACCGGCGCGCAGAAATGAGTGACCCAGCGCGTAAAAAATAAGGCTACGGTAGTTTGCGCAGGATCGGTGGGATTGACGCCGGTCTTGCCGAAAAAATCGCGGGTGTGATCAAGCGCCATCAGAATCATGATCACGCCACGAAGCAAGTCGACGGATTCGATGCGCACACGTCTGACGCCAGCCGGGCTGGTGATTGTCGTCATTCGAACGGTAGTGTAGCAGGAAGAAAAAAGAAAGCCGCGTCGCATCATGAGCAACGTGCGAGCTCCGAGTGGCAAAGCAAGATGCCAGAGCGAAAGAGCGCTGCGGCAGGTTCGATCTAGAAAATCAGATTGCCTTACATCTTCAACGCAAATGTATTTTTCTTGATCAACGACGTTATTTGATCGTCGGTCAACGCCAGCCGCAGCACCACCCGGTCGCCTGCCGGATTCACCTGCGCGCGGCCCAGTAGATCTGCCAGGTCCGGATTCTGCTGCTTGGCCTGATATTGTTGGTAGGCGAAGGCCAGCGTCATCAATTGTGCCAGCGTATTGGCGTCGTCCACCGATCCGCAAATCGCTTGAAACTTTCCATCGATCCCGCCGCTGGCTTGAATGCCCACTATCAAATTCTGCATCCGGGTCACCAGTTTTGCGGCTTCAGGAAATTGCTGAATCTGCGGCGCCAGTTGCTGCATCGCCAACCGCGTATACGCCGGATTCAACACCGCCCATACCACGCCTGTCCCGTTGGCATCGTTGATCAGCGAATACATTTTTTCGTTACGTAACAGACCTTCCGCCCCTCCGTACCTCACGTCCAGCATTTTTTCCAGTTCGCTGCGATGCCCAAACGCGGCGGTGCTGGAATCCAAAAATAGAAAGAACAGATCGTTCGCGCCAGCTCCGCTGCCAAACGCGTACATCGTAAAACCGTGCGACTTGAAGGTCGGCAACTTTTGCGCTTTGAAATACGCTTCCGTTGACTGTGGGTTGTAGCTTCCCAGCGCCACTCCCACTACCTCTTCGCCTGTAGGCACCGCCGCCGATCCGGTCCCCGACGTTTTGTCGGTCACGCCCTCCGCCACCAATCCCCACGCCAGTTCTTCCACCTGTGAATTCGGATCCACGCCCGCTGACGCCAAAAACTTTTCGAATTGTTTGAACCGCTCCGGCAGCATCTGCTCCTGCAATTGCGGAAACCATTTCTGCGAACGCGCCTGCTTCAGGTTGGCATACGCAAACTCGCCGACATTCTTCGGAAACAGTGAAATCGTATCCGCTCCCAGGCTTTGCGCGCTCGAAATCTGCGTAGTGCACAACATCGCGGCCGCCACCGCTATACCGCCCGCCAGCCGCCCAAAGTTCATTCTCATTTCTTGCTCCTTACTTTCCATTAGGCATAAAAGCATCGTTCGTCATTCCCAGCCTGCCTGCCGCAGGCAGGCGCAGCGAGGAATCTCTCTGCGCGCCGTCGGCCTACCCGCTCACGCCATTGCCGTCGCACTCAACTTGTCGCGCAGCCTGGTAACCGCGTGCCGCTTCGCCGTCACGTATTTCTCATCCGTAATTCCGTCCAGATTGATTTCCACGTTGGCGACTGCCCCGCGCGCCCCCGCCTCAGCCATCAATCTCGCCACTTGTAAGTCTGACTTCATGGATGCCGCCGCGATAGCCTCCAGTTGTCCCAAACGTTCGAAGAGTGCAACTGCCCGTTCGGCCACCTTCATCGGTACATCCGCCGCGCCTTTGCTTGTCGATTGAATCGTTGCCTCTCGCGCCGCAATTTCTGTCGCATTCCCATGCGGCATTTTGAACGCTGCCATCACCGCGTCGTAAGACGCGGCGTCGCTGTCAATCGCTTGCGTCAGCGCATCTGCTTCCCGCCGCAAGGCGTCCAGGTGCTCGGAGAGTTTGTCCAGGTGTTGGGCCTGCGATTTCTTCCTGCGCGAAAGCCCTGCCACCATTTGTCCCAACGCCGCAGCTAGCGCCGCAGCCAGCGCGGAAACGCTTCCGCCCCCTGGAGTCGCTGTTGGCTCCGCCACCGCTTCAAGGAACGGCTTCGCCAAGGCCGCCAGCTTTCCTTCCTTCTTTTCTGTGATTGCCACGCCAGAAAGAGCCGCCGCCAACTTATTCTCAAAAACCTGCGATGGCGAAAAGTTTTCCAGTTGCAGAAAATAATCAGCTGCCAGTTCCATCGCCTTCTTCGGCACCAGCCCCACAATCTCGCTGCCCACCGGAGCTGCCCCGTACCGCTCCGCCTCGCGTTTCACCATTTCGTACACGCGATGCATCGGCGTCTGTTCGTAATCCGTCAAATTGATGGAGACTTGCGCCAGGTTGCGCGCCTTCAATTCCACTCCCATCGACTTCACATAGCGCAGCCCGCCGCTGGAAAACCGGATGGCTTTGGCAATTTTATTCGCGACACTCACGTCCGGCGTATTCAGATTCACGTTGTACGCCACCAGAAATTTCCGCGCCCCCACCACTGTCACGCCTGCTGTAGGATGCATTTTCGGCTCGCCCACGTCCGGCTGCCGCTCGTGATTTTTCTTCAGCTCTTCTTTCATCCCTTCGAACTGTCCGCGGCGCACATTTTCCAGGTTCACGCGTTCCGGCTTGGTTGCCGCCGCTTCGTAAAAGAAAATTGGAATCCGGTAGCGCTTCCAAATTTCATGCCCCACATTCCGCGCCAGCGCCACGCAATCATCCAGCGTCACACCTTCTACCGGAATAAACGGAATCACATCCGTCGCTCCCACCCTCGGATGCGCGCCCTTGTGATGGTTCATATCGATCAATTCCATCGCCTTGCCCGCCCCCAGAATCGCCGCCTCCGCCACCGCATCAGGCTCGCCCGCCAAAGTAACCACGCAGCGGTTGTGGTCCGCGTCCATCTCGTGATCCAGCACCCACACTCCAGGCACGCCACCCATGGTCTGGATCAGCGCATCCACCTTCGCCTTGTCGCGCCCCTCGCTAAAATTCGGCACACATTCAATCAGTCGTCTCATATCCTGGCTGCGCTACCTCGTGGTCTCTTCTAATTCTTTTCGCCGTTCTTGCGCCGGGCTCTAGCCCGGCTCTTTCTTGTGGTAGCAGCGGCTTTACGCGGCTGCGCTTTTTCCGATCATCTGTAGTGGCCAGTCTTCGGACCGGTTCTTTTTCTTGGGTTTCTCCGCGAATCTCTGCGTCTCTGGGGTATCTTTTCTCTTTGTTTCTCCAGTCTTTCTATGTCTTGGCCGCATCCTTGTTCTTGATTTGTTCTTTCTTCTCTCCTCAATCCCGCAAATACACAATCTCTCCACGCTTCATCGTCATCCAACAAGTATTCACCCCAAAATAGTAGGGAATTTCCCGATAGTCCGCCACTTCGAACACCGCCAGATCCGCTTGTTTGCCAACCTCGATCGAACCAATCTTCTTCTCCCGCCCTAACGAATACGCCGCGTTGATCGTCGCGGCCGCAATCGCCTCCGCCGGAGTCATCCGCAACCGCGAACAAGCCAGCGACAAAACCATGGCCATACTCAACGTCGGACTGGTCCCCGGATTAAAATCCGTCGCCAGCGCCACAATCGCCCCGGCATCAATCAACTCTCGCGCCGGAGCATACCTCTCCAGCCCCAGATGAAAATCGCATCCCGGCAACAATGTCGCCACCGTCCTCGATTTTCCCAGCTCACGAATATCAGCGGCCCGCAAATATTCCAGATGATCGCAACTGGCGGCGTTCATCTCCATCCCCATCCGCGTAGCGCCGGTATGCGAAAGCTGCTCCGCATGAACCCGCGCCAGCAGTCCGCGCGCCTTCCCCGCCGCCAGCACTCGTCGGGAATCAGCAACCGAAAACGCCCCACGTTCGCAAAACACATCGCAAAACTCCGCCAGCCCGTTCTCCGCAATCTCCGGAATCAATTCTTCGGTCAGCAGTTCCAGATATTGCCGCGTTCCGCTGGACTTGCCGCGAAATTCCTCCGGCACCACGTGCGCGCCCAGAAAAGTAGAAACAATTTCCAGCGGCTGCTCTGCATCCAGTTCCTTATGCAGCGACAAAATCCGTAATTCGCTGGTTACATCTAGTCCATACCCGCTCTTGGCCTCGAGCGTCGTCGTCCCATTCTCCGCAAACTGCCCCAGAAACCCGCGCGCCCGATTCTTCAACTCCTCCGCGGTAGCCGCTCGCAACTTCTTCACCGAATTCAGAATCCCGCCGCCCTTGCGCGCAATCTCCTCGTAACCCGCACCGCGTATCTTCAATTCATATTCTTCCGCCCGGCTGGCCGCATGAATTAAATGTGTGTGCGCATCCACAAATCCGGGCAGCACCACGCGCCCGCCCACATCCACTCTCTCCGCTCTTTTACTTTCGGTAAGTTTTTCAACTTTCGAGGCAGGACCAACCGCCACAATCATCCCATCGCGAACCAATATCGCTCCATCGCGAATCACGCCAATGCTCGAAAGCGCCGCGCCAGGCCGCGGCCCGCGCCCGCGCACCGTTACAACTTCCGCAGTTCCGCAAATAAGAAGGGAATTAATCAAGAGTGGGTTTGCATTGCTTCTGAAGTAGTGTCGGCACGATGAGCTGAGTTCAAGACCGAAGCCTACCTGAGACCGTAATAGGTCTCAAGGTGCCGGTCAAAGGTTCTCCACAACGCGAACGGTAGTCCTCCGCCTTTGAAGCCAATCGGGCCCCCAGGATGCCGTATTTTGATCTTAGAAGTCTCCGAAGGCTCTGATTTTGCATTCAGTCTGGCCAAACGTTGCGCCGGAAATTCTCTGCTGGAAGCGCTGCCAATCGAAACTTGTCCGTGCTTGATGTGCCCGCTGCCTATTCGAATGGACAAACCGTGCAGTTGGCCCCCCGCCGGAACGGCATCCCCAATCCAGTCCAGAATTTCACACTGTGGGTACACGCCGCCTTTATCTTCCGAGAAATCTGTAACTCTAAGAACGATCCATTTTCCAGACACCAATCTGTACGCGATTAATTCGCCGAGTTCCCAATCACAAGTGCTCCGAAATGGTTTCGGAATTCGTTTTGCCGCAGGCTGAGGAGACAAAAGCTGTTCGCGAAGCTTCGCGAGTGCCGCCCCGCGCTTTCGCTCAAGTGCTTTGTCGTTCCATCGCCTCAAATCCGACCCAGACTCTATGATTTCCAGAGCTTTTGCCTTCACCCGTTCTTCAAGCCGTCCGCAATTCCACAGCGTAGCAGCCAAAGCAAGCCAAACCACTCCCATCTCGCTTTCTTCCTGACTGTAATATTGGCCAAGGATTTTTTCGGTAGCCTCAGGGCCCGCCAAACCGTTACCCACCAGGTCGCGGTAGTCCCCGCGCACGTCGCTCGCCGTATCGTCGGAGAAAATGCTCGTGCCCCACACGCCCATGTGACAGCTCTAGGCCCCCGCCGCCTTCGCGTTGTACGCCGGCGCAAACACCTCCCGCGCCCAATCTTCAATCGTCGTCGGCGTCGTATTCTTTTCCGACCTTTCCTCTAACGGCTTCAATCGCCGGTCATTCGCAGCATCATTCATCTCACTCATCAGCGCAGCCGTCTTCCCCGGTATCCCCATCTGCTTCATTCCTTGTTCAATCAGAAAGTTTGGAAAATGTTTGTAAGACAATTTCGGTTTTCCAATCGCCGCACCAATCGCCTTAGCGGCTTGGTCATGCGAAATATCTCGCTGGCCGTGCAATTCCCTCGTGGAAAATCTCGTAAAGTCCCGTTTCTGCAGAGCGTCCGCCGCCACCGCTCCAATATCCCTCGTGGCAATCAGCGGCATCTTCAGATCGCCGTCAATTCCTCCCGCAAGAAATCCCATCGAATGTACCAATGGAATCAACATCAGAAAATTTTCCATGAACGGTCCCGGCCGCAAAAAAAGTGCATTGAGGTTCGCCACTTGCTTCAGCTTTTCCTCAAAAGTGTGTAACCCTTGGATGGGCCCAGTCTTGTTCGGGTGGTGCGCCGCAATGCTACTCAACAGCACCACGTGCGAAATTCCCGTAGCCCGAATGGCTTCGGTAATCGCGGTACTCATCTTGTCTCCGGAAGACAGCAACTCCGGATCCTTCGCCCGCGGTGGCAACAGCACATATGCTGCCGTAGCGCCGTCAAACGCTTTAGTCAGCGCCGCGACATCGGTCGCGTCCGCAGTAACACTTTCGGCTCCAAGTTGGGTGAGTTGCGCCAGCTTGCCCGCATCCCGCCCCACCACGCGCACCTTCTCGCCCTGCTCCAACAATCTCTTCGCCGCAACCGATCCCGTATTTCCGGTCGCTCCCAGTACCACGTACATGTCACTCTCCCGAGGTCCAGCCATCGCGGGTAAATCCGCGGTGTGAAGTTCTCTTCTGTTCTTCTCTGTGCTCTCTGCGAACTCTGCGTTAAGAAAAACTGTCAGCTTCCATTCGAATTCATCGGCACCTTCACATCCTTCTTCTTCGCAAACTCAATCGCCTCCACATACCCCGCATCCACATGACGAATCACACCCATCCCGGGATCATTCGTCAGCACTCGTTCAATTCGCGCCGCCATCTCCGGCGTTCCATCCGCCACCGTCACCTGCCCCGAATGTTGCGAATATCCAATCCCCACTCCACCGCCATTATGAATCGACACCCACGAAGCCCCGCTCGCCGTATTCACCAGCGCATTCAACAGTGGCCAATCCGCAATCGCATCCGATCCATCCAACATCGATTCCGTCTCGCGATATGGCGAAGCCACGCTCCCGCAATCCAGATGATCGCGCCCAATCACAATTGGCGCTTTCAATTCGCCCTTCGCAACCAAATCGTTCAACGCCAGTCCAAACTTGTCCCGCTCTCCATAACCCAGCCAGCAAATCCGCGAGGGCAATCCCTGAAACTTCACACGCTTCTGCGCCAAAGTAATCCACCGCTTCAAATGCTCGTTCTCCGGAAACATTTCCAGCACCAGCCGGTCGGTTCGCGCAATGTCCGAAGCCTCGCCAGAAAGCGCCGCCCACCGGAACGGTCCTTTCCCCTCGCAAAACAGCGGCCGAATGTACGCCGGCACGAACCCTGGAAAGTTGTAAGCGTCCTTCACGCCCTGCTGAAACGCAAAGGTCCGAATATTATTTCCATAATCAAAAGTCACCGCGCCCAGCTGCTGCAAATCCAGCATGCCCTGAACATGCTCTGCCATCGCCCGCATCGAATGTTTCTTATATTCCTCGGGATCTTTAACCCGCAGCCCCAGCGCAGCTGCAAGCGTCATCTTATTCGGCACATACCCGCCAATCGGATCATGCGCGCTGGTCTGATCCGTCAACAAATCCGGCACCACGCCGCGCTTCGCCAATTCCGGAATTAAATCCGCGCAATTTCCCACCAGCCCAACCGAAGTCGCTTCGCCTTTGCGCACTGCATTCTTCAAAATTCTCAGCGCTTCATCCAGGCTAGTCACCATCACATCGATGTAGCCGGTCTTCAATCTTTTCTTGATCCGCTCTGGATCCACATCAATCCCCAGAAACGCAGCGCCATTCATCGTCGCCGCCAGCGGTTGCGCTCCACCCATCCCGCCCATCCCGCCGCTAACCACCAGTTTCCCTTTTAAGTCCCCACCAAAATGTTTTTTCGCCGCGGCCGCAAAAGTCTCGTAAGTCCCCTGCAAAATTCCCTGCGTCCCGATGTAAATCCAGCTGCCCGCGGTCATCTGTCCGTACATCATCAATCCTGCTCGATCGTATTCGTGGAACTTATCCCAATTATTCCAGTGCCCAACTAAGTTGGAATTGCAAAGCAAAACGCGCGGTGCATATTCATGCGTGCGAAAAATTCCGACAGGTTTTCCCGACTGCACCAAAAGCGTTTCGTCATTCGCCAATCCGCGCAGCGATTTCACAATCGCGTGAAAACATTCCCAGTTGCGCGCCGCTTTCCCCGTCCCGCCGTACACCACCAACTCTTCCGGCTTCTCGGCAACCTCCGGATCCAGGTTGTTCATCAACATGCGCAGCGCCGCTTCCTGCTGCCAACCCCTGCAGGAAATTTCCGTCCCGCGCGCCGCGCGAAATGGCCCTTTCGAAAGCCCAGTCTCGCCCATCGTTTTGGCAGTACTCATATCCACCAACGCCTTCCAACGCCATCTTAGCAGGTCGCCGAAAAATCCCACCCACCAACTCAGTGGCTGAGCTGCGTCAGTTTGTCAGCGCCGTGATCTCGCAGAACATTCACGAAGTGGGATTCTTCAGAAGTTGTGCCACGGTCTTCAGAATTTCGCGCCAAAGCTCTTCGTCCGATACCGCGCGAGCCACGCTGATGGCCCCGACGAGCGCGCAATACGTCAGGATTGCACGTGATCTTACGATGCTCTCGCCCCTCTTGCCCTTGTCCCGCTGGCTGGTATCACGAATCAGACTTGCGACCAACGCAATGTTGCCTCGAATTTTCTGGGCAACGAGAGCTCGAGTTCGCTTGTCGCTGCGCGCGATATCTCCTGCCAAAGCGCTGACCGGACAGCCGGTGCCTGAATGATTGCGATGTGCTTCGCTCAAATAATCATCGACTAGCGACTCGTAGGTGACGGACGGCCCGCCCGAGGCCGCCGCACTTATCTGGCGCCTCCACATCTCCAGTGCAGAGCCGAGCGCTTCAGCCACTAAGTCGTCACGCGAAGCAAAGTGCTTGTAGAACCCGCCCACGGTAAGACCGGCTTCCTTCATTAGCTGCGCGATTCCGATGCCCGCAAGCCCCTCTTCGCGGAACCTCTTCGAAGCGATAGCCACGATACGCCTATGAGTTTTCGCCTTTTCAGCCTTGGAATGGCCCACTGACCCTCCTAAAAAAACCTAGCCAAGTCGCGGTCACGCGAATCCAATCCGCTAGTCCCGCCAAAAACACTGTAACCGAATCGCGATCACCTGAATCCAAGCCAGAGCACGGATTATAAGCATAATCCAGAATGAGAATGAGAGACATGAAAACCACATACAAAGCAGTGGAAGTCTCCGCACCCGGCGTGTTTCGAGTAGTGGAACGGCCAGTGCTTGAGCCGGGCCCGGGTCAGGTGCGTATTCGGGTAGAAGCATGCGGAATCTGTCACACCGATGCCGCCACGATCACCGGCGTCTATCCGGGTTTGAAGCTGCCGCGCGTTCCTGGTCATGAAGTGGTTGGCCGCATTGAAGCCCTGGGCAGCGGAGTGTCCAAATGGAAGATCGGTCAACGGGTAGGCGTCGGCTTCTTCGCCGGCGAAGATGGGATTTGCGAACCGTGCAGACGCGGCGACATTGTGAATTGTCAGAACCCCGTGATACCAGGAGTAACCGTGGATGGAGGATATGCGGAAGTGATGATCGCTGAAGCGCGCGGCATCGCTGCCATTCCCGAGGAGCTCAGCTCGGCGGAAGCCGCGCCTCTCCTCTGCGCGGGGATCACCACCTACAACGCTCTTCGCAACGCTGGCTTGCGCGGCGGAGATTTGGTAGCTGTGCAGGGCATTGGAGGACTTGGGCACCTCGGTCTCCAATTTGCACGGCACATGGGATTCCGTACCGTCGCAATCGGACGTGGAAGTGACAAGGAAAAGCTTGCCAAGGATTTAGGCGCGCACGTCTACATTGATACTGCCGTCGAGGATGCCGCCGCGGTACTGCAGCGTATGGGCGGAGCTAGAGCGATTTTGGCAACAGCCCCCAGTGGTGATGGCATGGGGCCACTTATATCCGGTCTTGCAACCCGAGGCAAACTCATCGTGGTGGGTGTTCCGTTCGACCCAATCCAATTGAGCGCATTCCCACTCGTCTTTGGAGGTCGCTCCATCTACGGGAGCCTGACCGGTACGCCGATTGATAACGAAGACACTTTGGCCTTCAGCGTCCTGGAAAATATCCGCCCAATGATCGAGACAGTCCCACTCGAACAAGCAGCCGACGGTTACGCTCGCATGATGCAAGGCAAAGCGCGCTTCCGCATGGTGCTGGTTACAAAGAACGGAGTCGCATAAGTGAATCCGAAACGGGAGAACTAAGATGCGTGCAGTGAGAGCGGAAAAATTCAGTGGTTACGAAGGGTTGAAGTTCGTCGATCTTCCAAAACCAGCGGTCTCGGACGGAAAAGTCCTGCTGCGCGTGACTGCAGCCGGCGTCACACCGCTTGACCATACGATTCTCTCCGGTCTCCCCGCGCGAAGGCGCCGCTCGTCCTGGGCAACGAAGGAGCGGGCGTGGTGGAGGAGGGAGGCGGAACGGACTTTCCTAGCGGTTTGCGTGTGATGTTCACGGGTGTGTATGGCGTTTCCGAGGATGGAGCGTACAGCGAGTGGCTTGCCGTACGCAAGGAGAACCTTTGCCTGATACCTGAGACCGTCGACGACGTGAGCGCCGCAGGCATTCCGGTCGCGTATCTCACCGCGCAGATCGCTCTTACCCTGGCTGGTTTTCAGGCAGGCAAAACCGTGCTGGCGCCGGCAATCGGAGGATCGGTCGGCAACGCGGTGACGCAATTGGCGCGCCCCTTGGGTGCAAAACACGCCATCTCAAGCACCACCAATCATGCGAAAGCCGAGCAGGCGAAGGCGCTGGGATTCCATGAGGTCATTGATAGCTCCGTCGAGAAGCTGGGCGACGGCGTGCGTCGTATCACTGGCGGTTACGGTGCAGACATGGTGATCGACGGGATCGGCGGTGAAGTTTTTAGCGAAGCGCTGGGAACGCTTGCGCCCGGGGGGAGTCTGACGACGCTTGGTTATTCAGCCGGACGCAAGGCAACCATCGACGTCACGGATCTGATCTGGAAAAGCGCTAGCATCAAGAGCTTCGCACTGTTCGCTCAGCCGCGGGCGGTACGGGCTGAAGCCTGGAATGTTATCGTCCCCCTGCTTCGATCTGGCGCGATCAAACCGATTGTGGCGAAAACCTTCCTGCTGGCCGAAGCGGCCGATGCTTTGCGTTACCTGGCTGAGGGCCGCCCCTTCGCCAGGGTCATGCTCACAATCTGACTAGTCGACGAGGCCGGAGCGCTGCTGCGGCATATCCGTCTAATGCCGCTCAAAGCGCGCAGAATGTCGCATGGCGACTGGGGCTACACAGTGGCTAGCGATGCAACGCACGGAGCGAGCATGGATACGGCCAGCAGGGGAACGCGCATCGTAAGTGAGCGGTCCCAAGACGCCTGCAACTCACGAGCATTGTCCAGTCTTGCGCCCATTTTCGCCGCCGTTTGAATGTGATTGATTGGTTTTGAAAAACGGTCGTATACAACCACGAAGAGGATCAACATAGAGAGCGACAAGAGATAGAGCGCCCGATGTCCACTCCCGCTGAACAGGACCAGCAGTAAATTCGACAAGATCGCCAAGATGCCCCAGATAAGCATCCGCCTGTCCCCGAAGAGATGGACAAAGCCCATAACCTCCGTCGCAGCAGATTCCGCAGCTGATCTGAGCCGGAACGGCCCGCGGTCAAGAAGAACATATCGGTGTCAAAGATCACAGCGGTGCTTATGAGGCCAGCTAGAGACGCCGGCCATATCAGATGGTTCATTGCCCGTCCGTCTTTCTTACCGTCGCGGCCCCGATCCGCTGGAACACTTCCAGCAGGTTGAGTTCGTCCGAGTGTTCTACGAACTTTCCATCCTGAACGCGCCAAGTGTCGATGCTTCGCAACTGAACCGGCGCACCGTTCGGCCTATAGCCCATGAATAGGTTCGTAAGGGTTCCGTCGTACGGGAAGCGGGCGCTGATACGATCGCCCTCTTCGATCACACTATTCACTTTCTGCGTACGGAAAGACCCTCGGCCGCCCGTGGCGCAAATGATGTGTAACTGGGGACGCTCGCACTTGAAGCGTCTGTCAGCAAGACCGTCCGTCCGATAGTAGAGTTCGCGGCCATCGAAGCGCCAATAAGGGATGAAATCGATTAGGATTCGTGGGACCGAGAAAAACCACATCAAGCCATCTCGCCCGAACAAGAAGCCAGCACCGCCAAGCGGATGGCGCCAAGACTCTAACTCTTTCCTTAAGTCACCTTCCCATACTTTCGCAACCTGAAAAAGTCGCTCGTCGCAATCAGTAACTCATCCATTTCACGTTCCATTGCGGCGGTGGCGCTTATACGTTACAGTTTCGCTTGGGACCATTTCGCATCCGCCAATGAACTACGGAACGCTTCCCTCCAAGTTCCTGCACGCTATAGATACGTGGCCCAGTCCACGCGCGCAGATGTTTCGAACCGGCTCCACAACTTGGCAGAGTATTTCCAGTGACGAATTGCTGCGCCGCACCGCGGGATTGTCCCAAGCCCTGTTCGAACTCGGGGTAAAACCTGGCGACCGCATTGGACTCTTCGCCGGCAACCGGCCAGAGTGGCATACCGCCGATTTTGCCATCACCGGAAACGGCGGTGTCACTGTTCCGGTTTATTTCAAGGAGTCGCCGGAACGCGCTGCCTACATCCTGAAACATTCCGAGGCCAAAGTAGTTTTCGTTGCGGGAAGCGACCAGCTGATTTCGCTGCTGGCGATTCGCAGCGAACTTCCGCAACTCGAACACATCATTGTGGCCGATGCTGGCGATCAGCTTCCACCTGATTGTCTTCGTTACGAAACCTTGATCGCGTTGGCGGGCGGAGCGGAAGTCGCCGCGTACCGCATGCGCGCTTCGCAAGTTTTGCCGGGACAACTCGCTTCGATCATCTATACGTCGGGAACTACAGGCGAGCCCAAAGGCGTGATGCTGACGCACACCAACTTTTGCTCCAATGTCACCGACGTCGGATGCGACTTCGCTTTGCGCTCCAGTGAAGATGTTGCGATTTCATTTCTTCCGCTGGCGCATGTGTACGGACGAACGCTTGATTACATTTATTTATTTCAAGGAGTGCCGGTCGCTTACGTGGAAGCGGTGGAAAACGTGGCGCAGGCGCTGAAGGAAATTAGACCGACGGTGATGGCCGCAGTGCCACGAGTGTTTGAAAAAATCTACGCCAAACTAATGGAGCAGGGCAGTGCGGCCGCGGGAATCAAAAAGAAAATATTTGCGTGGGCCATGGGTGTCTCGGAACGCGCGGCTACGTGGCGCTGCGGAGATTCCAGCGCCAGCCCGCTGCTGAAATTGCAATGGAAGCTGGCCGACAAACTGGTCTTTGCGAAAATTCGTGAAGGCACCGGCGGACGATTGCGCATTGTTTCTTCCGGCGGAGCGCCGCTTTCAAAATCACTTGCAGAAGTTTTCTGGAGTGTGGGCATTCCGATTTACCAGGGTTATGGACTGACGGAAACTTCGCCCATCGTTTCCAGTAATTTCCCGCACAATCGCGTGGGCAGTTCCGGATTGCCGATTCCCAATTGCGAAGTGAAAGCCGCGGACGACGGCGAAATTCTGGTGCGTGGCCCGATGGTCATGCAAGGCTATTACAAACGTCCGGAAGCCACGCGCGAAGTGATTGATGAACACGGCTGGTTTCATACCGGCGACATCGGCTATCTGGACAAGGACAATTATTTATTCATTACCGACCGTATGAAAGATTTGCTGAAAACTTCCGCGGGAAAATACGTTGCGCCGCAGCCCATTGAAAATTCTCTCAAAAACAGTCCGTACATTCTGAACGCCATGGTGGTTGGCGATCGCAGGAAATTTATCGTGGCGCTGGTGGTTCCCAACTGCAAATTGATTTCCGCGAAAGCCGCGGAAAGCGGTGTGGCCATCTCCTGCAGTGAGGACGTTGCCGAGCATCCATTCACTCGAACTCTGGTTCACGCGGAAATTCAGCGGCTCACGGCGAGTCTTGCGCAATACGAAACCATCAAACGGTTTGCGTTGCTGCCCAGCGATTTTACTTTCGATAATGGCGCGTTGACTTTCACCATGAAATTGAAACGCCGCGTGGTGGAAGAACAGTATCGCGATGTGATCGAATCGCTGTACGCCGATGTTGCCGAGCCGCGGCCAGTGATTCAGGATTAATTCGCGCGCCTCGTCTTCCTTCGTCTCCATAAGTTTGTTCTTCACGTTGCGGCGTTCTACAATTTCATTGCCAGTTCCTGTACTTGGATCGAGGTCGAAATGTCTGACCAGTTGGTGATTGCGGGCCGCGGGTTTGCTTCGCGGCTGATTGTGGGCACCGGAAAATACCGCAGCTTTCAGGAAATGGCTCGCGCGCACGCGGCATCCGGCGCGGACATGGTTACGGTTGCGGTGCGCCGCGTAAACCTTACCGACAAGACGAAAGAATCGCTGATCGATTTTATTCCGCGCGACAAAATGTTTATCCTGCCGAACACCGCGGCGTGCTACACCGCAGACGAGGCGATTCGTACCGCGCGACTGGGCCGCGAATGCGGCCTTTCCAACTGGGTAAAGCTTGAAGTCATTGGCGACCAACAAACTCTTTATCCTGATACCGAGCAACTGATTGAAGCGACGCGCGTTCTGGTGAAGGAAGGATTTGTTGTTCTTCCATATACGAATGACGATTTGATCGCGGCGCGCAAACTGATTGATGCCGGTGCTGCTGCGGTGATGCCGCTGGCTGCACCGATTGGTTCCGGCATGGGAATTCAGAATCCTGCGGCACTGCGAATTTTGCGCGAACGAATCACTGAAGTTCCGATGATTGTGGATGCCGGCGTGGGAACGGCTTCTGATGCTGCGCTGGCGATGGAACTTGGCGCGGACGGAATCCTGATGAATACGGCTATCGCGGAGGCTGCAGATTCTGTGCTGATGGCAGAGGCGATGCGCGACGCGACCATCGCCGGGCGCAAGGCGTTCCTTGCCGGCCGGATGCCGAAAAAACTTTACGCTTCTGCTTCGTCTCCTCTCATCGGTGTGGTGCGCTAACGCGCGAACGTTCGCTCAAGTCCGTAGTTCCTTGGCGCAGCTACGAATGTCTCCCGTGCATACATCGAAGAGGAAGAGAGATTCCTCGCTGCGCTCGCCGCTGCGCTCGCCGCTGCGCTCGCCGCTGCGCTCGCCGCTGCGCCTGCCGCTGCGCCTGCCTGCGCAGGCAGGCGCCTTGGAATGACGGCTGCGCGAGGTTGGAAATTCGGTAGACGACTTAGTGCGTGGTTGTTGAAACATCGTTGGCCTGAATAAAGTTAATTACGGTTTTTGAGAATTCGTCGGGCGATTCCAGATAGGGAAGATGTCCGGCGTTGTTGAGAACAATTCTGCGCGAGCCCGGGATTCCGGCTTCGATGGCTCCGGCGTGGGCGTGGACATCGGGAATGTCGGCGTCACCGGTAACGATCAAAGTTGGAATTCTGATTTCGTGAAGGCGCGGGAGCGCAGCTTGGGTTGGTCGAGCGTAATCGTTGTGGGTCAAATCCTGCGGACTTGCGGTGAGGAGTTCCAGCAATTTTTTCCGGGCTGCGTCACGCCCGGTGCCCAGAACGTATTTGTCATTAGCCCAATTTGCGACGCCCGTGGCTTTATCGTTCTTCTCGAATGGTTTGGAATTTTCCATTCCGCGATTGAGGAAATGATCGCTGTAAGGCATGCCGCTGACCACGGCTCCGACGAGAACCAGTTGTTGCACCATCTGCGGAAACTGCACGGCGAAATCTATGGAGAGTTCGCCGCCGTGAGAGCTTCCGACCAGCACGGTTCGTGAGATTTTCAAATGCCGCAACAGCGTGGCGAGATCTTCGCATTCGCTGTACCAGGTTGTGGCTTCGGGCGAGCGCCCGTAGCCACGGCGGTCGTAACGAATGGCGTGAAACGATTTGCAGAACGCGGGCCAGACGGAGTCGAAGACTGCAGAGTGCGTCAATCCGTCGTGGAGAAGGACAACAGTTTGTGAGCCGACGCCACACTCTTCGTAGTAGATTTTTCCGTTCTCGACATTAACAAACGAGCCCGGGATTGAGGCGGGCACCGGAGTTGGCGTCTGCGCTGAGGCCGAAGCAACGATGAGACAGGAAAGGACAAGTGCGATGGTAACTGATCTTTTCAATGCGCCTCTCGTTTCTCCCCAATTCGGAACTTGCCGCGCGGATGCTTGTCAGACCAAGGCGGAATCGTAGCTCACCGGGCCGCATGCCGAAAAAACCTTATGCTTCTGCTTCCTCTCCTCTTACCCGCGTAGTGCGCTGAGGATTGCTTCAACAGACTGTGGATTCAGCGAGCCCAATTTTCGATCCTCAGGCCACGCACCCGGCGGAATTCCTTTTCATTGTTGGTCACCACCGTCAATCCTGCCGCAATGCCGTGTGCCGCGATTCACAGATCGTTCGACTGCGTACATCAGTTCTCCCAACGTAATCACCGACAGCACTGCTTCCCCGGCTCGCAAATCGCGAAAGGTTCGCCGAAAAGAGCTCGCAGCGGGCTGAGGCTAGCAAACTCCTAATGTACATCCTTCAAGTACATATGTGTCACGCCTGGGCTTGGGCGGCTTTTTTGGCCAGGGCGGAGTCGTAGCTTTCGCCGTAGATGGCAGGGACTTTGCTGCCCATGGGACGGAGATAGGTGGAGAGCTGGCCGCGATGGTGGATGGTGTGAACCAGGCCGAACTGGAGAAAGAGGACAGCGGGCTGCTGGATCATGCCGCGAAAGTCCACGATTTTGACGAGTTGTTCGGCGGTAAGTTTGGTAAGGGCGTCGAAATGTCTGGCGTAAGTCTGTTCGTACCATGCGGCGACTTCGAGCGATGTCTTCACGTTTTCGGGGATGGCGACAGCGCTGGGATTAAAAACGCCATTGATGACGGTTACGAGGAACATGTTGTCGGCGACCGCGATGTGGCGAAGCAATTCGTTGGCGGTTTTGGCGCAAGCGTCAGGTTGATAGTTCACTTTGTCTACCGGAACGGCTTCGAGAATTTTTTTGGTGGTGCGGCTTTCGTTTTTCAGCGAGCCGAGAAAAAAGTTGTGGAGCAGGAAGTGTCCTTGTTCGGGTGTCATGTCAACCATGGTGAATCTCCTTTTGATTCTGTGCGTTATCTTCACTGCAGAGAGTTGCATTCTACTCCCGAAACGCGGCGTCAGGCAGAAGTTGGTGAAGGGACGGCATGGGGTACCGGAAGCGGATGGGTGGGAGGCGGGCTTTGCCGTTCGCGATGTGGGCGAGGGACGCCTGTCCAGTCGATGTGCAGTTCGGCGGGATCTCTGGCGGCGATGCGCTCTTCGGTTCTGCTGCCGCACGTGATCGCCCGTCAACTGGTAATTTGTCCTCAGCCACTCTGGCACATCGCGGTGCTTCTCAGCAGCGCTTCGGAGAAGTGTTGCTTGACAACGCCTTCTCTCTTATCGATGGTTGACCGAACAGGCTAGGAACATATAATTGCGCGCTATGAGAGATACTCGAGCGCGGGCTTTGCTGATTGTGCAGATCATAGTGGCTGGAATTGCGGTGGGATGTGATGCCGGCAAGAACCCGGCTGAATCAAACAACGATCGCGAGGCGCTCGCGAAGACGAGCGTTGCCATTCGACAGGGGTTTGCTCGCGACGTAGCAGCGATATTGACCTACCACCACCCGAACGTGGTCAAAGCGCTTAGCTTCGAGAAAACGATCAAGGGACGAGACGCTTTGGCGGCGGACTTAACGGCCACCTTGCAGCAGGTCAACCTGGAATGCAAGGAAAATCGTGTGGAGAGTATTTGGATTCAAGGTGATACGGCGGTAGAACAAACCGTTTTTGTGATCAAGGGCACACCCAAGAACGGGAACGCCGCCTTTCTGTTCAAAGGCCGTGTTCAGGTCGTTTATGTACGTTACAAGCAGAGTCCGACGGGTTGGGCGTCGATCCGGGAACTGGTGCAACCAGCCAATTGAAAAAAGGGGGCCGGTCGTGAATGTGAAAGATATGTTCGGGAGTGTTGAAACGGTGTTGGTGATCGACTGGCCGAGGAAAGAAGTGCCAGAATTGTTGGCGCGCGCTGGGTTGCGTGTGGTGGTGCGGGGAGGACCGGGGCCAGAGGACTATTCGATCTACGAAGTGAACAAGGGTGAAGTGCATGACGGCGAAGTCACGGAGCGCCGCACAGGTTGCGCGCCGGAGCGTGCGGATCTGATTTACTCTTATCGTCCGCTGAGCGAAGTGCCGGGAATTATCGCGACAGCAAAAGAACTGGGTGCGAAGACGATTTGGTATCAATCGGGAGTGAACGCTACTGGAGGAAAGGATCCGACGGGCTGCTGGGTTGCAGAAGGGGAGTTACAAATTGCGCGAGGCCTGGTCGAGGCGGCGGGATTATGCTTCATTACTGAGCCGTACATTGGAGACGCGGCCCGAGAAATTAGAGTAGCCGGCTGACGGGGGAGAGACGGCTAGTCGTCAGGTAGGTAAAGAAAGACGGCGGGATAAACCCTACCTGCGGCAGGCAGCCGCTACAAAAACCTTGCTCGGATGTGGAAGATGGTGCTGCGATTGAGGAGGGGATATGGGAACTTCTGCAGGAGAAAAAGCAATGGTGAGGTGCACAATTGCGCCGTGGTTGTCGGTGCGGCGAAGCGCTAAGGCAGTGGACTTTTATAAGGCGGCGTTTGGAGCGACGGAGGCGTTCCGGATCGAGAGTCCTGATGGGGGTGTGGTGGCGAGGCTATCGGTGGATGGAGCGGAGTTTTGGGTTGGGGATGAATCGCCGGAACATCAGAATTTTAGTCCGGAGACGATTGGTGGGGGATCGGTGCGGATGGTTTTGACGGTGGCGGATCCGGATGCGGTGTTTGCGCGAGCGGTGACGGCTGGAGCGAAATCGGTACATGAAGTGGGTGAACAGCACGGGTGGAGAGTTGGGAGAGTGGTGGATCCGTTTGGGCATCATTGGGAGATTGGGCGGGAGTTGTAAGAGGGACGAAGACCGAGGTGTGAATACACCTTGATTGGATAAGAGAGAAGACTCCCGTAAGGATATTCCTCGTACCGGTCCGCAGATTCCTCGCTCCGCGGACTGTGCTCCCGCCAAGGGCGAGGCAAGCGCAATGTGACGAAGTTACAAGAATTGGCGAAGGAATCGATACGCCTACTGGTTTTCTGGGGGGCGCGGAGTGGATGGAGGTGTGGTGACTTGATGGGTTTCGCGCCTGGGTGGAGCTTGGATTATTTTTGGGGCTTGTTTTTTTGGTTTTTTCTTTTCGCGGCCGCGTGCGTCTCGATTTCCCATGTTCAGTAGAGTGCCATAAGACGGTGGCGGACGTCCAGCGAGTGGCGGGTAGTGAGGTGGTTAGGAGCGAAAATCGAAAGCCGGAAATCGTTTCGATTTGCGGCTTTCACAAAGAGTGCCGTTCAGTGGCCGGTTGGCTGAGTTTGAGCTGCGGACGCTGACGCGCATGAGCCGAGATCCTTGACCAGTTTTTTGGCTTCGAAGGTTTGAACTCCAGATTCATTCTTGGATTTCTGGCCCTTGAGCTCGACGTGCTGACCGGGTTTTAGAATCAGCGCATTGGTGGCCAGGACGTAGGACTTCTTTTTTTTTTCGTCCACCAAGCGCAGACCGTCGTCGGCGGGCTGCACGCAACCAGAGACCACGCCGTGGTGATGGAGCGCGAGGAAGAGCACGCCGGCGCCGCCGGCGGCTGCGCCCAGGCCAATGCCAATTGCTTTTCCGGAGCCATAGCCGCCGCTGGGAGCTACATATCCGGGACTGCCGGGGGTGCCGGTGCCGCCGGTCATGCCGCCGCCTCCCCCGCCGTATTGCGCGGAAGCCTGAGCGGCTGCAAGTAAAATAAGAGGAAGACTTAGAACGAGGCGCAGAAACCCCTTGCTTACAGAGTGCCTGGTTGTCGATGAAGAAGTTGCCGATAGCGTGTCCATGTATGGACTCCTTTCGATGGTTCAACGGTAGCGTTGTGGGCGAGGGTTGTTGTCACGGGGAGGTTAGGAAAAGGTATTTTCCTTTTCGTCCTTCGTGCGTGCTGCTTGACAAATTGGAGACGATTGCGGCGGGACTGATTGATGACTGGGGAACGGGCGAAAGAGGTTCGATGGTGCGCACGCCAAATAGAAAAGAGAAGAGAGGTTCCTCACTGCGCTTCGCTCCATTCGGAATGACGGCTACAGGAAAGAAAAAGAAAAGAAAAGAAAAGAAAGAAAAAAGAAAGAGCAGCGGCGTAAAGCTTGCCTGCGGCAGGCAGGCCGCTGCTACATTTGGCAGAGAATCCGCAAAAAACCTCGAGAAGAACCGAAAGATTGTGCGTTGACCAAGACAAATTATGGGGTGAGGAACAGGAAGTGCCAGAGAATGTCTACGGAGGCGTGGACGATGGCGGAGGCGAAGATGGAGTTGGTTTTGCGCCAGGTCCAGCCGTAGAAGAGGCCGGCGATGGTGGCCAGGAGGACGTAGCGCCAGTTGGGAAAATGCATATTGGTGATGTGAGAGAGGCCGAAGAGAATGGAGGCGGCGATCCAGCCGGCGGTGTCGTTGTCGGAGGCGCGGGAGAGAAAATTTTGTAGGAGGCCGCGGAAGAGGAGTTCTTCCGGCCAGGCGGTGAAGAAGAGTATAGCGATGGAAAGTGGAATGAAAGATTTCCATTGCGAGAGGTGCGGGGAATAGATAAGGAAGTGGAGTTTTAGGCCTAGCGGAATAACGATGCAGGCGATCAGGACGAGCGAGCCGAGAATGTACAGGGTCCAATTCGTGCCCCAGCCGATGTTGTAGCCGACATTTTTTGTGTTGCGGAGGAGGATGAATCCGGCGATGGCGATGTTGACGGCGAGCATGACGGTGAAAATGTAGGCGAGGCGACCGCCTGGATAGGGCCAGAACCAGTGCGACGGGCCGAACTTTACGGTGACCCAGATGGCGACGAGGATGAAGAGGTCTTGCCAGGCGCCGGGGGCTGAGGATTGTGCGCTGGAGAGAAGCGCTAACGGGAGAAAGATGAATGCGGCTACGGCGCCTAGTCGCGCGAAGGATGCGGTGCCGGTGCCGAGGGCGTAAACCAGGAAAATAAAAAAGAGGGTGACGGCGAGAAGCCAGCCGGAGGCGGGTCCGGCAATGGCGGCGATACGGTCAGGGAGGTTGCGCGCGGCGAAGAGCAACATCACTGCAAGAAGAAAAGCGAAGGCCAGGATAGTGGCTATAAAGGCGCGGCCGTGGGCAGAGCCGTGCATGGTGAAGACTGCGAAGAGGACGAAGATAGCGACGAGAGAGCCCCACAGAGCGAGCATGGGGAATAAGGCGAGTTGGCGGGCGGATGGCAAGATGAGTATTGTAGCGCGGGCGGCGGAGCGGCCCGTGCGCGCTTACGGCGCTCGGATTTTGCTCGTTGATTCACCCAGCCCTTGCGGGAGCTGGGCTAACGCATGCCGCACCTACGGTGCTGCTTACGGACTTGGCTACCTTCTGGTGTGGTCAAGGTCGGGCAATGCCATGGGTTTGCAGTGCTGGGAGTGCTTCCGTTTGTGAGTTTAAATTGATCTGAAGGTTAGCAGATTGAAAAGACTGGCCTACATAGATTGGATGCGCGGGTTGGCTTGCGTGTTGATGTTCGAGACGCATTGTTATGACTCGTGGCTGAGCGCGGACGCGAAAAAAAAGGAATTTTTCCGGTATTCGCAGATGGGTGGAACGCTGCCTGCTCCGCTATTTATTTTTTTGGCGGGAGTGTCGGTGGCGCTGGTGACGGAGAAATTGCGTGGAAGGGCAGTAGCGCGTGGCGCCATAGCGAAACAGGTGATGCGCCGGGGAGCGGAAATTTTTGGATTGGGAGTATTGTTTCGCATACAGGAATTTATTTTGGGGATACCGATTTCGCCGTGGACGGATTTGTTGCGGGTGGATGTGCTGAACATTCTCGGGGTTTCCATGATTTTGATGGGAGTTTTGTGCTGGGTGGCGGGAGGCGGTGGTTCGACCGTTGCGGCAGTAATGCGGACGCGGAATTTAGTTTTGGCGTTGGTGGCGGCTGCGGTAGTGGCGATCATGACTCCCGCGTTGTGGACTACATGGCGGCCGCGATTTTTGCCGTGGCAACTAGAGTCGTATGTGAATGGCGTGCACATTTTTGCTAAGCCGCAAGTCTGGCTGTTCCCGATATTTCCGTGGGCGGCGTTCGCGTTTGTGGGATTGGCGGTGGGATTTTGGTTGTTGACGGATTTTGTAAAGCGGCGCGAGGAGTTGGGATTTTTGGCGCTGGCGTTGGCAGGCGTGGCAGCGTTTTGTACGGCGTTGGCGCTGGATCGTTGGGGCGCAGCGATGTATGCGGCGTACGACTACTGGCATACCAGTCCAAATTTTCTGCTGGCGCGGTGCGGAGTCATCGTGGTGATTTTGTGTTTTGTTTACGCATGGTGCCGGTGGGGATGGGGACAGGTTGGATTTAGTCCAGTGGAGCAGTGGGGGAGGACGTCGTTGCTGGTGTATTGGGTGCATATTGAATTTGTGTATGGGAGATTGTCGATATTGCCGAAGGGGAAGTGCGGGATTGCGGCGGCTACGGCGGGGTTGTGCGTGATTTTTGTGGCGATGCTGGGATTGTCGATGGCGCGGACGCGGTGGACTGCGCGGAGAGAGTTGCTGAGGTAGGGAGCGGAGTGGAAAAAGATGAGGTAAAAGATAACGCAGAGACGCTGAGTGTGCAGAGGCTCGCGGAACAAAGCGTAGAGAGTAAGAGAAGAAACAAAACGAGAGAAAAGGGCCGACCTCCCGAGCGGGTCAGGATAAATTCCGGTCGGCCGCCACAAAAGCTTTAAGGCTTTGATTGCTGGGATTGGGGGATTTTGATGATGACTTCGTTGGGCTTGGCTAGGCCTAGTTCGTCGCGCGCTATGGATTCGATTTTGTGGGGATCGGTTTTGAGGGATTTAACTTCATCGGAGAGTTCGGCGTTTTCTTTGGCGAGGCGGTTGATGTCGGACTGTACGCGTTCGATATCCATTTTGGTGCGGCGCATGGCGAGGTAGCCGTGGGTGCCAAAGATGTCATGCAGGAAAAGGGTGAAGACGCAGAGGACGAGGATGGAGCGTCCGTATTGGGTCCAGATAGCGGCGAATTTTGTTTGCTCGGGCATTGCGGGTTGTGTTTCGAAGTTAAGAAATGTTCTGTGCGGAGTCAAGAACGATCTCTGGGATGTTTTCTGACGAGCGGCGGTACGGTAAGGAAGAGCAGCGGCGTAAAGCCGCTGCTACATGAAGAGGTGCTACGAAGAGAGAATCCAGTCGGTGGCTTCGCGGACTAGTTTTGCGGAAGCCGCGGGAGTTTCGGCTTCGACGTACAGGCGGAGGAGAGGTTCAGTGCCGGAGAGGCGGAGGAGCATCCAGGAGCCGTCTTCGAAGGCGAATTTTGCGCCGTCGGTGCGGTCGATGGATTTTATTTTGCGGCCGAGAAAAGTGGAAGCGTCGGTTTTGGATTTCTGGATAGCGACGGCTTTTTGTTCTTCGGTGAGATGAAGATTTTCGCGGGTGGGAGCGAAGGAGCGACCAACTTTTTTGAAGAGCTGCTGAGTTTGTTCGCTGATGGAAGCGTTGCGCGCAGCGAGCATTTCGGCTACCAGCAGACAGGCCAGGATGCCGTCTTTTTCCGGGATGTGGCCGCGAATGGTGAGGCCGGCGCTTTCTTCGCCGCCGAGTGCGATTTTGTCTTGGCGGATCAGTTGGCCGATGTATTTGAAGCCGACGGGAGTCTGGTGAACTTTTTGGCCGTGGAATTTTGCGGCGGCGTCCACAAGTTCGGAAGTGGCCACGCTGCGGGCGGCGGGCATTTTCCATCCCCTGGACTCGACCAGATAGTCGTAGACCAGCGCGAGAATGAGGTTGGGTTGGATCCATGCGCCGTCGGAATCGACAATGCCGAAGCGGTCGGCGTCGCCATCGGTGGCCAAGCCGGCGGTGGCTTTGGAGGAGAGAACGAGATTGCGGAGCGGGGTGAGATTTTCTTCGCTGACGTCGGGGCCAGTGCCGTCGAAGAGCACGTCGCGGTCGCCGCGGATGGTTTCTACGGGGACACCGTGATCGGCGAGAATTTTGTTGAGGTAGCCCGCGCCGCAGCCGTGCAGGGCGTCAACGGCAAATTTCTTTTTGGAATCGGCGAGGATGTCGAATTTTACTAGTTGTTCGAGGCGATGGAGGTAAGTCGCGCGGAGATTGGTGGTTTCGGCGGGCGCGGAATGAGTTTTTAACGGAGGAACGCCGCCGGCGGCGAAAAGTTTTGCGGCGCGGGCTTCGATGTCTTTGGTAACTTCGGGGAGAGCGGGGCCGGCATCGGCGGAAGAAAATTTTAGACCGTGATATTGCGCGGGATTGTGACTGGCGGTGAAGTTGACGGCGCCATCGAGTTTGCTGCGCTGAATTTCGTAGGCTACGGCGGGAGTAGGAGTGAAAGTGTCGCAGAGAATTGCGCGGATGCCGTGTTGCTGGAGAATGGTGACGGCGAGAGCAGAGAATTCTTCGGAGTAGAAGCGGGTGTCGTAGGCTACGAGGATGGTGGGCTTAGCGGTTTTGGCTTTGGCGTGTTCGGCGATGGCGGTGACGGCTAGACGGACGGCGGCGAACGTGAAATCGTCGGCGATGAGTCCGCGCCAGCCGGAGGTGCCGAATTTTATTGGGGAAGCGGATGGAGAAGGGGATGCGGGGGAAGCGGTCATATCCTTACCTCGATAATTTTGTAGTGTAGCAGGATTGGGCAATAGGAATCATTGAGCCGGACCAGCGAGAACTTATCTTCGGTCTCCGCTGCCGAAGAGAAGAGAGATTCCTCGCTGCTCCCGCCTGTGCCAGGCAGGCTCGGAATGACGGATTAAAGAAACGGAATCCTAAGGCAAGAGGGTGATTGATGGGCAGAAATACGACGACTGCGCGGGTGGTGTTGGTTACTTGTGGGAGTTTGGCGGAGGGGCGGAAGATTGCTCGCGCGGTGGTGACGAAAGGGTTGGCGGCTTGCGTTAATGTGACGTCGGCGCCGGTGGAATCGATTTATCGATGGAAGGGAAAGCTGGAGAGCTCGAAAGAAATTCTGCTCATCATCAAAACGACGCTGCTTCGGGTGAAACAGCTAGAGAAGGAGATTGCGCGGATGCACAGCTATGAGGTTCCGGAGTTTTTGGTGCTGTGTGTGGATGGCGGGTCGCGGAGCTATTTAGACTGGCTGGCGAAGGCAGCCGGCTGAGGCTGGTTCGCAAGACGCGAACTAACGACTTGCTTGAGGCGACGGAAGAACACGGCGATCTTGGCGTGCCCCTTGATGTGTGGTACCGACTCGCAAAAAGGGCCGCATGGAAAAATCTGATGGGTACGGCAACTGTTTCCGACTGCAGTCCCGGTTGGGGGAATTAACGATTTTCAACATCAAGGGAAACGCCTATCGGCTGATTACTGAGATCAATTACAAAACGGGAAAAATCTTCATTCGCCACGTACTGACCCACGCTGCTTACCGTAAAGGAGGCTGGAAACAATGGGCACGCTAACTGTAGGTGCGGACTACCCCGCATTGCTCAGGAAGGTTCCGCGCAAAGTAATTCGGACCGAAAAAGAGAACGAGGCATATACGGAAATCCTTTATGATCTCGACCGGCGCAGCGAGAGCTTGTCGCAGGCGGAGAAGGAGCTGGCGGATTTATTGACGCTGCTGATTGAAGACTCTGAGGAAAAGCGCTATCAGTTGCCACGTTCAAAGCAACTTGATGTGCTGCGTTTTTTAATGGAACAGCACGGACAAAGAACACATCAAGCGATTGGCTGTGCGGTTCCATGTCTCGCCCGAACTATTTTTCTGACAAAGAATTTCCAAAACAATCAGACGTAGAGTAGGGCTTGGTCCAGGTCGGCGGTGATGTCCTCGAGGTCTTCGATGCCGACGGAGAGGCGGACCAGCCCTTCGGTGATGCCGATGCGTTCCTGGACCTCTTTCGGCATCGACGCGTGGGTCATTAGTGCGGGCAGGGAGATTAAGGATTCTACGCCGCCGAGGCTTTCTGCCAGAGCGCAGATTTTTACTTGATTTAGGAAGCGGCGGGCGGCTTCGAGGCTGCCTAGATCGAAGCTGAGCATGGCTCCGGGGCCGCGCTGTTGTTTACGGGCGATGTCGTGTTGGGGGTGGGATGCCAGTCCTGGGTAGAAGACTCTGCGGATTTTCGCGTGAGCATCGAGGTGGCGGGCGACGGCAATGCCGTTGGCGTTGTGTTGCAGCATGCGCACGGCGAGGGTTTTGAGCCCGCGAGAAACCAGGAAGCAATCCATGGGGGACAGGCCGGCTCCGGCGGAGCGCTGGATGAAATAAATTTTTTCGGCTTCTTCCTGGCGGGTGACGACTACGCAGCCGCCGGTGCAATCGCTGTGGCCGTTGAGGTATTTGGTCATGGAGTGGACGACGATGTGGGCTCCGAGAGTTATGGGACTTTGCAGATAGGGAGTTAGAAAAGTGTTGTCCACGACGAGCATGGCATTGCGGTCGGAGGCCAGCTTGGCCATGGCGGCGATGTCGGTGATGCGAAGAGTGGGGTTGGTAGGAGTTTCGATGTACAGCATGCGAGTGTTGGCGCGCATGGCGGCTAGTACGAGATCGGGAGAAGAAGTGTCGACGAAGCTGAATTCGAGTCCGAAGTGGACGAGAAGTTGCGTGGCGATGCGATAGACCCCGCCATAAACGGCTTCTGAAAGCACCACGTGATCGCCGGGACGCAAGAGACGAAATACCGAGTCAATGGCGGCCATGCCTGAGGTAAAAACGTAGGCGGCGTGGCCGCCTTCCAATTTGGCTAGAGTTTTTTCCAGCGCTTTGCGATTGGGGTGATTGGTGCGCGCGTAGTCGAAACCTTTGTCTTTTCCGAGCTCCTGCTGGACGTAGGTGGAGGTCTGATAGATGGGGAGGACGATGGAGCCGGTGGCGGAATCGGGCTCCTGCCCGACGTGGATGGCATTGGTAGCAAAACCCATGACGACGATCTCCTTAACATGTCAGGGTTTGTAAGTACAAACCCTGAAACCCGTAGGGCTTGCCTGGGATGAGGAAGCCGCGCAGTTCATTCAAATTACAGGACGTGCAGTGTACCGTCAATTCGCGGAAATTCCGGGTAACGGGTCAGTTCTGGTTAGCGCATTAAATCATGTGGATTACTTCTGAATTGCCGGTCACACCCTGGACGCCGTAGGCGCTTTAAGTTGAATCGAGCAGGTCTCCAAAACCAAAACGGGCTTTCCGCACTCAGTCAGCAGAAGGCGCGGACATGGCTTTTGCATATTCCGAAGCGAATTGCTCGTTATCCGGATATTGCACGCTCAATTCGCGGAACAATCTTTGCGCCAGGGCACCCTGCTTTTCACGGCGTGCGGCTAGGCCAAGGATAATTTTGGCGAATGGCCGGAGATAACGTCCGTTTTCCACGGTCTTGGCGACCTGCTCCATACCGAGCTTTTTGTCACCGTGAATTCCACCAAACCAGAGCGCGACGCGCGTCCCGCCGCTCTGCGATCCGATAACGTAATTTGCGATACCGGTGGCGACGTAGGCGTCTGTCGCGTCCGGGTACTGCGCCAGCAATTCCTTCGCATATCCATTGGCTTTTTTCATGCTCTTCAAGCCGGCGAGATGCCTTTTCTCCAGAATCGATTCTGCGTCCGACTCCATTCCAGCGGCCAGCGTCAGCGCCAGAAGCGCTTCTCCATCCTTAGGATTTGTTTTCTGCCGCTCCCTGGCGAGTTCGCAAGCGCGAGCTACCGCATCGCGAAAATGGCTCATGCGCTCCGGGTCCGGGCTACCCTCAATCCCGTGCAGGAATTTCTTTTCGTTCAGGAAAAAATCGCTGGTCAGTACGCCTTGGCGGGATAGCTCCTCAAAGAGATAGCCGGCGGCGATTGCCACCTGACCAAAAGGCTGTTGCGGATTGCGGGATTCCCAGTTCGCGAAAGCTTCGCGTGCTTCGGCGAATCTCTGCCGGTAGAGGAGATCGAATCCAGCGTTAAGCTCTGGTACGGTTGTGAAGCCCGGAGACTCGAAGCCGGGCGTTTCCCGAGCAAAACCGACGACCGGGCTCAACAGCAGTAAGAGCGCTAGAAAATAGGAGTGATGCAACAAATTATCCTCGATTTGACGTACAAACAGTTGGACGCCGCTGCCCGCCGCACAGCCACAGGACAGTTGTAAAGGTTTCGTCACAGCCCAGTGTCGTGTGGATGGATTGCACCGGAGGTTTCAACATTCCGTCGCTCACAAGCTCGCGCTAACGCTGGCGCAGGACCAATTCCGATCTCCGCAGTATAGGCTTAAAGCGTGCAAGTTTAAAAGCTGCGCTGCAAGCCCAAGGCCAACTCCTGGTAGGATTATCGGAAACTGACCCACCAGCAAATTACGCGTGCGCGGCGACCGTTATTACCGTTATTGATGTGGCGTATTGTCCTGAAGTGACGTTGTCACAACGCCGAGCGCAGCGGCGGTTGACACTAGTGGGTGGGAACAATAGAGTCGAGGTGATGACAAAGAGCGTATCGAAAATACAGATTGGCCAGCTGTGGAAGAAGGATGGGACTGCCGATACTTATCTGGTGACGCGAGTGTATTCGGAGGCGTTGAGTACGATGGCGACGCTGCGGAAATCAGGTTCGGAGACCGAGGCGCTGGTGCGAGTGAAGGTGGAGCGGACGGCGGAAGGGCAGACGCTGGTTGGTTTTTCTCCGGCGCAGGAGGATGAGAGGATCTGAGAGGTTGGATTAGGGATTAGAGAGTAGACCAGAGTGGCGGGGCGGAATCGCCCCGTTTTTTTGTGCTTGATGAACGTAGGGACGGTGAGTTGGTCGGAGCAAGGAGCCGCCCTTGTTAACTCGAGACTTGGAAACTGCACCGGTCTGAAGACCGGCCACTACAAAAGCGAAAAACATGTCTAGATCGAGCGCACGGGAAGCTTGACTACATCTTCGATTTGCAGGGGTTCTTTTTGCAGGAAGGGTTCGCCGTACTTGACGCCGATCAAGTTGCCGTAGTGGCGGGCGAGCAAATCCATTCTGGAATCTAATTCGTCGACGGCGAGGAAAACCCGTTGCTTGCGTTCGCTTTTGGCGGGACGGAATTGTGAGCGATAAGCCAGGATGGCGCGGTGGCGGGTTTCGTATTCTTTGGTGATGTCTACGACAAAAGTTGGCGGCATGCCTTCGAAGGAAGTGCAGTAAAGAATTTTGAAAGGGCGGAAAGGTTCGCCTTCGAGGGGCAGCTGTTTTAGTCCGGCGAGGAAGCAACCCTCGTATGCAAGGGTCGAGGCGTGATAGTGGTCGGGATGGCGAGCTTCCCAGTAGGGAATGATGACGGTGCGCGGCCGGAGTTCGCGGATTTTTTTCGCGAGGGCCAGTTTGTGCTGGCGGGAAGGTTGTACGTCGGAATCGGGAACGTTGATGGTGCCGCGCCAGGAAACTTTCAGGATTTTTGCGGCGAGGGCGGCCTCTTTGGCGCGAATTTCGGGAGTGCCGCGAGTGCCCATTTCGCCGGCGGTGAGATCGAGGACGCCGGTTTTGTGGCCTTGCGCGTGGGCTTTGAGGAGCGTGCCGCCGCAGGTGAGTTCGACGTCGTCGGGATGGGCGGCGATGGCTAGAAGGTCGAGGGTCATGGGGGCTCCAGTGATAGTGATGGTGCGTTCGAGTAAGCAGATGGCCACGTGAAGGTGGCCGCTACAAAAGCGCACTACAAAACCCGTCGCACAATGCGCACAAAAAAAGAAAGCAAAGAACGAACGAAGAAATTGTATCAGGGGATGTGTTAAGTTGACGCTGGAGAAACGAAATAGGCGACGAGTCATGAGTGACGCGAAGAGAATGACTGGCAAAGTGGCGCTGGTGACTGGCGCGGGGAAGCGGCTGGGGCGGGCGGTTGCGCTGCGGTTGGCGGAAGAGGGCGCGAACGTGGCAGTGCATTACCATGATTCGGCGAAGGACGCCGCAGAAGTTGTGGGGCGGATCGAAGAGTTGGGGCAGAAGGCGGTTGCGATTCGCGCGGATTTGCGGAGTGTCGATGAGATTCGGAAACTGTTTTTGGAGACGGGGAATGATTTGGGGCGACTGGATTTGCTGGTGAACAGCGCCGCGAACTTTTTGCCGGGCAGCGTGATTTCTACTACTGAAGAAATTTGGGATGCTTCGCTGGATACGAATGTGAAGGCACCGTTTTTTTGTGCGCAGGCGGCGGCGCCGATGCTGCGGCGTTCGAAGGGTTCGATCGTGAATTTTGCGGACACGGGCGGACTGCTGGGCTGGCCGGGATTTGTGTCCCATTCGGTATCGAAGGCGGGAGTGGTGGTGTTGACGAAATGTTTGGCGAAAGCGCTGGCTCCTGAGGTACGGGTGAACGCGATTGCCCCGGGAACGATAACCATGCCGGGCGATCCGCCAGAGTGGGAGCAGGAGTTTGTGAAGCTGGCGCCGCTGCGCAAGACGGGGCAGCCCTCGGATATTGCGGATGCCGTGATTTATTTGGCTACGGCGGAATTTTTGACGGGACATACGCTGGTGGTGGATGGCGGGCGGGTGGCGTAGGTAAGTACAGAGCTCAAAGGATTTTGACGGTATCTTGCATGGCGCATTGTGAATCTACACGGAATCGCTTCTGCAAAGATCTTGCCAAGGGGTATGCAAAACGAGCGGCTGTGCCGGGGCGAGAGAATGCGAACAAGTCGTACCAAACGGTTCCGTCACGAGTGTGAAATTCAACCTTGAACCTTTCTTCTCCCCGCTCGCCGTGTTCGAGTAACGTGCCGTATGCGAATCCGTATCTTTCGCATCCGGAATCCTCCAGGACGTAAACAATCCTGGCGCGTTGAGCGACCAAAACCCGAAATGCGAAATCAGAATTGCGACATTTGTGCCCCACTCGGATCGGCGCATCTGAGCAACACAAGTGCACCCAGGGCATAGCGAACATCTTCCACTGGCGGAGGGCAATTTTCGCGCGCTCAAACGCCTCGATTCCAAGGCCCAATTGAACTCGGCGGTGGTCAATTTGTACGTCCGGCGGGGCCTGCACCGCCTCTTGATTGGCCTACATTGGAGTACCAGAATCGCGAGAATTCCTGTGCTGCAAGGAAATGTTGCACAACATTTTCGCTGGGCTTAGAAAGAAAAAACATTGGTCCTCACGCTTTAGCTGTTTAAGTTAACAATACGGTTATCTTCGAATGAAATATTTTTTGCTGCTGCGGCAACGATTTAAGAGTGTAGCGGCGGCCTTCAGGCGGCCATCTTCGTCTCAGTCTGCCGCTGAGTTCTCGTGGCGCGCTATTCCTCGAGTCAAATCCGCGTGCAACAATCGATGAAACAGATGTTCTCCGGCCTCACGACGTACGGAGAGCCGCCCGGCTAAATAGGCACGGGACGCCAGGCCCTTCTGCACAGCGTCGCAAATCGCCACGTCCTCGTCCTGCACTTTTTCGCTGACCTTGATGCTGGCTTGATTGCGTTTTAGGGCTTTCTTGCTGACGTCGCTGAAATAGTAGTCAAAGACCACGGCGCACTTGTCCACGGCCAGCGGCAAAACAAGATTGGTGTCCATCACGCCTTCGTAGGCATTGATCATGAAATTCGGATACAGCCACAAATAAAACGCCCGGCCCTGGCGGCTGGCTGCAACACCCTTTTCAGATTTTGCGCCGGAACTGAGCGGGCTGGACTGCAAACACGCGCGCTGGAAATTCTCAATGGTATAGCTGGTGTATTCGATTACGCTGCTGAGTCCTTTATGCGCGTGCGGGACGTGGTAACCGCCGTCCAGATAATTGTCAACGTACACTTTCCAGTTGCAATTCAAGGTGTAGATGCGGCGGTCGAAAAATTGCAATTTCTCGGTCAGGCGCAGCGGCGCCACCAGTTCCGGAACTTTCGCTAGAAAATTCTGCAACAATCCCGCTGCTCCATCCAGATTTACGAATACAAAATTTTCCCAGGTATCCACCGCAACGCGAACCAATCCATTTTTCGCGCGATCGAAATCGCATACTCCTTCGAATTCGACCATGCCCTTTAGGGCGCCGTCATTTCCATAGGTCCATCCGTGATATGGGCAGCGAAACTGCTTGGCGCAACCCTGCTCTTCAGTCACTACCGCAGCTGCGTGGTGGCGGCACACATTGTAAAACGCGCGCAGCACGCCGTCTTCTCCACGGGCCACCACGACCGGTTCGTCGCCAAGTTGCCCTGTGAAGAATTGCCCCTTCTCGCGCACTTGATCTACCCGTCCGGCCACCTGCCAGGTGTGCGCAAACACTTGTTCATTTTCGCGGCGCGCGATCCTGGCATCGAAATACCAGGGCGACGGAATCGTCGAGGCCTTCTCCAAAGGATTTTCTGCGCGATAAAGGTTCAGCAGTGACTCAACGCTGCGCTCCATGGGCACTCCTTTTGCGTTCTTGCGAGCGGCTACAAATTTAATGTTATGGTTTCTCTGCGCAATTTAAGCGTGAAAAGCGAAGTTTTGCAAAGCGGAAAAGACCACCACCAGAGGTTGGTGCGGGAGAGAGGATTTGAACCTCCACGGTTTTTAGGCCACAAGATCCTAAGTCTTGCGCGTCTGCCAGTTCCGCCACTCCCGCAAAGTCGGCTAACTCGTTGAATAGTAGCATGTTCCTCGGCCTCGGGCTTTTCGGCAACTTGCTCCACTTTAACCAAACTCTGGCTTAACTCTAATTTCTTCGCGGCGTCCGCGAGATCGCGCTCGCTTACGATGTTGTACCTGTCGAACACGGCGCGGGTTTTATGGCCGCTGATTTTCATTCCAACCACTTCCGGTATTCCAGCGCGAATCATGCCCCGAACGGCCGAGCGGTGGCGCAGGTCGTGAAAGAGCAACCCTTCACACTTCGCGGCCTTATTTCAAGACCAGAATCGACGCGAACTCGACGAGGATTAGAATTTCCGTGATCTACAGGAGAAAATCGAAAGCAAAATGGGGCTGTTCTGGATAAACCCGCAAGACTGTGCATCTTGCGCCACAACGGATTGATAGCACAGGGGTTACAGGTGGAATAGCTGGACTGTAACTTAACTTAGGGATTGTGGAGTAGGTTCTACAGCGAGCGGTGAACAAAAGTCTTGCGGCGGGATAATCCTACGAGTCCTAACAGTCCCGCACCAAGTAGAAGAAGGCCGCTCGGCTCGGGTACCGGCGTGAAGGTCAGCGAACTGGGTCCCCCAAATCCAGCAAAGTCGAAGCTCGCTTGACTCGTATCCCATGTCATGCCAAAGGTGCCAGGGCCAGGAAAACCCACCGTACCGCTGCATGTAGTAACGGGATAAGTTTCACAGGGGCCTGCAAGGATAGATTCTAATTCGCTGCCAGCATCGGTGAAGTTCATATAAATGCCGTACTGGGCTTCCCAGTTGACCGACAGATTCGATACCGGCGCCGTAAACGCGATGAGTCCAAACTCTCCACGAGCGTCGGCGGAATCGCTCAAGGCAAACCCGGAGCCGTCTTGGAACTGGAACTCTATTTCCGTGTAACCTTCAAATCCGTTGCTCGATGTCGGGACAACAATGGTCTCAGACGTTATCACGCTACCATTGGGATAGACGATCGTGCCATTAACGGTTGTGAGGGTGTCCGCGTGTACCGGAGTTGCGAAGAAAAGAACTGCACAGGCGATTGCGAGTTTCATTTTCGCCCTCCATAGACCGACTCCCCGCTAACATTCACGGCCCGAATATCGAAAGCCCTCGTAACCTACTCCCCACGTTATTCAATGTCAATGCCGCTTCGAGGGCGAAAGTCTGACAAGAAAAGAATTGGCAGCCTTAGACGCCCTTACCAGGAAGCTCGCGCTACCCGCGCCAGATACCCCGCATAATCAAATAGAATCAAACACAGCCGACGAAGTGGTAGAAGTGGAGTTTGAGACCAGTGAGGCGTCCGAATAAGCCGCAGGTGTTCAGTCGTTACAAGTAGGATTGAACACCCATTAACGTTCAGAGCATCCGAAGCCCTCAAAATTCTGGCTCTTAATCCAGACTAACTTGCGCGGTATTACCGAATTATGACCCAAAATAAGCAATCCGAGGCAGGTCCGGGCCGTGACCCAATTATGCCGTTGAGCGACTGTCGAATCGTCTTTCTTACCGCGGGCGGTTTAGACAAGGAATGCTATCAACGCTCCTGCGATAATAAATCCCAATATCACAAGTAAAATCGCGATTTCTAAATCCGCTATCCGTCGGCGTGACCGGTGCGACAGCAGGCGGTGACCCATCCTCAACCTCCCGCTTCCCGCACAGCAAGTTGACGAGGCTCTACGAGCAATTTTGAGGTCTGGGGACGCTATAAACCGAGCAAGTCAGCGACCAAACACAAGGGATTCATGCCCTTGTAAGTGCCCATAAATAAGCGACTTATTTGGTTTAAACGAAGTACTAGCTGAGGGTTATGAAAAACTCGTACATACTTGCAGAAGAATCTGTCACGAAATAGGATTGCCCTACCCCCCAAGCGTTTCTGGGGAGACGCCAAATACCGGTGGTCGCCAGGTGAGGCGAGCGCCTTAAGGTGCGTCGGAATAAAGTTCTGGATGTCTTCTTTTTTGCCGTTCTACGGGGGCTTCTTCGCCAAGAGCATCAAGTCCGCTATTTTCTATCGCGCTGTTCATTGCCGATTCCACCTCAGAAGCGATGACGGATGTTTGCTTTTTCAACATGCCCTGAATCGAACCTGAAATGACCGACCACCAGAGAAGTAGACCGCCGAAAAAAAACGCCAAGAGCCACTTCGAGTACCATCATGTTCTTTTCTCCCTCTTGAACAAGCGGATAGGCCGCGCCCGCGCCGGACGCCTAAGAAGCCCAGGCGCGAACCGGCCCGGAGTCTAGGGGCGCATCGGTGCTGATTACGCCGGCGCGTCCCGCTTTGCTCTTACTTCTTTTTTGGCCCTGGCTTGAGAGTGCCTTTCAGTTCGCGGGCCTTCTCAATCTGTGCCGTATTCCAAAGTCTTACAGCCTTGCCCTTCACAAGCTTGACCCGTGGAGCGATGATCTTTCGCGTAGCAATCCAATGTTGCAAGGTTGCTCGCGGAATCTTCGTCATCTTGGCGACTTGGACTGTCGTGTAAAGGTCTGGACTCACGACTTGAACCCTATCACTGGATGTTGCCACCTATCAACAAATGGCTTTAGCTTATCTGTAACCAAGTGATGAGCAAACATGAGCAAGAACGAGTAACGGTGAAAGCGGAAATAAATTGATCGCGATAAACGCTGTGTAATGTTGAGTATCGGCGAGTATGTTTGAAACGCGGCTGACGTGGAATCCTAAGTCTTGCGCGTCTGCCAGTTCCGCCACTCCCGCATTACGAACTTATGTATCTCTCTATGTACATACATTTACATATAAACGTAGTAAATGTTTTAACGCCACGCGCCAAAAATCACACGGGCGGGGACGCGCTTTGCTGGTCTGTCAGCTGTAGTCCGCGCTAGACCGTGGACTTTCTCCGAAACGTAAACGCGATTGCAAACTTTGAACTGCACTGGCAGCCGACCTGTTTACTGGCAGTACGCAGGTACTATAGCCAGCGACCCAGCATATTGTGAGCATCGGAAGGCGAGCGCCGCCTCGCGGCCGGTGGGGTTTGGTTTGCTCATTGGCGAGGCAGTCGGCATATCTCTCTCCTCTTGACGGGGAATACGATTTGGCATCTTCGGTGAATTTACGATCTGGTCTGGCCGCTGTAGGCGCATTGCGCCCGCAAGAAGGCGCCACCCAGGACCCGGTGGCCCTGGAAACCACGGTGATTGCTACCGGAGCGCGCCCCGGAGATAGGGGGACGAAGCGCGAGCTCTTTACCGAAGAGACGCGGACCGTCTTGGTGTTCGAGAACGGAGCGGTAATACGGCTTTCCGCGGCGGTTGCCGACGGGCAGTTGCTGTTCCTCACCAACAAGGCCACAGGCAAAGAAGTGGTCACGCAAGTGTTACGCAAGCGCAGCTTCCGTCCGACGAATTGTTATATCGACCTGGAATTCACCGAACCGTGCCCAGGTTTCTGGGGAATCGAATTCCCTAAGTCTGGAAAACCGGCCAAGGCATCCGCCCCGAACAACGTCACCGAAAAACTTTCAGGCGATGAAGATTCCGTAAGCGGCGCCGACAAAGCCGCGCTGCCTCCAAGCGCGCAGGAAGTGGAACGCTTGAAGATAGAAGTTGCCGGATTGCAGACCCAGCTGAAATCGCTGCTGCCGCCCGGCGAAAATGGAGCTGCGCGAAAAGCAGGGCAATCCGATGTGAAGACCGCGGCGCAAATCAGCGCCGAGGTGGCGAGAAAAGAAGAAGAAAAGCGGCTGGAAGAACTCTTCGCGCTGGAGGCCAAGCAGGAAGAATCGAACTTGCCGAAGCGGCTAGTCGCTTATCCGCAAAAATCCGCGAGCCGGGCGGCGCTTAAGAAGAGCATTAGCAAATCGCTGATCGCGGCGCTGGTGGTGGCGCTATTGGCGGCCGGCGCGAACTGGTTTGGCGCGTTTGACCGGCTCCCGAAGAAAACGGCTGCGGCAAAAGCTGCGCCGAGTCATGCGATACTGCCAGCGCCCGTTGCAAGCGCACAGAAAACGCCGGTCGCATCTGTTGTGCCGAGTTCTGACAATGACAGCGCAAAGATTTCTCCTGCGCCGCCTGAAAGCGCGCCGACAAATACCACTGTGAATACAGGCTCGATTGTTGCGCCGGACAAAAAATCATCCGTAGGCGTACTTGGTTTGCCATTGAATGCGACTATTCCAGGTCCGATGCGATCGGCTTCAGGAAACTGGTTTAATGGCAGAGACGCTGTGGCCGCTGCAGACGCCAAGCGGCGCAAGGTTCAGCCCGCTTCTGAAATAAATAATAAGCTGGCGGGAGCTGCGAGCAATGCAGGAGCGGCTTCGAGTACGAAATCGACTTTGGATCCAAACCCTGGAGTTGGAGTGATTCCGGACGGGAACGGTTACGTCGGGCCAAAACTGGTACACGGGGTGAAACCGGTGGCTCCTGCGGAAGCTCTGAAGAATTATGTGACCGGAAACGTGAACCTGGATGCGCTGGTGGACGCGGCGGGACATGTCAAGTCCGTGACGGTGATTTCCGGTCCCGCGAAATTGCGAGGCACGGCGATTGAGGATGTGAAGCAGTATCTCTATGAGCCGGCGGAAAAAAATGGGAAAGCTGTTCCGGCGCATGTGCAGGTGAGTTTGCAGTTCTGGTATGAGCCGTAGGTGGTGGGTGCTTAGTACTACTGTGTTATAAACTGGACACATTCCTTCACCAAAAACACTGAGGGGCCGTGCTTTCCCGGGTACTCTTTTGCGCATGAGCGCTTCTTCTTCGGCGCCAGGCGGGCAGGAAAAACG
>Ga0073928_10001151_pt1 | contig 52794 bp, 45 predicted proteins | sample PaiPotPPA55metaG_FD_76969 | JGI IMG/M metagenome (GOLD analysis project Ga0073928, IMG submission 76969) | Iron sulfur acid spring bacterial and archeal communities from Banff, Canada, to study Microbial Dark Matter (Phase II) - Paint Pots PPA... ... | reverse complement strand
CGAACAGCACACGGACGCTAACAGCTATCAGCTTTTGCGCCTTGGTGTTAAGGGTCTTCTCACGTACACGGAAGCGCGTGATCAGTTGGTCCGCGCTCTGCCGCTGGTCGCCAACGGCGGATTCTGGGTCCCGCGCTCTGTCCTTTCCGGATTTGTGGATTCCGTCCTTACCAGTCAGGGCCGTCGCCTAAAAACCGATTCCGTCACCAATCTCAGCCGCCGCGAACAAGAAGTCCTGGATTCTCTCCTCGAGAATCTTTCCAACAAAGAAATCGCAAGCAAGCTCAATATCGCCGAGCGGACTGTAAAATTTCACGTCTCCAACCTACTCAGCAAATTCGGCGTGCGCCGCCGCGCCGATCTGATCCTGCTCACCTTCCAGCGCCGCATGGCGCAACCTTAGCCTCCGTGTCCCTGAAATTGTCACACTAGCTTGATCCTTCACCAATTCGCCGCTGACAACTCTTCCGCGTCCTGATAGTTTTAGTAGATGCGCGCCCGTACATTCCATTCCGCGCCTAAAAGAGAGAGGACACTACTTTGAACGTTCTTGTCACCGGAGCAGCGGGCTACATCGGCAGTATCTGCACGGAGGTTCTCCTAGCTCGCGGCTACCAGGTCATCGCCCTCGACAATCTCCAAGAGGGCCACGCCGCCGCCGTCCCTCCCAAAGCCATTTTCCGCCTGGCCGATCTCGGCATTCGCACACAAATCGAAGAAGTCTTCTCCAAACATGAAATCGACGCTGTCATGCATTTTGCAGGCGAAGCCCTGGTCGCCAAGTCCGTGCGCGAGCCCAGCACTTTCTACGCCGCTAACATCGCCGCGGGAGTCAATCTCCTCGACGCCGTAACCCGCCACGGAGTAAGAAAGTTTATCTTTTCCTCCACGGCCGCCACCTACGGCGAACCCCACACCGTCCCCATCCCCGAAGATCATTCCAAAAATCCCATCAACCCCTATGGCAAATCCAAACTCCGTTTCGAAGAAATCCTCTCGGACTACCGCGCCTACATCGGTCTCCACTACGCCACTCTCCGCTATTTCAACGCCGCCGGCGCTTCCGCCGAGCGCGGCGAGGCACATCGTGTCGAAACCCACCTCATCCCCAAAGTTCTCGACGCCGCTCAAGGCGTCATCCCGCACGTCGAAGTCTTCGGTTCGGACTATCCCACCCCTGACGGCACCTGTGTCCGCGATTACATCCATGTCCTCGACATCGCCGATTCCCACCTCCGCGCTCTCGAAGCCATAGAGTCTGTCTCCGGCGAAGCCTTCAACGTCGGCAACAGCCGCGGCTTTTCCATCTTTGAAGTCATCGACGCCGCCGAAAAAATCACTGGCCGCAAAATCTTGCGCAAAGTCTTTCCTCGTCGCCCAGGCGACCCCGCCGTCTTGGTAGCCAGCAAGGAAAAACTCCACCGCGCTCTAGGCTGGGAAGCCCAGCACTCTTCCCTCGAAGAGATCATCACCTCCGCCTGGACATGGAAACAGAAACACCCGCACGGCTACGCCGAAGCCGCGTCTGGTTAAAATTTATTGGTTAGCTTTCAATCGGCGATCTTGTAACGAAAGATGCACCACAGCGCCTGCACGCCATCTTTCCAGGTGATCTTCTTTCCTTCTTCGTACGTCCGCCCGGCATAACTAATCGGCACTTCGTAAATCCGCCATTTACCCTTCGAAATTTTCGCTGTAATCTCCGGCTCAAACCCAAACCGGTTCGAACGCAGCTTGATCCCCTGCAGCACTTCCTTGCGGAACACTTTGTAGCAAGTCTCCATGTCCGTCAGCTTCAAATTCGTCATCACATCGGAGAGCAGCGTCAGAAGCTTGTTCGCCACATAGTGCCAAAAGTAATGCACCCGCTGCGGCCCGCCAAGAAATCTCGAACCAAACACCACATCTGCCCGCCCATCAACAATTGGCCCCAGCAGTGTCGGATAATCTTTCGGGTCATACTCCAAATCCGCATCCTGCACCAAAACAATGTCGCCCGTCGTCTCCGCAAATCCACGCCGCAGCGCTGCTCCCTTGCCCTGATTCTGCGTCTGAAAGAAAATCCGCAAATCCCGCACGTCCACTGGATCGCCGCAGTCATGAGCCGGCGCCCACGTTTCGCCGCTCGTCTGTCGCTGCATCATGCTTTCCAGATATTGCCGCGTTCCATCCGTCGAGCAGTCGTCCACGATCACAATTTCCTTGCGCATCGTAGTTTCCTGGACGCGCCGCAGAATTTCTTCAATCGTCGCCTTTTCGTTGTAAACAGGAATCACAACCGAAAGCTTGGGGTTATCCAACGCAGAGGGATGTCGCCGCAGAGCACACATTTTCAGAAACAGATTGTAGCGGCCCGCCACACACCGAGTAAAGGCTGCCTCTCCGCCAGCCTCCTCCCGGCCCCGAGCATCTGGGGGTTGACCGCCTTCCCGTGCCCCATCGAACCAGTTATCCTATCCTCGGCCCACGGAGCGTGCATTCATGCGGGAAGTGTGTTTCTCCTTCTCTGGGTACTCAGTGAACTCTGTGTAAAAGCCTTTTTCCTAAATTTTTTGCGCTGTTTCGCGAATGAAATGACCACCTTCTACATCCAACAATTCGGCTGCCGTGCCACCCAAGCCGACGGCGCCGCTCTCGAACGCCAACTCCTGGACCGCGGCTGCACCCCCGCACCCGATCTCGCCACCGCTGCGATCGTCGTCCTCAACACCTGCACCGTAACCGCCGCCGCCGACGCCCAAGCCCGCGACGCCATCCGCAAGATCCACGCCCAAAATCCCAACGCCCGCCTGATCGTAACCGGCTGCTACGCCCAACGCGCCCCCGAGGAACTTGCCACCCTCCCCGGCGTCAATTGGGTCGTCGGCAATTCCCACAAACCCCAAATCCCCGATCTAGTCAACGCACTCTCAACCAAATCCCAAGCCAGTGGCCCGAGCAGTTTCTTTCCAGCCACGACCCTAATCGCAGACTCTCCCGCCCCGTTCCATTCCCTTGTAGGGGCACAGCATGCTGTGCCCGGTCTTGGCGAGATTCCGGATCTTGCCGAAACGCCCCAACCCCGCAAGCATTCTCATTTCCACGAAACGCCCCATCGGGGAAACATCCTCACCGGCGACATCTTCCACCACCCTGAATTCCTCTCCGCCCCTATCCAAGGCGGAGAAGGGAATCACACCCGCCCCATCCTAAAAATCCAAGACGGCTGCAACAACCGCTGCTCCTTCTGCATAATCCCCTTCGTCCGCGGCAAGAGCCGCAGCCTACCCCCCGACGCCGTAATCCTTGAAATCGAAAAACTCGCCGCACAACATCCAGCCGAGCCCGCAAATGCCCACGTGGGACATCCAATCCTGGCGGTCTCTTCGCCTGTAGAACAGGCACTCCTGCCTGTTCCTCCGAATCCCCCGCATCAACCTTCCCCAGCCCGCGAAATCGTCCTAAGCGGCATCAACCTAGGCACCTACGGCCGCGACCTCACCCCACGCGTTGAATTTATCGACCTAATCCGCCGTATCCTAAACGAAACCCCAATCGAACGCCTCCGCGTCAGCTCGATCGAACCCCTCGACGTCACGCAAGATCTCATCGACCTCTTCGCCTCCACGGACCGCATAGCCCAGCACTTCCACATGCCCCTCCAATCCGCCTCCAACCGCATCCTGGCCGCCATGCACCGCTGGTACCGCTCCGAACACTATGCCCGCCGCGTCGAACTAATCCACGACCGCCTCCCCAACGCCGCCATAGGCGCCGACGTAATCGCCGGCTTCCCCGGCGAAACCGATTCCGACCACGCCGCCACTGTTGCCTTCATCGACCGCTGCCCCTTCACCTACCTCCACGTCTTCTCCTATTCCCCTCGCCCCGGCACAAAAGCCGCCTCTCTCTCGGATCAAGTCCCGAGCCACATCATCAAACGCCGCGCCCGCGAACTCCGCTCCCTATCCGAAGCCAAATCCGCCACCTTCCGCCGCGCGCAAATCGGCCTCACCGAACGCGTCCTAACCCTCCACCGCAACGCACACGACGAACGCGAGGGTCTCACTCCCACACTTTCTTCCAACTACCTCAAACTCTCTGTTCCAGGAGACTACGAACCTAATCTCTGGCTGGACATTCAGATTTCGCCAGAGAACTTGGCGCCAGCTGCGGAGCGCACTATCGGCGAACTTATCCCTTCAACTTCGATCTGAAATAATTGTTCCGTTTCCAATCGCTACCCAACCACTGAATCAGCCGTCTAACCCATCCCGTAGGCTGTTCGTCTACCGTTTGACCTATCCAAGGAGAATCCAAACCATGAGGCGCTCGTTGCTTCCGTTCCTTGCCGTCGCTCTGCTTTCCCCGGCCTTCGCGGGCATCTCTCACGCGCAACAGCCACAACAGCCGCCGCAGCCTCCCACGCTGGCCTCCACCGTGGACCGCCAAATCTCCACAATCGAAAAGCAAGTTCTGGATGCCGCGGAAGCCATGCCCGAAGACAAATTCAACTTCTCCCCCGAAGGTCTGAAAATCCCGGGTAGCGACTACACGGGCGTGCGCACTTTCGCCGTCGAACTCAAGCACATCGCCGCTTCCAACTACTTCTTGTGGTCGCCCATTACCGGCGACAAACTCCCGGAAGGCCTTGGCGACGGCAACGGTTCGGAGACCATGAAAAGCAAAGCCGACATTCTCAAGTTTCTTAAGGATTCTTTCGCCCTCGGTCACCGAGCCGCCGCCACCTTAACCGCCGAGAACATGTTGCAGCCTCCCGAGCACAGCAAATCACCCCGCCTCTACTTGGCCACCTTTGGTGTCTCCCACGCCTTCGATCATTACGGCCAAATCGTCGAATATCTGCGCATGAACGGAATCGTCCCTCCCGCCAGCCGCCCAACGTCAAAGTGATCCATGAAACTAACAAGGCACCTCTTACGACTCGCCTCGTTTCTTCTGATCGCCACCACTGCATGCGTGTCTCAGACCCCGCAACCGCAGACGTCGGCTACGCGTGTTGTTGACCTCAAAGCCGGTGATGGAACGCTTCTCAAGGCCACGTACTTTCCCGCCACACATCCCGGCCCAGGCGTATTGCTGCTCCACCAGGTCAACCGCGAACGCAAGTCCTGGGACAGTCTAGCAGGGCGACTTGCGGCGGCTGGAATCAACACTCTCACTCTCGATATGCGCGGACACGGCGAAAGCGGCGGCACGCCCTACGAAAAACTCCCGCCCGCCGAGATCGGCAAATCCTGGCGCGGATTTCCCGCCGACATCGAGCTCGCCCTTCAATATTTGGTTTCGCAGCCCGGCGTCAATCGCGACGTCATCGGCCTCGGAGGCGCCGGCTTGCTAGGAGTGGACAATTCTGTCCTGATCGCCAGTCAACACTCCGCCCAAGTGAAATCGCTGGCATTGATTTCAGGAGAGACCTTCCGCGATGGCCTGCAATTCATGCGGCAAGCCTCGCAGCTCCCTGGCTTGTTTGTCGTTGCCGACGGCGATGAGTACCCTCCCACCGCCGAAGCCATGCAACTCCTCTACGCCACCTCGTCTAACTCCGGCAAGAAGTTCGTCCACTACTCCGCGTCGCACGACGCGCCCTGGCTCTGGTATGAACCGGTCGATGTTGGCAAAGTCCCCGCCGCTGGTAACCATGGCACCGACCTGTTCACAACCCATCCCGACCTTCCCGGCATCATCGTTGACTGGTTTGTCACTACCCTCATCAAGACGCCCGGACACGCCCCGGCGGACCCCTTGGCTTCCGTTCCGATCCTCAATCAAATCGCAACACCCGGGGGCGTCGTTCAGGTCACGCAGCAACTTACGCAAGCCCGCCAGAAAGATCCTCAGGCGCAGTTGTTCCCGGAAATTTCGGCCAGCATCATTGGCCAGGACCATCTCCGCGTGGGCGAAGCCAAGCTGGCGATCGAAGTCTTCCAACTTAACCTCCTCGCCTATCCTGATTCAGCTGACGCGAATGAGTCCCTGGCCGAAGCGTATTTGAAGGACGGCCAGAACGATCTCGCGCGCCAGTTCGTCGACAAGGCGCTCGGCCTCCTCGACTCCCATACCGCGCCTGCTTCGTCTTGGGCTGATACCGAGCCCTACCGCAGTGAACTTCGTCGCAGCGCCCAGCAGGTTATCAAGAAACTCGCCGATAGTCGGCGTTAAGATGTCCGATCCGAATTTCGCTCCGCGCCTTTCAACCGTGAGCTGCCAACGGTTGGCTCTTTAACCTTCAACTTTCAAAAATCACCTGCGCCAAAGCCTGCGCCTCCGTATGCGTAATACTCAAAGCAATCCGCTTCACCCCCAATTCCTCCGCAATCTTCCGCGCCTCTCCATCCAGCCGAATTGTCGGCCGCCCGCCCTTCTCCCGCACCACCTCAAAATCCACCCACCGCACCCCCCGCCTCCAACCCGTCCCCAAAGCCTTCATAGCCGCCTCTTTAGCCGCAAACCGCCCCGCATACCGTTCATACTTATTCCGAAATCTCTCGCAATACTCCCTCTCCGCAACGGTATACACGCGCCGCAAAAACACCTCCCCATGCCGTTCAATCGCCCTCTGAATCCTCCCCACTTCCGCTAAATCCACGCCCATCCCAATAATCACCAGTCACCTGTGGTGGCGGGTCTTTAGACCCGCTCTTTCTTTTTCTTTCTTCTCTCTTTTCTTTTATTCTTTTCTGCGATCTCTGTGTCTCTGCGCCCCTCTGCCGTAATCTTTTTCCGTATTTTAGCCCACCGCGCCATTGCGATTATACTTATACAATCGTGCCCCAAGTGAAATCATCACTCAAGAAACCCAGAACTCCCATCGCCGCCCGCAACTGGACCGCGAAGAAAATCACCGGCCTCCGCATCCTCCAAGTTCCCGCCCTTTCCAAACTCCCTTGGCTAATTCACGCTTGCAGCACCCGGCCCGGCGGCGTCAGCCCGCTAGCGGACGAAAAAGTTCTCAACCTCGGTTTCACCGACTGGGATACGCGCGAAAATGTCCAAGAAAACCGCCGCCGCTTCCAATCCGCGGCAGACGTCCCCGATCTTCCCCTAATCGCCCTGAAGCAATTCCACTCCGACGTAATCCACGTTTTCGAAAGCTCCCCCAATGATCCCTGCAGCGGCGACGCCAGCATCACCAACTGCCCCGGCCTCCTCCTGGCCATCCAAACCGCCGACTGCGTCCCCATCCTCCTCGTCGACCCCAAAAAACGCGCCATCGCCGCCATCCACGCCGGCTGGCGCGGCACGCTGGCCCGCATCGCCGCCAAAGCCATCGGCAAAATGCAAATGCACTACGGCACCAAACCCCCTGACCTCGTGGCCGCCATCGGCCCGAGCATCGGTCCCTGCTGCTACGAAGTCGGCACCGAAGTCGCCACTCAATTCCTCTCCCAATTCCCAGACGCCCCCGACTACTTCGACGAATTCCGCACCGGCGACGAGCCCAACCCCATCCAATGGCTCAACATGATGCCCCCAGGCCACCAACCCCCGCCCAAAGGCGTCCTCCTGGACCTCCGCAAAGCCAACCGCTCCCAACTCCTAAGCGCCGGCCTCCGCCCCCAAAACATCCACGTCAGCGACCTCTGCACCGCCTGCCACCCCGACCTCCTCTTCTCCTACCGCAAACAAGGCCCCGCCTCCGGCCGCCTAATGTCCGTCATCGCCCTCCGCCCCTGAGACTTGCGTAGCAAAATCGCGCAGATGATTTTTTGAAATTCGCACGGATCTCGTGTACACTGTTTTCGTGAAGAATATCACCCTAAGCGCCGACGCCGATCTCATCGAGAAGGCTCGTCAGGTCGCCAAGTCCGAGCACAAAACGCTAAACGCCGCCTTCCGCGAATGGCTCGAGTCTTACGCCCGCCGCAAAGGCGATGTTGAGGCACACCGCTCCTTCATAGATCGCCTGAAGCACATCGATGCCGGCGGACCTTACACCCGCGACGAAATGAATGAGCGATAGATTCTTCCTCGATACCAATATCTTTATCTACGAAGTGAGCAGGAGCGTTCCGTCCAAAAAGATCGTTGCCACTCGTCTAGTGCATCACGCGCTCGATTCCGGAAAGGGAATCGTCAGCTTTCAAGTCGTGCAGGAATTTTTCAGCGTCGCTTTTCGCCGCTTCACTCCGCCAATGTCACCGCTCGAGGCCGAACAAGCTCTCGCCGTGACCTTTCGCCCGCTCCTTGCAATTCACTCGTCCTATTCCCTCTACGCGCAGGCCCTCCAACTCACCCATCGCCATTCCCTCTCCTGGTATGACTCCCTTATCGTAGCCGCCGCCCTCGAAGCTGATTGCCGCATCCTCTACACCGAAGACCTGCAACACGGCCAAAAAATCGACAACTTGCGAATCCAAAACCCCTTCCTATAACATCCTCAAGATGACTTAAACTTCTTGGCCTACCCTTGGGTCGTGCATTCCTCGGATGGTCCCCAGCACCTTTACCCCGACTCCTTTCGGGGAGCGGACCACTCTTCCTGCCATTTTTCCCCTTTTTGGTGCTTGACAAAGGCTTACTCTAAGCGTATAAGTAGCTCTGGGTATCATCATGTTTCGTCCCGGGAACGCCAGCGTCCTTGCTGGCGTTTTTGCATTCTGGAGACACGTATCGCCTAAGTTTTCTGTTTGCAACACTTACGAAGCCCCCCAATCTTGCACAATTTTGGTGCAAATCTGCGCAAGCAAGTTATTTAGAATCAACACTTGCAAAAGTGTAACAAAACAAATGACTTTATCTGTCTTTAGAATGAACACTTATGCAAAACATAGGGGGGCCGGGTGGGATAGCCAAGCGGTTTTCCATAGAGCGGTTTTCGCGCTATGAATCTTGGCTGTCCTCTCCTGCTCCGGGCACTACTCACTACTCACCATCCACTACGCACTACCCTCAATCTGCAGCAGAGCCAGCTGTCCGCAGGCAGCCATTACGTCTCGCCCTCGCGAATATCTGGTGAACACCGGCACGCCCCTGTCCAGCAAAATCTTATGAAAGGCAGCTACCCGCTCCGGTGCCGGCTCGGCGAACGGCAGCGCCCCCGGATTCCACGGAATCAAATTCACTTTCACGCGTCCCAAATCCGTCATCATTTTCGCCACGCGCCGCGCATCTTCGGGAGAATCGTTTACCCTGCACAACAGCACATACTCGAACGTCACATACTCCCGCGCGCCTCGCGGGAATTTCTTGCACGCCTCCAACAGGATGCGCAACGGATACTTCTTGTTGATCGGCATCAGCATATCGCGCTGCTCGTCGCACGAAGCGTTCAAAGAAATCGCCAGCTTGGGCCGCAACTTTTCCTCTGCCAGCCGTTCGATTCCTGGCACAATCCCGCTCGTCGAGAGGGTCGCGTGCCTTGGCGCAATTCCCACGCCAGCGTTGTCCAGCAAAATCCGCAACGCCTCCATCACCGCGTCATAGTTCAGCAAGGGCTCGCCTTGCCCCATCAACACGATATTCGTTCTCGGCGCCAGCCGCTCCTTGTGCTCCTCCAGCGGCAGCAACACCTGCGCCACGATCTCGCCCGCCGTCAAATTCCGAATCAACCCCAGCTGCGCCGTCATGCAAAACTGGCAGTCCACCGCGCACCCAGCCTGCGTGGAAACACAAATCGTCTGCCTACCGTCGCTAGGCATAAACACTGCCTCCACCGACGCCGGCTTCAGCACTCTGTTGTTTCCCGCAGCTTTCGTCGTCTCCTTGCCCTCTGTGTTCTCCGTGCTCTCTGTGTAAATCCCTTCTTTTTCTGTTCCGCCCAACTCAAACAAGTACCGCACCGACCCGTCCGTCGAAGCAAACCGCTGCTTAACGACCGGCAAAGTAATCGTGGCCTCTTTAGCCAATCGTTCCCGCAAACCCGCAGGCAAATTCGTCATCTCTGCCAGCGCAAGCTTCCTCTCCGCATACAACGCGTGGTAGATCTGTCCGCCCCGATACGCCGGCTCACCCATCGCCGCGCATATCTCGCGAAGCTCGTCTTTCGATTTTCCAAGCAATTCCATAGGGAATATTCCCGCGACCCGGTCGTCGCTCCGTTCCACCGCAATCACCCTACAGAATATCGTGTTTCGCTGGCGAATTTCTTCTTTGCCTGTTTATCTGCTTCTTTTCGGCGTTATAATTTTCCTACCATGCCAAAACAACTCGCGGTCGAGCAACTTGCCATCGCCGACTGGGTCAAAGGCCTCGCCGCTATCCCCGAGCGCGACTTCACTCTCGAGAGCGTTCAGGAGTACATCATTCATCACGCCGTCCGCCCAGAAACGCTGGAAAAATATCTTTTCTTCTCCAAAGGAAATTACACGCGCAACCTCATTTTCAAAAATGAGCTCTTCGAGTGCATGACCATCTGCTGGGAAGTCGGCCAGCACAGCCGCATCCACAATCATCGCGATCAAAACTGTTGGATGTCCGCTCCCATCGGCCGCCTGAAAATCCAGAATTTTCGCGTCGATGAAAAAGATGCCTCCTGCGGCACCTGCAAAATCGTCCCCACAGAAATCTACGAAATGGATGCCGTTCATCCCGTCCACGTAAATCCTCTCGAGCCCGTCCACCAAGTCCTGAATCTACCGGAATTCAAGCAGCGCGCCGTAAGCATCCATGTCTATTCCAAGCCTTTCGACAGCTGCGAAGTCTACCAGCGCGAACGCGGTACGTACGGTGACGTCCCGCTCCACTACACCAGCGAATACGGCAAGCTCCACCCCGACGAAAAGCTTCTGTAGCACAGGCACTCCTGCCTGTGCGCTTTTCCGAGCCGCCTGTGTCACAATTGATGAATGCCTACCGCCACGGAAGTCCGTGACATCCAAAAGCATGTCCTGGCCAACGGCTTGGTTGTCATCACCGAGACGATGACGCACGTTCGTTCGGTTTCCGTTGGCGTCTGGATTCGCAACGGCTCCCGCCGCGAAGTCCCTGAAGAAAATGGCCTTGCTCATTTCATCGAGCACATGGTCTTCAAAGGCACGGAGCGCCGCTCCGCCGAAGCCATCGCCCGCGAAATGGACTCCGTAGGCGGCATGCTCGACGCGTTCACTTCGAAAGAACAAATCTGCTTCAACGCCAAAGTTCTCGACGAACATCTCCCCATCGCTTTTGACATCATCGCCGATCTGGTTCTTCGCCCCAAGTTCGATTCCGACGACGTAAAAAAAGAACGCCAAGTCGTCCTCGAAGAAATCAAGATGGACCTGGACAATCCCGAATATCAGCTTCACGACATTTTCACGCGCGGCTTTTGGCCAGGGCATCCTCTCGGCCGCCCCATTCTCGGCACGCCGGAAACCGTCCGCGGCTTCCATCGCGAACGCCTCGTCGAGCGCTTCCGCGACTGGTTCGCGCCCGATCATCTCGTGATCACTGCCGCGGGCAACGTCACGCACGAAAAAGTTTTGGATCTCGTCCAGCGCGAGTTTGGCGACCTCCGCCCCGCGCGCACGCTGGAAGATCACACCGCTCCTTCGACAAAAGCGCCGATCCATCTCGAAACCAAACGCGACCTTGAACAAGTCCATCTCTGCATCGGCGTCCCCGCGCTTCCCCTCGGCCACGAAGCGCGCTTCGCCGCCGCCGTCCTCAATAATCTGCTGGGAGGCGGCATGTCCTCGCGCCTCTTCCAGAACATCCGCGAAAAAGAAGGCCTCGCCTACGCCGTCTTCAGCGAGCTAACGCCTTACTCCGACGCCGGCATGTTCACCGTCTACGCCGGCACCGCCAAGGAAACCGTCGGCCAGGTCATTGATCTCACCATCAAAGAATTTCGCGCCATGAAGGAATCGCCCGTCAGCGAAGAAGAGCTCACGCGCGCAAAAAATCATCTCAAGGGTTCGCTCATGCTTTCCCTCGAATCCACCACGTCCCGGATGTCGAATCTAGCCCGCCAGGAACTCTACTTCGGCCGCTTCTATTCCCTCGACGAAATCCTGGCCTCCATCGAAACCGTCACCCTCGCCGAAGTGCAATCCCTGGCCCACGATTTCTTCCGCCCCGACCAAATCGCCGTCACCGTCCTAGGCCCCCTAAACGGCTTCACCCTCGACCGCTCGCGCCTCAACTGCTAAGACGTCGTGCGTATCAGAATGATTTACTTTCCAACTGAGCACTCTTGCCGATTGAACGTTGACTAGCCGCTGCGGCTCTGCCATCATTCTGAAAATTCGTTTGTCTGATATTTTGTAGTGTAATCGAGGGCAAAGCGATCGGCTTGCGGGTATCCATACTGGCGTCAGGCAGCTCGGGCAACATCACCTTACTCGAGACGCAGCGCACCCGACTCCTCGTGGACTGCGGCCTTGGCAAACGCGAAACTCTTGCGCGTCTCGCAGCCGTCGAGCTGAGCATCGACCGCATCGACGGCATCCTCATCACTCACGAGCACTTCGATCACTGCAACGGTCTGCCACAAATGCTTGGACTGTGGAAGGCGCCACTTTACGTCACCGAGCAGACGATGGACGCGCTGAACCGCGCTCTGCCTGACAGGCTCGCGAAGCGTTTGCGTGGCGTGGAAACCATTCAAGCCGGGCAGCACTTCATGGTTGGCGATATTGATGTTCATGCGTTTCAGATTCCGCATGATGCTGCTGATCCGATCGGTTTTACCTTTCGCACCAATGGCACGAAGATGGCGCTGGTCACCGATCTTGGCTATATGCCCGAACTCGTCAAGGTTCATCTGCGCGACGCGGATTGTTTGCTGCTGGAATCGAATCACGATCTGGATATGCTCAAAGTGGGGCCGTATCCGTGGGTCGTCAAGCAGCGCGTGCTTTCCCGCACCGGCCATCTCTCGAATCATGCCGTTAGCGAATATCTTTCTGATGCGGAAGGTTTTGACGGTCGCGCGCGCTATCTGGTGCTCGCGCATCTCTCGCAGGAGAATAACAATCCCGACCTCGCGCTCCTTTCCGCCGAAGAAGCGCTTAACCGCCGTCCCGCAGAATGCGCTTTCCATGGCGAGCTGCTAATCGCCACGCAAGATCGGCCCCTCAAGCCGCTTGAGCTGTAACGAGCAAATTAAATCGATCCGCGGACCGGGCATTCCTCTTCCGCGCTGAGTGGATAGAGTGCAAGAAAAAGCAGATTCCTCGCTCCGCTCGGAATGACAAGTTTTCCTGGGCGGCTCATTAGAAATTTCGCTCGCATCTTTTTACATTCTCCTCTACACTATTTATGTTCTTGGTAGAGGTGCGGAGGCCATGAGTAGCCCGGTGAGCAGTTCCGATCAGCTTCGGACACCGTGGCAAAAGGGGCCAGGTTGTTATACTCCGCCGAAATCGCAGCGGTAGCTGTTGCCGCGGCGATTGGGGAACAGGTCTAAGGCCTGTCCACTGTCATCCGTTTAGATGGCGGCGTTGCCGCCAGAGCTAAAGCCGGATGGAGCGCTATCGAGAGGCAGCAGCCTCGAGCATTTCTTCGCGGTTCCTTCCTTTCGTTTCGCTCCCTCCAGAAATAATCGGACTGAATGAATCTTTTTGAACTTACGCGCGCGCTTGTCGATATCGAATCGACGACCAATCGGGAACAGAACGTGGCGGACTTTTTGTTCGCGCAGCTCTCATTTCTCGCGTCGCGTACTTCGGGCCGCCTCGAACGTATGACGGTCGAGCCAAATCGCGACAATATATTCGTGGCATGGGGCGAGCCCATCGTCGCGCTTTCCACGCACATGGATACGGTACCCCCGTTCTTTCCGTCACTCGAAGACACGGAATTTATTTGGGGGCGCGGGGCGTGCGACGCGAAGGGCATCATCGCCGCGATGATCGGCGCCGCTGAAAAACTTCTGAACTCCGGCGCCACAAATTTCGGACTGCTTTTCGTCGTGGGCGAAGAGCGCAACAGCGCCGGTGCGAAAGTCGCCGCCGCGAATCCGCGCGGCGCGCGCTTCCTGATTAACGGGGAGCCAACCGAAAATCAGCTCGCTCTCGGCTCGAAGGGAGCGCTTCGCTATGAAATAACCGCGCACGGAAAGCTCGCGCACTCCGCCTACCCGGAGTTGGGGCACTCCGCGATCCACTCGCTGCTCGATGCTTTGCGGGCCATCCGCTCGATTTCGTTGCCGGAAGACCCACTTCTGGGCCGCAGCACTCTGAATGTCGGTACCATCGCTGGGGGCCGCGCGCCTAATGTCGTAGCCGACCACGCGCAGGCAGAAATCATGTTTCGAACAGTGGGTGATCCAGAGGAGATTCGGAAAGCCGTGCTGGCAGCAGCCGCGGGGCGGGCGGAAGCTCGCGAAGTGTTGCACACGCCTGCGATGCGCCTTTCGGCGTTCGATGGACTTCCCACCACGGTCGTCGCGTTCGCAACGGATATTCCTACATTTGACGGCGCGTGGGGCCAGCCGTTTTTGATCGGTCCGGGCAGCATTCATGTGGCGCACACGACGGAAGAGCGCATCCCGAAAAACCAGTTGTCGGAGGCGGTCGACATTTATACGCGCATGGTTCGGCAACTTCTCGCGACGGGAGCGGCGCAAGGATGAGCCAGGGCCTCGCCATTGTCGGCTATGGAAAAATGGGCAAGCTCATCGAGCGGCTTGCGCCGGAGTATGGCTTCGAGGTGCGCGCGAAATTTGCTGGTGGCGACAATTCAGGAGGACAGGGGCTGTCGCACGAAACGCTGCGCGGCATTAATGTTGCGGTGGAATTCAGCACGCCCATAGCCGCGCCGGTAAATATTCGCCGCCTCGCTGTGCTCGGTGTGAGCTGTGTTGTCGGAACGACCGGATGGTTCGAGGAGCTTCCCTCTACGCGCGAGGCTGTTGTGCAGGCGAAGACGGGCCTCGTTTGGGCTGCAAATTTTTCCGTGGGCGTGAATCTTTTTATGGAGGCCGTGGCGCACGCCGCCGCGCTTTTCGCCAAACATGCGGAGTATGAAGCCTGGGGCTGGGAGATTCATCATTCGGCGAAAAAAGATGCGCCTTCTGGGACGCTCAAAAAACTCGCGGAAGAAATGCGCGCCGCGGGTTACGCGCGGCCTGTCAGCCTCAGCTCGAATCGTGCTGGCGCAATTCCCGGCACGCACGAGATCGGGTTCGACTCTGTTGCGGACACCATTACGCTGCGTCACACGGCCCGCAGCCGCGAAGGTTTTGCGCGCGGCGCACTTCAAGCGGCGCGTTGGATCGCAGGCAAAAAAGGTTTCTACGAATTTAAGGAGATCCTCGGTGAATTGATTTGAAGGATCCTGGCGGCGGCCGCTTCTAGGCTAGCCTTCTTGGTTTTGTAGTGGCGGCCTTGGGCCGCCATCCGATTTTCGGCAGTACGACGTTTAAACAACGAAGGAGAAACAATATGTTCACAGGTACAGGCACTGCGCTCGTCACTCCATTTCGCCGCGATAGTTCGCTTGATGAACCCACGCTGCGCGCGTTGATTAAGCGCCAGGTCGATGCAGGCATTGATTTTCTGGTGCCATGCGGCACGACGGGTGAAAGCCCGACGCTGACTCACGAGGAGCATTTGCGCGTTGTCGAGATCGCCGTGGAACTCGCGAAGGGACGCGTGCCTGTTCTCGCGGGCGCAGGCGGCTACAACACAGCCGAAGTCATTGCGCTTGCGCGCGAGCTTGCCGAAATCGGCGCGGACGGAATTCTTTCCGTCACGCCTTATTACAATAAGCCGACGCAGGAAGGACTTTTTCAACATTACAAAGCGATCGCCGAAGCGATTGCGCTTCCTATTGTTGTTTACAGCGTGCAAGGCCGCACGGGCGTGAACGTCGAGCCGGCGACGGTGCGGCGTCTCGCAGCGATTGAAAACATCGTCGGGATCAAGGAAGCATCGGGCAACATTTCGCAGATGGCCGCGATTCTAAATGCGGTTCCCGACGATTTCATTGTCCTGAGCGGCGACGACGCCATCACTCTGCCGCTGATAGCGCTTGGTGGGCGCGGTGTCATCTCCGTCGTCTCGAACGAAATTCCTGCGGACATGGCGCGGCTCACGCGGCTCGCGCTCGACGGCGATTTTCGCGCTGCGCGACAAATTCATCGCCGTGTGCACTCACTGATGGAAGTAAACTTTGTCGAGTCGAATCCCATTCCTGTGAAAGCGGCCATGGCACAAATGGGTTTGCTGGAAGCGGTCTGGCGTTTACCTCTCGTCGCGCCGAAAGCGGAAAATGAGGCGCGCATTCACAGCGTGCTGGAATCGCTCGAGCTCGTTGAGACCACCACGCTGCCGCGTGAGAGAGTTCATGCTGCCGCAGCAAATTGAGCGATTGTTTGACGAGCCTCCGGCTCAATACAGCGAAGAACATTTCCAGCTCTTCCGCGAATTCAAGGCCGCGGTAAATCGCGGGGAAGTGCGCGCGGCGGAGCCGGACGCCTCTTCACCGACGGGCTGGCGTGTCAACGCCTGGGTGAAAAAAGGAATCCTGCTCGGCTTTCGCATGGGCGCGATCGTTGACATGTCCGTCGATGCCGCGCGCCAGCCGTTCATTGACAAGTCCACTTATCCCGTTCGCACCATCACGACTGCCGACGGTATCCGAATCGTGCCCGGAGGATCGAGCATTCGCGACGGGTCATACATTGGGCGCGGCGTCGTGTGCATGCCGCCGATGTTCGTTAATGTGGGCGCGTACGTCGGCGATGGCACGATGATCGATTCGCACGCGCTCGTCGGGAGTTGCGCGCAGATTGGCCGCAACTGCCACATCTCCGCAGGGTCGCAGATCGGCGGCGTGCTCGAACCAGTGGGCGCAATGCCGGTGATCATTGAAGACGAGGTGCTGGTGGGAGGGAATTCCGGCGTTTACGAAGGAACCGTCGTGAAGAGCCGCGCAGTTCTTGGCACCGGCACAATCCTCAATCGTTCCATTCCTGTTTACGATCTCGCGCGAGACGCGGTACACACCGCCAGCGAGTCCTCGCCGCTCGTCATTCCCAGGGAAGCCATCGTCGTTCCCGGTTCGCGCGCCGTTTCGCACCCGGTGGGCGCGAAGCACGGCCTCAGTTTGCAATGCGCCGTCATCGTCAAATACCGCGACGCCAAAACCGATTCCCGCATCCAGCTCGAAGATCTCCTTCGTTGACGCGAGCCCGGAACTTTGTTTTTTGCGCGACACTGGCTAAGAAGAACTGTGAAATTGCCTTATGGCAAGGCGCGCAAAAGCTCTCCACCTTTACAAGCCAGTCCTTTTTCGAAGGTCGAGAAGGACTTCGAGATCTTTCACTGCTTTCATGTCCTTCTCTCGCCCGGCGGCGCGTTTCGCTTTGATGAGGCCCTCTAAGGAAAGGACTTGGTGGTCGAGTCCGAACACCTCAATATTCTCTGAGACTGCCTTTACGGCGTTATAGTTACCAAGGCCGGAAACCTCCCCCAGAAAATCCAGGGCACCAAGATCTGTCGAGAGTGTGAAATTCAGGCCGCGTTCGAGCGTGGCGGCGTCAAATTGGAAAGGTAGGTTCTCCGGCGCATTTCTCATGCGGGGATGAAATGGTTTGAGGGCGCGTGCCAGTCTCTGAAGATTCTTTGACGACCGCGCATAACAAAAATCAAGATCTTCTGTGATGTAAGCGGAACCCTGCAGTTGCATCGCGGCGCCACCGATGATCACAAACTCGACTCCTTCGTCGTAGAGCACACGAAGGGTCTCTTCCAGTTTCACTTTGCAGCTCTATGTCGCTTGCCAGCGAGCTGAAGCTCTCGAAGAGAACGAGCTCCTTCAACTAGCTTCTCCGCACGTTCTGTGGGCGTGAGCTTGAGGTTCTCGACGAGCAGGGTCAGGTCGATCCCGTATTCCTTGGCTTCGGCCAGTTTGCTTCCTGCGGGAGGGTTCGTGATCAGCTCGTACGCGAGTTTTTGTTGTTCCGGGGTCATGGCTCTTACAAAATCGTCTCACACTCGCACGAGCCATTCAATCGCCGCGTCGTGAATGTTCGATTAGGACCTATCGTGACAAGACTTGTTCGAAAAAGTCGAGGGCGCGCGGATCGTTCAACTGGCCAAGCCAGAACATGGCTTGCTTGCGCACTTCGCGGTTACGGTTTGTTTTTGCTACCTCGATGAGTTTTGGCACGCCTTCGTCCTTGGGCATTTGACTCAGTGCGAAGACCGCTTTCTTTTTCACGTCGGTGTCGGGATCGTTTTCGATTGCGCCGGTGATTGCGCCCATGGCTTTTTGTCCTGCCTTTTGCGCGAGCCAGAAGAGCGCTTGGCCGCGCACGTGTGAGCTTTCATCTTCTTTGGCCATGCGGATCATTTCATTCAGCGCGCCAGGTTCGTGGCTTACGGAGAGCGCGAACGCCACTTGCGAGCGCACTTCGGGACTGGGATCGCTCTTCGCCATTTTCTGCAGCAGGAGCTCGCCGGCTTTTCCGCGCGCGGCTCCTAGCCAGAAGGACGCGTGCTTGCGCAGTTGCTCGGGCTGATCGGCGGCGACGAACGATTCGAACGCGCGGTCGGCAGATGCGTCGGCATGGAGCGCAAGAGCCGATAAAGCGCTCTGGCCGATTTCGTGCTCGCCGTGACCTTCGAAGGTTGCTTTGCGCACGAAGTCAGAGAGCAGCGCCACACTCTCCGACGGTTTCACACCGGTCAGCCAGATGAAGGGCAAGCCGCCAGCGTCCAGGGCGCAATTTTCCGAGGCTTCGCGAATGCGCATCACCTGTTTGCCTTCCAGCCGGAAGAGAACCACAAGTTGACGCGAGCCTTCGAGTTGCACGGTTCCATCTTTTCCGTCTTTTTGTGAGGTCGTGCTCGTCATGCCATTTTCTTTTTCGAGCCGGCACGTTCCGCAGCTCCCGTAGCTATCGTTAAAGTTTCCGCAGCAGACGGTGCGGTCGCCGGCAATTTCCGCGAAGCCGTAGCCAACCCACTCTGGCTGGTCCGCTTGCGTCGCGATGCCGCGAAGCGCGTCCGCGAGAGAGCCGTTCACTGCACGCGTTTCCATCTTCGCGTTGACTACCTGCGGAGTTTCCGTTGCCTGCCCTGCGTTCAGTGTTCCGGCGGAGAAAAGTGCCACCGTCAGAACTGTTTGTCCGAGTAAAGTCATGCCCCAAGTCTTCATCTCCACCTCACTCCATTTCTTCTTACGAGATTCTCCGCGGGTCACAAGGCAGCGGCCACCCGTTACGAGTCACTTTCCCTATTTCTGCAAAATCTCCATCAAGTAGTCGTTGCCTTCCTTCGAATTCATCAGCGCCAGCTTGGAAACGGCGGTCTTCTTTAGCTGGGGATCTTTTTCGCTGCGCGCAACCGTCACCAGCGCATGCGCATTCCCTTGAATGAAAAGTGCATTGAGCACCGCTTCTTTGTTCTCGCGGTCGGTTTCTTTCGCGTAGATCACCAGCAGCGCTTCCTTGGCATCGGCAGATCCGACCAGGCCCAGATTGCGGATGGCAGAGCGGCGAACTTCTGGGTCCTTTTCTCCTTGCGCGGCTTCCGCCAGGAATTTTGCGTCGCCAGAGAGGAAGAAAGCCTGGAGGATGTCCTTCTTTACTTCTGGAGAGGTTTCCGTCTTGTAGAGCTGCCGCAATTCCTCCGGCGCATGAACGATGCCGAGTTGCCTGATCGCCTCAGCGCGGAGTGACGCATCTTTCTCGCCCTTTGCCGCCGCGAGCAAGTGCTCCTTGTCGCCGCCGATCATGTAGCTCTTAAGAATTGCGCGTTTCACGGAGACGTCGCTGGTGGACCCATAAATCTCGCCAAGCGTCTGGCGCGCTTGCTGCCCGCCGAATAATCCCAGATATTCGACCGCCTTCCGTTGCAGGTCCGGATTGCTCTGCCCTCGCGCAATTCGCCCGAGAATCTCGCGCGATTGCACGGAGCCGCTCTGTGCCAGCACGAAGAGCGCCTTCGATTTTTCCTTGGGAGAGCCGGGACCGTTTAAAACCTTTTCCAGCAGCGGCATGGCTCGTTCGGGATCGCTGTTCATCAATCCCTGAATCGCAAGCATTTTAAGTTCTTCGTCCGGTTGCGACTCGGGGTGCGAGGGCTGTCCTGTTGACTGCCGAACTTCGATCTCCAGCGCCTTGGCGTCTTTTATCCAGCGGCTTTGAGAAAATTTCTTCTCCAAGTCGGCGATAGTTGCCAGCGCGGAGTCTCTTTTTCCGAGTTTGTTCTCCGCGTAGGCCTTCCAATACATCGCCGCGTCCGTCTGCGGGCCGTTCATCTCTGCAAGCTGGCCGAATTTTCCGGCCGCTTGATCATAGCGGTCTTCGTCGAGCGCTTCGCGTCCGTCACTGTAAAGCTCATCGAGCCGTTCCAGGCGCTCCTGCTCGCGATCGCGTTTCTCTTGCTCGCGATCACGGGTTTCCTGCGCACGATCTTGGGTGTCCTGGTCCTGCCAAGATTCCGTGGGAGCGGCCGCGCTGCGGTGAGCCGCTGCGGGCTTCGCCAGCCGCGGCGCGATTAGCAATGCTGCCGCAATCATCCAAATTTTTACTGCTCTGCTTGTCCGTTCTCCGATGGTCATGCCTTGTTCCTCTCTCTTGCTTTCGATTCCGTCGCCGCTGGCGCGGAATTCGTCGTTTTTTCTCTCTCTTGTAATTCCTTGCCTACCACTCGAACTTTGAACAAAATCCCGTGCGCTTCGATTCGTTGCCGGATCGTTTCGAGTTCTGCCGGCGTAACCTCTTGCGGGCTGTGCGCCACATCCATCAACACGCGCTCGAGATCATCCAAGACGCTGGCCAGTGCCGCATCGCCATCTTGCTTGGCGGTCTCGCGGTACAGTCGGTTGGCATCCAGCAAATCTTCCGCTCGCCGCTGCTCCGCGGAGATGTTGATTTGCTTTTGTCCAGGCGCTGGGGGAGTTGCGTTCGCCAGCTCCATCAACACCATTTCCGATTTACCCAAGTGCTCCCCTACGGCCACGACGAGCACGCGTTCTCGTACCTGCGCCACGCTGGCAGCGGGTGATCCGGGATCTTTTGGCTTTGACCAGCGCCCTGCGACGAACGCTCCAAGCACAATGGCCGCCATCGCCCCGATGACCACCCAACGGCGCGGTTCGAACCATACACGCCATCCACGCCCGGCTTTTTCCGGGAGCCGCGGCGCAATCTGCTGCCACACCCCGCGTCCGTATTCCGGGCCGCGCTCGGGAACCGGAAGACTATCCAGCGCGCTGAGCACCGCTTCGATGCGGTCGAGTTCCGTGCGGCAGGCGGTGCAACTCGTCAAATGCTCGGCAATAGCTTCGCGTTGCGTAGTCTCCCCATCCCGATAGGCGATCAATTCTTCTTCTGTCAGGTGTTTCATAGTTGCGTTCCCCTGGGTTCCGGCGCTGCTCCTGCCGCTTTCGCTTGCAGCGCGCCTCGCGCTCCCACGTATGGTTCCAATGCCCGGCGTAATTTCTGCACGGATCGAAATACGGTGTTCTTCGCCGCGCTCGTGGTTGATTTCAGCACGGCGGCGATTTCCTCGATGGCGCAACCTTCCCAATGACGCATTACGAATGCTGTTCGCTCGGAGGAACTTAGCTCCTTGAGCGCCTCTTCCATCTTTTTCCTCAGCTCGGTGTTGCCCGCAAGGCGGTCGGGAGTGGGCCTTTCGTCGGGCACCAAATCCAAGGGATCCTGCTCTTGCTCTTCCGCCAAGGCGCTGGGCGTTTGCCGTCGCGCGTCTTCGGTGCGCTTTTGCCGCATCCGGTCGATCGCGTAATTTGCCGCAATGCGATAAGCCCAGGTGCCAAAGTTCGCGCGCGACCCAAACTGTCCGAGGTTCCGGTAGGCCCGCAAAAAAGCCTCTTGAACCACTTCCTCGGCGTCGTGCTCATTTCCGGTCATGCGATACGCCAGACGAAACAGCTGCTGGCTGTGCCTTTCGACCAGCCCGCGGAAAGCGTCGCGTTCGCCCGCGAGTGTGCGCTCGACGGCGAGGGCATCGCTTTCTCGGGCCGCGGTCTGAACCGCCTCACGGTCTTGCATGCTTCCGGCGCCTTGGCTCATCCGAATCATTAGACAGGAAAAAGGGCTTGCGGTTAGGTCAGTTTACAGCGCTGGGGGTGTCAGTTGTCCCAACTGTGAGTGTCCGTTAGGGTCAGCCTGTCACCCTTGCCGCTCTGCGGTGCCTCCCCTTGCTTATTGACAGGTGTCCTTGCATAATTCCTGTCAGTAACTAAGGGGAAGGGAGCCTCGATGACCAAACCCACCGACCTCGTTCAGGGCACTCTCGACCTGCTCATTCTCAAGACCATTGCCCTCGAGCCCATGCACGGCTGGGCCATCGCTCAGCGCATTCGCCGTGTCTCCAACAACGTTTTGCAGGTGAATCAGGGCGCACTCTATCCCGCGCTGCACCGCCTCGAACAGCAGGCGTGGATCCAGTCCAAATGGGGCGAATCGGAAAACAAACGCCGAGCCAAATACTATTCCCTCACAAAAGCCGGCCAGAAATATTTGAAGGCAGAGGAATCGAATTGGGAACGACTCTCGTCAGCGATCGGACTGGTGTTGAAGACAGTCTGAGGAGGAACGCACCATGCGCTGGGTCCAATCTTTATCTAACTGGCTCCGCTCGCTGTTTCGCAGGAACAGTGTCGAACAAGAACTTGGCTCCGAGTTGCGCTTTCACATTGAACGTCAAGCGGAAGAAAATGTCGCGGCGGGAATGATTCCACAAGAGGCGCGCCGTGCCGCCATTCGCGAATTCGGGGGCGTCGAGCAAGTCAAGGAAGAGTGCCGCGACACCCGTCGTGCGAACTACCTGGAAAACTTGCTCAAAGACGTGCGCTACGGCTTTCGCATGCTCCGCAAGAGCCCTAGTTTTACATTTTTCGCCGTGGCCGTTCTCGCTTTGGGAATTGCAGCGAATTCCGCCATCTTCAGCATCGCCGATAACGTTCTCGTCCGCCCGCTCCCTTATCGCGATTCGAATCGGCTCGTGGTGGTCTGGGAAGACTCTTCAGCATACGGATTCCCCAAGGACACGCCCGCGCCCGGTAATTTCGCGGATTGGAAATCGCGAAACCAGGTCTTTGAGGATGTGGCCGCGATTTCCGATGCCTCTTTCAATCTCACTGGGAGCGGCAACCCCGAGGATCTGCCTGGAAAATGGGTAACAGCGAATCTATTTTCGGTTCTTGGCGTGAATCCCGCTTTCGGACGCGACTTTCGGGCCGAGGATGACGTTCCGGGCGCGCCACACGTTGCGATTCTGAGTTACGGGTTGTGGCTGCGCAGATTTGGCGGCGATCCACAAATTATCGGGAAGGAAATTTCGCTGAACTTCGAAAAGTACGCCGTTATTGGGGTCATGAAACGCGGGGTGCAATTTCCCGACCGCGAGACCGAGCTGTGGGCTCCTTCGCGCTTTACCTCCCAGCAGCTGACCAACCATGGGAATCATTTTTTGCGGGTGATCGCCAGGCTCAAACCAGGTGTTTCGCTCAAAACCGCAAATGCCAACCTCGCCACCATCGCGGCGCAGTTGGAAAAAGAAAATCCTGATTCGAACGCCAAAGTCGGCGCCTTCGCTGTCCCGCTTCGCCAGGAGCTTGCAGGAGATGTTCGCCCCGCTATTCTGATGCTCGTCGGAGCCGTCTGTTTTGTTCTGCTCATTGCGTGCGCCAACGTCGCTAATCTGCTTCTCTCCCGCGCCACAGGCCGCCGTCGAGAATTGGCTATGCGCCTCGCTCTTGGCGCCACCCGCGGCCGCATCATCCAGCAGATGCTGACGGAAAGCATTCTGCTTTCTTTGTTCGCCGGAGCGGCGGGCGTGCTGCTCTCCATTTGGGGAACAAAGTTCCTCGCCACCCTGATTCCAGCGGGCTTCGCGCCAATGGCTGGGACGGGAGTCGACAGCCGGGTGCTGCTTTTCACGCTCACCGTTTCTCTCGCGACGGGGATTCTGTTTGGAATTTTCCCCGCTTCGCGCGTCTCCCAATTCCAGCTCACGTTCTCACTGAAGCAGGGCGGCGGCCAAAGTGGTGTCGGTTCGGGTGGCCATCGCCTCCGCGACGCTCTCGTGATTTGCGAGGTCGCGCTAGCTATTGTGTTGCTCACCGGCGCCGCCCTTATGATTAAGAGTCTCCAGAATCTCTATCACCTCGATCCAGGTTTTCGCGCCGATCACGTTCTCGTGATGCGCACGCCTTTGCCTCGTCAAAAATATGAAGCCTTCGCGCCCCGGACAGCCTTCTATGACCAAGTCCTTGCAAAAGTGGAAGCTCTTCCAGGAGTTGTTTCGGCTGGCTATACCACATGGGTTCCGCTGACGAACTCCGGCGGCGCGACGGGCATCACCATTGAAGGCAAGCCAGAGCCAGCGCCGGGAAATATTCTCATTCCCAACACGCGCATCATCAGTCGGACGTACATGCCAACGCTTCGAATGAAGCTCATCGAAGGGCGTCCATTTGAACAGCGCGACGCGAACGGAACTCTTCCCGTCGGCCTCATCAACCAAACCATGGCGGCAAATTATTGGCCCGGCGAAAATCCCATCGGCAGACGGTTCAAAGTCGGCGGCTACAACGAAAAATCTCCGTGGATCACGGTGATTGGAATTGTCGGCGATGTTCACCAGGCCGGTCTCGACGTTCCTGCCAGAGCAGAGATGTATTTGCCGTATCAGCAGCAGGATTTTGGATACGAGCCGGAGTATTTAGCCGTTCGAACCGTAGGCGATCCCATGACGTTTGCGGAAACTGTCCGTCAACAGGTCTGGTTGGTGGACAAGGAGCAACCCGTTGCGGGTGTGATGCCGCTGGAAGACCTCGTCGACGAAAATTTATCGTCGCGGAAAATGCAAGCTTCGTTGCTTAGCGGGTTCGCAGCGCTGGCGCTGCTGCTCGTCACGCTCGGAATTTATGCGGTGCTTTCGTTCGCAGTGACACAGCGCACGCAGGAAATCGGTGTGCGCGTCGCGCTGGGCGCCCAGCCGCGCGATGTTTTGCGCATGATTTTCTCGCAGGGGTTTAGACTGTTTTTGATCGGCGCAGCAATTGGATTGGCGGTGGCTTTCGCATTGTCGCGTGCCCTTGTGCACTTGCTTTTTGGCGTCAGCGCGTATGATCCCGCCTCGTTCGCCAGCGTGACGATCCTTTTGGCTGTAGTCGCTTTGCTGGCTTGCTACATCCCCGCGCGGCGCGCCACGCATGTCGATCCGCTCATCGCTCTGCGCTACGAGTAGCTTCAGAAAATACTATCTTTCCATTTAAGAAGAAGCCGCCTGCGCACCGATATTGCCGCGAAGGCCGAGCGCGTCCGCTTCCTCGCGCATTGCGGAAATGCAAAAGCCAATGTGCTCTTCGAGCGGGATGCCGAGCTCTTCCGCGCCTTTGCGAACGTCCTCGCGGCTCACGCCTTTGGCGAAGGCTTTGTCTTTCAGGCGGCGCTTCACGGAGTCGACCTCGAGATCGAGGATGCTCTTCGACGGGCGGACGTAAGAACATGCCGTGAGAAATCCGGCAAGCTCGTCGCAAGCGAAGAGCGTGTGCTCGAGCGGCGATTGCCGGGCGACTCCGGAATAATCGGCGTGCGAAAGAATGGCGCGAACGACTTCCTCCGGGTAACCGCGCTCGCGCAGAATTTTCGCGCCTTCCGCCGGATGGCCGGCGTCGGCGGCGTGTTCGTTGTTCGGCCAGCGCTCGTAGTCGAAATCATGGAGGAGCGCGGCGAGGCTCCAAGTTTCTTCATCGGCGCCGTGTTTGCGCGCGTAGGCGCGGACGCAGGCTTCGACGGCGAGCATGTGCTTGCGCAGGCTCTCCGATTCGGTGAATTCGCACAGCAGCTTCCAGGCATCATCGCGTTTGGGCATGCGTCTCTCCAGGTTGTGGCGCCAGTATTGTAACGCAGGAAGCAAAGAAGTCGGGCTGCCGCTCATCCGCTCATCCAATTAAGTCGATAGCGCGTAGAGCAGTGTGAGAGAGAGAACGCATTCATTTTCCGGGCAAGCCGAGCGAGGGTTTGCGCCCCCTTCCGGTAAACGTGTGTTCGAACTCCAAATAGAAATAAATCGAAGCACAACATAAAAGTCCGGAGGAGATTATCCATGAACAAAAAAGAAGAAGCTGGCAGTGCATTACCAGAGTTGATGAAAAGACGTTCATTCGTGGCCAGGGCGGGGATGCTGGGGATGAGCGCCACAGCCGCAACTCTTTTTGCAGTCTCTCCCGTTCGCGCTGATGACCGGGAGGACCGCAATGCGGATGATCGCGACAACCGGAGCGGCGACACGGCGCTGGAGATTTTTACGGCGGCGCTGATTGCCGAGGATTTGGCTACCACTTTTTATTACAACGGGCTGATCGGGGCCGTGATTACAGACCCGAATTTGGCGGGGACCGGCGGAACAGCAACACAAACCGCATCGAATGGAAACGAAGGCAACGTGGAATACATTCGAGCGGCGTTGAGCGAGGAGATTGCCCACGCCAACTTATTACGCACTTTGATTGGCGGAAAAGATGCGGGCGGTGATCCCGTGCAGACATTTTATATGCCGACCGGATCGTTCGATACGCTAGCGCCATTCACGGGGCTGCTCGACGCGCTGGAGAACGCCTTCATCGGAGCGTATTTGAATGCAACGATCGAATTCGCGCAGATGGCGGCGGACACCAAGTCTGGCGTGCAGCGGCAGAAAGATGCCAGCGGGAAGCACATTCCTTCGACGGCACTGGAATATTACGCGCAGGTTGCCGCGGCGATACTTGGCGTGGAATCCGAGCACCGCGTTTTGGGCCGAGTGATTTCGAATACGAATCCAGCGAATCAGCTTACCTATGAGCAGACGGACGGGTTGACATCGGTGTACAACGGGAAGACGTCGGCGGTCGCGGCGCTGACGCCGTTTTTGACACCCGGAGCTGGCAAGACGGCGTATTCTCTGCAGACGGCGTTGGAGGGCGCACCGAGTATTTCGCTTCCTTCGACCGGCGGGTTGCCGAAGCCGCCATCATCGCCCAAGGATGACGATCGGTAGCGAGGGTAGAAAAAAGTTGGCAACTGGAGGGTGGCGCGGGGCGTCTCGATTTTTGAGGCGTCCTGCGTTTTTTTCGTTTTTTGGGTCTACGCGCGTGAGAAGCGGGTTATTTGGGTTTGGAGGTGAGGAGTTCGAGCTCGTCGAGGGAACGGGGCCAGTCATCGCGGAGGAGGCGAGAGAGGGCGCGGTCGGCTAAGAGTTTGCCGGCGGTTTGGCAGGTGGGGCAATAGTTGGTTTCGTTGCTGGCATAGCGGATGCGCTGGATTTTGGAGTGGCAGCGCGGGCAAGGTTGTTTGTAGCGGCCGTGGACGGCCATGCCTTCGCGGAAGGCGGTGACTTTTTCCGGGAATTTGCCGGCGGATTCGGAGCGGAGACGGTCGGTCCAATGCGTGAGGTTGGCGCGGATCGCTTCGAAGAGGCGCTTGATTTCGGGGGCGGAGAGTTTTTGGGTGAGCGCTAGCGGCGAGAGTTTGGCTTCGAAGAGAATTTCATCCGAGTAGGCGTTGCCAATGCCGCTGAAAAGGCGAGGATCGGTGAGCGCGCGCTTGAGGGTGTGGTTGGCGGAGAGAAGAGCGGTGGTAAAGCGGTCGAGATTGGTATCGTGGACTTCAAGGCCACCGGGGTCTAGAGAGCGGAGGCCATCTTCGCCGGAGACTACGTGGAGAGAGGCACGCTTTTTGGACCCAGCTTCGGTCCAGAGAAGAGAACCGTTAGGGAAGTCGAAGGCCGCTAGACCGCGAGGCGGGGAAATTTTTGGGCGCGCGGCGTGAGGAGCGATGGCGCGCCAGTGGAGACGGCCGGCGATCATTAGATGAAGCACCAGCCAGAGGTCGTCTTCCAGGCCGATGCAGATGCGTTTTCCGAGGCGGCGGAGTTGAATGACTTTTTTGCCGGAGACGTCGGCGAGAGGCGGCTTTGCGGTGCGCAGGAGAAAAGGGCTGACGATACGCACGGCTTCGAGGGTTTGGCCGAGGATGCGGGTCTTGAGGGCCTCGATGTAAACGGTAATGTCCGGGAGTTCGGGCATGCGGTCTCTCCGCTGGTGTTCCAACTTGGAGCAAAGATCATCGTACAACGGCGGGACGTAGTCGGGACCGGGGAGCGGGCGTCAAAAGAGCTACAGCCAGGAGTGGCTGTGCCACAGGGAGAGGCATCCCAACAGGATAGGTGGTTCGCGGAGGAGTGCACAAGGGATTGTGAGGGCGCAGGAAAAGTGGCGGAGACTGCCCGCAAGGACAGCGAAAATTATTCGTAGAGACGCGCTGGATGAAAACTGCATATGCAAAAATAATTTAAAAATACTCTTGACAGAAAATGGCTACCGCACGATACTCCCGTCGCGCCAGTTTTCTGCCTTCCCCTGAACGACGTTCCGGGGTCCCCCCCACTATCCGCACGCCGCACAAAGTCAGCGAGGAGTATCGGTGTCGGCACAAACAACAGAGAAGGAAGCCATGCATTCGTTCGAGATGGATAGGGAAGTCATTCGCTGTAAGACATGTGGTCTCGTCCAATACCGGACGCGCACAGGAAACTGCCGCCGATGTGTGCGCGCCTTGCCTCAGCGTCTGGAATTCCTGATTCCTCCACCGGCACCTCCGGAGGAAACAGCCGCTGAACCCACGTCTGAAAAGTTCGCCAACCAAGAGACGGTCGAGAATATCGGCCAGCGGATTCGCCAGTTGCGCGAATCGCGCGCGATGACCCAGAGCCAGCTGCAGTCGCGCTCGAAGGTTTCGCGCTCCTACTTGTCCCGCATCGAGAGCGGCCAGATGACGCCGAGCCTCGGCACTCTGGAGAAAATCTCCGAAGCGCTGAATGTGGGCTTGAACCGGTTCTTTATACCGGAATCCGACGGCGAAGCGCTGCTCGAGGATCCGTTCATCCAGGGATTGCGGCCGTTCCTGAGGCAATTGGATTGGGAACAGTGGCAGTCTATTCTCAAGAGGCTGCAGGCGATCAGCGATCACGTCCATGCAGCACCGGTTACTCTCCGCCCTATCGGTAATCCGGCGCGGATGCCGCAGCCCGCGTCGGCAAATGGCAACGGCAACGGACACAACGGACATATCGGTGCCGGCCATTCGAATGGGCATGCGATTTCGCATTCCCATGGGCAGCCGCAGGGCTATGTGTTGCGGCGGCCAGGGACGGGACCAGTGTTTCAGAGGCCGGTAGCAAGGTAAGTTTTTTCGGTTCGAGATCAGAGCACAAATTAGCGCGGTGTGACTGTGAGAGGTCACACCGCGTCTTTTTTATTGGGCGAGCATAAATTGCACAGGGTTGGCGCTTGCACGGCCAGCCTCTGAAGGCTGGCCCTACCGTGCGCTGTTAATCGCGGACTACGGAGACTTTGGCGGCGGGGACTTCGAGACGCATCAGGCGATGATTCGAATCGAGGTACAGGTCGACTTCGAGGTCGGTCGTGGTGACGCGAAAGCCTTCATAGGATTTTCCATCGATGGTGGCGGAGCCAGTGGACTCGGCGGTGACATTGCCCGGCATCAGTTCTTGGGGAATGAGCACAGGAAAAGTTTGGGGGCCGCGTTTGGACCAATCGTACAAGCGGGCAAGGACCGCGTACTGATAATAGAGGTTATTGTCGAGGACGGCGATGAGCGGAGTATTGAAAGTGAAGGTCTGATCGAAGGGCTGTGCGCCTTGCATTTGCAGGGTCATTTTCGCGAGCCCATTGGTGAAGAGAAGGTGAGCGCTGTTGGTTTTTTCCGCTTGAGAAGTCCACTCGTAGCTGATGGGAGCGCCATCGGGCTGGAGAGTGAGCGAGCCGGAGACCTTGCTGGCGGCACTTTGTGAGGGCTTGATGTCCGCGTTGCCTTTGGCGAGCCAGCCGCCGGCGGAGGGCATGATTTCGAACTCTTCATGGCCGACGGTTTTTCCGTCGAGCTTGATGGTGAGTTTGCCTTTGTCCTGCGCGAAGACGGCGGCGCCGGGCGCTGCGGCATTCTTTTTTTGAGCGGCCATCGCCGCGACGGCGCACGAAAGAATTAGAAGGATGCCGAGGGAGAGAGAGAATTTAGGCCAAGGCTTGAAATGTTTTTTGTTCATAAAATCTCCCCTCGCAGCAGCCTGCGAAGAACGACAAGAAGTTGGCGGAGAAAAAATCTCCGATGCTTATTCTAGCGAAGGCTAGTCAGGAATTTGGTTTTTCGACGACGAGGTGTGCTTCGCTGCTACCTGCCGCCACAATGCCGCGGCGGAGGATCTCCGCGACGACCTGAGTGGGATCGCCGGAGCTGTCCACACGAAAGTCAGCGAGCTGATAAGAAGGAAGACGCTGGGCGTGGAGGGCGCGAAAGCTGGCTTCATCGCGAAAGAGCGGGCGGCCGGTCATGGTCATGCAGCGAGAAAGTAGAAGCTCGATGGGCGAATCGAGCCACAGGACGGGCACGCCGGTATTTCTAAGGAATTCAGGGCAGCCGGGTTGGGCGTAAGTGCCGCCGCCCAGCGCGAGGACGGTGGCTTCCTTGAGTTCGGAAGCGCGGCCCAGTGCGGCGCGCAATTGATCCGCTTCAATCTGGCGAAACGCGAGTTCGCCGAAACGCTCGAAAATCTGAGGAATGGCCAGGCCTGCGGATTGCTCGATACGCTCATCCAAATCAACGAAGCGCCACGCCAGTTGGCGTGCGAGGAGCGTGCCGACGGTTGTCTTGCCGGAACCCATAAAACCGGCAAGGCAAATGAACTGTGGGCGTGCGGAAGTGCCACGCAAAGGAGGCGGTTGAGTCACTGTTCTGAGTAGAGCGCAACCCCAAAGGGCCGGCTAATCCGCGGCGCGAACAATTAATCGCGCTTCATGATGCGGATTGTACCACTGTAGGAAGAGAGTTCGACTTTCGCGAGGCCCATGCCGACAGTGCCGAAGAGACCATGCGTAAATTTGGAAGCCATGTGCTTCACGCCGTGGGAATCGGGCTTCAGGAAAGCAGCCGCCTGGTTATCGACAACGCCCGTGGCAGTCTGGGCCTTCAAGTCAAAAGAATCGGTACTAGAGAAGCGCACTTCCACGAGGCCCTTGCCGCTCTTCATGGAATAGAGGCCAGTGCGGACGAAGTCTCCATCGAAGAGAATATTTCCCGTGGTGGTCATAAGATTGACGTTGTTCAGCTGAGGCTGAAGAATCTGCGCGTTTCCGCCGATGGAGCTGAAATCAAGCTTGCCGGCGCATTGCGTGCAAACCAGTGATCCGCCTGTGGTCTTGACGATGATGTAGCCGGAAACTTCTTTTAAGTGCACGTCGCCGGCGTAGCTTTCGAGTTTCATATCCCCCATGACCTGCTCGACGTAAATCAGACCCGTTTCGGTCTTGAGCTGGAGCTCAGTTTCTTCTGGCACGGTGAGTTGCAAATTGGCTTCGAGTTCCAAAGGCTGCGCGGTTGGGTCCAGGATTGTGGCGGTAACGTCGATGCGATCTCCCACTTGTTCGATATCGAAACCAATCTTATTGGAAGATTGCGTGCCGACGACATCCACTTCGGAATTCTTCCAGGACTTGACCTCGATGCGGCCTTTGGCGACGTTGTGAATCACAACGACGGGGCGTCCGGTGATTTTGAATTGCCTTTCAATGCTTTGTCCGGTGCCGGCAGCGCGCGCTGGCGCGGCGGTCCAGAGAAAAAGTCCGGCGCTCAGAACCGGCAAAATGCTTCGCTTTGTCCAAGTTACTGGCCGGGCCAGGGTGCTCTCCATCATTCGAAGGGACATGTCAGTTTATGCTCCTTCCGCGTTCAATCATCGCGGACAGTAATTCGGCTTTTTGCTGATAGGCGGCAGACAAGTATTCACGCGTCAGTTCGTCCTGAGGCTGTTCCTTGAGGTGTCGCTCACAGTCAGCAATAAATTCGTTCACTTTTTTCAGATTGTCGCGCAAAGAGGCGTCGACGGGGGAAGTGCTGGCGAGGATCATGTCGGTGGCGACGGGTTCCTGATCGTTCAAGGCCTGCGCGGTGCCCGCAAACTCTCCGGAAGGAACTTCCTGGACAGCATGAGTGGGCGGCGCCTGGACAGACTTAAGAGGGTCTAGCTGTGGCGTGGCTCTGTCACTGCGAATCTGGAAAACGGCAGCAGCGGCAATCAAGATGCCAACCATGGCGGTGGCCAGCACGCGATTGCTGAAGAAGGGGCCGATCGATCGCCACCAGGAAGTCGATTCGACAGGCACGGTCTCCGCCGGAGTCCGAATAACGCCCTCTGCTTCCAGTTGGGCGCGCAGAGAAATCCAAACTCGATCCGGGGGAGTGATTTCCGAGGGCAACTTCTTCGCCGCGTCCACCAGGCTGGTAATGTCCGCGATGTAATTGCGGCAATCGCGGCATTCAACCAAATGCGCGCGGGCTTCTTCGGGAAGCGGCTCCAGCCCTTCCTGCTCCAGAACAAGTTCTACGTCTTTGCACTGCATGGCACTTCGCTCCGCGGCTAAAAAGGACCTGGGTAGCCTTCCCGCTCGACTTCTTCTTTAACTAGTAAGACGCTTCCCTGGGTCAGACGGTTGGCTGCATTCTAGCTTAACTGCCGGGCCCTGCTTGCGTTTTTGCGGCGTGACGTTCCGTTCGAGCCTGGTCGCGCAAATCTTCCTGAAGCAGCTCGCGCAGACGCGTCCTCGCTTTGTGCAACTGCGACTTCGAATTGCCCACCGAACATCCCATGATTCCCGCAATCTCGTTGTGTTCGAAACCCTGGACATCATGCAAGACAAATACAGTCCGATATCCGGGCGGAAGCTTTTCGATGGAGCGCTCCAAATTGACGCGGTCCACTGCCCCACTTAGCCGCAAATCGGGGGCCCCAATGTCTTTCCGCGGGCCGCCCGTCTCTTCATCGGGTTCCGTCGTTTCTTCAAGAGAGGCCGCAGGGAGCGTTTTCTTACGCAACCGCATCAGGACCACGTTCACCGTCATCCGGTGCAGCCAGGTGGAAAAAGCCGACTCGCCACGGAAGGTCCCAATCTTGCGGAAGAGCTGCAGGAACGCTTCCTGCATCAGGTCTTCCGCATCGGAGGGGTTGCCAACCATTCGCAAGCACAAGGCGTAAACGCGGCGACCGTGGAGCTGGTACAAATGCTCAAAAGCCGGGGCATCCCCTGCCTGGGCCAGACGTATGGCTTCCGCTTCAGTCGCCGACTTAGGCGACTGCGTGGGATTCACCCGATTAGGCGACGGTGCAGCAGTCGACACACTGGGCTCGCTTGGTCGGTTCCGGGCCAACGGTCCAATTGCGGCGCATCCAACGTTTCGGATGCACCGAATACCTCCTAGAGTTGTCCTCGCAAAAGCTGGCTGTACTTAATCAGACAAGCAGGGACACTATCTTATTCCCAAGCTTTCTGGAGCCTGGCGGCCAACCTTCAGGCTGGACGGTTTATTCTCCCCCGATTGAAGCCATCCGTCTATGGCGGATCAATCGCTGGGTAAAGGTCGACTTTTTAGGCTTGGAAACGCCCATCTGGGTGCATACGGTGGCTTGGAATGGTTCCAACTCGTCAGGGGGGAGCGCCATCAAAAAGGATTTCAACAACACAATGGCTTCCCGAAGGCAGGTATTCAGATCGTAATGAGCGGCGTCAACGGCTTGCCATTCGGCGTCGCACTCCATCGGGACGCCATTGGCAATCTCGTCGGCAGCCGCACAAAAATCGTGATTGAGATCATCCACCATCTCACCGAGGGTGCTGATTTTATAAAGAAACTGAGAGCGTTCGGAGAGCAGGACACGGCAGAACAGGCTATTGAGAAGCGCCGCACGCTGCCCCCGGGCTCCCTGGAAATTGGCGGGGTCGAGCGGGGCCGCGTTGGGAACGGTGCCAAAATGTTTGGCATGTTCGCTGAGTGACCAGAGGAGCGCAACCAGCGGGTGCGCGAAGCGGTTGCAGAGATCGGGTGTTACGCAGACGGCTAGACTGGCCTTTGCCAAACGTCCGTCCTGCCGCAGCGCGAGCGCTTCATCCAAGGAGACGCTCAACATGTTGTAAGCGATTTCCAACTGACGGACGTGGGAGCGAAACACCGAGTCCTTTTCTTCCGGTAACCAAGCTCGCCAGTCGTCCTTTACTGTCATGCCGCGGGCTGAGGGGGGGCGCACACGGTCTCTCACAAGGGGTCTCCCAGGGGAACAGGACGGCGAGTATAACAAATTCTAATTCCCGGAGAACGATTTTCTGGCAAGTGCGATGCCACGCGGACCGAGGCCCAACGGCAGGAAGACCAGGCCGATTTCTGCAAGCTGTTGCCCCAAACATGGGACGACCGCTATACTCGCCTTCGATTTACGCTGAAAGGATCTGCCTTGCAATTTGAACCTCGCGATCAGTTTGAGCAGCGGCAAAAGAAACTTGAACAGATTCAAGCACTTGGCTATGAAGCGTTTCCGCGGGAGTTTCGCTGGACGGCAACGCCAGCAGCCCTTGTGGAAAAATATGGCGAAAAATCAGCCGCGGAGTTGGAAGCTGAAAAGCATGAAGTGCGTGTGGCAGGGCGACTCGTTTCGCTGCGGCTCATGGGCAAGGCAGGTTTCGCGCATTTGCAAGGTTCCGGCAGGCGCATACAAATCTATGTAAAGAAAGATGTTGTCGGCGAGCGCGGGTTTGCGCTGTTTCATCTGCTGGATCTGGGGGATTTAATCGGTGTGCGCGGACACCTCTTCCGGACAAAAACCAACGAGCTCTCAATTTGGGTCGAGGAACTGACGTTTCTAGCTAAGGCTCTGCTGCCACTTCCGGAAAAGTGGCATGGGCTTACCGATGTCGAGCTGCGCTACCGCCAGCGATATCTGGACCTGATTGCCAATGACAAATCGCGCCAGGTGTTTGTTGCGCGAGCGCGTGTTATTCAGGAGCTGCGGCGGTTTTTCGATGCACGCGGATATATAGAGGTTGAAACGCCGATGATGCATCCCATTCCGGGAGGAGCGGCGGCGCGGCCTTTCGTCACACACCACAATACATTGGATATCGATCTATATCTGCGCATTGCGCCGGAGCTGTACTTGAAGCGGCTGACGGTCGGCGGGTATGACCGCGTCTACGAGATCAACCGGAACTTCCGCAACGAAGGGATCTCTACCCAGCACAACCCCGAATTCACGATGCTCGAGTTTTACGAAGCGTATAGCAACTACCGGGATTTGATGGAAATGAACGAAGAGCTATTCGCGCTGCTGGCCATGAGCATTGTCGGGTCGACCTTGGTGAAGTACGGCGAGCACGAGCTGGATTTTTCCAACATGCAACGGTTCTCGATGCGCGAAGCGATCGTGAAATACTGGCCTGCCGGGGCGGGAGCTGCGCCCACGGAAGCAGAGCTTGCAGGGGCCGGTGGAGCGCGCGCGGCCGTGGAGCGTTATAACGTCTGGGCAAAAGGCGCGGGCGCGCCTTACGCTGCTTCGAAAGGCGTTTTGAAAGATGGCGAGTGGACAGGATTGCTGTTTGAAACCATGGCGGAAGACAAATTGATTCAGCCTACGATTTTGTACGATTTTCCCACGGACATTTCGCCGCTCTCCAAGCAGAAGCCGGAGGATCCCTCCTTGACGGAGCGATTCGAGATTTATGTGGCGGGCATGGAAGTGGCCAACGGCTTTTCGGAACTGAATGATCCTGCGGAGCAGGAGCGTCGCTTCCTCGCGCAAATCGCGAGAGGCGGAGAAGAAGTTCCCAAACAGCTCGACGTGGACTACATTCGCGCGCTGTGCCACGCCATGCCGCCCACTGCGGGCGAGGGCATCGGCATCGATCGCCTCACGATGCTGCTCACTGATTCGCAGTCCATCCGCGACGTGATTCTCTTCCCGCTGCTGCGGCCAGAAGCCCGGCAAGACTCCTCTACCGAAGCAGAGGGCGCGTAAAGTATCCTTTCTCTAATGCGATTTACCCATGCGATTTGAATGGTTCGTGGCGCGGCGATATCTGCGGTCGCCTTACCGGCCAGCGGTGTTGCGGCTGGTGACTCTGTTTTCCATCCTGGGAGTGTCGGCGGGCGTGGCGACGCTGGTGATTGCGCTGGCGATGAACACGGGATTCCGCGAGACGCTGCAGGATCGATTGCTGGGTGTCACCGCCCACGTCTCCCTGACGCGCCCGGGCTCCGTTATCCATGATTACGAAGCGCTGGCCGCAAAGCTCGCGGCAATTCCCGGAGTGCGATCCGTCACTCCCGCGACCTATCAGACGGTGCTTCTTTCGTTTGGCGGCGAAGCGCTAGGTGTGGTTGCCAAAGGCGTCGAGCCGGAGCGTGAGCGGCGCGGAGACGAAGCGCTGCAACGGATTGTCGCCGGAAGTCTCGATTTTACGCCCGATGCGGACGGCATTGATGCTTTGATGGTGGGCAAGCAACTGGCGGACGAATGGAAGATGGCACCGGGCGATTATGTGACGCTTACGAGTCCGCAGGGGCGATTGACCCCGTATGGTTTGATTCCACGAACGCGGCGCTATCGCGTGGCGGGAATTTTTGATTCGGGATTTTACGATTACGACAAAAATTGGTGCTTCTTGACGATGCCCGCGGCCCAGTCGCTCTCCGGCGCAACCGACGTAGTCAATGTGCTGGAATTCCGGCTGGCCAATCCGGAGCGCGCGAACGAGGTTGCGCGGGAGGCGGAACAAATTGCGGGCCCAAGTTATTTGGCCAGCAGTTGGATGGAACAAAACTTCGCGTTGTTCCGGGCATTGCGCCTGGAAAAACTGGTCACCGCGATTTTCATCGGGTTAATTACATTTGTTGCGGGCTTGAACATTCTGGTGGTGCTTTCGATGATGGTGACGGATAAAGCGCGCGACATCGCCGTATTGATGTCCATGGGAACGCGCCGCGAGCAGATTCGAAAGATTTTTCTGTGGCAGGGAATCGCGATCGGGTTTACTGGGACGCTGATCGGACTCGTGGTTGGCTATGTGTTTGCATTGATCGCCGGTACGTATCACCTGATTCCGCTCGATCCGCAAATCTATGCGGTTTCTTACGTGCCATTTCATCCCAGCGCCCTCGATGGCGTGTGGATCACGCTGGCGGCGATGGGGATTTCGATTGGAGCCACGATCCTGCCAGCGCTGGCAGCTGCGCGGCTATTGCCGGTCGAGATTCTGCGTTATGAATAACCGGTGTGAGCGGTTGGGTGATATAGAGACTTTATCTGGGAGTTTTGGCGCGTGGTTTGCTGTATAACTGTGCAGAGGCATGCGGGCAAGATTGGGGCGTCACCCTCGCCACCCCGAACAGTTCAAGCCCGGTACAAGCTATTGAAAAAAAACAGCTTAAGACTGTTCCGAATCTGATCTTTGCCTGGCTGTTTCTTGACCGGCAGGCATTTGGCAGAAATAGGAAACTCTTGGGCAATTGCTCGGTGCGCAGAGCCACGACCGGCGAGCACTTTAACGGCCTAGGTAGCATCTAAATAGAGAGAAGCAGCACGGAACTTCGGTGCCTAGAGGATCAGGCTTGTGAGCAGAATGACCCAGCCACAAAACAACACGAGCCAAGCAGTTCGAGCGAGTTCAGCGAGTGCGCGAGACACCACTTCCATAGTGATGGAAGCGCGAAGCCTGAAGAAAATTTACGGCAGCGGCGAGAAAAGCCTGGCGGTTTTGTCCGATGCGAACCTCAGTTTGCGGCAAGGAGAGATGGTTGCCATCGTCGCGCCATCCGGAGCGGGCAAGAGCACTCTCTTGCATTTGCTTGCCGCGCTAGACACGCCAACGAGCGGTACAGTATACTTCGCAAATAAAGCCATTGAAACGAATGATGATGACGCGGCGCTTGCGGAGTTTCGAAACCGCGCGGTGGGTTTTCTCTGGCAGCGCCACCAGTTGTTGCCTGATTTTACGGCTGCAGAAAATGTAGCCATGCCGCTGCTGTTACGCGGCGAAGATTTCACTTCAGCGTTGGGGACGGCGCGGAAGTGGCTTGCGGAGGTTGGCCTGGAGAATCGGGCCGATCACCGCGCAGGGGAACTCTCCGGAGGGGAACAGCAGCGCGTCGCGATTGCCCGGGCGCTCGTCACTGGGCCGTCAGTGCTGCTGGCAGATGAACCTACCGGAGATTTGGACGAGCAGAATGCTTGGGCCGTGTTCGAGTTGCTGGAACGGCTGCACCGCACGCATGGGTTGACGTCGCTCATCGCGACGCACAATTTGGCTCTCGCTGAGCGGTGCGACCGGATCCTCGGACTTGAACATGGCGTTCTGCAAACTCGCGGGGCTGCGGCTTCAGCGAGCGAGGCCCCCGGGGGAGAAGCGAGCTAACGTGTTCGAACGCTACACAGAAAAAGCGCGACGAGTCATATTTTTCGCACGATACGAAGCCAGCCAGTATGGCAGCCCGTACATTGAGACCGAGCATTTGCTGCTCGGATTGATGCGCGAGGACAAAGCGCTGGCCAACCGTTTCTTGCGGCAGCAAGGATCGATCGAATCGATCCGCAAAGAGATCGAGGCGCGCATCACCATTCGCGAGCGCATCTCGACCTCCGTTGAAGTGCCCCTAAGCGCCGAGTGCAAGCGCATTCTGAACATGTCCGCGGAAGAAGCCGAACGGCTCGGGCACAAGCACGTGGGGACGGAGCATCTGCTGCTCGGGATCCTGCGCGAAGAAAAGTGCTTTGGCGCGGAAATTTTGATGGAGCGCGGGCTTCGTCTCTCGACTTTGCGCGAGGAATTAGCGCGCACGTCGGGCGAGAAGACGACCACGGCCCGGCCCAAGGAAACCTCGCTGCTGGCGGAATTCAGCCGAGACCTCACCCAGGCTGCGGGCGAAGGTTCGCTGGACCCGCTCGTTGGGCGCGAGGGTGAAGTCGAGCGCGTGATCCAAATCCTTTGCCGCCGGACAAAAAACAACCCGGTTCTCATCGGAGAACCCGGCGTCGGTAAGACCGCCATCGTCGAAGGTCTTGCGCAGCGCATTTCCGACGGTGACGTTCCTCCCTTCCTTGCGGACAAGCGCATCCTTTCTTTAGATCTTTCGCTTATCGTCGCTGGAACGAAATACCGCGGCCAATTCGAAGAGCGCCTCAAAACCATCATGAAGGAATTGATGGAGAGCCAGAACTCGATCGTGTTCATCGACGAATTGCACACGCTGGTGGGCGCAGGCTCCGCGGAAGGTTCGCTGGATGCCGCGAACATTTTGAAGCCTGCTCTTTCGCGCGGAGAGATTCAGTGCATCGGCGCGACAACGCCGGGCGAGTACCGCAAATCGGTCGAAAAAGACCGTTCACTCGAGCGACGCTTCCAGTCCGTAAAAGTTCCCGCACCCAATGAAGAAGAAGCTGTTCAAGTCATCCAGGGCGTGCGCGAACGCTACGAAAAGTTCCATGCTGTCAGCTACACCGATGAAGCGCTGCGCTATTCCGTTTATCTTTCGAACCGCTACATTCCGGACCGTTTCCTTCCAGACAAGGCCATCGACCTGATTGACGAAGCCGGCGCGCGCGTAAAGTTGCGTCAGGCCACCGTCCCGGAAGAAGTCGGCGAAGTCCAGAAGCGCGTAAAGTTCATCACTCACCGGATGGAATCGGCCATCGCCAATCACGAATTCGAAAAGGCGCGTTTTTATTCCGAGGAAGAGCGCAAAGAAAAAGAAAACCTGCGCACGCTTCGCGAACGCTACAAACTGGATGATGCCTCGACCGGCATCGTGTCCCGCGAGGATATCGAGGAAGTAGTCTCCCGCTGGACCGGCATCGGCGTCACCTCTATTAAAGAAGACGAACAGCAGAAGCTTCTGCGCATCGAGCCGGAGCTCCACAAGCGCGTCATCAGCCAAGACAAAGCGATTACCGCGCTGGCTCGCGCCATTCGACGCAGCAGAGCCGGTCTCAAGTCTCCCTTGCGTCCGGTGGGCTGTTTCTTCTTCCTTGGGCCCACGGGCGTCGGCAAGACCGAAGTCGCCCGCCGTCTCGCTGAATTCTTGTTCGGTTCGGAGAAGTCGTTGGTACGCTTCGATATGTCCGAGTTTATGGAAAAGCACTCCGTTTCGAAGCTCATCGGCGCACCTCCGGGGTATGTGGGCTACGAAGAAGGCGGGCAGTTGACGGAGCGAGTCCGCCGGACGCCTTACTCGGTCATCCTCCTGGATGAAATCGAGAAGGCGCATCCGGACGTGTTCAACATTTTGCTGCAAGTGTTTGAAGACGGGCAATTGACGGATGGTCTCGGCAACACCGTGGATTTCCGCAACACCATTATCATCATGACTTCCAACCTGGGTGCGCGGCACTTGCAGAGGCGCACCTCCATAGGATTCCAGTCGGGCGCGGATGAAGCCAGCCAGAAGTCCGTCGAAGAAATGGTGATGAACGAAGTAAAGCGCGCGTTCAATCCGGAGTTTCTCAACCGGCTGGACGAAGTGATTATCTTCAATGCTCTCAGCGACGAAGACTTGCTCCGTATCATCGATTTGCTCGTGGGCCAGCTGAACGATACGCTGATCCACCGGCAGGTGCAGATCGTGGTGTCGACGGAAGCACGCCAGTGGATCCTCGAGAAAACATATGCGGACTGTAACTATGGGGCGCGGCCGCTGCGCAGGGCTCTTCAGAAGTACGTCGAAGAACCGCTCTCGGAGGCCCTCATCCAAGGCGGAATCCAGAGACCAGCGACGCTGCAAATTTACGTCGCGGGAGAAGCTTTGGCCTTCCGTCCTGTGGGCGAGGCAACCCCGGTTATCCACTAGCGAATCTGACACAACGCACGGGAGACCTCGACCAGGTCGGGGTTAACGCACGACCGGCCCACACCGGGTCCGGCGGGAGAATAACAAATTGTGTTTTGGGGGCGCGGCCTTGACGACCTCAATGGCCGCTTATAGGAGAGTCTGTTTGCCGTTTGGAGTTTTGGCGTTTCGGGTCACCTGGATCGCGGCGTTTTTTTTGTTTCTCGCGTCCAGCTCACCAGCAGCAACGCAAAAAAATCTCCTCGCGGGTCCGTCTGCATCCGCGGACACGCCACTGTTGTCCCCACGCTTTGATTCCGATTCTCCAATAACTGGCTCCGTTACAACAGCCGAGCCGGCAGCTACCCAGCAAGGTGCACCGCAAGCCGCTAACAGCCCGGCGCAAGGCGTCATCGAACGCATCGAATTCTATGGCAATCGCAGGATCCGCAGCGACACGCTGAAAGCGCGAATTTTCAGCCGCGAAGGCGATCCCTACAATGAAGAGACGCTGCGCCGCGATTTCCAGGCCCTCTGGAACACGCAGTTCTTCGAGGATGTAAAGCTTCGCGTGGAAGATTCACCGGACCGCGCCGATGGCAAGATCGTCATTTTCGATGTGAAAGAGCGCCCGCAAATCCGGCGCATCCGCTACGACGGCAATCATTCCATAACGGAATCGGATATTCTCGACCGCTTTAAAGAGCGCAAAGTTGGCCTCTCCGTGGAAAGCCCGTTCGACCCCACGAAAATTAAGAAGGCCGAAGTGGTGCTGAAGGAATTGGAGGGAGAGCACGGCCGCCAATTTGCCAAAGTGACTCCGCAATACGAACGCATCGCTTCGAGCAACGCCGTTATCCTCGTCTTCAAAATTGATGAGGGCCCCAAAGTTAAAGTCGGCACGATCAAGTTTGTGGGCAACCACGCATTCAGCGACCGCAAGCTGATCCGATCCATGAAACACGACAAACCCTACGGAATTCCGCTGTACTACTGGGACATCCCCGTTTTGAGCAAGACCTACGACCGCGAAAAACTCAACGAGGACCTGGAAGTCGGCGTCCGCGGCTTGTACCAGGACAACGGGTACTTCCGTGTCGTGGTGGCTCCTAACGGCCCGGTTTTGCAGAATATTGATGTCTCCCATAAGGGTGTTCCGCTACTACCCGGACTAAAGCCACACATCGGAAAAGCCGTCAACATCACCATCAAAATCGAAGAGGGCGAGCGCTACCACATGGGAACGCTCAAGATCGTCAGTTCCGACCCCGACAAAGCGTTGTCGCTTAAAGTAGAACCCCTGAAGGCGCTTTTCCCAATGAAGGAAGGCGACATCCTGAATGTCGACAAGCTCCGCAAAGCTCTCAAGAACTACACCGATGCTTACGGACAATACGGCTTCATCGATTTCACCGCTGAGCCGGATTTTGACATCGACGACGCCGCAAAAAAGATCAATCTCACGCTGCACTTCGACGAACAAAAGCAATACTACGTCCGCCGCATCAATTTCCTCGGCAACACCACCACGCGCGACAAAGTCATCCGCCGCGAACTGCTGATCGACGAAGGCCAGCTCTTCAACAAACGCTATTGGGACATCAGCATTCTGCGCCTCAACCAGCTCAATTATTTCGACAAAATCGAAGCCGACAAGGCTGTCGAACTCCAGAAGAACACCAAAGACGGCACCGTCGACATTAACCTCAAGCTTAAAGAGAAGGGCAAACAATCCATCGGTTTGCAAGGCGGCGTCAGCGGCTTGGCGGGCGGATTCATCGGCCTCACCTATCAAACCAACAACTTCCTGGGCTTGGGTGAAACGCTCACGCTATCAGCGCAATTTGGCGCCTACGAGCGCGTCTTGCAATTTGGTTTCACGGAGCCTTACCTCTTCGACCGGCCCATCTCCACCGGATTCACGGTCTTCTCCAGTAAGTACAACTTCAACCAAGCCCAGCAGGAAGCGGCGTTCACCGGCCAGCAGGTCAGCATCAACCCGCAATTCATCCAGGATTACGATCAGAACAGCACAGGCTTTACGGCTTTCGCGAGCTACCCGGTCAAGCGATTTTCTTTTGCCCGGTTCGCTCTGACCTATGGGCTGACTCGCACCAATATCACTGCCTTCAATGCGGCCTCCAGTTTGCTATTCGAGCAATTGCAATTCCAGAGCATTACTGGGCCGAGCGCGCTCAACGGTATCGTCTCCAGCACGATTTCGCCGTCGATCAGTTACAACACCATCGACAATCCGATCAACGCAACGAAAGGCAAGAGCATCTACTATTCGTTTTCATTTCAGGGCGGCCCATTGGGCGGCAATGTAAACACCGTCACCAATGTCTTCGACATTAAGTATTTCCACCCGATCAACAAGCGCCGCAACGCCATCGGCCTGCACTTCACCACCGGCTTTATCACCGGATATGGTGGTAAGGAAATTCCCCCGTTTAGCCGCTTTTACATGGGCGGCGAAAACGACATTCGTGGCTTTGATATTCGCTCCATCTCGCCCGTGGTATTCATTCCCACGGTGACCGCGCAAACTCTTTCCTATCACGATCCCCTTTCTGGCGGGCTGCTGAGATCGTTCAGCCTTCCTGTTCTGGTGTACACTGCCACTTTGCCCGGCGGCGACCTTCAGGCTTCCGGCAACATCGAATACCGTATCCCCATCGCGGGTCCTGTTAGTATGTCTCTCTTTGTCGACGCCGGAACGGATGGAATTCTTCGCAAGAATGCCTTGCAACTGGATCCCACGGGCCAAGCCAACATTAATGCTACATTTCCGACCGCGCCGCTTACGAAGAATCTCGGTATTTTCCCCGGAACCAATTTCAAATTAAGAGACTCCGCGGGCATCGAGTTTGGCGTCAACCTTCCGATCGTCCAGGCGCCTTTCCGGATTTATTACGCTTATAATTTGAATAGATTATATTCTCAGATCGCTTCCCCAAATCCTTTCGTCAACCCGAACACGCTGGCTAACTGGAAGAACACCTTGGATGGCATAGCTCCAAATCTCTGGGAGAACGAAATAGTGCCGCAATTGAACTTCTTGAGCAATCCGGGACGGCTGAACTATTTCGAGCCAAAAACGACTTTTCGCTTCACGGTAGGAAAGACTTTCTAGCCGCAAGGAGTGACGGAGAAATTGGAATCGTCAGAGAAAAATTATATCGGCGCGGCCGCATCCTTTGCGGCGCACGTGAACTTCGGGAGGCAAGGGAAATGAAGTTGTGGAAGATTTCGAGCTATCTGACGCTGGCAGTCCTGGCGCCCTGCTTGCTCCTTAGCGGATGCGGGCGAGGTACCAACGCCGCCATCGTGACCTCCGTATTGCTTAACTCGTCCGTCCCCGGCGGCGTACTCATTTTGGGCCAGTCGACTACTCTCACCGCCTCGGTTACCGGGCAGACCAATATGAACGTCACCTGGGTGGGTTGCACCTATACCACCACCACCACCAATTCTTCCGGCACACCGACAACATCCGCCCCCGTTAAGTGCCCCGCGGACAACTCCTTCGGTACGCTTTCCAATACACAGCCCACCGGGACCGCGACCTTCACCGCCCCGTCGGTTCTCCCTGATCCCACTAAGTTTCCCGGGCTCACCATCATCATCACCGTGCAATCCGTTGTGGACTCAAGCTCGCACGGTACCGGAATAGCCAAGCTCTTCATCGATTCCGGCATCGTGGTCCGTCTCTTACCGGTCACTGCGGCTGTGCCCACGAATGAAAAGCAGCCCTTCTTCGCTATCCTGACCAATGACCTCAAAACCCAAGGCGTGACCTGGTCCCTCACGCAGACTACTCCCACAAGCACCACCACCACGACCCCTAACATATACGCCGGGCTTCCCACCTGCACCGTAAGCGGCAATGCCACGGGATGCGGCTCGATTGATGCGAATGGCGTGTACAGTGCTCCTACCGCTGTTCCTACTGCCAGCGTGCCTGCCAAAGCCAGCACCACGCCTTCAAGCGTCACAATTGTCGCGACCTCTGTCGAGGACCCCACACGTTTCGCCATCGGCACCATTACCATCACCGCTGGCGGGCCAATCACCTTTAATGGAATCAGTCCAACCATCGCACCGCAGGGCGCCGCGTTTTGGGACATTTATTTGAACGCGCCAGGCTTATCTTCGGCTTCCACGATCACGCTGACGGACGCGCACAACGGTATAACGACACTCAACTCCGCGGGCGGCCAGGTCAAAGTGCTGATTCCGATTCCAACCGGGACAGTCACAAATCCGCCTTCGACGGGTGCCCGTGTGCGCCTTTTCTCCAATAATCTGGCTGTGGCCGGCCCGGTCACCGTCTCTGTCACCGACCCCGGCGAACCGGTTACGACAACTGCCGGAGGGGTCTTCACGTACAACATCTTGCCTGTGCGCCCCACGACTTTGGCTTCGTCTCCGAATGACATAGTCCAGGGGGCTGTGTCTTCTGGCACTATCCCTGTGACCATTGACGGAGGTTACTTCGGACCAGGCGGCCAGCTAGCAAGCGTATTTTTTGACAACACCATTCCCGCCACCACCAACGGACAGGGGCAGCCTCTCTCCAATGCTCGGCAATTGCAGGTACAGCTGCCCGTCGGTCCAATTAACTCTGGGCTCCCCGGACTCTATTCTCTCTCCGTCGAGAGTGACACTGTGCCAGCTCCGTTTGCGGTTAATCCCGCTGTCACGGATTTGGCCGTCTTCCCGAACTATTCGGCGACTCCGCCCATCTTGGCAGGCACTCTTATGGGTGTCGGAACAAATCCGAGCGCGATTGATATTGATTCCACGCTCGGTGTGGTCGTCGTTGCCGAAACGGGTTCAAATGCAGTGCAGTTTTATAGTATCGGGACAGGCAGCCTGACGCCCATCGGCGGTCCTGTATCCGTGGGCAAGGTTCCCACGGGTCTCTCGGTGAATCGCACTAACCACACGGTCGCGGTGGTCAACTACCAGGATCAAAGCGTGACCGTTCTCCCCATTCCCGGAGCGCCCGTTCAGGCTCCTGGCACTCCGTTCACTCTCGACATTTCCGGCGTGCTGCAGGGCCAGGTTTCCCCGGCGCCGCTGCCATACGCGATTGGCGTGGATCCCGACACGAATATGGCGGTCGTGGCTTATTCCTCTACTTCGGCTTCTTCGGCAGCGAACCTCGGCTTCCTCATTAATTTGAACACCGGCAGCGCGCCGCCATTTGGATGCATTAACGATACGACTTCCAATAAGAATCCTGGCCCCTGCGTCTCTGCTCAGGTCACTCTAAACACGGGCGCTTTTCCACAGGTCGCTATGGCGCCTCACGGCCACCTCGCATTTATAACCCCCGGGGGTTCGGGTGTTTTGCAAGGCGTGGATGTCACTAAATCTTCCACTTCTGCCCAAATTCAAACGCTTACTCTCGCTGCCGGAATCGTGACGGTGACAACCACCAAATCGAATGGTTTAGTGCCGGGGAATTCCGGCACAGTCCTGATCGCAGGTGTGCCGGGACCCGGGATGAAGGGCAATAGCACCACCGCGAACTTCAACGGCGTCTACACCGTCGCGGCCGTCAGTGACACCAGCTTTACTTATTTCGTGACCTCCAATGCCAGCGGCACCGTGACCCTCACTCCTGACGCCAGCGGGAATACCGGAGCCGAGGTTTTCTATAGCGGCCCGAATCTGATTTTTGGCGGCCTTTCGCCGTTCACCCAAGGCATCGCCATCAATCCCGTGACTAACACTGCCGCTCTTGCCGATGCCAATGCCACCGGTTCAAATGGTCCGCAGATCAATTTGATCAATAACCTGGATCAGACCATCAGTTCAATATCCTTTTTTGCCACTTGCACATTTTATACAACCACCCTCCCGTGCGCCAATTCCGCTGAGCTGCTAGGCACAGCGGGCATAGCTTGGCAGCCGTACTCCAATGCCATCGTTTCTTATAACCCCCGGCTCAACCAGGTCTCTATTTCCGATCCCGTCAGCGCAAGGCGCTATGCATTCGTTTGCGAGACGAACAGTCCAACTAACATGAAAACAACTGCGCCGCCGCCCTGTGTGGTCAATCCGCAAAATGCAACCGACCAAGCAATATTTAATAGCCAGACCACATTGGTAGGAACCGGGCAGGCTACGTTGACGGTCACGAATGGCACGACTAACTCTCTGCCACTTTTTGGTGGCCTTGCCGTCGATCCAGCCACCAACCAGGCCTTCGTCGTTATGTCCGGCAGCAGCCAGATCGACATCATCAACCTCGGCCCGTCTCCCACGAATCAGCTAAAGGCCGTACAAATAACCGAGATTTTAGTCCCCAGCCCTAATCCTGGGCCTGGCGTTATTGGGGGTATTCCCAATGCGACTGTTCCGCAGGGAACGCTCACCTCGGCCACCGACTTGGCCGGCGTGCAAATCTTTGGTTCGGGTTTTGATGCTTCGACCCAGGTCCGGTTGGATGGCACTGCTATCCCCGCCGCCGGCGTTAAATTAGTTAGCAGTAGGCAGCTCACGGTTACAATTCCTGCTTCGAATCTATCCTTCCCGCATCGCTATGCGCTCGACGCGGTCACTCCAGATACGGTCAGCGGGAGCTCGCAATCCAACGCCACTGACTTTTTCGTGATTCAAGCCGTCGACTTGACCTCTGTCTGCACTCCGGCCATTCCAAACACTCAACACCCCAGCTCCGTGGCCATCGCCGACCAACTCGTCAACGGACCGTTCTCCCCCATCGCCGTGGTCACCAACAGCGGTTGCAACAACATCTCCGTGATCGATATTAATCCCACGGTGACGGCAAACGGGTCAACAACGCAAAACCCCAACTTCGGCAAGATTCTTAATACCATCGCCGTTGGGGCTACTCCACAAGGAATAGCGGTGAGCCAGCCCTTTGGCCTCGCTGTCGTGGCAAACAATGGCGATGGCACGGCCTCCATCGTCAATCTGCTGACGAATTCGCTCGCCGTTCCTTCTGTTGCCACCGGGTCTAGCCCGGCTGGAGTGGCCATTAACGATGCCACTGGCGCTGCCATTGTCGCCAACACTGGCTCCAACACCATTTCTGAAATCAACCTGGGCTTGCTCTTTGGAACCACTCCCGCGACAACGCTTACCCCGGTTAGCATCGGCGGCTTCCAACAACCGACGGCGGTAGCCATCGACCCGGACCGCGGCACGAATAATCAGGGCATCGCCGTGGTCACTTCGTTGCAACTCGTCAGCGGGCAGCCTAGCCAAGGGGCTTTGCAAGTCGTGGACATCGGCTTGACCACTCCCATTCTTAGTACGACTGCCTCGACCGGCAGTGTAACTGCTCCCACGACTGGTATCGTCTTCGACCCCACTGTGTTCACCGGGAGCGCCAACAACGGCCTGTTCTATGCCAGTTCCAGCGGCGGCAACGTGATCTCGTCCTTCAACCCGGACAGCGGCCAGATCAGCAGCGTAAACGTCGGCATTAATCCGACATCTCTGGCCCTGAATCCAGAGACCGGCGCTATCTTGACCACAAACCTTGCGGGCAAGACGACATCACTCGTCGATACCACCTCGAGTCCCTTGAAAACAGTTAAAACGATTGGCCTTCCGGGCTCCGGTCAGTTCGGCGTGGCCATTGACCAATTTACGAATCTCGCCGTCATCGTGGATCAAGCCAACAACCGGCTGCTCATTTTCCCGATGCCGAACTAGGGTTAGCCTCCGTTGCGGAGGGGACGAGAACAACGAGCGCAGTGAAGTGGTGGACGCTTTCTGATTGCAGCGGGATGAGCGGCTCGGCTATACTTCGGGGTTTGTGTGGTGCCCGCAGAGTGCGTAGGCTGGCGGAAAAAGTTTGAAGCCAATCTTTGAAGCGAATCAAAGATTGGTTCCGGTTGGTCTCGATTTCATCGTGACCACCCAAAAACAAGGAGAATAAAGTGAATTTGAGAATTGTTTTGAGATCCGCTGCGCTGTCCGCAGCATGCCTCATCGGCACGTTAGCAGCCTGGGCCCAAGCGGCCCCCGCGGCTGGCGCCGCCGTACCAGCCAAGTCGGTCGGCATTATCAATCTGCGCGGCGCGATTGGAAGCACAGCCGAGGGCAAGCAGGCGTCCGCGGAATTGCAATCGCAGTTTGCACCGCGGTCTACCGAAATCGACGCTATGACGAAGCAGATCAATGATCTGCAGCAAAAGCTTCAAGCGGGTCAGGGAAAGCTGAGCCAGGAGGAAGAAACGCGCCTCACGGCCGAGGGCCAACGTCTCACCCAGCGCCTTGATCGCCGCCGCAATGATTTTCAGGAAGACGCGACCGCTGCGCAGCAAGAAGTGTTGGAGCGTATCGGCCGCAAAATGGTAGACGTTCTGGACCGCTACGCCCGAGAGAACGGGTTTAGCGTGGTTCTGGACACCTCCGGCCAGAATTCGCCGATCCTCTATGCTTCCAATCAGATCGACGTCACGCAGGACATCATCCGCCTCTATGATCAGCAGTACCCCGTTAAAACGGGCGCGGCTCCGGCTGCCAAGCCCGCGACGCCTAAACCAGCCACTCCGCCGCCGGCAACCAAGCCACCCCAGCAGTGATTCGCTGCAAGGCAAGGCCACAACACTCTGTATTCTCAAAACGCCCCCGGCAACTCGGGGGCGTTTTTCTGTCCAAACGCACAGAGCCGCGCAGCAGCCTGGCGCCGGCGCCTTGCTGCGAGCGCGAGAGAAACGAGCGTCACATTTGGCCGGAATTCGGTATAGTAGGCGAAACAGAGCAAGGAGGATTTATGCCGCAAGCAAAATCGCGATTGGATCGAATGCCTCGCCCGCCGGTTTTTGCCACGCCCGCCGAAGAGCGGCGCCACCGGAAAGAAAGGCTCGCGGGAGCGTTCCGTCTGTTTTCGAAATGCGGGTTCGACGAAGGCGTCGCGGGCCACATCACGGCGCGCGATCCCGAGCGGCTGGACCATTTCTGGGTGAATCCCTTTGGAATTCATTTCAGCCAAATTCGCGTCTCGGATCTTTTGCTCGTCAACGATCAGGGCGAAGTTGTTGAAGGCGACCGGGAAGTAAACGCCGCGGCGTTTGCGATCCATTCGCGAATTCATAAAGCGCGTCCCGATGTGATTGCGGCGGCGCATGCGCATTCGCTGAACGGCAAGACCTGGTCTTCGCTGGGGCGGCTGCTCGATCCCCTGACGCAGGACGCCTGCGCGTTTTATGAAGATCACGTCGTGTTTGACGATTTCACTGGCGTGGTCTACGAAACCGACGAAGGTGACCGCATCGCCAAGACGCTGGGCGACAAAAAAGCTGCCATTTTGAGCAATCACGGCCTGCTGACTGTCGGCAAAACTGTCGATGAAGCGGCGTGGTGGTTCATCACCATGGACCGCTCCTGCCAGGCGCAATTGCTGGCCGAAGCCGCGGGAGAGCCGCGAAAAATTCCTCGCGAAACGGCCAAGCTGACGCACTCGCAGGTGGGCATGCCCATGGTGGGCTGGTTCCAATTCCAGCCGCTGTGGGACCGCATCACGCGCGAGCAGCCGGATCTGCTTGACTGACATAAAAATCGGAAACAAAGAAGTAAGGAAGTAACGAGATAAAGATAGAGGCGATCCCGGCACTCGTGTGCGTTGACGGGCCCGTAGGCCCCCCATCCCCCCCGGCCTTTTTTCGTAAGTGCGGATTCTAAAGGACTTAAAGTCCTGTGTTTTGGAAGTGCGGATTCTAAAAGGGTTAGGGGCGGGTTTTTCGTAAGTGCGGATTCTAAAGCAGATAGCGATCGGCGACGAGATAGGCGCTGGGAACAAGCGGGCAGGGAGGGCGCCACCCCCGGTGTTTTGCAATAGAGTGCGGAAGCCCCTGATTGCAAGCGATTTATTGGACGACTCTTTTTTGAAGAGTGCGGAAGAGTGTGAAAACAGGGGAGTTAACTCTTGGCGTTTTCTGCAAAAGAGCGAAAGAGTGGAAGAGGGAAGAAATCGAAAGGCGAATGCGGACCTGTCGGCGCGGGTGGGTTGCGGAGGCATGGACGTTCCTCTTTTCTCCTCCGCGACTAAGAACACGCCAAGTATAACATATTCGTACTAGTTGTCAAGTATAAACTTGTAAACCATTTGTATGCTTGAAGATAGAAATGGAGAAACGGGAGTGACGCGAGACGAGGCTTGGAAGTTGGCGAACCATTGGGTGGCGGCTTGGAACGCTCATGATCTGGACTTGATCCTGACGCACTATGAGGATGCCGTGGAGCTGACTTCGCCGGTGGCGGCGCAGCTCTTGGGGACTACGGATGGCAAGGTGGCCGGAAAGGCAAACTTGAGGGCTTACTTTCAGCGAGGGCTCACAGCCTACCCGGAACTGCACTTTCACCTGGAGGACGTGCTCTGGGGCGTAAACAGCGTGGTGCTCTGCTACATCAATCAAAAGGGGACGCGCGCGGGAGAATTCATGGAGCTGTCCGCGACTGGAAAAGTGGCACGCGTTGTGGCGAACTACAGCACGTAGCGGGCAGGCACTCCTCTGCGCCACACGCCAATGATTCAATTCGGAAGAGTCGAGAAGCCGGGCGGCGGACTAGAGCAGTAGCCCGACATGAAGCGCGCAGTCACGGCTCTAAGATCTTTGTCGAGGATCGACATAGCCCGGTCGGCGATGGGCGCTGGCACGCCATAATGCGCCTGGGCAATTCCGCCTGTAATGCAGGCCAGCGTGTCGCTGTCTCCTCCCAGCGATGTCGCGTTTCGGATGGCATCTTCGAAATCCGTTGATTCGAGGAAGCACACGATGGCCTGAGGAACGGTCTCTTGGCATGACTCGTTAAACTCGTATGCTGGTCTAATCTCGTCCACGCTTCGGGACAAGTCATAGTGGAAGGTTGACGTGGTGTATTGCCTGATGTCGGCCTTTGTGCTGCCTGTCCGGGCGAGAAAGATTGCGGCCGCAGTTGCTTGCGCGCCCTTGATGCCCTCGGTGTGATTGTGCGTCACGGCTGTGTATTCAGCCGCGCGGAGCAGCACTTCGTCCAGCGTGTTGAACGCGAACCCAACTGAACTGATGCGCATAGCAGCGCCATTGCCCCAGCTATTGTATGGCTGGCATTCGTCGGCTTGCGCCCATCGGTGAAAAAAGCCTCCGTATCCTGCGTCTGGATAACGGCGATAGTAGGCCTTCATCAGGGAAACATAGTCGGCGCCGGTCAAGATCGATTCGGCCAGGGCAACGGTGAGGACGGTATCGTCGGTGAAGGAGCAATCTGGACTGAACAGTTCGAATTGCTTGGTCTTGATGTTGTTCCACTCGTAGACCGACCCGATAATGTCACCCGCTATTGCACCTATCATTTGGATCTTCCTCGAAGGCGACCGCGCAACGTTGAAACGCTTTAGAGTGCTTGGGCATTATGCTCGAAGAGATCTCGCATCGCCATCTCCCTGCAAGCACCCAAGGGATGAGTGAAGTGGTTGCAACCGGCGGCTTTGAAAGCGGCAACGGTTGCGGCATCCTCCGGCCTCTCCGCCACCCGCCCATATGGGCCCGCCTAGCATCAGCCGTGAACGCCTGTGCCACCAGCGCTAAGTAACTATTAGTCCCACAGGAGGTTATGTTAGATTTTGGCCGTTAACTGTTGCGAGAATATGGAGGTATCTTGTCATTAGAAAAGCAAATCGAAGCGGCAAGAAAAGAGATTGCGTCTGATGGGTATGAAATGTCGGTCGGCGAAATCATTAACCTCTATCGTGATGATGAACTCATAATTCACCCAGCGTATCAGAGGCTCTTTCGATGGGATAGCTCAAAGAAGACAAGATTTATCGAATCCCTGCTCTTAGGCATACCGATACCGCCTGTATTTGTGTTTCAAACCGAAAAGGGCCTGTGGGAGCTGATAGACGGGCTTCAGCGACTGTCGACGATTTTCGAATTTGTTGGAATCCTCAAATCGCGTGGTGAAGACGGCATTAAGATTGAACCCGCGGCGCTGGAACGGACGAAGTATCTTCCAGACCTTGCAGACAGAACGTGGAAAACAGGACACGGTAATGTGGGAATCGGTAGCGCTGCCCAGCTCTTTATAAAAAGATCCCGAATTCGTGTCGAAATACTCAAGAAAGAGAGTGATCCTTCAGCGAAGTATGAGCTTGAGGTTGTCCCCTTGAGTGAGACACGCAGTTAAGAGGTGGTTTGCTGTTCGCTGCTTTTTGATTGTACTGCCCAAAGCGTTTCCCGCACTATGCGCGACGGCTGGTGAAGCGGCGGCGGGCT
>Ga0073928_10001147_pt1 | contig 52901 bp, 43 predicted proteins | sample PaiPotPPA55metaG_FD_76969 | JGI IMG/M metagenome (GOLD analysis project Ga0073928, IMG submission 76969) | Iron sulfur acid spring bacterial and archeal communities from Banff, Canada, to study Microbial Dark Matter (Phase II) - Paint Pots PPA... ... | reverse complement strand
TGGAGTGCATCCAGCCGAAAAGAAATCCCCAGACGGGACCGAAGGCTCGTCGCAAATAAGCGTATTCGCCTCCCGCTTCGGGAATTGCGGCGCCGAGTTCCGCGTAACTCAGCGCACCGAACATCGACAGCAACGCGCCCGCGATCCACGCCGCGAAAACGATTGCGATCGAGCGGCCCTCCGCCGCCATTTCGCTCGGCTTCAGGAAAATCCCCGTGCCGATCATCGTCCCGACGACGATCGCCCCCGCAGCCCAGCCACCCAGGCCGCGCACCAGGCCGATCGTTTCCTTCGGTTTTACGGAAGACGCGATTGCGACCCCCTTCACCTTACGATTCGGCTACGCGATCCTTCGCAAGAAAGCTTGCAAGCGAGCCCACCCCGAAGGTCACCAGCGTCCCGACAACGACGTACCAAGTCCAAGCGAGCGGGACGCGAAACACTTTCACGCCGATCATCGTGCAAAGACCCGCTGGGAACCCAATAAGCGCTCCGCGTTCATTCGCACGACGGTTCCAGGTTCCCAGAAGAAAGACGCCGAGCGTCGCTCCATACGTGATCGAAGCGATCGTGAGTCCCGCCACCAGCACAGGACCCCAGTGAATAAGCCCCAGCGCGCCGAGCACGACTCCCCACACCAAAGTGAGTTGCCGCGAGCGCCCGAGCGCCGTCAAGCCCGAGTCGCCCTTGCGAGCCCCGCCGAGGTCTATCATGCTCGACGACGCGAGCGAGTTCAATGAGCCGCTCGCGTTCGACATCGCAATTGCAAAGATTGAGGCGAGAACGAGTCCGGAGAGCCCCAGAGGCATTTCGTGCACGATGAACTCGGGGAAAATCTTGTCGGCGTCGCTGGTGGCCAGCGGAGACGCCATGTGTTGAATGTAAACGAACAGCATCACGCCAATGACCAGGAAAAGTGCGAACTGGAAGAGAACGATCACGCCGCTCGCGAGCAACGCCGTTTTGCCGTCGCGTTCGTTGCGCGCGGAGAGTAACCGCTGCACCATCGTTTGATCGGTGCCGTGGCTCGCCATCGTCAAGAAAGTGCCTCCAATCAGGCCGGCCCAGAACGTATATTGCTGGGTTAGGTTCAGCGAGAAATCGAAAATCGAGAGCTTGTTACCCGAGGCGGCCGCCACCTGCGTCACGGTGGGCCATCCGCCGGGAATTTTGTGCAGCAGCAGAAAGAACGCCACGATAGAGCCCGTGAGGTACAGCGCGAATTGGATTACGTCCGTCCAGATCACGGCGCGCATTCCGCCTTCGAATGTGTAAAAGATCGTCAGCAGGGCAACGATAAAGATCGAAATGCGCTCTCCGGTTCCAAACGCGACGCTCACAACCTTTCCGATCGCCGAAATGCGAACGCCTTCGGCGAGCGCTCGCGTGCCCAGAAAGACCGCTGCAGCGGCCGACTTCATGCGCGCGCCAAATCGCCTTTCCAATAGCTGGTAAGCCGTGTAGAATTCGCCCTGGAAATACTGCGGGATTAGGACCACGCAAAGGATGACGCGGGCGACCAGGTAACCCAGGACAATCTGCAAGAACCCGAGGTTTCCGCCGTACGCAATGCCGGGCGTACTGATGATGGTGAGGGTCGAAGTCTCTGTAGCGACAATCGAACACGCGATTGCCCACCAGGGGGCGCTGCGTCCCCCCAGGAAGTAATCGCGCAGGTCTTTCTGGCCTCGGCGGAAGCATGCCCCGAAAAGCGTGATGCCCGCGAGATACAGGGCGAGAATGACGAAGTCGATTCGGCTGATTTGCATGGCTCCGTTTGCGCGGGCGGCGCGATGCTAACCGCGCGGTCTGAAAACTGTCAAGCAGGGTGAGACGAATGGCAGAAAGTAGCGCCGGCCGGGAAGCCGCATATTTTCTCGGTTTTGACGGTGGTGGGACGAAGACCGACTGCGTTCTCGCGGGCGCAGACGGCCGCATCTTGGCGCGAGCTACTGCGGGCCCTTCCAACCCGCTGCGCGGCGGGTATACGCGGGCTTGGTTTTCGCTAAGCGATGCCGCCGACCTGGTGCTGAGCCACGAAAAAATCACCGCGAATCGCATTCGCGGTATTTGCGCCGGCTTGGGTGGCGCGGGACGCCCGGCGGTGGTTCGGCGAGTGCAGACATTTTTCGAGCGCAGCTTCCCCAACGCGGAAGTGGACGTCACAACCGACCTCGAAATCGCTCTCGAAGCAGCGTTTGGCTCCGGCGAGGGCATGATTCTGGTCGCGGGAACCGGCTCTGCAGCTTTCGGACGTGACGCCAACGGACGAACCGCCCGCGCGGGCGGACGTGGGCCGTGGTTCAGCGACGAAGGTAGCGCGTTCGATATCGGGCGCAATGCAGTTCGCGCCGTGCTGCTGGCAGAAGAGAATCGCGGGCCGGCTACCGCGTTGACCGAGCGCCTTTTCACATCCCTTCAGGCACGCGGCTGGGATTCCGTGCTCGATCAGGTTGCGAAGGACCCCGACACCGTCTTCCCGAAAGTTTTTCCGCTCGTTGCTGAACTTGCCGACCAGGGTGACGCGGTTTGCCGCGAGATTCTGTTTGTTGCCGCGGCATCGCTGGGCAGGCTGGCGCGGTGCGTCGCCGACCAACTGGGAGGGCGTGACCGCGACTTCCCGATTGCCAAACTCGGCGGGGCGCACGGCCGCTCCGAATATTTCGATGCTGCCCTGAACGAAGAGCTGGCAAGGGTTTTGCCGCGGTCGAAAGTAGTGGCACTCTCGATGAGTCCCGCGGAAGCGGCGGTGGGAATTGCGGTTCGCGCCTCTCGCGCGGCCGGAAATGCCGCGTCGATGCGCTGATGGCCAATGATGGCTGATGAAGCAGCCGGTGAACGCTCGCATGAGCGGGCCGGCCGGAGTCTTGATCGCGCCCGTTCCGCCCCGCTTGAAGAATTGAAACTCCTGTTGCACGACGCCGACGAGCCCACGCTGCTCGCGCTGCTTGAAAATCCGAACCTCGACGAGCCTCACGTAACGCAACTCCTCGAACGCCTGGATCTGCCGGCGAATGTTCTGGCCGCCATTGCCGAGCAGGGGAAATGGACGGCGAGCGAAGGCGTAAGGCTGCGTCTTGCGAGGCATCCGCGCACGCCGAAGCGTTTTGCGCTTGCCGCGGTGCGCCAGCTTTACGTGTTCGATCTGGTGCGCCTCAGCTTGCTTCCCTCCGCGCCCCCGGACATTCGCCGCGTGGCGGAGGAGGTGATTCTGACGCGGGTGCCGCATCTTCCGGTCGGCGAGAAACTCACGCTGGCGCGGCGCGGACCGTCGCGCGTTGTGGGCGCGCTGCTTGCGGAAGGCCATCCGCAGGCAATCAAGCTCGCGCTGGCTAACGCATTCCTCACCGAGAGCCAAATTCTGAAGGTACTCGCAAAGCCTGATGTGCCCGCGCGAGTGGTAGCGGCGATCGCCCAGCACGCGAAATGGTCGACGCAGTACAATGTGCGAGTGGCGCTCCTCAGGCATCCGCTTACGCCAGTTCCTTGCGTACTCGCGTTCCTGCCGAATCTCACTTTGCGCGATTTGAAGGACGTTGCCGCGCTCGAGGGGCTTGCGTCGCACTCGCGAAAATACATTCAGCGCGAACTGGCGCGCCGTGTAGGACGAGAAGAGGAGCAATAGAAACGCCGCGCCGGCAGCAGAGACGAAGCCATCTCACAAATGGTGCCCGGAAGGGCGGGGCTTCAGCCCCGCCGTCAGGCCGCAATAAGGAAGGGCTTTAGCCCCTGAAGCCAGGCTGTTTGATCCAACCGAGCATTTATGAGATAGGCTAACGTAAGTGATGCCAAAGAAAACCGCTCAAACGCGTCTGATCATTATCGTCGGAGGAATTTTCTTCCTTGCCGTGGTGATCTACACCACGTACCAGCAGATGCGGCACGAATATGAAGTCTGCGTAACCTTCAAAGGAGGCACGCACTGCTCGACGGCGAAGGGCGCGACTCCGGAGGAGGCTATCCACAGCGCGCACGACATCGATTGCGGGCTTCTGGCCAACGGCCGCGACGAAAATATCGTCTGCCTCGATACCCAGCCCTCAAGCGTCCGCGAAGTGAAATAGCGACAGCCATTCCCCCGCCCAGCGGTGTCTAACCAAGAGGAGAAGTTTGCAAATGCAAATGCGGCTGTGCGCGCGAATTGACACTTTGCTTCGCCCTGCTTAGCATCTTTTGGTTCGGAGTGGATCACCTGATGACGCGTTGCCTGAATTGCGGCGCCGACCGCGACCGAGACGTCTGCGAATCCTGCGGGCTGAATTCTACGGCCGCGGAATTTGAGTTGCGCCGCAAACTGCTGAACCGGACCGCCTTCTTCCTGCTCGGGGCGATTGGGTTTGTCGTTGCGGCCGAACGTTATCCGGCCCTCGAACTCGACGGCATCCTCATTTTCATCGGCGTGATGTTTTTTCTCACGCTGGGCGTCGCGATCTGGGTGGAGCGGCTGGCGCTGCGCCACGCGGAGGTGGAAGCGCTCAAACGCATCTACTATGGCTTGATTCCGATTCCGTGGCTGCTGGCGCTTCTGCTGCTGGCGAACGGCGCGCTCGACGGTTCCAAGCCGCACGTGGAAGAGGCGCGCATCGTCAGCAAATTTGCGATGACGGGTCCCGTTCCCACGCGCCGTCTCGTGGTCACATCCTGGCGCGACGGCCACCTCTTCGAACGCGTGCCGGTGGATCGCACAGATTACGAGCGCTTCAGCTCCGGTGACGTTGTGAACGTGAAAGTCGAAGACGGCCTCGTGGGAATCCCGTGGGTTGCGGGCGTGTCGCTCCGCTGATATTTTCATGCAGCGAGTGCCGGAGGCTGATCCGAATTGCGATTGCCCGATTCCTGGACTGAGCGGCTGCCGTTTCTCGAATCCCTCGAAGAACCGTGGACGCCCGTGCCAAGAATCGCGCTGGTGGCCTGGCTCGTCTTCTTTGGCTTGTTCCTGTACCAGCTCGCGCGCGGCACAGGCTTGCTGTTGCTGATGGACGGCGTGTTCGTCCCCATTCACGAAGGCGGGCATCTCCTCTTCCGATTCTTCGGCGAATTCGTGATGGTCGCGGGCGGGACGTTTCTTCAGCTCTTCGTCCCGCTGGCGCTCGCGACCTACTTCTTCTTTCAGCGCCAGACGCAAGGCGTCGCGTTCTGCCTGTTTTTCTTCTTCGAGCAGTTTCTGCCCATCGCGACCTACATGGCTGATGCACGCGCGCAGGACTTGCCTTTGCTGACGGTTGGCGACGCCGAATACGTGATCCACGACTGGAATTATCTTTTTACGAAACTTGGCGTCCTCGAGCACGACATTCAGATTGCCGCCGCCGTGCGCTTCATCGGCTGGCTCGGAATGATTGGTGTGATGCTGTGGCTATTGTGGCGCGGACTCAACGACGTTAAACAGCAAGCTCCGCCCCCTGCCTAATACACGCCGCGCCGCAAGTCGGGCATATGCGGCAACTGTATTTCCAGGGCCCGGCCGTAGTCGCCAAGCGTGAGCTTGATGGATTCCGCCGGGCCGACGTCCCGCACGACCCACTCCTTGCTGGGAATCACGCGCGAAGGCTGCGCCAAATCGTCGCTTTCCCAATCCTGGCCTGCCGCGTGCAAATCGGTGAGTAAAACGGAATAGACGAGCTTCGCTTTAATATCAAGCAGCAAGTAGCGATGCCCGAGCAGTATGAGGATCAGGTTCGATTCCTTTTTTTTGTCTGGCTGGTAGATGTTGAACGCCAGCGGCGTCTTGCCGTCGAGCTTCAGTTGCGCCACCGGCACCGCCTTCCAGCGAATCGTTCCGTCATCGCCGCCGCGGCCCATCGCGGGCAGCGTCACCAGAAAACAGAGACACATCACAAGAACTCCGCGCTTCCATTCGAACAGGGAACGGACGAGCATGTCAGTAAATTGACGACTCGCGTTTCCGGCCGGTGTAGTCGATGTAGACGATCTTGAGCTCCGTGTAGAAATCGAGCGCGCTGCGGCCCACTTCCTTCGGTCCGATGCTGGTGCCTTTCGTGCCGCCAAACGGCACATGGGCTTCGCCTCCCACCGTGGGCGAATTGACGTGCGTCATTCCCGTTTCGATTTTATCGATGAACTCGAAAATCTTGTTCGAGTCCGTGGTGTAAATGGCGCTCGTCAGTCCGAAGCGGACGGAATTGGCCGCCTCCAGCGCTTCTTCGAAATTATTCACGCGAATCACGCTCAGCACCGGCCCGAAGATTTCATCCTGCGCAATCACGCTGTCGGCGCGGACGTGATCGAATACGGTGGGCGCGACGAACCAGCCCTTGTCATATTTCGCCCCCGTCAAGCGCCCGCCGCCGCACTTCAGCTCGGCCTCTTTCTTGCCGATATCAATGTAGCGCAGCGCCGTGTTCATCTGGCTTTCGTCCACCGAAGGCCCCATTTCGACGCCCGGCTCCAGGCCATCGCCAACCGCGAATTTCTTCGCGCGCTCCACCAGCATCGCCACCCACTGGTCCGCGACCTTGTCTTCGATGATCACGCGGCTCGTGGCCGTGCAGCGCTGCCCGGTGGACGCGAACGCTCCGAACAGCGCCGACTCCATCGCAAGCTGCAAATCCGCGTCGGCGAGAATCACGATGGGGTTCTTGCCGCCCATTTCGCATTGGCACTTCTTCATGCCGAGCGCGCCGGTGGCATAAAGCTGGCTGCCCACTTCGTTTGAGCCGGTAAACGACAGGCCTTGCACGTGCGGATTCTGCACCAGCTCGTCGCCGGTGTCTTTGCCCGAGCCCATCACCAGATTCAACACGCCCGGCGGCAATCCGGCTTGCTCGAAGATTTCCACCACGCGCATCGCCGTAAGCGGCGTCAGCGTCGCCGGTTTGAACACCACAGTATTTCCGCAGACGAGCGCGGGCGCGATCTTCCACACCGGAATCGCCACAGGAAAATTCCACGGCGTGATGATGCCCACCACTCCCAGCGGCTGCCGAATCGTGTACGAAAAATTCTTCGGCAATTCGCTGGGCAGAGTCTCGCCGGTCAGACGGCGCGCCTCGCCCGCCATAAACTCAGTGATATTGATCGCGCGCTGCACTTCGCCGAGCGAATCCTTCAGCGCCTTGCCTTCCTCTCGCGTCAGCAACCGCGCCAGCTCCTCTTTCTGCTCCTGCATGATTCGCACAGCTTTGAAGAGGATGTTGCCGCGCGCGGGAGCAGGCGTGTCGCGCCACGCAGCGAAGGCAGCCTTAGCCGCCACGATCGCTTCCTTCGTCTCCTGCCGCGTCGAAAGCGGAATGCGTGCGACGACGTCGTCCGTGTTCGCAGGATTCCGCCGCTCAACAATCTTCGCCGACTTCGAATCCACCCACTGCCCGTTAACGTAGTTCCTGCAAAGCGTCGTCGTTTCCGTTGCCGTCGTCATAGGAGCTTGACCCCTCGGGAACCACATCGGGTTTTGGTTTTATCTGTGTTCATCTGTGTTCATCTGTGGTTTAAGGGTTTCTTGGCTACGCCCGCACCTCGCCGAAAGTTTTGTCGAGGAGCCGGATGCCCTCGTCCACATCCGCTTTACTGATGTTCATCGGCGGGGCCAAGCGGATGACGTTGCCCAGAAGTCCGCCTTTGCCGATGAGCAGCCCGTTGCGTCGCGCGCCTTCAAGGACTTGCGTCGTCTCGCCGGGCGCGGGCTCCTTCGTCGTGCGATCCTTCACCAGTTCGAGCGCCTGCATCATGCCCATGCCGCGGACGTCGCCGATCAGCGGATACTTTTCCTGCAGCTCCTCGAGCCGCTTGCGCAGGTAGCCGCCCACCACGTAGGTATTCTCGCGCAGGTTTTCTTCCTCGATCACTTCGATCACCGCGCGCGCCGCCACCGACGTCACCGGATTGCCGCCAAAAGTGGAAATCGTAAGCCCCTCGAATTTGTCGGCCAGCTCGGCAGTCGTAATCGTCAACCCGATCGGCACGCCATTTCCCATGCTTTTCGCCGACGTGATCACGTCCGGCGTCAGCTCCCATTGTTCGATGCCAAACCATTTTTTGCCGGTGCGGCCCCATCCGGTTTGCACTTCGTCGGAGATGAACAGGCCGCCGTAATTCTTCACGATGCGGTAGACAATCTTAAAATATTCCGGCGGAGGCGTGATGAATCCGCCGACGCCTTGAATCGGTTCGGCGATGAACGCGGCAATGGAACCGCTCGTCGTGGTCTGAATGGTGCTTTCCACGTCGTTCGCGCACGCCACGCCGCAGTCGGGATATTTCAGATGCAGGGGGCAGCGGTAGCAGTACGGGTTCACCGCGTGCGACATCCCCACGCTGATCACGCCGCTCTTGCGCCACGGAGCCTGCGCCGTCACGCTTTTCGCCAGCGCCGAGCTGCCCGCATATGCGTGCCGCAACGAGACCACGTCGAAACTCGGCCCCACCATCCGCGCCAGCAAAATTGCCGCCTCGTTCGCTTCCGTCCCGGAACTAGTGAAGAAGCTCTTTTGCAATTTGCCCGGCGTGATTTGCGCCAGCTTCTCCGCCAGCGCCACCATGTGCTCGTTGGGGAAGAGCGTCGACGTGTGCTGCAGCCGATCCACCTGCGCTTTAATTTTCGACGTGACCTTCGGATTGCAGTGCCCCACGCCGATCGTCACAATCCCGCCGAAGAAGTCGAGGTATTTGTTGCCTTCGATGTCCCACAGGTATTGCATCGACGCGTGGTCCGCGACGAGCGGCTTCTCATAGTAGTTCGTCACCGCCGGCCAGATGAATTCCCGGTGCTTGCGAACGATTTCTTCGCTTCGAGTCTCAGTCAGCTTGGGGGTCGAGGTCATCGAAAGGTCCTTTGCGGCGGCCGAGGCGCCGAGGTGCCGAAATGAATGCGCAGCGCGAGCGCCAAACATCGCGAGAAGTCTACGAAACTGAGAGGTAAGGAAGCAAGGAGCCCGGTAGGAGTGAGGGACGTTCCTGAAGTATCAGGCTGCTTCGTTGCGGCCCAGCGCCGTAGGCGCGACAGAAGTTAGCCCAGCGCGTAAGCGCTGGGTCGGGGCCAATCACCAATCACGCCTTACTTCGACGTGAAGATGCTTTTCGGGATCATCATGTGCGCGCCCTTCGTGCCGTCCACGAGCTGCGTGATGCGGAGGTCAGCGGCGACGCTCGAAAGCATGTAAGCGTCATCGCGCGTGAGGTGCTTTTCGGTGGTGAGGTAATCGATCATTTCGCGGACAGCCATTTTAGCGGCTTCGTTCAAATCGGGATCGAGGCCCATGGTGATGAAATGCGTGGGAGTTTCTGCGCGCGGCCAGTGGAAATGCATGTCCTTGCGCACCACAAACTGAAACGTCCCGACGAGCGACGTTTCCATCGCCGTAACGTCCACCTCTCCGTCTCCCTGTCCCGCGTGGCCGTCGCCCACCAGGAAAAGCGCTCCGCGCGCGTGGACGGGAATGTACAGCGTCGTGCCCGCCACCAGATCCTTGTTGTCGAGGTTGCCTGCGTGAATCCACGGCGGGCTGCTGTGGATCCGGCCCATCCTCAGCGGAGGAGCAACGCCCATGCTGCCGAAAAACGGATGCAGCGGAATATCAATGCCGTCGGCGAAATGAGCCATCATGCGATTTGCATCGAGCGGAATGATCTTGATTTTGGGATAAGGGAACTCGTTCGGGAATATGCCGCTGCGCGGGCCGAATCCGTTGTATGCGTACGGAATGGCGAGTTTGATCGCAAGGATGCGAACTTCCAGCACGTCGCCCGGCTCCGCGCCCTCGATGTAGATTGGACCAGTCAGGATGTGCCCGCCGGGCCCTTTGTCCTTCACCTGCGCGACGATGTCTCGCAGCGACTGCTCCACTTGATCGGGCGGCACGCCGGCCGCTTCGAGCGGGTCAGGCTCGTTCGTGAGAAGAGTTTGGATCTCGACGGTGTCGCCCGACTTGATTCGCAGCACCGGCGGCGTGCTCGCATCGTAGTAGCCCCACGCGACCGTCTTCGGCGTCGGCTTCAGCGTGTACGTCGCCCCGCCGGTTTGCGCCATCGCAGTGGACGCAGCGAATCCAGCCAGGCACAGCGCAAGCGGAGCGCGACCGCGGCGTCTGGCGCCCGTTGCTGCGAATGCGACCACCGTTTGCCGAATCTCCATTTTCACGACGCCTCCTTCGCAGTGCTTAAGTCAGTGGCGCGGATATTACCAGCCCACGTTCCAGAAAGCATCGTCTGCCGGACGCCGGGTCGGCGCTCCCGATACTTCGGGATGAATTACCTCTCCACCGTGAACCCCCTGGGTACAACCTCAGACATAATCAGCAGGAAACTTCCCGAAACCTGCAACATCTTGCATGCCCCGGCCCTCATTCTCACCCAACCGCCGGCGAACAAACCACATACCGTAGGGACACATGGTAAGTGACATGCACGGTTGGCAAGAACGAGGTGTGTCCATGCGAAAACACTCATTCATAGCGGGCGGGATTATGGCCTTGGCGATGCTCAGCGCGACCGTGGCAAAGGCCGATGCCGTGACTCTGGCTCTTACCAGTACCCCCTCAGGAACCTTCAATGGCTTGCCCGATTTCACCACCGTTGAGGGCTCTGGACCTTGCTCAATCTCGGGTTGCCAGTCGCTAACCTTAGACTTCACGGTGACCAACAACAGCGGGTCGGCCCAGTCCATCGGGTTTGACGGCGGAAACTCAGGCTACGGCGACGTCGTGTCTGGAGATTCTTCGGACTCTTTCCTCAACGAGACCAGCCTGTCTGCCTGCTCACCCAACCCCCTACCCAACGGTGCATCCTGCGTCGTGCAGTTGTTTTTTTACACGACTCCCGTTACCGGGCCGACGGACCACGATTTCGGCGTGAGCTCCGATTCTTTAGGGGTCCAGTGGACGCCGGCGGCCGGAGGGACGAGCTTTGGGACTAACGTGGACTTCTATTTGACCGTTTATGATCCAGGTGCCGTGCCCGAGCCTTCTTCGTTCCTTCTGCTGAGCGGGGGCCTGCTGCTATTGCCCACGCTGAGGAGACTCCGCTTCTTGCGGCAATAGCCGAGGCCGTGTGCGACACCCTTCGGCCCTGAGGTCTTGCCTCTGAGCTTCGGGGCGCTCGACCCTTTTTACGGTGAGCGTGGTCGAATCCGCGTGGTCCCGATCCCGAGACTCCGGGATCCCGATATTTCGGGGCGGGATCGAAGAGTCGGCGCTTCTGGATTGCCTCTCGACCATGAACCTCGTGGGTCCAGTAGTTATAGAACTACTATCGTAACTTTGTTACTAGCCGTCCGACGAATTCCGTGCTACCATGGCCCGTTTTTATGAGCTGCGAAATTGACACTGTGGGTCGGGAGCGAGGGGCCAGAATCCAATCTATGAAATCTAAGTCGCCTGTACTTGCAGGCGCGCATGAAAAAGGGAATTCTAATAACCGGAACGCGATCTCCTTGCCTCCCGTCCCGGCGAAACAAAGGCTAATCGCTACAACCCCGCATTCAAAAACCGCTGCAACTCTCTCACAACAAACCAGAAGACATTTTCTAATAGCAACAAAAACACCTCTTCCGGTTCGCCAGGCTTTCGCCACCAATCACGAATCACAGATCACGAGTCACGAGTCACGAAGAACCTTGAATTCTTCATCTCGCGGGAGTAACTTCGGTCAAGCCCCAGGCAGCCCTTTCTACCGCAAGGAGGACATATGGCAACAGCGGCACCGGCATCAGTAACACTCGAACCGGCAGTCTCCAGTTTCGTTTCCCGCAAGCACAAGATGTTGATCAACGGCAAGTGGGTGGAGTCCGCTTCCGGCAAAAGGTTCCCGACATTCAATCCCGCGACAGGGGAAGTTCTATCGGAAGTGGCCGAAGGGGACCGCGAGGACATCAATCGCGCCGTGAAAGCCGCGCGCGCCGCATTCGAGACAGGGCCGTGGTCGAAGATGACGCCGTCTGAACGAGGTCGCGCCGTGTGGCGCCTGGCGGATCTGCTCGAAAAGCACCTCGAAGATTTTGCGCAAATCGAAAGCCTGGACAATGGCAAGCCGCTGAAGATCGCGCGTGCCGCGGACGTTCCGCTGGCGGTGGACCTCTTCCGCTACATGGCAGGCTGGGCGACGAAGATCGAAGGCAACACGATTCCGCTCTCGGTTCCTTACACTCCGGGCGCGAAGTACCTGGCGTATACGGTGCGCGAGCCGGTCGGCGTCGTGGGCCAAATCATTCCCTGGAATTTTCCGCTGCTGATGGCCGCGTGGAAGATGGGCCCGGCGCTTGCCACGGGCTGCACGATTGTGCTGAAGCCCGCCGAACAGACTCCGCTGACGGCTTTGCGGCTCGGCGAACTAATTCAGGAAGCGGGCATCCCCGACGGCGTCGTGAACATCGTCCCGGGCTACGGCGAAACGGCCGGCGCGGCTCTTGCCGCTCATCCGGACGTCGACAAAATTGCGTTCACCGGCTCAACCGAAGTGGGCAAGCTCATCCTGCAGGCTGCGGCCGGCAACCTGAAGAAGGTGTCGCTGGAACTCGGCGGCAAGTCGCCCAACGTGGTTTTTGACGATGCCGATCTCGACGCTGCGATTCCCGGCGCCGCCAGCGCCATCTTCTTTAACCACGGGCAGTGCTGCTGCGCGGGATCGAGGCTGTACATCGAACAGAAGGTGTTCGACAAGGTGGTTGAAGGCGTCGCACAACGCGCCGAGAAGATTCGCGTGGGTCCGGGCCTGGAGAACTCAAGCGACATGGGGCCGCTCGTTTCCGAGGAGCAGATGAATCGCGTGTGCGGCTTTCTCGAATCGGGCCTCTCCGAGGGTGCGAAAGCGGTCACCGGCGGGACGAGGCAGGGCGACAAAGGCTACTTCGTCAAGCCGACGGTTCTCGTCAACACACACGACAAAATGAAAGTGGTGCAGGAAGAAATCTTCGGGCCCGTCGTGACGGCCATTCCGTTCCGTGATCCCGAAGAGATCGTGCCCACGGCAAATGATTCGATTTACGGCCTGGCGGCGGGAGTGTGGTCGCGCGACATTAAGAAAGCGCACACGCTTGCGGCCAAGCTGAAAGCCGGAACCGTCTGGATCAATTGCTACAACATCTTTGACGCGGCGCTTCCGTTCGGCGGCTACAAGCAGTCGGGCTGGGGTCGCGAGATGGGCCACGAGGTCCTGGAGGCCTACACGGAGACGAAGGCCGTCTGCGCGGCGCTGTAGGTGTTCCCGGTATAAGGTGCTGAGCGTGGAACTTGCAAAGAGGAGATACCATGGCAAAGAGTTTGAAGAAGGCCAAGAAACTTGAAAAGACCCTGCCTCTTAAGAAACGGTAGCAGGGTAACTTTTGGAAAGGAGAACAGCGATGGCGAAGAAGTTGAAGAAGGCCAAGAAACTCGTAGCGACCAAGCCGTTGAGGGGGCGCAGGTAAATGGTCCGGTTCTGAAGACCCTACGCTCAAACCCTTTCGGAGCGTGGTACGCTTTCGCGGCCATACATGCTGAACGCGTTCCACTACTACTGGATTATCGCGAAAGGCTACCGTTTGCGCCCGTGGAGGTCTCCGTACATCCAATGGCGGCTGGAAACGTTCTTCGGCAAAGATGCCGCTGACCTCGACGCGCGGAAGTTTTTCGCTCTGATGTGGCGTGAGCGAGTCCGAATGGAACGCTTCCTGGAATGGGTGGCCGAGCGGCGCCGCGCACAGGGCGGCTAGCGACGTGCCGCACGGTTGAATAATTCAGAAGTCGTTGAAAAACTCACCATTTGGCTCAGGTCCAAACCCTCGCTGGGCTCAGAGCGTCATACGGCAAGCCCCAAGCAAGTCAAGGAGATAGCATTTCTCCGCGGTCTTAGTTAGGATTGGCGCGCGATTTGCAGAGGACAGGATGCTCGTCCCAGGGCGTTGATTCACGGAAAAGGAGAAACCATGCCAGCAAAGAAAGGCACCAGAGGGAAAAAGTCTCTCAAGCGAGGAAAGAAAGTGGGTGGTGTCAAGTCTCTGAGAGGAATAAGGCGACTACCTGGTGGGATCGTCCAGTTGAACCCACAACCGCTACCTCCCTGACGTTCCGAAGCGCCCAGAGCAAGCCCTCGAAGTTAGTCGTTATTGCTGCAACGCTCGAAGGAATAGTTTGTTGGTCCCGGAGGTTGAACCTAGTGACGGCTCGCGAAGGCTGAGCGGATTGCCCCTCCCATTTGGGATTGGCGCGGCCCCGTTCAGCCCTGCCGTCATCCGCCGCGTCACGGAAGGCGCCCGACTTGCGTTTGCCTCGAATTGTACTGTCACTCACTCTTGTGCTCACGGCGACGGCGTTTTGCGCGTCGTCGCAGACTCCCACCGCCCACGGCAAACTCGACATCACTGCTGACATCGAGCATCCCGCTCTGGAATCCAGCGTTCACCAGCCTTTGCCAGAGGGATTGATGTGGCTCTCGATGCCCCCTGGTACTCCGGGCAAAACCGACCAAGCCACACCGCGGTACTTTCGAGCCGGCGTCAACCTCACCGGGTCAGTTCCCGAAGCGACTCTGTACATCTCCGGCCCCGACCACATCCGAGCTTTCATTAACGGGGATGTGGTCGTCGCGGCGGATCACGATCCGAAGTCCAAGACATATCCGCTCGTTACCGTGACTTCTGTCGCCAAAAACCTGCGGCGTGGGAAGAACGTAGTCGCCATCGAAGCGCGAGGCGGGTCGCCGCTGGCCGTGAAAATCGTTCCTGGTGCCGAGGGCGTGGACTCTTCCGCTCTCCTTGTGTCCGGGCCCGGCTGGAGAGCTGGTCTGCAAGGGGCAGGTTGGGAAGAGGCGGGTTTTGACGATTCTGCGTGGGCTCCCGCTCAGCTTCTGGGCAGCATCGACACCCGCGTCGATGGCTATCGACCGTGGATTATGACGACGAGCAATCTCGAGTGGAATTCAGACTCTGAGATGTATCGCTGGCCGGGCTACGACGGTATTTCGTCTTTTCTCGCGCACCTTGCGGTTCTTCCCGAAGCGGTCACGAACGTGTCGCAAGCTGGCGGACATTTTCAAAATGTCGAGGCGTTGACGAGCTCCAACGGCGCAGGCGAATTCGAAGTTCGCTTACCGGAAACATCGCCGAGTCCCGCTGCGTTGCCCAGCCTCGTTCTCGACTTTGGCCGTGAATCCGACGGGCGTATCGAAATCACATCGGATTCGCCGCAGCCGATCCGCCTGACGTCTCAATATGGAGAATCGTTGCAGGAAGCACGAAACGCGCCGTATCTCGGAATCAACGAGATTATTGTTCCACCGGGAGCGACCGTCTACGGTCCCAAGAGCGCGTTTCGGTACGTTATCCTGAAATTCCGTGGCGCGAGTGCGACGCTGCGCTTCAAGTCGATTCATCTCGATGCGATCTACTATCCCGTTCAATATCGCGGCTCGTTTGAATCCTCTGACGCGCTGCTGAATCGCATCTGGGCCACAGGCGCATACACCGCGCACCTCTGCATGCAAGATGCAATCTGGGACGCACCGAAGCGCGACCGCATGCCGTGGATGGGCGACCTGGATGTTTCAGGCAGCGTGATCGACACGGTTTTCGCGGATCGCTTCCTGATGCAGATGACGATGGACCGCCTCGTCCACGAAGCAGGGAGCCCGTTGACGCGCCACGTCAACACGATTCCCGGCTACTCCGCGTTCTGGGTGATGGGCGAAGCCGACTACTACCGTCACATCGGCGACAAGACATATCTGGAGTCAATCCACAATCCCTTGGTTCAATTGCTCGATTACATGGCGGGCGATCTCGACGCGCAAGACTTGTTCGCAAACACTGGAAAGGGATGGCCCTTCGTCGACTGGTCGCCTGAGTTCAACAAGGACACTCCGGAAGCGCGCCGCGCCACGCAATTTGAGTTTTACAGGGCCTATTCCGATGGGGCGTGGCTGCTCAGCGAAATGGGCGACTCCACCGCTGCGGCCAAGTACCAAGCTCGAGCGCGAGCGATGCGCTTGGCCGCCCAACGCGCGCTGCTCGATGCGAAGACGGGCACGTTTGGCGATCGTTGGCAGACCAACGCCATGGCCATCTATTCCGGTGTCGCGGACGAAAAACAGTTCACCGCAATTTGGGATCGCGTTCTCTCGCATCCCTCGCAATTCATGATCTCACCTTACTACAGCGCCTACGTGATTTCGGCGATGGCTCAGGCGGGGCATCGGCGCGAAGCTCTCGACTGGATCCGCACGTACTGGGGCGGAATGGTTGACGAGGGCGCAACCAGCTTCTGGGAAGGCTACGATCCTTCGTGGCTGAAGGAAAATTTCCACGCGAATCTGCAAGCGGATGACGACAAGGGATATTTCGTCAGCCTGGCGCACGGTTGGTCGAGCGGACCCACCGCCTGGCTCGCGGAACAGGTTCTGGGCATCCGACCCACGGCGGCCGGCTTTCGGGAGGCGACGATTCGTCCTGACCTGGCCGGTCTCGAATGGGTACGTGGAGCCGCGCCCACTCCCAACGGTCTGATCCGCGTCGACTACAAATCATCGAAAGGACTCGACGCGAGCTTCGAGATTCCGGCCGGGGTCGATGCGCTCGTTTCTATGCCAGTCTGCGCGAATCAAAATTGGGTCGCCGTCGACGGCGCTCGCACGACTGGTCAGTCAGCCGAGAGTGGCGCTCGAGTGCAAATCCACCTCAACCGCGCCGGCCGTTACCTTCTTCACTCCGACTGTTTGCCCTAATTGGGTTAATGCTTCGCGCGCCGGTGAGCTTTGCGCGGTTTCTCCTGGCTCAATTGGTTCTGTAGTTTCTTCGGCAGCTTTGCAAACACGAGTCCGTGCGCTTGGCGCAGCAGACGCTGCACTTCGGCGTGCGCGAGGGCATCTTCCGATTCGAGCGACACCCAGTGCGCTCGGGCAAGATAGGGCGCAGGAATGATTCCCGGCCGCTCGACAAGATCGGCGAATTCCCCCTCGGTGCACTTGAACGCGATCCACCGCGGCCCAGGCTCCAGGGGCGCGACCGCGAACATTTTTCCGCCGACCTTGAAAACAAGGTCATCTCCCCATTGAACCTGCTCTGTGGCGTGCGGCAGGGAAAGGCAGTATTGCCGAACCCACTCGACATCCATACGAGAAAGGGTATAGCAGGCACAGTACTTGCGTCGAGCACCGCCGGACCGGGCCGTTCTCGCCCTCGAACGAAAGCAACTCCCCCTTGATTTCGCCGTCCGTATTCTCTAATATTTAGATTCGTAGAGAAGTATTAAAGTTATGGTACATAATCCAATGGCGAATATATCGCGACAGCAATTGAAGTTGATCAATCGCAGTAGAAAAGTGGTAGGTCAATTTGAGTTGGTTCAACGCGCCCTCGAAAAGAACGAGGCCCCCACCGAAGTCTTGCGACGCCTGTCGGCAGCCCGCAACTGGGCCAACGCCCTGATGGCGGACTTGCTGGAGGACCACATCCTGAATCGCGTTACAAGCGATCCGAAGCCGCCAGAAGAAACGGCGGATCAGATCCTGGATATCGTTCGTACGTACCTGAGGTAAATATGCCGCGCCGCCCTGCCCGAACGAAGTGCCTCGAAGCGGAAGGCCAGCCGCGCGATAGCGCGCGCCAGCTCACTCGTAGCGCAGCGCGACGATTGGATCCACACGCATGGCTCGCCGCGCCGGAACGTAGCAAGCCGCCATCGCCACACCGATGAGGAGCGCCGCGGTGATCAGGAAGCTGGCCGCGTCGAACGCGCCGATGCCGTAGAGGAGCGCGCTCATGCTGCGCGCGAGCAAAGACGAGAGCCCCAGGCCCACCACCACTCCTGCAGAAACCATTGCCAATCCGTTGGCCAGAATCAGACGTAGCACGCTGGCTGGCTGGGCCCCAAGGGCCATGCGGATGCCAATCTCCTGGGATCGCTGGTTAACCGAGTACGACATCACGCCATAAGTGCCAATGGCGGCAAGCACCAACGCCAGAGCGCCGAAACCACCCAGGAGTTCCGCTCCCATGCGCGGCGCCGCCAGCGATTGAACCAGGACCTGAGTGATTGTCTGCACATTTAGCAGCGGAACCGATGGCGCAAGCGACTGCACCGCGCTGCGGACGCTTGCGAGCGCCTTGGTGGGCTCTCCCTTCGTGCGGATGTAAAGCGACACTGCCGGAGAGTAATGCTGCTTCAGCGGAAGGTAGACGATCGCCTGCGGCGGCTCTCCCACCGTCTGATACTTGACCGTATTGACCTCGGCCACGACAGTCACATCCCATTTCTCGCCCAGAAAGTGCATGTGCTTGCCGACCGGGTCTTGGCTCGGCCACATTTGTTGAGTCATCGCGCGATTCACGATTCCCACCATCGCGCCCCGCGCATCGTCGTGCGCGTTGAAATCGCGTCCGCGCAGCATGCCGATTCCCGCCGTCGAAAAATAGCCCGGCTCTACCGCGATGATGGGAGTTAGCTTGCCGCTTCGAGGGTCCGTCGAATCGACGCCGTCGGTGAACGTCGTCCGCGCGAGTCCGCCCGAAAACGGAGGTGTGTCTGCGATGCTGGCGCCGTCGACCATCGGAAGTTGGCGGATGCGCTCGACGGCATCCTTGTAGAGTTGTTCCGCCTGTGGTTGCGGGTAATGCTCGGCCCCGGGGTTCAAGAACATGACCATCGCGTGCTGCACTTCGAAGCCCCGGTCGATTTTTTGAGCGTTGTCGAGGCTATGAATGAAGAGCCCCGCGCCCACCAGCGCAACGAGCGAGAGCGCCACTTGAATTATTACCAGCACGCCACGGAGACCGTACCAGCGCACGCTTCCGCTCGGCGCACCTGTGCGATCCTTCAGCGACGCGATCTGGCTCGCTTTCGAAGCCTCCAGGGCTGGCACGAGTCCGAACAACAGCGTCGCCAGCAGCGATAGACCCAGGGTATAAAAGAGAACACGGCCATCGAGCGACAGGTCGAGGCGATTCGCGAGACCAGGCGGCAAGAGCGACACAAGCAGTTTCCGTCCCCAATAGGCCAGCAAAATCCCAAGGCCGCCCGCCAGAAGCCCCATCAGCAAACTCTCGGTGAGGAGTTGCCGAACCAGGCGCATCCTCGACGCGCCCAACGCGAGCCGCACCCCGATTTCGCGCTGTCGTTGCGTCGCGCGCGCTAGGAGGAGATTCGCCACGTTGGCGCAGGCGATCAGCAGCACCAGGCCGACGATCAGCATCATCAGCGTGCCCGCGCGCAAGAAAACACTGCGCAGTTGAGGCGGAATGTTCGTCTGGTCGATGGGGACGAGCATTTCGTTCCGGCCGCCGTTGTCTTTCGGATATTCCTTTTCGAGCTGAATGCCCAGTGTGTGAATGGAAGCCTGAGCTTGGGCGAGCGTCACACCCGGCTTGAGTCGAGCAACCATGGCGGCCAGACGAAACGCGCGCTGGTCGAACCAATCCTTTGCCAGGCCGGTGAGAGCCTGATCATGCATCATCATCGGAATCCACACGTCCGGACTGCCCAGGTTCCCCACATCGTGAAAACTGCTCGGCATCACTCCGATGACGCTGTATTCCTGCTGATCAAGCTGAATGGATCGTCCCAGGATTTGCGGATCGTTGCCGAATTGGCGGCTCCACAACGCGTAGCTCAAAACTACTACGGGTCGCGGCGACACGTCCTCCTCAGCCGAAAAGCCGCGGCCCAACATCGGCTGCACGCCCAGAACGTCGAAGAGATTTGCATTCACCGCTTCGCCGAATACTTGCTGTTCCTTGCCGGAGATGCTGAGATTCAGCCCGGTGAATACCGCGATCGATGAGCCCGAGAACACGTCGTTCTTCTCGCGGTAGTCCAGAGCATTGGGATAGGGCGTCGGTAGGTATTCCTGCAGAGGACCACCGCGGCTCTGCGCGGTGGAATAGAGGATCACCACTCGCGATGGGTCTTTTACAGGGATCGACTGGAGGAAAATCGCCTTCGTTAGGGTGAAAATCGTAGTGTTCGCGCCGATGCCAAGAGTCAGTGAAAGCACCGCCACCGCCGTGAAGCCAGGCGACTTGGCAAGGACCCGGAGCCCGTAGCGCAAATCCTGCATGAAGTTCCCCATGGAAAACCTCCGTCAGGAGCCTGAAGAAGTGACCATCCTGTCTTACGCTTGGAAGCGGGGATTTTCAATCCCGGAAAGGGGATGGGTCACTTTCATGAATCAGTAGACGAGTTAGCGGAGCATCGGAGAGCAGCGCGCTCCAGGGCCCTCGCGCTTGACACTGTTGCACGGCTGGCCTATGGTTCCAGCACAGACAGCCGGAAACGCAAGTCCCGCCCCGTCACGAGACGATTTCCGGCCGTGGAGGTCCCCATGCCGCTGGATATCACCACTTTCACTTTGGTCGATAAGCCCGTAACTATGCAGGAAGGTCTTAAGATTTTGGAACGCGACGGTTACCGTTGCCGCTATTGCGGGCTCGACGGAAAAGCCAGCTTCGAAAATGGGCTGGTGATGTCGGTGGATTTCGTTGTGCCGCGCGCACGCAAAGGGAAAAAGGATCCGAACAATCTTGTGGCCTGCTGCTGGGCGTGTAACACGATCAAGGGCAAACGCATCTACCGCAGCTTTGACGAAGCGAAAGCGGAAGTTTTGAAGCGACGCGAAGAGTTGCGCAAAGCCTGGCAGGCCAAGTCCGCCATGCCCCCGCGTTGAGCCGGGTCGAATAAGCCGATCTCGTTTGCCGCAACCGGGTTGCAAACCCCTCGCTGGATTGCCTCTTCCGAAACCTGCTGCGCGTCGCCCTAAACCCTTCCACGATGGGCGTATAATTGACGCAGTTGGCCAACCATGCAGGACTTGAAGATTCTCCAGAAAACTCCTGAGCTTTACGAGGCTCGCTGGTGGGAACCGGAGCCGGGCGGTAAGGCGCATTGCTATCTTTGCCCGCGCCACTGCCACATTGGGGCGGGGCAGGCCGGCTTCTGCTTTATTCGGGTCAACGAAGGCGGCAAACTTTACAGCCTGGGTTACGCGCATCCTGCCGCATTGCAAATCGATCCCATCGAGAAAAAACCGCTCAACCATTTTCTCCCGGGCACACGGATCTTCTCGCTGGGCACGGCCGGCTGCAACATGGGCTGCTTTTTCTGCCAGAACTGGGACATTTCGAAATCACGCTCCGATCAGGTTCACTCGACGCTCATTCCGCCCGAAGACGTCGTGCTGCTGGCGATTCGCAACGGTTGCCCGTCGATCGCATTTACGTACAACGAGCCGACCATTTGGGGCGAGTACGTCATTGATATTTGCCACGCCGCAAAGGAACACGGCCTGAATACGGTGATGGTGTCGAACGGCTACATCACCTACGAAGCGTTCCACGACATTTACGATCACGTCGACGCCGCCAACATCGACCTGAAAGCATTCACCGAGAATTTCTACGGCAAGATCACGCTAACGCATCTGAAGCCCGTCCTTGATGTGCTGAAGTGGTTGAAGAACGAAACGAACGTGTGGTTCGAGCTCACCAACCTGATCATCCCCACGCTGAACGACGCGGAAGCCGAAACACGCCAGCTTTCTGAATGGGTTCTCGAGAACCTGGGGCCCGACGTACCGCTCCATTTCACCGCCTTCCATCCCGATTTCAAGTTGCAGGACAAGCCGCGCACGCCACCGGCAACTCTTCACGCCGCGCGCGCAATCGCGCTCGAAACGGGTCTGCACTACGTCTACGAAGGCAATGTCTACAGCGACGGCGCGCACACTACTTGCCCCGCGTGCAAGACGCTACTGATCGGACGATCATGGCACGACGTGCAACAGAATCGCCTCAGGAACGGCCACTGCCCGAATTGCAATCTCGCGATTCCGGGCCGCTGGTCGAACCCGCACGGCCAAACCCCACGCAAAACCGAAAATGTGCGCGCTGAAACCGCGACTCGCAAGGCCGAATCACTCGCGGCCGAACGATACAGCGACCTCAACCTTTAGGGAGGAGGACACTATGCGGTACTTATTCATCCGGCCCGCAGGGCTTTGCTTGATGCTTGTGCTCGTGATTTTGCTGGTTGCGGCTCGCGCGCAAAAACCGCAGGAGCCAGACCAGGCGCAGCTCGATCGCGAAAGAGCCGTCGAAGTGGTGCGCGTGATCAATGCCGCTGAATATGACTATCGCACGGACCACGGACGCTTCGGCTCGTGGCATGAGGTCTACGCGGCCGGTGACGTCACGAATCTTTTGCAGACGTGGCCCCAGATCAGGGGCCTTTCCATTGCGCCGAGCGACGAGGTGATTCCAGGCTACCGTTTGACGCTGCTCGTCGCCGATGAAGGCATGGCATATTCCGTCTCGCTCCACGATATGAAGACGCACGGCTGCGGCCTTTCGGTTTTCAGCGATCAATCTGGACTCATCTATCAGGGCACGATCATCGACTGCCCCCAAATCGTCGATCACCCCGAAATGTCGAGATAGTTTCGGCCAGTGCAGTCGGGCAGAACGCGGCACCCCACTTTGGAATCTTCGGCGCATTCGAAAGCATCCAAGCTTGGCACGGCAAAACCGCCTTCTGTGAGAAAGTGTTGCCTTGCCCGCGAGCGCGGCCACCGAGCTTGCGGTGAATTCAAGTTCGCACACGCTCATATTGATGGCCAGCGAAGCTCAGTCTCCATCCTTCGAGCAAGTCCAAATCAATCCCTGGTTCATCGCCATTGCGGTGATGCTGGCGACATTCATGGAAGTGCTCGACACTTCCATAGCCGCAGTGGCGGTTCCGTACATCGGCGGCAGTCTTTCGGCGTCGAACGAACAAGCCACGTGGGTCCTCACGAGTTATCTTGTCGCGAACGCGGTCGTCCTGCCGGCGAGCGGCTGGTTTTCGCTTCGATTCGGTCGCAAGCGATTCCTGATCGTCTGCATCATGATTTTCACGCTCGCGTCTTTCATGGTGGGCGCGTCCACCAGTCTGGCGATGATTCTGATTGCGCGAGCGTTGCAGGGGGCGGGAGGCGGCGCGCTTCAGCCCGTTTCGCAGGCGATCCTTCTCGAAAGTTTTCCGCCTGAAAAGCGCGGCATGGCGATGGCGGCGTTCGGATTCGGTGTTGTGGTGGCTCCCGTTCTTGGCCCAACGCTGGGCGGATGGATCACCGAGACTTACACTTGGCGATGGGCGTTCTTTATCAATATTCCGATCGGCATTCTTGCCGTGATTTTGATTTCACGCCTCATCACCGACCCGCCGTACATCCGCAACGCCCGTCCTCCCAAACTTGACGGCATTGGTTTCGGCCTTCTTGCTGTATGGATCGGCACGCTGCAAATTGTCCTCGACAAAGGTCAGGAGGATGATTGGTTCGGCGCAACGTGGATCCGCTGGGCCACGTTCATCGTGATCACTGGGTTGATCGCGTTCTTGTGGCGGGAGTACAAGAGCAAAAGGCCGCTCATCGATCTGCGGGTATTTCGTAACCGCAATTTCGGCGTCGGCTGCATTCAGATCGCTCTCTTCGGCGCCGTCGTGTATGGAATGATCACGATCCTCCCATTGTTTTTCCAGACTTTGCTTGGCTATACGGCGCTTTCGGCCGGACTCGCGGTGGCTCCGCGCGGCATCGGAGCCGTATTTGCGATGCCGCTGGTCGGATTCCTGATGTCGAAATTCGACAGCCGCTATCTGATCATGCTCGGGTTCACCGGTGTTGCGGCGTGCAATCTGTGGTTGGGCCACGTCACGCTCGCCATCTCTCCCGGATCGATGTTCATGCCCGTCCTAGTGAGCGGATTTTTTCTCGGTTTCGTTTTCGTGCCGCTGGCGACGGTGGCCATGGGCACGCTCGCCGACCAGCAAATCGGAAATGCCAGCGGCATCTACAATTTGTTTCGGAATCTGGGCGGAAGCATCGGGATCTCGATCGTGAATACGATAGTCTCGCGCCACTCACAGTTGCACCGAAACGAACTGGCGCATTCGCTCTCCCTACAGAGTCCCTTGTTTCAGAATGGGCTCGCGAGGTTGCACAATCTGATGGCCATTCATACCGACGCCGTGGACGCGACGCACCGCGCGCTGAAATTGTTCGAGGGCGCGCTCGACCAGCAGGCCGCGCTGTGGTCGTACGTGGATGACTTTCGCTATCTGGCTCTTGCTTGCTTCGCGACGGTTCCCATCGGTTTCGCGCTGAAGAAGATCACCGCAGGGAAGCACGTCGCCGCCGAATAGAACCTGATTCTCGGGTTTCGCCCCCCCGGTGTGTCCGGTCGCGAGAGTCAGTCGTCCCATAGTCGAACATCTGGGGCAGATCCCGTCGGGAATCGTCACATGTAACAGTCTCTTTTGCCGTAGCTTGCCCGAACCGGGCTCTGGCAACTCACCTGCTCCTGACTATAACGTCTCACGTTATAGTATTACTTCGGGCGATAGATAGGCCGAGCTCAACCGGAAAGGGAAACGATGCCGAAGAAAAAAGATGCTGAACCGTATCTGCCGCTGACGCCCGCGATGTTCCACATCATGCTCGCACTGGCTGACGGCGAAAAGCACGGCTACGCAATCCTCAAGGAAGTGGCTCGGCGCACGGACGGCAAGGTTCAGCTAAGTGCCGGAACTCTGTACGGTAATCTGGCCCGCCTCGAGGGTTCTGGGATGATTCTCGAATCGGACCGTCGGCCCGAAGTCGGGCTCGACGACGAGCGCCGCCGCTATTACGGGCTCACGGAGTTTGGCCGTGAAGTGGCTGTTGCCGAAGCGCACCGGATGGAAGAGGCCCTCGAGCAAGCTCACGCAAAAAAGCTCTTCCGCAAACCCGGACTTGCGTGAGATACCGACCTGTTTTGAGAGAGATTTGAGGAGGTTAGTCGAATGCCGAACGAGAAACGATCACTCTCCGAGCGGTTCTTCCAAATGCTGGTCCGAGTATTCCCGTTCGACTTTCAGACGAACTATGCGGGTGAAATGGCTGGAGTCTTTCGCGAACAGCACCGCGAGGCAGAGGAGCGCGGAGGGTTCAGCGGTCTGGTGAAGCTGTGGGGAGAAACGATCGCGGGCGTTTTTCGCACGGCGCCGCGCGAGCACTGGGAAATTCTGAAACAAGACTGCGCCTACGCGTTTCGCATGATGCGCAAGAATCCGGGCTTCACGGCCATCGCAATCCTGACGCTGACTCTGGGCATAGGTGCCAATACCGCCATCTTCAGCGTGGTGCGTGCCGTCCTTCTGAGTCCGCTTCCTTACCAACAGGGCCAGCAACTGATTTTCATTCGCCAGCAAGCGCAGAAGATGGGAATGGACGACATGGGGTTTTCGGTTTCTGAAATCAACGATTATCGGGAGCAAAATCACACGCTCTCGAATCTTGTCGAGTATCACGGCATGGCGTTCACGCTGTTTGGGCACGGCGATCCCGAACGTGTTAACACAGGCGTTGTTTCCTGGAACTACTTCGATATGTTTGGCATCAGGCCGATCTTTGGCCGCACCTTCTTGCCCGCGGACGATCAGATCGGTGCACCGGCGGTGCTCATTCTCGGCTACGAGTATTGGAAGAACAACTTCCACGGCGACCCAGACATTGTCGGCAAGACGTTTGAGATGAACGATAAAGTTCACACCGTGGTCGGCGTCCTGCCGTCCATTCCTCAATATCCCGACGAAAATGATGTCTACATGCCAACCAGCGCGTGCCCATTCCGGTCGTCGCAACGGATGATCGAGGGGCGTGACCATCGCATGATGGAAGTTTTCGCGCGCACCAAACCGAGGGTATCTCTCGCCGAAGCCGGCGCCGACCTTTCGACGATCGCAGGACGTCTTCAGGCTGAGTATCCGAAGTCTTACCCGCCTGAGGCGGGATATGGCGCGACGCCGTCGTCCTTACGCGACGAGTTGATCCATGGTTCGCGCCCAACTCTGGTTGTTCTGCTTGCAGCAGCTGGCTTCGTGCTGCTGATTGCCTGCGCCAACGTGGCGAATCTTACGCTTTCTCGCATGGCCCGACGCGAACGCGAGCTCGCGGTGCGCACCGCCCTGGGCGCTGGACGCAGCCGTCTCCTGCGCCAGCTTCTGACAGAAAGCTTCATCCTGGCATTTATCGGCGGCGCGGCGGGCCTGCTCCTCGCCTACGATAGCCTCGGTTTGTTGGTCGATTTTGCGGCACGACTCACGCCGCGCGCCCGCGAAATTCACGTCGATACGGAAGTCCTTTTGTTCACGCTTGCAGCGGCGGTTGGAGTGAGCATCATTTTCGGCACGCTATCTGCGGTGTCGGCTCGCGGCAATCTCTCGTCTGGGCTAAAGGAAGGCAGCGCAGGTGCGGGACCGGGGCGTCAGCGGAGTTTGGTACGCAACGTTCTTATCGTTGCGCAGATTGCGTTTTCGTTCATTCTGCTGATCGGCGCTGGGCTGATGCTGCAGAGTCTTTACCGCCTGTTGCAAGTAAATCCGGGATTCGTCCCTCAGCGAGTCCTTGCGATGCGACTCACATTCAATTGGTCGAAAAACAAGACGGGGGAGCAACTCATTGCCGAAGCAAACAAACTCTTGTTGCGTGCAAAAGGAGAGCCCGATGTTCTCTCAGCGGCTATTTCTTCCACGTATCCGCTCGAACCGGAACTGCTGACTTACGGGCAAGGCACCACTAATTTTCAAATCGAAGGCCATCCTCTCGGAGCTGGAGAAGCTCCGCCCACCGTCAATGTTGCATCGGCTTCACCTGAGTATTTCAAGACCCTCGGAATCCCGTTGCTTCGCGGCCGCGCGTTTGAGGACACCGACGATCAGAAAGGCCTCCAGGTGGTGATCATCAACGATGCCATGCGCCGCCGCTTCTGGCCGAACGACAACCCCATTGGCCAGCGCATTTCGCCCAACGATGGCAAGGACTGGTTGACGATTGTTGGGGTGGTTGGCGACGTTCGAGAACTCGGCCTGAACCGCACTCCGGCGATTGAGGTTTACTCGCCCGTTGCTCAGAATTCCGATGCCCGTACGCTGCTGGTTCGCACCATTGTTGATCCGCTGATTCTAGCCACTCGTCTTCGCCAGGCCGTGCACGACGTCGATCCACAGATCGCAATCACTCACGTGATGAGCGTCGAAGAGGCTCGCCGCCAATCTCTTACCGCGCAGCGTCTGACTGCGACGTTGCTCGGCCTATTTGCTGGACTTGCTCTGCTGATCGCCATCGCCGGAATCGGTGGGATCATGGCTTTGAGCGTCAGCCAGCGCGTGCGGGAAATCGGGATCCGCATGGCTCTCGGCGCGCGGCCTTCCGCCATTCTCCGCATGATTGTTGGGCAGGGGTTGATGTTGGCTGTGCTGGGTGTGGGAATTGGATTCGCGGGGGCACTGGCGATCACGCGCCTCATGAAGTCCCTGCTCTTCGAAGTGACGCCCACCGATCCCGCAACTTTCATCGGTGTCGCGCTCCTGTTGACGTCCGCCGCGCTGGTCGCGACTTTTGTTCCGGCGCGCCGTGCAGCGTCAATCGACCCGAACGTTGCACTGCGCTGCGAATAGGAGCATGTCACACGCGAGACGGAGGACTGAATTGCGCAATTTGATTCTGGTGGCGACGGGCCTCGCACTCGGATTCTTCGCCTGGCTCATTGTTGCCAATGTGCGTTCCAAGGCTTCGACCGCGATTCCCCGGCCTGACCGGCAAACCTCCTCGCCTCAGTACGATTCCAGCGGCGCGCTTCTGCGTCCGCAGAATTTTGAGACGTGGGTGTTCGTCGGCAGTTCCACCGGCCTGACGTATGAGCCCGGGCTGCAAGCCAGGGGCCCCGGAGAATTTCACGATGTCTATATTCGTCCAGAGTCGTATCGCGACTACGTGCGGACAGGGAAATTTCCAGAGAAGACGGTGTTGGTCCTCGCGCTTTATCCTCCCAACGAGAAAGTGTCTCCCGCCAAGGGTGGCTACTTCGAGGGTGACCTCGACGGAATAGCGGCGGCTGTGAAAGACCACGACCGTTTTCCGGAAGGCTGGGCTTATTTCGACTTCGGGGAGACGCCGAATCTCAAAGACAAATCCGCCGCGAATCCAAAACAGGCGTGTTACTCATGCCACAACCAGCACGCCGGCGACGACAATGTTTTCGTGCAGTTCTATCCTATCCTCCGCTCGATCATGCAGGCCCACCGCCCCACTTCACACTGAGCTAACGACGATTGCAAACGCAAGACCCTTAGGTTCCCGTGTGTTCCAGGCTTTCGTCCTTGCTGCCGTGTCTGCGTTCGGGTTCGAGAACACCCCGGTGTACAATCGCCGCGTTTCGGAATTGCTTATCGCGCCGTGCTCCGGTGCGGCATCGCAAAGTTGTCGTTTGCGAGAAGGAGAATCGAACACGATGAACCGGCGTGAATTTTCTCGGAACGTGCTCGGCGCGACCCTCGGAATGTCGGCTGCGCTACCTGCGCTTGCGCTCGCAAGGCCGAAGGAATCGACGCCTGCTTCCGATTCGCCGTTTCCGTTGTCCGTAATGTTGTGGACCGTCTTTGGCGACCGGCCGTTCGAGGAGCGTCTGGAAAGGGTCGCGGAGGCGGGCTATCGCCACGTCGAGCTAGTGGGTGAGTTCCGAGACTGGACGCCTGACGATTTCGCAAAGGCGAATCGAAAGAAGCGCGACCTGGGAATCACGTTCGACGCAACCGCCGGCGTAAGCCACGGCGTGGGAAATCCGGCCGAGCGCGACGCTTTCCTGCGCGATGTGGAATCCATGATGGTCACGGCCGAAAACTTCGAATGCCCGGCGATCATCGTTCTCTCGGGCAACCGCGCCCCAGAGTTGTCACACGATGCGCAGCATCAGAGTTGCGTCGACGGCCTGAAGCGCGCGGCCGAGCTCGCCGGGAAGAAGAACGTTACGCTGCTGCTCGAAAACATCGACCCAGAAGAAAATCCGCGCTACTTCCTGACGTCGGTTGCCGAGGGTCTTGAAATCATCGGGGAAGTGAATCACCCGCGCGCGAAGTTTCTGTATGACTTTTACCACGAGCAGATTTCGGAAGGAAACCTGATCGGAAAGCTCGAGAAGAATATCGACAAGGTCGGCGTCGTCCACATCGCTGACGTGCCGGGCCGGCACGAGCCGGGCACGGGCGAAATCAACTACGCAAATATCTTCAAGAAGCTCGCAGTGCTCGGATTCAAGGGTTACGCTGCCATGGAATTTCTGCCCCTAGGTGACCCGGTAGCAAGCCTCCGCGCAGCACGTGAGCTGGTGATATCTGCGACAAGCCAGGTTTAAAACGGACGCTGCGGGGGCAGTCCTAGCGCGGAGCGTCGTAATAGCCCGGACCCACGCGCATGTGGTGGTGCCAGGCGACCGGGAATGCCCACCACACCAGGGAACCCAGCAAAGCTTGTCCGAATGCGAGTGGAATGATGTTGCGCACACGGCCGAACATCCACGCCATCGCTGTGCCGGCGACGAACGTCAAAGGCACTAGCACGGGATTCGGCCAGTGGCACGCCGCAAAAATCGCGCCGGTAAGCAATGCGGCGGCCCAGTCTTTTTGCACCAGCGACAGCATACGATTTTGAACCAGCGAATTCAGGACCACTTGTTGGAGCAGGCAGAAGGCGGAGTAGGTCCACAGTCGATGCCAGGAAGTGAGATTGGGGGGAAGGTGCCGCGACGCGCCGAGCGCGGGGCCCGCGACGGCGAGCCCCGCGAACATGGCGCCAAAACCGATTAAGGCCTGCTTCGCTGCAGGCCAAAGATTATCGGCGCGCCAGCCCAGTGTCTTTGGCGTGTCGCGATGGATCAGGAAGCTCGCGATCACCCAGACCACGAAGACCATCCAAGTCCATCGCGCCGTGAATTGCAGTCGCCAGATGAACCATAGGATGAATGCGGGAAGCAGAATGACGTCGGCGAGCGACCACCATCGTTGAGCACGCGATTTCATCGCTCTCGCGCCGCCACGGCTTTCAGTTCACGCATCAGTTCCATCACGGATCGTTGTAAGTCACCCGCGCCTGCACCCGCCTGCACGAGATATTCGTTCCAATCAATATCGGGAAATCCCATCCGAGTTGCTTGAGCTGCAAGCTGCTCGCGCAATGAGCAACGGTCCACGCGGACGGTGTGGAGGAGCGCATCGAAGATGGTTTGATGGTCCGAACCTTGCCATGAATAGCTCTGAAGCTCGGAGCGAGTCTGTAATGACAGTTCGGCCAGAGCTCGGCTTTGGCAGAGAACGCGCAAGAGTTCGCGCTCGATTGCGATCAGTTGTTGATTGGGCTGGCGAGTCGAGTCCGGCCCGCGCATCTGCGGCAAATCACGTTGCACATGGCCATTCTAACGGTTAGCGAGCCGGGCACAACAGGGTAGGTGAGGATAGCGGAGGTTGAACAATCCTGGCGAGCACTAGGAAGAACTACGCTGCGTTGCTGACCACTGGCCGGACGAAGTCGATCCTGTCGATTGTGGCAGCAATGCCGTAAAGCGGTGTTACTTCTCCGCCGAGGGCTGAAACTCGCAGGGCTTTGGCGCTTGCTCGCACGAGCACAGAGGCACCGTTATCCCGCTCGGCGGGGAGGGCGAACGTAAGCTCGACACCCGCGCCGGGGTCCATGGCGACGCTCGAGTGAAAGTAGATACCGGATCGGGAAATATCGCGAAGCTGCGCCGTGTGGAACTCCGCAGGTCGCTGCCGAGACATACACACTTGCAATGGCAGGTATACCTCGTATCTCCTAGCTTTTCGGCGTTCTCCCATAGCGTCCCCCATGTTTTTGTTTGCAATACCACTTCCAAGTGGGGGATACAGTGATAATATGGGACTTAACCGCAGGGCAACCCGGGGTAATTGGACCAATATGGGCAAAAAGTTCCGTCGATAGGAAATACCTGCCTAGTTACCAACTGGTTGGTTTTAGTACTACAACGTCCTATAACTAGCGGGAAACAGACTGGTTCCGGGCCGGGTGATCGCCGCCACTCTCCATCTCTTTTTCGATCGCTTGCACGGCGTCCGCCGAGATTTCAACGAACTCAACCCCTACCCCTACGCCCGGCAGACAATACCGAACCTCCGCGCGGGTGCTGATCACAACGCCCGAGTGCCCGAGACAAAATTGCACATTGAGAACGGCACCCTCGGGAAAATTTCGATTCGTGTTGATGAACATTCCCCGCGTGCTGATGTCCGGAGGCCTCAGCGCGACATCCTCGCTGTGTCCTTCGTAGGTTACCGACAAGTCGCGCATACTGGAAATACGCGGTGCGAGCCGGGCCGCACTCCAGGTCTTATCATCCTTGGGAATGCTCATTCGAGTCTGGCTCCTTGGCCGACCAGAGCGTGGCTTTCCTTTTTTCGAAAGTCGCCATCGGACCTCTTCTCGCCACAGTAAGGACAGAAAAGGAAGGCCGGTGACAATTCGTGCTGGCACGCCTGACATAGAGTGGCGTGGATTTTTTCGAAAGGAACCACGCGCATCACTTCATCCAGGGTCGTTTGCCCCTGCTGGACGCGCTCCAGAGCGTACTCCTGCATCAGCTTCATGCCGTTGTGTCGCGCGAGGGTACGAATTTCCTCGTTCCGGCCGCCGGAACGGACAGCGGAGCGAATCGCCTCGTCGAGCACGAGCATTTCGTAGATACCGACTCGGCCTTTGTAGCCGGTCAAGTCGCAAATGTCGCATCCGGTGGGAACGTGTTGCATGGCGGGTGGGTTTTGCACGCCTGCTTGTAGGAGACGGGACACGTATTCAGGAGTCGCGGGAATCTCGTCGTGACACGAGCAGAGACGCCGGACAAGCCGCTGAGCGATGACGCCGGTGACCGATGTGGCGATCTGAAATCCCGGGATGCCCAGATCGAGCAAGCGAGTGACGGCCGAAATGCTGTCGTTCGTGTGTAACGTGGAAAGCACGAGGTGGCCTGTCTGCGAGGCTTTGATCGCGATCTCCGCTGTTTCTTTGTCGCGAATCTCACCCACCATGATGACGTTGGGATCCTGCCGCAGGATCGACCGGAGGCAACTGGCGAACGTCAGCCCCGCTTTGGTGTTTACCTGCACTTGGTTCAAGCCCGGAACTGCGTATTCAACGGGATCCTCCACCGTGATGATGTTCACGGTGGGCTTACGCGCGATATTCAACGAAGAATAGAGGGTCGTGCTTTTGCCTGAACCCGTCGGCCCGGTCACCAGGAGCATTCCCTGCGGCTGGGCGAGGATTTGAGTCAGCGTACCGGCGATTTCCGGGGGGAGGCCCAGATTCGCGAAGGTCTGCAGCGGGGCGTTGGCTTCGAGCAACCGCATCACGACTTTCTCGCCGTACTGCGTAGGAAGAGTCGAGACCCGCAGATCCACCTTGCGGCCCGTTATCTTCACCATGAAACGCCCGTCCTGCGGCGCGCGCCTCTCGGCGATGTCCATGTCGGCCAGGATTTTGATACGCGACACCACTGAATTCTGGAGCGCCCGCGGAATACGCTGAAAATCGCGCAGCATTCCATCCACCCGCATCCGGATCACGGTGTCAGTGGCCTGGGGCTCAATATGAATATCGCTCGCGCCCTTTGTGGCTGCGGCGGTGATTGTCGACGCCACCATGCGGACCGCCGGCGTGCTCTTCTGCAGGAGTTCTGCCTGCATCTCCTGCATAGCTTCTATATTTCGCTGCAGGGAACTCGAAGAAATGAACTCCATCCCGGGGTCTTCATTTTCCGGAGCGATGGCGTCGGCTACGGCTGCCTCTGCTTCCTCCACCTGGCCGTACCACTTTTCGACGGCGGCTACGATTTCGCCGCGGAAAGAAAGCCTTGGGATGATGTCCATCCCCGTGGAAAATCTCAGCTCGTCGATGATTTGAAGGTTCTGCGGCTCCGCCATTGCGACAACCAGCTTCGTGGCCTGTGCGTGAATCGGCAGAACGCAACACCGCAGCGCAATTGCATGTGGGAGGATCTTCAGGACTTCGGGATCGATTTCGATTTGTTCGCAATCCGCATAAGGGATGTGCGTCACTTCGGTAAGGGCGGCCGCGAGCTCAGTTTTGGCAACGATACCCCGTTCGAGCATGAGCTCGCCGAGGTGAATCAGCTTCCCTTGCTGATCCTCGATTACCTTTGTCAGTTCGGCGTGAGAGATATGACCCCGCTCACGCAGAACTTCCCCAAGTCGTTTCTTCTTCATTGCCGCCAGACTCGCTCCGTCGAATTGATTCTACTCAACAGCCTGAACCCCACGCTGACGAACACGGCCCATCCCTAGAGGACAGGGTCAACGAGAACCGAAGAGCCTTCCGCTTCCGTCAAAATTCCTTTTGTAATCATCAACTGAATCAGCCGCACGAGCGAGGCGTGATCAGAATTACTCCGCAGCCAAGAAAGGTTGGCATCGAATTTTCGTCCCGGCCGCAAAACCTCGTGCGGAGGTACGCTCTGCCCGGTTAATTCGGCGATCCACAAGTCGAGGGCGGCTCTCTGCGCCGGGTCGATTTCATCGAACGCGATTCCCATTCCCAGTCCGTGCTGTGAATAAACCACAACTCCCGGCGTTTCAAACACGTTCTTGCCCTTATGAAGGGCGATGCGCACGCGCGATCCCACGGCGAATGGGTTCGTGGTATCGACGAAGCAGCCGCCCGGCCCCAGATCGGTGGTGCGCGTCGAGAAGCGCGCCCCCGATCCCAGCTCGACCACGTCCGCCGACGCCGTGAACACATGGCGGCCGGAAGTGCGGCGTTCGGATTCCTTCAGTGTTGTCGTCGGCTCGCTCACGCCTCGGTATGTATGCTTATTCCAGTTGTCTGGCATGCTCGCTTGTCCCTTATCCCCGTTTTCTTGTCACGGCGTTGAGATCGTCCTTGCGGCGACTTCCTCTGTCTCTACTAGTCTCCGCCCCTTACAAACCGATACAAGCTGAATCCCGCTCGGATTGCCCAAAAGCGAACCTTGAGGCCTCGCGAACAATCAAAGGAGGAATCGTACGGCAACCCCTGAGCGGCCATTGCTTCGCTCTTCCAGCCGGACAACTACGCCCAAGAACTTGCGATGCGCTGAAGCTCTATCGCCGAACGGGAACGTTACAATGAGTCGCATTCCGACGATGTAGTGTGGCATACAGGTCACAAAGAATAGGCCATCTTGCGTGAAATCAATCACTTCGCCAACGTCTTCTATGTCGATGAAGCGCGCGTCAAATGGCCGGACGTGTAGGGGCAAAGCAAGCTTTAGCCGTTTTCTGCGGCGCGCGTCCCTCTGATTGGTCCTTGCCGGCAAGAACCTGGCGATTGCGGAGTCCGCCACCGAACTGCCCATTAGAGTCCTCCGAACTACCTCTCGATACTGCGAGTCTGAAGGGAACGCCTGTTGGGGACTATAGGTCGAGGGTACCAGTGGGTACGTAACTAACGGATATGCGAGGACTTCCAATGCCTGGGTATCGTCGGTGAAGATTGAGGCATGCCAGCGCGAAAAGGGGCCTTTCTCTCGCCGCGAGATTCAGGCAAAATAGACCGAGCGGCGGGTTCAGACACCGCAACGGAGAACGATGCGACCTGTTTCTTCTAGTTGGATTTCAGACTTGTTTCGTGCGTCGGCTCGGGCGGGCTTTCGCCGCGCGTACAAGCAGGTTGGACTCGATCCCGAGAAGTATTTCCGACAGGTTCGGCAAAAGCTTCGTATTCCGGTGTATTCCTGGGCAGACCTCCGCGCTCTGAATGACGAAGAATTGAAGCCCCACGCTGACCGCATCATCAAGTCGTCGGCTAAGGCCGCAGCTCTGGAAGGCGCAGGGCTCGGTCTTGGCGGACTGACGACAGTTCTCCCTGACTTCGGCATCCTCGCGGCTATCACGATTCGGATGCTTCAGAAGCTGAGTCTCATGTACGGCTTCGACTATTCCACGAGTGACGAGATCGGTTCGCTATGGCTTGCTGCCGCGAGTGCGGCGGGGCTCGACCTCGGAAGAGAATTCGTCGAGAAGCAGGCAATGGAGCGCCTTGTTCCACGAGTCATCGATCAGGTTGCGATCAGAGCCGGGGCGGAAGTTGCCGAAAAGTGGGCTGCGCGCCTGATTCCGATTCTCAGCGCCGGCACCGCCGCTGCTTTGAATTATTGGTTTGTGCGATCCTGGGGACGCCGCGCGCAGCGGCATTTCATCGAACGCCGTCACGCGCTTCCGACACGGCCCAACAGCCCTGGCCCATTCCTTCTCCCGTCCACTTCTCCAAGCGCCCTCCGCTAACCCGTTTCTGTAGGTCCACGGCGGCTGACAATCGCGGAGCCCTGTGCCCGGCTTCGTTCGTTTTCGGGAACTTTGCGCCCAACCGCGGACACATTTAGGTGCAGATCTGCCGCGCCGACCACTTTGCTGCAGGTTCCTGGGGACCTGATAAGCCGCGGACGCGCGTGGATTTTCCAAATGCGCACACTCCGCTGCTTCACCTCGCCCTTGGCGTCCGAATTTTCGGAGACATGTATCTAATCTCGCAACGAATTCTAAATCCTTTCTAAATTGTATCGTCCCTCGCGAACCTCTGGAAGCACTCGTGCGTTTAACTAGCCGAAAGCTAGCTCGCATCGCTGTCAGGTCGAATGCCACGCCGTTATAGATCCTGCGGTTGCGAGCAGATTGGGCCGGGCGTTGCGGGAGAGGTGGTTTATGGTTCGCGGACTGGTAGCAGTTGTTCTGAACGGAACCCTCATTGCCGGTTTCGCATCCGCGCAGTCTTTGCCCGACCCGAAGGGAAAGCCCGACCCGGCGCTCTGGTCGCGCCTGATGGATGAAGGCACTGCGGCCTACAGGGAGAGCCGATACCAGAAGGCAGAAGAAGATTTGGCGTCGGCTTTGCGAGAAGCGGAGATATTTGGTTCCGATGATCCTCGCGTCGCCGATAGCGCCAACAATCTCGGCGCCGTTTATTATGCGCAAGGCAAATACAGTTCGGCGCGTCCGCTTTTCGATCGGGCGCTCTGCGTGCGGCAAAAGATTGTGGGCGTCGACGATCCCCTTATCGCGCAACTGGAAAACAATCTCGCGAAGCTGGACCTTGTGGAAGGGAAGTACGCGGTGGCCGAAGCAGAGTTGCGACACGCTTTGGAAACCGACCGAAAAGCGTTCGGTGACGACGACCTCGAGGTTGCTTCTGTCGCGCAGGGTCTGGGTCAGGCGTGCTTTGCGACGGGCAAGTATGCCGATGCTGAGCAGGCGCTCTCGCTGGCACTTCGCATCCGAGAGAAGGCCCTCGGGCCAAACCATCCCGATGTCGCCCAAACGCTGCGCGCCCAGGGGCTGCTCCTGTCCGTTGAGGGTAAGTACCCAGATGCGCAGGCCGCGCTCGAACGCTCGATCGCGATTGACGAGAAGATGCTCCCGCCAGGTCATCCAGCCCTTGCAAACGCTTTGAACGATCTCGGTCTGGTGAAGTCAGAGATGGGTCTCTACCGTGCCGCGCGGGACCTATACGAACGCGCTCTGGCGATCGACGAGAAAGCATTGGGACGGGACGACGCAGGCGTCGGCGGAATCGTCGCGAATCTTGCCGCCGTCGAATGTTCGGCGGGGAAGTGCCGCCAGGCGGAGAAGCTCTTTGAGCGCGCGATGGCGATCGACGAAAAAGCGTTCGGACCGGATCACCCGGCAGTCGCACAAGTGCTGAACGATTGGGCGGTCGCCTTGCAGAACGAGCGTCGGTACGAAAACGCTGAATCCATGCTCGAACGCGCCCTCGCGATTCGCAAACAGGTGTTCGGTCCGCAGCACGTGCTCGTCGCTCAGACGCAGTACAACCTCGGCATGCTCCATCTTGCGAGGAAGGAATACGACGAGGCCGAACCTCTCTTCCTCAGCGCGCTGAAGATCAGGCAGAACGCCCTCGGCGCCGATCATCCTCGCGTGGGAGAAACCGTGGACGGTCTTGCGCGGCTTTACGCGGCGCGGAAGCAATATAACGATGCCGAAGCGTCGTATCGGCGCTCCCTCGAGATCGAACGAGCCGCATACGGTGCGGTTCATCCCACGGTTGCTGCCACCCTCGATTCTTATGCGGCGCTGCTGCGGACGCAGAACCGCAACGCCGAAGCGGACGTCCTTGCAGCGCGCGCTATGGTCGTCCGCGCGCAGTGGAACGAGACCCTGGTGGCCAACGCCAATCGCTGATTTCGCTGCAGGTAAAAGGCGCCGGATTTCCGCTGGAAGCTTGGCGTGATGGTGTACGGAGTTGCCCGCCGCGCCTCATGCTCCTGCGGGTTGATGCGTAGAAAATTGAGAATTTCGAATTACACCGAGTGTTCAAGCGCCGCGCGGTCCCAGTTGCCCAGGGTGGCGCCAGCTTCGTGCGTGGTCCACGCAAAATCCGTCAGCGCGGCCTTTGGGTCAGGCGCGCGACGGACTTCTTCATAGCTCAGCAGGAACTCCCCAAGCTTCGTGTCGTAGTAGGCTTTCTCGGGCTTCACGCGCGTCTCACGGAATCCTGCCGGTTCTGGAGATGCATACGCGTAGAACATTGCTTCTTTCACGTCGCCGCCTCCCGGCCACCAACCGACGCTGGTCAGTTCATGCGAGTACGCGTCTCGCGTGATGCGGTCCGCACCCGGACGTTCTGGCGCACGCCGTCCCGAGAAGCACGTGAACGCTAGATCGAAACTTCCCCAGAAGAACTGCACGGGGCTTACTTTGCCGATGAATCGCGGCCGAAATTCCTTCAATACGCCATCGACGCTCACGAGAATTCGCCAGAACCGATTCGCATAGTTGGGATCGTAGCGCATGTGCGTTACGTCGCGATCGAACCGGATGGGGTTCGGCACTTCCTGAGGCATCGGCCAGACCTTTACCTGGATGCCCAGCGAATCGAGCGCCTGCATAACCTCGCGATAGAATCCGGCAACGCTTCGCGTGTACATCTGGATGTTCATCGGCCGGCTCCAGCCGGTGACGATGTCGAGCTTGTGCTCGATAAAGTCGAAATTCATTTCGAAGTTTCCGCGCGCACTTGGTATCGCAGAGGTCGTGAGTCCGCGCGCGTTCACATACAATGGAACTTCCCACCAGTGATTGACGTGCGGACTTAATCCCAGGCGCACCTTTCCCACGATCTGCGTCCACATGTGGAGAGTGTCGCGCGTGTCATTCCACTCCGCCAGCGGCAAAGCCGGCCACGCCTGCTCTCGCGTCAATGCTTGCCCCACTGCCATCCCGTTGCTACTCCGTCAGTTCAAACTTCGATTTCGTCCACATAGCACCAGCGCCAGTCCTCACCGGGCTCAAACGACTGCATGATCGGATGCTTCGTTGCGTGAAAGTGCTTGGTGGCATGCTTGTTCTTCGAGCTGTCGCAGCAGCCCACGTGGCCGCAGATCAGGCACTCTCGCAAGTGTACCCACGTGTCGCCCATCTCCAAGCACTCTTCGCAGCCCTTCGCGCTCGGCGTCACTTTCCGGATTTCCTTTACGTGGGGACATGCGGCCATTCGGACTCATCCTTTCTGCTATTGCCGAGTGACCATCATAATTCCAGTCTGGACGCTGACAAGAAAGTTTGACCCGCCCGACCCACTCCACATCCCAAAATCAAATTTCGCTTCAGGCCCCGCGGGTACTTGATATGCGTGGAGACCGATCAGCGTCAGTGGCTTTCCCGGCTCGCATTCCGCAGCGCGCTGCGCCAGGTTGAAGAAGTACGCCGACCCTTTGCCCGCCACAGTCGCTTCGCCGTCGGGCTCGACAAGCACGGCCGTCGCCTCATCGATCCCGATTGCCCGCGCCTGCTTCGCCCAGCCATCCTGTTTGATGCGCGCGAGAAACGCGACGGTCCGCCCCATCCGTTGCCGCGCCGAAAAATGACTATCGGTAATAACTCCCCGCATCACGGGTATCGAAAGGAAATTGCGTTCGAGCGTTACCTTGGGGTCGAACGGATTCGCGAGCGCTTCCGCGCTCGTCACGGTATCGTTGCGCGCGGAAAACGCGAACTCGCCCAGGACGGCTAGTCCCGCGCTCGTTCCACCGATCGGAACGCCGCGAGCGATCGCGCCGTTGATCTCTTTCTGCAAAGGGCCTGTCCAAAATTTGACGTAATTCGCTTGGTCGCCGCCCGCTACGAAAATCGCGTGTGCGTTACGGATGTGCTCAATCGCCGTCGGAGCCTTTGCTCCCTCAGTCGATGCGATTAGCAGTGTCGTGACAGAATTGCCGGGGCACAGTTCATGGAAGTACGGATTGTATGCGTCGCGCCCACTCGCGCGCAGCACCACGATCTCGCCGCCATGCGAATGCTCGCAGAGAAACGTCGCTGCTTCGTCGACGTCTCCGCCACCGCCGAGCAGCGCCACGCCAAACGACGGAGACTGCTCCGTCGCGGGCGCGGTCGCCGCCGACGAAAAGACTTCGAGGCCGGTCGTTTGCTGGGCGCTTGAGTGAACCACACAGAACAAAGCTGCCACACCAATTAGCGCGGCAACCAAGGTGCCCGAGATTTTGGCGTGAGCCATAGCGCACCGCAGTATACCCCTGCGCGTGTTGGGCGCGGGTTGGTCTATGAGATGATTTCGTTTCAAGTTTCAAACCTAGGACCTCAGTTTGTAAGGGGTGCGGATTCGATGGTTGAGGAATTCACGAACGAAAAGCCGCGGCGGATTCGACATCTCCGCCGCTCCGAACTCCCCGTTGACACAACCGAACTGGCTCGCTACCTCGTCGGCAAGACGGTCGTCCGCGATCTTCCGCAGGGTCGCCTGAGCGGCCGCATCGTCGAAACCGAGGCATATCCTGTCGGTGACGCTTCCGGCCACGCGTTTCACGGCCACACGCGCGCGAATAACTCGTTGTTCCTCGAGCGCGGCCACGCCTACGTCTACTTCGCCTACGGTTCCGCGTGGATGCTCAACATCTCGAGCGAGCGACAGGGGATCGGCGGCGGCGTCCTCGTGCGCGCCATTGATCCGCTCGAAGGCGTGGCGCTGATGGAGAAAAATCGTGGCATATCCACTCTGCGCGACCTCACTCGCGGCCCGGGCCGTCTTGCCGCCGCTTTGCGCATCGACAAAAGCCTTGATGGAATCGACCTATGCGCTCCTAAGAGCGCACTTTGGTTGGGGGCCCCGGTGCAACGGGTGGGAACCATTGGCGTGACCACTCGCATCGGCCTCTCACGCGAAGCGCACCGAAAACTCCGATTTTTCGAGCGCGGCAACCGCTTCGTCAGCGGCCCAGCGAAACTTCTGAGGAGCTGATGTGGCAACGGGATCCCTCGGGGCATTCGAGTCTGTGGTTTGTGAGGGGCCACGTACGGCGGACGACCCGTTGGGTGTACAATGCGACTCGCCCGGAGCCATCCGAGCGTAGGCGAATCCCCCGCGGAGGTCCTCGCAATGGAAGAGGCGAAAGACAACCTGAATAAAGTATCCGAAATGTGCGCCCCCCTCGATTCGGCCCTCACTCGCAGAACTTTCCTCGGCGTTTCCGCGGCAACCGCGATGATCGCGGGCCTTTCGCCCCTTGTTGGCGCGACGGAAATGAAAGGCGACATGCCGTATCGCACGCTCGGTCGCACTGGCGAGAAAGTGTCGGCTATCGGGCTTGGCGGCGGGCACATCGGCCATAGCGGATTGAGCGACGACGACGCTGTCCGCCTCGTTCGCATGGCGATCGACAACGGAATCAATTTCATGGACAACTGCTGGGACTACAACAGCGGCCGCAGCGAAGTCCGAATGGGCAAGGGTCTCGCGGACGGTTACCGGCAGAAAGCATTCCTGATGACCAAGCTCGATGCGCACACGAAAGCGGCTGCCACGCAGCAAATTGAAGACTCGCTGCAGCGCCTACAAACCGACCACATCGACCTGCTGCAGTTTCACGAAGTCATTCGCATGGACGATCCCGAACAGATTTTCGCCCCGGGCGCCGGAATGGAAGCGGTGCTCGAAGCCAAGAAGGCCGGGAAAGTTCGCTACATCGGATTCACGGGACACAAGAGCCCCGACATTCATTTGAAGATGCTAGCCACCGCAGACGCACATAAGTTTCACTTCGATAGCGTGCAAATGCCGCTGAACGTGATGGACGCCCATTACCAAAGCTTCGGGAACAAAGTGCTGCCCGTTCTTGTGAAGAAGGGGATCGGAGTGCTGGGTATGAAGCCGCTCGCCGCCGGCAACATTTTGAAAAGCAATACGGTAACGGCCACCGAGTGTCTCCACTTTGCGATGAATTTGCCGACGAGCGTCGTAATCACTGGCTGCCTGACCGTCGAGAACTTACAGCAGGCACTCGATGCGGCTCGCACTTTCAAGCCGATGAACGAAACGGAAGTGGCCGCTTTGCTGGCGAAGACGGCGGAAGCGGCGCAAAACGGCCAGTACGAAGGCTACAAGAACACCACCACCTTCGACGGTACGGTCAAGAACCCGCACTGGCTGACTACGGCGAACCTTTCCGCCAGCTAGCAGCGGTTTTCACGAAAATCTACTGCGACGTGTGAACCGTGATCAGCCGGTCTTCTTTTGGGTCGAGCTCGATCTCAATATCTTTGTACTCCACCTCGGAAGCGCCGGAATGAATTTGGAGGCCAATCGGGCCTTTCTTTAGGCGTGGCGGGTCTTCGTCAGCGTAACGCGTTAGCTCGACGCCGTTCACCGCCACGCGCACCGATCCCGCCTTGAGATGCGCCAGAATCTCCGTCTCATGCCACGCGTGCTGGTCGAAGCTCGGTTCGGCAAGCTTGTCGTACGGTGGGGCGCCTTTGCCAGGGTGGTAGTCCCAGAAATGTCCGGTGGGAGGGATTACAAGGACGCACTGCCCGTATCCCCAATCGGACTGGCGCTCACCCCAGAAGCACACGCCAAGGTGATTGCTCTCGCTGAGTAGCCTGGACTTCAGGATGAGCCGGAAATCGGCATATTCGTCGTCGCTCAGCAGGAGTTGATTCCCCTTGTCCGAAACGCCGTGGATGGCCCCGTCTTTCACGGACCAAATGGCCGGATCGCCATTCCATCCTTTCAGCGTCACACCGTCGAAGAGCGCGATCCGCTTAGAAATCGCTTGAGTCGAACCCGCCTGAGTGAATTCGAGCCTGGCAGGGGCCCGCATAGGGTCGCCGGGGCCGCCAAGGAGAATGCTTCCGCCGAAAATAGCGATCATGAGGGTGCGCATGTTCGGGCTCCCGTAACTGCACAAACGGCGCGATGATACACCTGACTCGTCGAAACCGGTTGACTGCTCTTCAAATGCGGGCCACGCGGGCGAACAGCCAAGGGCCAAAGAGAATGGTGCCGAGGGCGCAGTTTGATCCATCGCGCCTTCGCTTCGAACTGTAATTTCCATTTGAGGGGTTTTTCAAACGTGCCGCCTAGCAACTGTTACGAGTGTGCCCGACTCCGGTGTGCAGTGTGTGCTGAGGATCGCGTTCGAAGACGATGTTCGGATTTCCCCGAAGGGTGAAGTCACTGCTTTGGAGCCGCTTTTGAAAACGTCCCGCATGCTGCATTGCCACAATTGGACGCCTCTTACACTCGCCGTTGTTCTCTCGCCGGGAGACTTCGAATCACGACTCCTGGATCCCATGGGTTCGCGGGCTTAGGCTTTTTCCCTCACGATGTAAGCGGTTACAGTGAGCCGCCCCGGCAAATTGCAAGGAAAGTTTGTTGCCCCCCGGACTGATTGCTTTCTGTATAATCAGCGCCGGAATTCCAACCAGTTGACATGAATATCGCTGCAGTCGCCAAACGCGCCCGTGTCTCCACGGCTACCGTCTCCCGGACCATCAATCGGAGCAGTGCCGTGACTCCGAAAACCGCCGAGAAGGTCTGGCGGGTCGTTCGTTCGATGGGTTATCACCCAAATACCCACGCTCGAGCCTTGGTTTCCGGAAAGAGCTATCTGCTCGGCCTTGTCATCTCCGATATCGTGAATCCCTTTTTTCCGGAGTTGGTGAAAGGCTTCGAAGAAATCGCCCTCCGGAATGGCCTGGAAGTAATCGTGGCCAACACCAACTACGACCCCGAACGCATGTCGCAGTGCGTTCAGCGAATGATCCAGCGGAAGATGGACGGCGTCGCCGTCTTTACCTCCGAAATGGAAAAGGGCTTGATTTCGCAGATGGAACGATGCCGGATTCCCATGGTATTTCTCGATACTGGCAGAGTGCGCAACCGCATCAGCAATATCAACGTCGATTACAGCATGGGCATCCGGGAAGCGTTGGAACACCTTTTTCCCCTAGGCCATAATCGCATTGGATTCATCAGCGGCCCTCCCAATTTGCGTTCGGCGCGGATCCGGCGAACCGCGTTCATGAAGTGGCTGCGGCACTACGGCATGCTGTCCAATGACAATCTGATCCAAACCGGGAATCACAAGATTGACGGAGGTGAGGCCGCCATGAAGTTCCTTCTGGCGCTTCCGAATCGTCCCACCGCCATCTTGGCCTCGAACGACCTCACCGCCATCGGCGCGCTTCGCGCCATTTATGCTGCGCAGTTGAGAGTCCCCGAAGATATATCCGTGGTGGGATTTGACGACATCGAATTCAGCAAGTTGACGATGCCGCCGCTCACAACGATCCGGCTCTCACGCACCGAACTCGCGGAAAAGGCCCTCGACGCCCTCCTGACGACCATGCGCGGAAAATCACAGAGGGGCTGTACCTACCGAATCGAGACCCACCTCGTTGTGCGCGGCTCGACCGGAAAATGTCCCGCGCCGCAAAATTCCCGCGTGCCAGACCTCAACGCTTCTTTGAAAGTGTGAGCACGCTGACGCTTTCGTGCCGAAACGTGAATTCGAGGCTCGTCCCTTCCACGGCTGCACTGCTCACTCGCGGATGGATTGCCTGCGGACGTACCTCGTCATTCTGCTCGTAGATGCTCGAGGCATAAAGCGTTTGCACCGAGGCTTCGGGAGCCGCTTCAAAGCCTGCGAACGAGATCCGCGCGACAATGTCGCGGGTCAGGTGACGATTCACGCAGAAAAGAGTCAATTGGTCGCCGGCATCGTTGAGTCCTGCAACAACATCAAGATACGGCACGTCCGGAATATTGGGCAGCCTCGAGGATCCTTGTTCCACGCTGTAGCTTTCCGCCTGCACTCGCGCCTGAACCGGACGGCTGACATCAGCATTGGAGTACATTCGGAACGCCCAATAGGACGGCACGCCAAAAACTCGGCTGCGCTTTTTCCAGATGCCTCCAAACTCGAGAATGCCTGTCATATCCGACACTGGCACGATGTCGGCTGACCGCATAATCATATTGAGGAATCCTGCTGTGCAAATCGCGCCACCCATATTGTCGTAGCGCGGGGCGTCTTCAGAGCCGATGAACAGCCACTCCGTGAAAGCGATCTTGACATTGTCGCGCGCCCCGGGAGTTGATTGAATCTGTTCGTACATTTCATGCAGCCGTCGCTCTAAGCCGATCGGCAATGCAAAATCAGCGAGCGCAATGAAATCGGATGGCGCATTTGGCTTGAGCACCCGGTCCGTTCCCACGACGAAGTGTGTGGAGAGGTAATTGAAAGCGGCGGGGTTGGTGAGTTGCGCGGCATTCCAGTCGCGATAGGAATCCTCATCGCCGCCGGTTCCAATCAAGCGTGAGTTCGGATCAACCTTACGGACCGCTTCGCTGAATTTCTTGGTCCGGTCCCCTACGCGCTGCGAAGTAGGATAGCCAACCTGAAAATCGCCCCACAGTTCATTCCCCAGCTCCCAGAGCGATCCGCCCGAGCGTTCGGTCCAATGCTCGTTGACATATTGCACCCACTCGGCTGCCTCATCCGGGGTTCCGCTGCCGAGGTTGAGCGCAATTTGCGGGCGCGCTCCGATCAACTTGCAGAACCGCAGAAACTCATCCGTTCCGAACGTGTTGTACTCCGGTATGCCCCATGCAATATTCAGCATGCTCACTCGTTTGTCGCGCGGACCAATTCCGTCGCGCCAGTGATAAGCCGAGGTAAAGTTTCCACCGAAGCGAACGATCGGTGATTTCATTTCTTTCGCCATCGCTATCACGTCAGGGTCCATACCATCTAGACTGTCGGCGGGCAGCAATGACGCTTCATCGATCAGGATTCGACCCTCGTCGCTGATCGCGATGGCGAAATCGGCTGCTTCAAGAGGCGCAACCTTGCCGTGCGGAATGTCGAGATGGAATTCGTAACGTTTCCATTCATCGCCCTCCACCTCAATCGCGGCGCGCGCCAGCACATTTTCCGCGTGGTTTCGCTGGCGGATCGAAACCTCCAGGTCGCGCGGCCCGCTCGCGTATTTCGCAAAGAGGCTGCCTGTGTAACGCAACGTTCGATGGACGGGCAAATAGACTTTCTGTCGCAGGCCGACTTCCTTACCCGGCAAACCCATCAGAAAGACAGAGCGGTATGAGTTGGCGGCGTCGTTCCATCGAGGCTCATAACGATTCCCTTCGGAGTTAACGAGCGGCTCCCACGGAAGGGGGAGGCCAAGCTGCGAGGAGCGAACCAGCTGCGGCTCTTTGATTAGCATTTCGCGAATAGCTTCGGCGCTCCACAGGCCGTCTTCGAAACTGGGATTTTCGAGGATCTCCGCCCACAATCCGCCGTACGTGGAATGCCCGATCGGCTCGAGAAAACTGCCGAAGATCGTGCGCGGAATTTTATAACTCGCGGTCTTAGTCGCGTCGACCGCGATGGTCGCAACACTCGCACCATTCTCGGATGTAGCGGTTCCGACTTGGGCCAACGAATTGGAGAAAACGCCAAAGGCCATCAGGACCGCGAGAATCAAGCCGAAGATCATTCGTCTCATGGGTGGCATTCTCGTGAACGCAGGATGTTTCAACGTTGTTCCAGCACGATCCCGATGTAAACGCTTACAACATACCACAATTGCGTGCGACAACCGCTCGCTACCGCCATGGACGGGATGGGTCCAGAGCTCCGGCGTCGCCGATCTTGTGCGCGCTCTGCCGCCGAAGGCATTTCGCGCGAACGGAAAGCCCTACCGTCCGGAAGAAACTGCCTGCGTCCCGGAAATCATCGCGGGAACATCGACCCGGCGCGCGCAGTGAACGATTGTGTCTGATCGTTACTCCGACGGCCCCAAACGCGGGTGAGCCTCGATAAAGAGGAAAAAGAAACTTGACAATCCATTTGGTGGAGTATAATTCCGCCACATTGTAATCGTTTACATTCCGGAGCGTTACTTGGGGCTGCGGAAAATGTAAACGCTTTTCGCAAAACGGGGCCGGGTGTATGAGGGTGCGAAGTTAAAAGGGGGAGCAAGATGCGAGGGCTTCATCGAATTAGCTCGTTCGCAAGCGTCGTGCTATTGCTTTGTGCAACCGCGTCCGCTCAGTCCGTTCGGGGCGTGCTGGCCGGAACGGTTTCCGATCCATCGGGAGCGGTGATTGGCGGAGCCACTATCGAAGCTAAGAATCATGACACCGGCGTAGTCTCCACCGCGATGTCCACATCCGTCGGAACCTACCGATTCCCGGAGCTTCCTCTCGGCACGTATGACGTCACCGTCTCTGCGTCTGGATTCAAGGGTTCTGTTCTCACGGGCGTGGTTGTTGAGATTCAAAACGTCACGTCTCTCGACATCACTCTGCAGGTCGGCGGAAAGGCGGAAAGCGTCACGGTGGACGCCAGTGCTCCGCGCGTGGAAACCGAGTCATCGGATGTGGGCGGTGTCGTGTCTGACCGCCAGGTGATTGACCTTCCTCTCGCACTGGGGGGCGTCGGCGCCTTGCGGTCGCCGGAGGCTTTCGAGTTCCTATTGCCCGGAACCACCGGGCCTGGCACCGGAAATAGCAACAACGGGATTTTCATTTCAAAAATAGCCGGAGGGCAGAACTTCGCCAACGAAGTTCTCATCGACGGCGCCAGCCAGACTCGCAGTGAAAATGGATCCTCCTTCGACGAAGAGGCCCCCTCGGTGGAAGCGCTTCAGGAGTTTAAGATCACCACGGCGCTGCCCCAAGCCGAGTATGGCCGCACAACCGGCGGCATCGAGAACTTCGTAACCAAGTCGGGAACCAACTCCTTTCACGGCACGGCCTACGACATCTTTCGTAATGAAGACCTGGACGCCAATGACTGGTTCAACGATGGTCGGGGCGCGCCGCGGCCGGTAGACAAGAAGAACGATTACGGCGGGACTTTTGGGGGGCCCGTCCGGATTCCAAAGGTCTACGACGGCCGCGATCGAACCTTTTTCTTTTTTTCCTGGGAACAGCTTGGCTACAAGTTGGGAGCTACACAACTAACCACTGTGCCCACGGACGCGATGCGTGGCGGGGACTTCTCTTCCCCTGCGATCTTTCGGACTGATTTGCCGTCCATAGGCACAAACCCTTGTGACGGCACCCCTGTCTACCGGGGAGAGATATTTGATCCCGCAACCACGCGCCTTTCGGCGGGTGGAACTCTGTGCCGCACGGCGTTTCCCGGCAACAAGATTGATCCCACTCGCTTCGGCGCGGTGGCCAAGAATTTGCTACCTTTTTGGCCAGCCGCGACAGACAAGACAGCTCAGTTCTTTAACTTTTCGTTCTCAAGTTCGATACCACTCACCAACACCGCCATGACGATCCGCATCGACCACAGCTTCTCCACTCGAAGCAAGGTTTTCGGTTCGTACAATTCGCGTGAAAACAATCGCACTTCGGGCGGGAACCCGATTCTGCCGGATCCGGTGGATCCGAACACCTGGAAACAGGATTTCACCACTCACTTTTTCCGCGTAGGCTGGGACTTCGCTTTTACTCCCAACCTGCTGAACCATTTCACCGTGGGTACCAACCGAAGTAACAGCAAGAACTTTGCCCAGGCGATTTTCGCGGGCGTTAATTGGTCCCAGAAGGTCGGCATCACCAATGCGGATTCCCTCAACTTCCCTCAAATCACGGTCGGCGAACAAATCGACAACCTGGGAAATCCGCCGCAGAATGACGACAACGTGGACAATGGCGTTCGCGTGTACGACAGCATTGCCTGGGTTCACGGCCGGCACAGCATCAAGTTCGGAATTGATTACCGCTGGCAACAATACTCACCCATCAACGGAAACAGTCCCACGTTCAACTTCTGCCGGGCTCAGACAACTTCTGACCCCACCCAAACTGCCCTAGGCGGCAACGGTTTCGCCAGCTTCCTTCTGGGCGACACCTGCAATGCCGGCCAGAACGTCGTCACGAGACAGCCGCGTTGGACATCGAACTACGTCGGTGGATTCGTTCAGGATGACTTCAAGCTGACCAGGGATCTGACGTTAAACCTCGGCCTCCGCTACGATGTCGATAAGCCGCGTCACGAAGCACATAACCAAACGTCTGATTTCAGCCTGACGGCCATGGATCCCACCTACAACATCCCGGGGGCATTGGTTTTCGGCTCAACCTGCAGCGGATGCAATACCGCTTGGGCAGATACTTATTGGAAGGATGTCGCTCCCCGGATTGGCTTTGCCTATGCGCCGGGGAGGTTCAACGGCAGGACTGTTGTGCGCGGCGGTTTCTCCATCTTTTATGGACCCTTGCAGTACGCAGACTTTGGTGGAGCAATGAACACTGGATACAAGGCTAACCCCTCTGAACCAAGCCTTGATAATTTCTCCCCATCGTTCCAAATCGACAGCGGTTTTCCGGCGTTTACACCTCCTCCGGATCTGAATCCCGGATACTTCAATGGCACTTTCGTAGGCGGCTCCTACATCGGCAAAAATCAGGGTCGCCCGTCGATGGTTGACGAGTGGACATTGCAGGTCCAGCAGGAGCTGGCGCACGACTTGATCCTTACGGTCGGCTACCTCGGCAATCACGCCCAGAACCTGCGTTCCGGAGTGGAAAACATCAACAACATCCCGATCACAGACTTGGCACTCGGTGATCAACTCATTGCACCCGTTAACAACAACACCGTGGGTGTCAATCCGCCGTTCGCGGGGTTTACTGCCCTCTGGAATCCCGGACAGGTTCAGCAGGCTCTGAGGCCTTTCCCACAGTATGGGTTCATCGCAACCGACTGCTGTTTGCAGAACGTCGGGATGTCCAGCTACAACGCCCTTCTGGTCTCTCTTGAGCGCCGTTTCCGGAATGGCTTGAATCTCCAGGTGTCGTACACATGGTCCAAGGACTTCACCGACGCGGACAGCATCCTTCCGGGCATCAATGCTGGCGTCAACCAGGAGCAAAATCCCGACAACCTGCATCAGGAGAAAGCGCTCAGCAGCCAGGATATCCCCCAGACTCTAGTGGTTAGTTGGATCTACGATCTGCCCTTCGGTCACGGCAAGCGCTGGCTCACCCATGGTTTCGCCAGCTACGTTGTCGGTGGCTGGCAAATAGGAGGCGTGCAGCGTTATCAATCCGGCGAGCCAATTTCATTCGGTTGCGCCACTGGCATTCCCGGGTGGGATAACTGTATACGGTTCACTCGCGTGGCCGGTCAGAGTCTGAAGAGTGCCGCGTACGCGAGCGGCCACGTCAATCCGTTTAATGGCGATGTCATCTTCAATCGAGCGGCATTCACCGATCTCAACTTGGACAGTGTTAGTGTTCGCAATGGGGGTCCGTTCACGCTAGGTACGGGAATCCCTCGCGTAACCGGCGAGGTGCGCAACTTCCCTTACTACAACGAGGACTTCAGCATTACGAAGTTCATTCCCATCCACGAAAGCTGGTCGTTCGCCTTGAAGTTTGAATTGCTGAACGCCTTCAACCGTCACGTCTTTGGCATACCGGATACGGAACCAAATGACGGCAGCAGTTTTGGGCATCCGACATATACGATTGACGGACCGCGCCAAGTTCAGATCACCGGCCGTTTCCTGTTCTGACGATACGATCGGGCTGGATTGCTTGCGCCGCATGTTGTAAAACGGAACGGCGGAGACGAACCCAGAGTTCATCTCTGCCGCTTCAGTTCTCCATGTATCTCAGGTTAATCGCCCTCGCTTTGCTGTTGGTTGGATTCACGAATGTTCCAGCCCTGGGTGGACGACAAGACCCAACCCAATCGGCCTCAGAGCAGGCAATCCTCAACCGCGCTGCCTCACAGATTGCCGCCGGTGAACTCAGCCAGGCCGAAGCCGCCGTTAGCCCGTTGCTCCAACGGAGTCCTCGTGATGTGGCGGCCCTGACGACGCTCGGAGTTATTCGCGCACGAGAAAATCGCCCGGGCGATGCGAAGAAGCTGTTTGAACAGGCTTTGGTCATTCGGCCGGGTTACGCGCCAGCCCAAATCAACGAAGGCCTTGCGCAGATCGCGCAGGGCTCGAATGAAGACGCCATGCATTCCTTCGAGGCGGTGCTTCAGGCAGATCCCGGCAACTCGCAAGCACGCGAAGGGGAAGTAAAAGCAGCCGTAGCGGCCGCCTTGCAAGCCAAGCGCGCTGGAGACAAAGATGGAGCGCTGGTCTACCTGGTTCGAGCGCGCAAATCCGTTCCAGACGATCCAACTCTCCTCTTCGACCTTGGCGTCCAGGCCGATGAACTCCGTCTTTACCAGGATTCCGAGGAAGCGCTAAACAGGTCGTTGCAGTTGCGTCCCGGCGATGCGGAAACTATCTACGCACTCGGCCGCGTCGAGCTCGATGAGCAGAAAATGTCACAGGCCGAAGCACACTTGCGAGAGTACCTAGAGCTGCGCCCAGACGACGCCTCGGCGCACTACGGTCTTGGCCACTTGCTGCACATACTTACCCGCAACGACGAGGCTAGGGGCGAACTCGAGCGTTCCATAGAATTGCAAGTCCGGCAGACAGAATCGTTTTACGAGCTGGGAACCATCGATTTGGACTCGCAGCGCAACGAACAGGCAGCAGCGCTGTTCCAGAAAGTCCTCGAACGCGACCCCAAACACGGCGGCGCGTTGACCGGATTGGGCATCATCGCTTATCGCAACAAAGATTACACAAAGGCTGAAGGCTATCTCGAATCTGCCGTGCTCAACGCGCCGGAGTACACTCCCGCGCACACCTACCGTGCTATGGCGCTGTCGCGTCTCGGCAGAAAAGACGAGGCCGAAAAGGAACTCGCACTGGCCAAGAGCCTGACGGATAAGCAGAATCAGGAACAGCGGGGATATGTTCTGGCCAAGCCAGATGATCCTCAGCGCTGACTTGACGCGCCTGCGGCCAGATCATGGCGCCGCACTCTTTCTGCCTGGCACACAGTCCGGCTCGCTATTCTTTTGGTGGGTTCGCGGGAGGACCTGGAGTTTCAGAATTGGCGCCCGAATTCATCTTTTTCCAATCGGCAACCTGCTGCGCACCTTGCTTTCCTTCTTGTTCCGTCAATTTTTGGAATTCAGCTAACGCATCCCTGGCATCGGGGAGCCGCTGCATCTTGCGGTAGATCTGCGACAACTGATAGTAAGCGCGCCGCGCAACTTCGTTTTGAGGCTCCACTTTCGTCGCCCTTTCCAAACTGGCGATAGCTTCTTCGTACTTCCCCATCTCCGCCAGGCCCCGCCCCAAGTAGTAATCGGCAACCGTCGGATTGGCGAATACCTTGATGGCCTCTTTCAGCAGTGGAACGCCCTCCGCGGCCTTGCTTTGCTCCACAAGCACGCTACCAAGGTTGTACATCGCCACGGGGTCGTGCGGCGTCAATTCCAATCTTTTCGCGTAAGTCGCACGGGCCATCTCCAGATTGCTGTCTTTGCGGTACTCATCACCCAGTTCCTCGTAGAGATCCGGCTCTTTGGGTGCCAGCTTCACCGCAACTTCATACTCCTCGATCGCCTCCCTGTGCTGATTGGATTCCGAGTAGATTTGCGCACTCAGCCGGTGAACGCGCCAGGAACCAGGATCGAGCGCATACATTTGCGCGTAACTCTCTTTCGAAACCAGAAGGTGAGCACGTCCCCGGTAGTCGAGAATATTGATGTCCTTCGGGGAAAGCTCGGCAGCTTTGTCCAGTGGTGCGACCGCCTTTTCTGGATTTCCCGCGGCCAATTCCGTGATGCCCAGCCACATCAGCGCTTCGGAACTGGCGGGTGCGAGGTCGACTTCCTGTTTGAGCGCCGTTCGAGCCTGATCTAAGCGGTTCATCTGAAAATAGGCAATTCCGAGGAACATATGTGCCCCAGGTGCGTTTGGGGCCAATTGCAGGGATTTCTGCAACGACTCAACGGCATCCGCGAGTTTGTTTTGCCGCAACTGCGCCAGTCCCATGTCGAGATACCCATCCGCGAGCTGCGGGGCGATTTGCGTCACTTCACGGAAGTATTTCTCGGCTTCTTGCGGCTTGCCGTTGTGCATGGCTTCAGCGCCCAGCCGCAAAGTGGATTCCACCTTGTCTTCTTGCGCCACGACTGGTGCTGCGATGGCCAAGGCTAACAGAAACGACGAGGCTACGGCTGTGACCCGTCGTTTGCGCATCGCGATGTAACGGCTTACATTCACGCCAATCGCGACGCTATCTGAACCCGCAATCAAGTGTCAAGGGATGCCGGGACCCATGTCGATAGCACATGATATGTCCGGTCGAGTTAGCACATGAAATGTCCGCTTTTTGGCGCGGCGTGAGGTAGAGGTGCAAGGCTCTTAGGCAAATCTGGTGGTGCCGAGGGGCAGAATCGAACTGCCTACGCCGGCCTTTTCAGGGCCGCGCTCTACCGGTGAGCTACCTCGGCACGGGACAATCAGCAATTTTACGGAAATCTTGCGGCCCAGCAAAGCGGAATCCGCGGGCGACATCCGCGCAACGAATGAGAGCACGGGCCCGTCCGATGTAAGAACGAAGGCCGGCTGCCGAAGGTTACTTCATGCTCTCGTCAAAATCGCGCATCCAATCCTTCTTCTTTAGGACTTCGCGCGGCTTGGAGCCATCCGGCGGCCCGACGATTCCATCCTTCTCCATGAGGTCAATTAGCCGGGCAGCGCGGCCGTATCCGACGCGCAGCCGCCGCTGCAGAGTGGAGGTGGAGGCGCGTCCCATTTCGCACACGACGCGCACGGCATCCTGGTATAGCTCGTCGTCAACCTCATCCGCGACTTCGCCGTCGCCACCAGCGCCAGCGGACATCGCGTTCTCATCCCTAGGAGGCTTCAGCAGTTCCATGTTGTAGAGCGCCTTGGCCTGTTCGCGCCAGA
>Ga0073928_10001145_pt1 | contig 52910 bp, 46 predicted proteins | sample PaiPotPPA55metaG_FD_76969 | JGI IMG/M metagenome (GOLD analysis project Ga0073928, IMG submission 76969) | Iron sulfur acid spring bacterial and archeal communities from Banff, Canada, to study Microbial Dark Matter (Phase II) - Paint Pots PPA... ... | reverse complement strand
ATGGGAGGGCCGCGTCCCGATGGGCGCGGCCCTCCCGCGCGGGTCTCACGCGGGCGCCGGCCCGGTGCTCTCGCGCACGATCAGCTGCGTCGCCAGCTCCATGCTCAGCGCCTCGTGGGCGTGCCCGTCGAGCTGGCGCATCAGCATCGTCACGGCGGTCCGGCCCATCTCCTGCAGCGGCTGACGCACGGTCGTCAGCCGCGGTGTGGCGGCCCGGCTGACGTCGATGTCGTCGAACCCCGTCACCGACAGGTCCTCGGGCACCCGCAGCCCCCGCGCGCTCGCCGCCTCCAGCACACCGACCGCGACCTTGTCGTTGAAGCAGACGATCGCCGTCGGCCGCGCCGGCAGGTCTAGCAGTTCCCCGCCCGCGCGCACGCCGGTCTTGGTCGCGGGCTCGCCCTGCCGCATCAGCTCCGGCTCGCCGAGCACGCCCGTCTCCGACAGCGCCGCGAGATGGCCGCCGACCCGGTCGTCGCGCGAGTGCCACGCGGGCGGCCCGGTGATCACGCCGATCCTGCGGTGGCCGAGCTCCACGAGGTGCCGGGTCACGGCCCGGGCCCCGGAGAAATGCGCCGCCGAGACCGAGACCGTGCCGCGCGGCACGGAGATCCGCGGATCCACGACGACGAACGGATAGCTGCGCGCCGCGAGCGCCTCGAGGTCCGCGTGCGGCTCGGGCGGGAGGATCAGCACCGCCCCGTGCGCGTCGCGCCGCTGCGGCAGCTCGCGCAGCGCCGCCGAACGCACCACGGCGTCGCCGGCGTCGAGCAGCATCTCCTGGCCGTGCAGCGCCAGGGTTTCCGCGATCGACGTGACGATGTGGCCGAAGTAGTCCGTCAGCAGGTACGGGCAGCGCACGAACACCGGCGGCCTGGTCATCCGCGCCTGCGACCGGTCCCTTCTCCGCGGTTCCGGCGCCCGGTCGCCGAGCCGTTCGACGACCTGCCGTACCCGGTCGCGCGTCTCCGGAGCCACGCTGCCGCCGCCGTTGAGCACCCGGGAGACGGTCGCGATCGACAGCCCGGTCTCGGCCGCGATCGCCCGCACGGTCACCCGGCCGCCGCCCGGCCGCACCCCCTCGGACCTGCCGGTTCCGGTACCAGTCTCTGAAACAGAGTCTTGTTTCATCGCTACCTCGTAACAATCCCCTGTGGTCTGGACCAGTTTTCTTGCGAGCCGTTGACTGCATTCGAGCGTACTGCTGCAATCGCTGACACGGTGTTTCTGAGTTGTTTCAGAGCCGCTCGAGTACTTTCCCCGCCCGGCGGACCGTTGCCCACCTCCGCCGGAGAACTCGTGCCGAAAGGGACGCCACATACGATGCATATCAGTATGCTGAAAAGCCGGATCAGATCCCGGCGCACGTTATCCCTGCTCGCCGCGGCCTCCATGGCCGCCGGCGGGCTCGCGCTCACCGCCGCGGCTCCCGCCGAGGCCGCGGGCTCCGCCCTCCCGGCCCACTTCGCCGCGCCCTACCTGCAGATCGCCGGCTCCGACGCGGGCGACATGGCCGCCGACGAGGCCGCGACCGGCCTGAAGTACTACACGCTCGCCTTCCTGATCCCGCAGTCCGGCTGCACCCCCGAGTGGGAGGACGACGGCTCCGGCGTCGGCGCGTTCAACTCGCAGATCAGCTCCCTGCAGGCGTCCGGCGGCAACGTCATCATCTCCTTCGGCGGCGCCGACGGCGGCGAGCTCGCGCAGACCTGCACCAGCGTCTCCTCGCTGACCGCCGCGTACGCGAACGTCGTCAACACCACCGGCGTCAACCGGCTGGACTTCGACATCGAGGGCGGCGTGCTCTCCGACACCTCGGCCACCTCCCTGCGCGACCAGGCCCTCGCCGCGCTGCAGGCCGAGGACCCGAGCGTGCAGATCGACTTCACGCTCGCGGTCGCGCCGAACGGCCTGCCCACCGGCAGCGGCTCCGAGTACGCGCTGCTCCAGGACGCGCAGTCCAAGGGCGTCAAGGTGTCCACGGTCAACCTGATGACGATGGACTTCGGCGACGGGCAGAACGCGCTCGCCGACGCCGAGTCGGCCGCCCAGGCCAGTGCGGGCCAGCTCTCCGGCCTGTACGGGATCTCGACGAGCGCCGCGTACAACATGATGGGCCTGACGCCGATCGCCGGCCAGAACGACGACAACGAGTACTTCTCGACGGCCAACGCGCAGACGCTGGAGAGCTTCGCGGCCTCCAACGGCGTCGGCGAGCTGTCCTTCTGGGAGGTGGACGGCTACGACAAGGGGACCGGCTACCAGTACTCGTCGATCTTCAACCAGATCACCGGCACCAGCAGCGGCGGTGGCGGTGGAACGACCGCGACCGGCCAGATCACCGGCTATGAGGGCCTGTGCCTGGACGACCGCTCGGCCAGCACCGCGGACCTCAACCCGGTTCAGGTCTACACCTGCAACGGGACGAGCGCGCAGCAGTGGACCGTCGAGTCGAACAACACGCTCGAGGTCCTCGGCATGTGCCTGGACGTGGACGGCGCCGGCACCGCGAACGGCACGACCGTTGATCTCTACTCCTGCAACGGAACCGGCGCGCAGACCTGGGAGCCGCAGTCGAACGGCGAACTGCTGAACCCGAGCTCGGGCAAGTGCCTGGACGACACCGGGTACGGCGGCTCGGGCACCCAGGCCCAGATCTGGACCTGCGCGGACACCTCGAACCAGGAATGGAGCGTGCCGTGAAACGACAACTCCTCGCCCTCCTCGCGGCGATAGCCCTGGCGCTCGGCCTCGGCTCGGCCGTCGCCCACCACGCCCAGGCTGCCGCCGCCCCCGCCGCCACGGTCGGCGCGACCGGCGCGATCACCGGCTACGAAGGCCTCTGCCTGGATGACCGTTCCGCCAGCACCACGCCCGGCAGCCCGGTTCAGGTCTACACCTGCAACGGGACGAGCGCGCAGCAGTGGACCTACGAGTCGAACGGCACGATCCAGACGCTCGGCGAGTGCCTGGACGTGACCGGGGCCGGCACCGCGAACGGCACCCTCGTCGACCTCTACACGTGCAACGGGACCGCGGCCCAGGTCTGGGACCCGCAGTCGAACGGCGAGCTGACCAACCCGAACTCCGGCGCGTGTCTCGATGACACCGGCTACGGCGGTTCCGGCACGCAGGCCCAGATCTGGGCGTGCGCGGACACCTCGAACCAGCAGTGGACCCTGCCGTCCGGCGGGACCACGACGGGCAACACGCCCGCCTTCGGCTCGAACGTGTACGTGTTCAGCACCTCGATGTCGACCACGACGATTCAGAACGACATCAACGCCGTCTACAACACGCAGCAGTCGAACCAGTTCGGCACGCAGCGCTACGAGCTGATGTTCGAGCCCGGCACGTACAACCTGTCGATTCCGGTCGGCTTCTACACCGAGATCGTCGGCCTCGGCCAGAGCCCGACGCAGACGGTCATCACCGGCGGCGGGATCTACGCCAACGCGGCGTGGAACAACGGGAACGCGACGGAGAACTTCTGGCGCGGCGTGGACAACATCACCCTCGACCCGTCCTCCGGCAGCACCGAATGGGCGGTCTCGCAGGCCGACCCGATGCGCCGCGTGCAGATCGACGGCAACCTCGTGCTCGACGACGACACCTCAGGCAACACGTCGAGCAACTGGTCCTCCGGCGGTTACATCAGCGACTCGATCGTCACCGGCCAGGTCAACTCCGGCAGCCAGCAGCAGTTCCTGTTCCGCAACGACCAGTTCGGCAGCTTCACCGGCTCGAACTGGAACATGGTGTTCGTCGGCTCCACCGGCGTGCCCGGGCAGAGCTTCCCGGACGTCACCAACGTCGGCAGCACCCCGACCGTCGACGAGCAGCCGTACATCTATATCGACTCGTCCGGCAACTGGGACGTGTTCGTACCCTCGGTCCGGAGCAATTCGTCGGGCGTGTCCTGGGCGAACGGCAACACCCCGGGTACCACGCTGCCGATTGCCGACTTCTACCTCGCCACGCCGTCCAGCACGGTCGCACAGATCAACGCGGCCTTGGCGAGCGGGCAGGACCTGCTGTTCACCCCGGGTGTCTACCAGATCAACGGCACCATCGACGTCACCAACCCGGACACGGTCGTGCTCGGCATGGGCCTGGCCACGCTGGTGTCCAACAACGGTGACACGATCCTGCAGACCTCGGACGTCAACGGCATCCGCATCGGCGATCTGATCTTCGACGCGGGCACCACCAACTCCTCGGTGCTCGTGCAGATCGGCCCGTCCGGCTCCAGCACCAGCCACGCCTCCGACCCCACGGTCATCTCGGACATCTTCGCCCGGATCGGCGGCGCGACGGTTGGCAAGGCGACGGAGACGCTGCAAGTCAACAGCAGCAACGTGGTCGGCGACGACCTCTGGCTCTGGCGCGCGGACCACGGCAACGGCGGCACCGTCGGCTGGACGACCAACACCGCGGCCAATGGCCTGGTCGTCAACGGCGCCAACGTGACGTTCTACGGACTGGCAGTCGAGCACTACCAGGCTGTGCAGACCCAGTGGAACGGCAACGGCGGAGCCGACTACTTCTACCAGAGTGAGATGCCGTACGACCCGCCCAACCAGTCCAGCTGGATGGACGGATCGTCGGACGGCTACCCCTCGATCAACGTCGCCAGTTCGGTGTCCGCCTTCAAGGGCTACGGCCTCGGCGTGTACTGCTACTTCGACGTGAACTCGGGTGAGGTCAGCGCCAACGCGATCACCGCACCGAACTCGTCGGGCGTGCAGTTCAACGACATGGTCACCGTCTCGCTAGGTGGTGTCGGAACCATCGACAACATCATCAACGGCGTCGGAGCCACGGTGAACTCCAGCAGCACCGTCGCAGACCTGGGCAGCTACAACTAGATCCCTTTGTAGCGGTTGCCCCGATCAAGTCGGGCGAGTGAGGACCACCATCCTCACTCGCCCGACTCAATCATTCGTCCCTTCCACGCCCCACCGCGCCCCTGCCAATGCCGGCGCGCCGAGTCGATCGTCATAGCGCCGTACACCGCCATCACCCCCGGCAACAGCGGCGCCCGCCACCAGCGCAGGCCATAGAGTCGCAGCACCGGAACGTAGACCGCGCTCATCACCCCCCACGCCGCCAGCGCCGGAATCGCCACGCCCCACCGCTGCGTAGCCAGCCCAACGACGCCCACGATCGGCGGCACCCCGTACGTGAGCACAAGCCCGACGATCGTGCCGAGCAGTAGCCAGGGGGAGTAGCGCAGTTGGGTGTACGCACTGCGCGCGATCATGTCCCACAAATCGGCCAGACGAGGGTACGGCCGCAAACTCCGCACGCCGGTGGTCACCCCAAGCCAGACGCGTCCGTAGTTTTCCCTGCTGCTGCTGCTGCTGCTGCTGCCGCCGCCGCCGTTGCCGCCTTCACGGCTGCCACCGCCGCTGCCGTCGTCACGGATGAAACCGCTGCTGCTGCTGCCGTCACTGCTACTGCTGGCGCTGGCGCTGCCTTCGCCAACGCCGATGTCTTCGCTGCCGCTGCCGCCGCTACACCCGCTTCTGCAGTTGCTGTCTTCGCTGCTGGCGCTGCCGTCGCCACTCCCGCCACGACTCCCGCTATCAGTCCTGCCACGACTCCCGCTATCAGTCCCCCCATCACTCCCGCCCGTGCCACCGCCGTCGCTACTACTCTCCCCACCGTTCCCCCCACCTCTGCCACCGCGCTTGAGCAGCGTGCCGAGCGCCACGTCGTCGATCCGCGCGTCCGCGATCCCCGCCAGCCCGCCGGCGTCCTCCAGCGCCTGCCGCCGCACCAACATGCACCCGCCCGCCGCAGCGGCCGTACGCGCGGTCGGATTATTCACCCAAGCGGGCGGATAGAGCTGGAAGAAGCTGAACACGAACGCCGGCACGATCACCCGCTCGGCGGCCGAATCAGTGCTCAGCCGCGCCATCAGCGAGACCAGATCCAACTCAGAGTCCTGCGCATGCCGCACGAGTCGACGCAGGCTGTCCGCCGGATGCGCGATGTCCGAGTCCGTGAACAGCACGTACTCGGTCTCGTCATCGATCTCATCGATGTCATCGACCGCACGCAGCCCGCGATCCATCGCCGCCACCTTCCCCGCCCAGCCCGGCGGCGGCCCCGAGCCGCGCAGCACGTGCAGCGGAGCGCAGCCGCTCGCACTCGGCATCGCTTCGGCGAGCTCCGCGGCGACCCGGCCGGTGCCGTCCGTGCTCGCATCGTCGACCACGATCACCGAGAACGGCCCCGGGTAGTCCTGCGCGAGCACCGAGGGCAGCGTCGCAGGCAGAATCCCCGCCTCGTCCCGCGCCGGGATCACGGCTGTCACCGAGGGCCACGCCCGTCCCCCGCCGTCTCCGTCCCCGTCCGCCGGGGCTTCGGGCAGACGCAGGTCCATCCTCCAGAACCCACCGCGCCCGACCAGCAGCACGACCCAGATCGCCAGCGAGATCCAGCCGGCCACGGCAAGCACGAGGAACACAGCGTGCGCAGTCACGTCGTCAAGACTCGCATACCTCACCTGCCGATCGCGATAATCACTCGCGACGCGCAAACAGCCCGCAGTACGGTGCGACCGTGACCGAAACCCCTGATGGCAACGGGCCCTTCCTGCCCGACTACTTCGGCGAGAGCGTCGCCGCAACGTACGACGACCCCGCGTCGAGCGAGTTCGATCCCGCAGTCATCGACATGACAGTCGACTTCCTCGCCCGCCTCGCCGACGGCGGCCGCGCCCTCGAACTAGGCATCGGCACCGGCCGCATCGCCCTCCCGCTCAGCAGCCGAGGCGTCGAGGTCCACGGCATCGACCTGTCCCCGGCCATGGTCGCCAAGCTGCGCGAGAAGCCCGGCGGCGCCGCGATCGACGTCACCTTCGGCGACTTCGCGAGCACCAGAGCCGGAGGCGACGGCGACGGCGAAGGCCGCAGTGAGCGCGACGGCGAGGGCACATTCGGCCTCGCCTACCTCATCTTCAATACGATCATGAACCTGACGACCCAGGACGCCCAGGTCGACTGCTTCCGCAACGCCGCCGCGCACCTCGAGCCCGGCGGCCACTTCGTCGTCGAGGTGCACCTGCCCGAGCTGCGCCGCCTGCCGCACGGCCAGCAGGCCATTCCCTTCCGCGTCACCCCGACCCGCTGGGCCTTTGACCATTACGATGTCGCGACGCAGGCCATGAGCTCGAACTACATCGAGGTCGAGCACGGCCGCGGCTCGGTACGCTCCATCCCCTTCCGCTACGTATGGCCCGCCGAGCTAGACCTGATGGCCCGCATCGCCGGAATGCGCCTGGTCGAACGCTGGGCGGACTGGGGCCGCGAGCCGTTCACCAACGAGAGCCGCAAGCATGTCTCCGTCTGGCAGAAGCCCGCCGCCTGACGCTTCAACCAACCCCGCACCGCCGACCAGCCGCCACCTCGATAGCCACCTGCCACGCCGATCTTCCCGGCCGCTCTAGAACGGGCCGCCTGCGACTCCGGCTATTCCGATCGCCGTAGGGCCAACGGCTGGGCACGCGGATCATTCCGGCCGCTTTCGGACGTGCCGCCCGCGACTCCGCTCACCCCGATCGCTGTCGGACCCCCGGCGTAGCCTGAGGGCATGATCCCGTTCCCAGAGGATCCCGTGCGGCCCCGGCGCGTTGAGATCGCTCCGGGGGCTTTGCACCTGCCCGGCTGGCTACCGCTTGACCAGCAAGTAAAGCTCGTCGAGGCGTGCCGGGCGTGGGCGAGTGGGCCGGTGCCCATGCGACGTACGCGGCTGCCTGGGGGCGGCGTGATGTCTGTGCAGTCGGTGCACCTTGGCTGGTACTGGCGGCCCTACCGGTACTCGCGGACCGCGGATGACCATAACGGGGCGCGGGTGGCCGAGTTGCCGCAATGGCTGGCCGAGCTGGGCCGTGAGGTGGTGCGCTTTGGGTATCGGGATTCGTCGGCGGCCGACGCGTATCGGCCGGACGTGGCGCTGGTGAACTATTACGACCGCGACGCGAAGCTTGGCATGCACCAGGACAAAGAGGAGCGCTCCGACGCGCCGGTCGTGTCGCTCAGCATGGGGGACCGGTGCGTTTTCCGCTTCGGCAACACGGAGAACCGCAATCGGCCGTGGACGGACGTGGAGCTCGCATCGGGGGACGCGTTCGTCTTCGGCGGACCATCGCGCTTCGTGTACCACGGCGTGCCCAAGCTTTACCCGGACAGCGGTCCTCCGGGCCTGGGACTGAGCGGCGGTCGGCTGAATCTCACACTGCGGGTTACCGGAATGGGGAGCTGATAAGGATGGCAATGGTTATTGAGCTGAGGGACGTCGAGGACACGGATCTCGACTCGCTGTTCGAGCAGATGCGTGATCCGGAGTCGGTACGGATGGCTGCGTTTACGTCGACTGACCCCGATGACCGCGCGGCCTTCGACGCGCATATGCGCAAGATACGGACGATGCCGGGGGTTCTGAACAAGGCGATTACCTGCGACGGAGTCTTCGTCGGCACGGTCGCGAGCTTCGTCATGGACGGCGACACCGAGGTCACCTACTGGATCGATCGAGAGTACTGGGGCCGAGGGATCGCGAGCCTCGCGCTCGGACTGCTGCTTGAGTTGGAGAAGACTCGGCCGGTCTACGCTCGGGCCGCGTCCGACAACCTGGGATCCTTGCGGGTGCTGGCAAAGGCGGGCTTTGTGCCGACCGGGAGCGAGGTCGCGTACGCGAACGCGCGTCGCGGGGAGATCGAGGAGACGATCCTGCAGTTGGAGGAGTAGCCGAGCGAGAGCATTGGGGGCGAGCGGCTCAGACTCGATCGATGGGCCGTCCCCAGACCACGCTTGCTACGACCTCCACCGACAGCACGTCCTCGCCGCTTTCGTCCCGCGTCGCGTAGGGACGGACAATCTCCTCCATGGCCGCGTCGAATATCGCGGCCTCCTCGCTGGGCATCAGTTCCCTGGCGAGGGTCGCGGTGGAGTGGAACTGCTCTATGTACTCGCTGACCGGCTGCCGGAATGGGGCCGGGATGGTGCGGTGCTCGCCGGTCTTGCAGAACAGTCCGTGCTCGACGAGTTCCTCGACCACCGAGTACCTCGGGTCGAAGTCGGGGTTGCGGGAGTGGCGGGCGATCACCTCGTTCATCGCGTCGCGCCACGGCAGGCGGTGGTATCCGTGCTCGGCGATGGCGAGCACGGATTGCTCGCCGAGCAGGCCGGTCGCCAGCCGCGCCATCGTGTACTGCCTCGGCATCCAGTGCAGGCTCGCACCCGCCGTGACCAGGCTGTACGGGCCGTCGAGCTCGACCTGGTCGATCGAGCCGACGATCCAGCGCAGGCCGGGGTGTCCGCCGCCGGGACGCTCGCGGCCCGCCTCGATCATCGCGGCCGAGGAGTCGACCGCGTCGAGCCGCGCCACCCGGCCTCGGGCGATCAGCGGCCGGGCCAGCGCGCCCTCGCCGGCGCCGAGGTCGAGGACGCTTGGCGGCTCCGGCTCCTCGAGCAGGCTCTCGAGGACATCGAAGACCTCGGCCGGGTACGGCGGCCGAAATCGATAGGCGCCGGCCACCCCCACGTGGTCAAAGCTCGCCGCGAGATCGAGGCGGGGGCCGCTACGGTGACGTTCCGTCATAGTGCCATGATGCACACGGTTCCTCACATGTGCCTCGCACGCGGGTCACATCGCTACGAAGTTGTACCCGTCGTCGAGCAGTTTCGGTATAAAAATCTTGAGCGCCGCCACCGTATTGCGCCGCACCCCGCCTCCGTCGTGCTCGAGGATGATGTCGTGCGCCTGCGTCGTGCGCAGCACCGTGCGCACGATGTCCTGGGTGTCGACGTGCTCGGTGTCCCAGTCCCGCGGATCCACCGACCAGTCCACCGGCCGCAGGTCGCGGGCCGCGCAGGCCTGGAAGACGGAGGCGGCCCAGTTGCCGTAGGGCGCGCGGAATATCGTCGGGTGCTGGTTCGCGTCGGCCAGCGCCTCGTTGCAGCGGTCCATCTGTGAGCACACCTGGGCATACGTCGCGCGCGTGAGGTCCGCGTGGTCCCAGGTGTGGTTCGTGATCGTGTGGCCTTCGGCCGAGACCTCGCGCACCAGCGACAGGTTGGATCCGACCCTTTGCCCGACCATGTTGAAGGTCGCCTTGATGTCGTACTTCCGGAATATCTCCAGCACCTGCGGCGTGTAGCGCGGATCCGGGCCGTCATCCATGGTCAGCGCGATGGCCTTGGGGCCGTCATTGTCCACGTAGTACTGCGGCTTGGTCGCGATCGCGGCGGACGCCGTCGGGGTCGGGCTGGCGCTCGCGGTGGTCGGTGTGAGGGAGGGGACGGCGCTTCGGCTCGCCGTCGTCTCGGCGCCCGCGGTCGTGGTCTTCGGAGCGCCGGAACGGGTCGTGGCGGCTATCGCGGCCGCAACGCCGACGCCCGCGAGCAACGTCAGGCCGCCGAGGGCGAACAGCACCTTCCGGCGCTGCGCGGGTCGCGCCGCGTTCGCCGCCTCGTCTTCACCGGGCTGCCAGAACTGCTGGGATTCGTCGTTGCTCACATAGGTTAATACGCGGTACGACGCCGTCCGGTTGTCATGATCTTCAGGTTGATTTAAGAAATTTTCTGCGCTATATGCCCGCTCTGGAGCCCCGGGCCGCGCAGCGCATACCCTACTCACCATGACAGACGACAAGGCGCCGGTGCCCGAGCTCCGGGCGTCGCACGCGGACCGCGACCGGATCGCCGAGCAGTTGCGGGTCGCGGCGGGGGATGGCCGGCTGACCATGGACGAACTCGACGAGCGGTTGGAGAGGGCGCTCAATGCGAGGACCGGGAGCGAGCTCGCCCTCCTGGTCACCGACCTCCCCGCCCTGCAGGCCGGATCCGCGCTCGCGGTGCCCGGCGAGGCGAAGGAACTCGCGCAGATCGAGGTGAGCAGCGGCAGCGCCGTGCGCGAGGGGCGCTGGGTGCTGCCGCGCGCGATGGACATCAAGGCCGGCAGCGGCAGCGTGAAGCTGGATCTCACCCAGGCCGTGCTCACCGGCCCGACGCTGCAGATCCAGGCCACCGTGCGCAGCGGCAGCCTGACGATCGTGACCAAGCCGGGCATCGAGGTCGTCATGGACGAGGTGAAGCTCTCCAGCGGCTCGGCCAAGGTGCGCCAGCCGAAGGGGGCCGGGTCCGTGCCGACGGTGCTGCGGGTGGAGGTCTCCGGCAGCGCCCGCTCCGGCAGCATCACCGCCCGTCCGCCGCGCCGCGGCTTCATCGACTGGCTGCTGCGCCGACCGGTGAAATACGGGCCCTGATTCCGAGGTGAACGGTGATCGGACCGTCGGCCGGACCGCGGGCCGACGGTCCGATCACCGGGCGCGGACCCTGCGCCCCAGCGGGAAGATCCGCAGCGGGGTATGGTGTTCCACCAGGCCCCACAGCCCGCGCGGCAGCCAGATCGCGGCCGGTACGCAGGTCGCGCCGAGCCCGATCAGGTACCACGCGCCGTCCGCCGAGAAGTACTGCTGCACGATCGTGAACAGCGCCGCGCCGATGATCGGGCCCTCGAGCGTGCCGATGCCGCCGAGCAGCACCATGAAGATCATGTAGGCGCTCCACTGCACGCTGTACGCCGAGTCCGGGGCGACGTTGAGCTGGCTGACGATGACCAGGCCGCCCGCCGCGCCGCATCCGGCCGCCGCCGCGAGGTACACCGTCCGCTTCGCCGGCCCCACCCGCACCCCGCTGCTGCCGGCCGCCGTCTCGTCGTCCCGGATCGCGGTGAGCGCGAGGCCGGTCCGCCCGCGCAGCAGCAGGAAGCAGCCGAGCGCGCAGCACACCGCGACGCCGAGCGCGCTCCAGTACGTCAGCGCGTCCCGCAGCGTCGGAGTGATCCCGGAGAGCGTGGTCAGCGCACTGCCGCTGCCGCCGCCGAGCGAGTTGTCCTGGATCGTCAGCAGGTGGTAGACCTCTGCGATCGCCCAGGTGCCGACCGCGAAGTAGTCGGCGCGCAGCCGGAACGCCGCGAACGAGGTGGGCAGCGCGATTGCGGCGCAGACCAGCCCGGCGAGCCAAATCCCGAGAAACGGCTGCACGCCCCAGTTCGACAGTTGCAGCACGGCGTACGCACCGAGACCCACGTAAGCCTGCTGACCCACCGAGACGAGCCCCGCGTACCCGGCCAGTAGGTTCCACATCAGCGCCATCGCGGCCAGGTAGTAGAACACGACCATGGTCTGCGTGACGCCGGTGACCAGCACATACGGCAGATAGGCCAGCACCGCGACCAGGACGACGCCGCCGATCGCCGTGTAGCGCGCCGGGCGTCCGCCGCGCTCGACGACGACCGCTTCCCCGGCCGCGGCGTCCCCGGAGACGGCCCGGTCCCGGCTCCCGCGTATCAGACTCATGCGAGCCTCCGTCGCGGCAGCAGGCCCTCAGGCCGCAGGATCAGCACGAGCAGAAACAGCAGATGCCCGGCCAGCAGCGTGTACGCCGGATTCGCTTGCCCGGCCACGTTCTGCGCGACACCCAGCGCGATGCCGCCGAGCAGCGTGCCCCACAGCGAGCCGAGCCCGCCGATCACCACGGCCTCGAAGCCGAACAGCAGCTCGCTCGGCCCAGAACTCGGCGAGACGGAGCTGCGCGCGGCAAACAGGAGCCCGGCCAGCGCGAGCGTGCCGAACGCCAGGGCCGTGGCGATCCCGTACAGGTGCCGAGGATCGCCGCCGACGAGCCCGGCCGCCTGCGGATCGTCCGATGCCGCGCGCAGCATCCGGCCGGTGCGTCCACGGCTGAGATAGAACTCGAGGCCGCCGAGCACCAGCACCGCGAGCCCGAGAATCAATAGCTCGAGATACGACAGCGAAATCTGACTGCTGATCTGGAGCGACGCGGTGCCGATCCGCCCCGGACTCAGTGCCCTGCTGTCTGCTGTGTAGCCCTGCAGCAACGAGTTCTGGATCAGCACCGACAGGCCGAACGTGGCCAGCAGCGGCGGCAGCGCGCCCCCGTTCATCGCCCGATTCAGCAGTCCGCGCTGCACCAGGTATCCGAACACCGCGAACACCGGAACCGTCAGGACGGCCGCCCACAGCAGGTTGACTCCCGTGGTCGAGATCAGGCTGTACGCCAGGAACGCGGCGAGCACCGCGAAGTCTCCGTGCGCCAGGTTCACGATCCGCATCACGCCGAACATCAGCGAGAGCCCGCACGCGAACAGCGCGTAGAGTCCGCCCGCGAGCACGCCCTGGAGGATCGCGTCGACCCAGATCATCAGGAAGCTCCCCGCAGCACGCCGAAGTACGCCGCCTCGATCTCCTCCGCGGTCAACGCCGCGGGGGCGCCGCTGAGCTGGATCCGCCCTTCCAGCAGGCAATGCACGTGGTCGGCGCTGCGCAACGCGAGGCTCACGTCCTGCTCGACCAGCAGCACCGCGGTGCCCTGCGCAACGATCCGCGGCAGCGTGCGGTAGACGGCCGCGATCACGACCGGCGCTAGGCCGAGCGAGAGTTCGTCGAGCAGCAGGACCCTGGGATTGCCGAGCAACGCCCGGGCCAGCGCGACCGCCTGCTGCTCGCCTCCAGACAGCGCCGAGGCACGCTGGTTGGCCCGCTCCGGCAGCCACGGGAAAAGCTCGAAAGCTGCCGGGAGGTCCCATGGACCAGGCCGTTTGCGGTACTGGCCGGTCAGCAGGTTCTCCCGGACCGTCAGCGAGGGGAACAGCCGCCGGCCCTCCGGCACCAGCGCGATCCCGGCCCGCAGCCGCCGATGCGCGGGAAGTCGGGTCACGTCCGTGCCGTCCACGTCTTTGCCCCCATATAACAGCACGCGGCCGCGCTCGGCGGGCAGCAGGCCCGCGACCGTCTCCAGCAGCGTGCTCTTGCCCGCGCCGTTCGCCCCGATCACCGCGACCACCTGGCCCGGATCGACGGTGAGGCTCACGTCTCTGAGAGCGACAAGCTGGCCGTGCCGCACGGTTAGCCCTTCGATCTGCAGCAGCGTGCTCACGCGGCGTCTCCCGTCTCCGACCCCGCCGCCACGTCCACCCCGAAATACACCTCGCGCACGGCCGGGTCCGCGAGCACCGCGCGCGGCTCGCCGTCCGCCAGGATCCGGCCCTGCGCCAGGCAGATCAGCCGGTCCACGCTGCGGGTCAGCGCGTGTACGACGTGCTCGATCCAGACGACCGTGAGCCCCTCGTCCCGCAGCCCGCTGATGATCCCGACGAGCTCGACGACCTCGGGCTCGGTCAGCCCGCCCGCCACCTCGTCGAGCAGCAGCAATTTCGGGCCGCCGGCCAGCGCCCTGGCCAGTTCGAGCCGCTTGCGAGAGAGCAGCCCGAGCCGCTCGGCCCGCTCGTTCGCCAGCTCAGCGAGCCCGGTCCGCTCCAGCGCCGCGTACGCAGCCTGGTCCGCGCTCCGGCCGCGCAACCCCGCGGTGTGGCTCGCCGCGACGAGCGTGTTTTCGAACACTGTCATCCGGCCGAAAGGGCGCGGCACCTGGTACGTGCGTCCGATCCCCAGCCGGGCCCGCGCGGCGGGGGACAGGCCGTCCAGCGCACGTCCGTCCAGGCTGATCCTGCCTGACTGCTGCCGCAGTTGGCCGCCGATCAGCGAGAACAGCGTCGTCTTCCCGGCCCCGTTCGGCCCGACCACGCCGAGCACCGCGCCGCGCGGCACGCTCAGGCTCAGCTCCTCGGCCACCACGACCCGGCCGAAGCGGTGGCCGACCCGCTCGAGGCCGAGCAGCGGTGGCGCCGGCTCGCTCTCCTCCCCGCTCACGAGTTCGTCAGGGCGAGGGTGCCGTTCTCCGGCACGGCGGTGTTCAGGGCGTTGTCCACGATGTACAGGTCCCAGGGGAAGGACGTGCCCGGCTTCCACTGGCCGCCGCACAGCTTCTGCAGCGCGATCCCCGGCTCCGGCCCGGCCGTGAAGTCCAGCGGCCCGCTGATCCCGCTGATCTTCATGCTCTTGAGCTGCGCGGCGACCTCGGACTTGTCGGTCGGGTCGCTCGCCCCCTTGAGCGCGGCCTGCGCGATCTCGAACAGCGAGTAGCAGGAGCCGAGCGCCTGCGACCACTGGTTCCCGGAACTTTGCGAGTACGCGGTGGCGAGATCCGCGGCCGAGACCCCGTCCAGCGTCGACTTATAAGGGTTCTGCGGGCTCCACCACACATCGGTCGCGATGTTGTTGCTGAGGCTGCCGAGCGCGACTGCCTCGGCTGGGAAGAGCATCACCTTGGCGACGGTGGCGAGCTTGGGCGTGTAGCCCTGCTGCGCCGATTGCTTCCAGAAGGTCTGGAAGTCGGGCGGGATCGGCGTGCAGGTGAACAGTTCGGCGCCGGAGGACTTGAAGGTCGCGATCTCCGGGCTGAAGTCGGTCAGTCCGTCCTGGTACGCGCCTGTGGTCACCGCCGTGTAGCCGTCCTTGGTCATATAGCCGGGGAACGCCTGTCGGAAGGCGTTCGCGTCGTCGTCGTTCGGCCACAGGCAGGCGACCTTGCCGCTGTCGATGCTCATCTTCCGCCACATGGATTCGAAGCAGTCATACAACTGGTCCACTCCGACGAAGAAGCAGGTAGACCAATCGAAGGACTCTCCCTGCGTCTTCCCGCGGCCGAAGAACCAGGCCTCCCAGGGCACGATCGTGGTCACGTTCGGCACCCCGTTGGCCTCGCACACGCTGGAGACCGGGTTGGCGGTGTCCGGGGTGGCCGAAGCGACGACGATGTCCACCTGATCCTGCGTGATCAGCTTGGTGGTCACCGCGCTGGCCTGCGTGGTCGTGGACTGGCTGTCCTCCACCACGATGTCGATCGTGTACGTCTTGCCGTTCTTGCTGAAGCCCTTCGCCAGGATCGGCGCGAGCCGCTTGAGGACGAACGGGTCGCTCTGCGCGAAGGAGGAGAGCGAGCCGGTCTGCGGGCTGACGTAGCCGATCTTCAGCGTGGTACCGGTACCGCCGCCGCCCGTGCCCTTGAGGCCGGAGGAGCATGCGGCCAGCCCGCCGGAGGCGCCGAGTGCTAGCGCGCCAAGGCCCGCGCCCTGGATTAACTGACGTCGTGTGGGACCGATTGCACCAGACAAAACGACTCCTGATCTCGGGTCGGAACGAGGGGGGACCGAAAGGAACGGGAGGAGCGCGGTTCGGCGAGTGAACAAATGTCTTGCAGGCGAACGTAGGACCGGGCTGACGGTCCGTCAACCGTGCGGTGGCCAAGGGTGCGTGGACGATCACCCGAGCGGCGATTCCTCCCTCGGAGACCCGTCTGGTTTGGTTGCCGCCCAAACAATTCTTTGCCGGTCTTTGCCGCGTTGTCCCGCTCAGGCCCCTGGCGGACCCTCCATGCTTCTGTTACGTTACGCAGCGCTCATCAAGTTTGTTCGGCCAGACAACCAATCTGTCCCGCAAGCTCTCGTTCAAAGGAGAACGACCATGAGAGCGGCACGCCCACGGCTCCGCGCAATACGGCCCCTGATCTCGGCCGCATCAGTCCTCGCACTCACCGCGACCGCCCTCGTGGCCGGATCCGCCGCCCCGGCCCTCGCCGCCACGGCCTCGGGCGGTCCCGGAACCACCCCGTACTGGAACGAGAGCGGCGGAGTCCAGGGCTTCGCCGACTCGACCAGTTCGTCATCCAAGGTCGCGTACACGATCGGCAACGGCGAACTCGAGAACGCGTTCTACCCCGAGGACGACGAGCCCGACACCTACGGCCTGCAGTACTACGTGACCAACGGCTCTTCGTTCACTGATTCAGAGGTTTCCAGCACCTCGCACGCGGTCACGCTCGCAGACTCGACCTCGCTCACCTGGCAGCAGACGAACACGGCGACCAACGGCGATTTCTCGATCACCAAGACCTACATCGCCGACCCGAACTCGAGCGTGATCCTGATCCAGACCACGTTCACCAACGACACCTCGTCACCGCTCTACCTCTACGCCGACTACCAGCCGTATCTGGACAACCAGGGCGACGGCAACACCGGCGGCACCGACTCGACCAGCGGCGACCTCGAAGCCGTCAACGGCTCGGTGGCCAGCGCGCTCGCGGCGAGTACCGGATTCTCCGAGTCCAGCACCGGCTACGTCGGCACCAGCAGTTCCGGTGTCACGCAGCTGGGCAGCGACTACGACCTGGCCACGACGTACTCGGGCGTATCGAGCAGCGGGCACCTCGACCAGACCGCCGAGATCCCGGTGAACTCCTCCGGCTCGACCACGTTCACCCTCGCGCTGGCCTTCGACACCGCCGAGTCCTCGGCGATCACCGACGCGTCCACCGCGCTCGGCATCGGCTTCAGTTCGCTGGAATCCAGCTTCGAGTCCGGCTGGCACACCTGGCTCGCCGGACTGAACTCGCCCCCTGACTCGGTCGAACCGGCCGCGGACGGCGGAACCGGAAGCGCCGCGCTGCTCAATCAGTACTACGTCTCGCTGATGGAGATGAAGGCGGACGAGGACAAGATGTACGTCGGCGGATTCGTCGCCTCGCCAACAGATCCCTGGGGAGCCGCCGACAGCGCCGCGAGCACCGGAAACCACGGCTACCACCTCGTCTGGACGCGCGACGAGTACGAAATGGCCACTGCGTTGCTCGCCGCCGGGGACAGCACGGACGCTTCCGCCGCGCTCTCGTACATCCTCAAGTACGAGGTCGAATCCAGCGGCGAGGTCAAGCAGAACACCTGGCTCAACGGTAACCAGGAGTGGAGCGGCCAGCAGATGGACGAGGTGGCCGACCCGCTGATCCTCGCCTACCAGCTCGGCGACACCAGCTCCACCGACTGGACCACGCTCAAGACCGAGGCCGCCTACCTCGTCGCCAACGGCCCGTACACCGGACAGGAGCGCTGGGAGGAGGCCGGCGGGTATTCGCCCTCGACGATCGCGGCCGAGATCGCGGGCCTGGTCTGCGCTTACGTCCTCGCCGACGACCAGGGCGATACGACCGACGCCTCGACGTACCTGAGCACCGCCGAGACGTGGGCGAGTGACGTGGACGGCTGGACGTACACCACCAGCGGTTCCGTCGCGAGCGGCGAATACTTCATCCGCATCGCGCCCGACGGCACCCCCAACGCGTCGGACGACGTGTCCCTGGCGAACGGTGGCGGCACCTACGACCAGCGTGCCATCATCGACGCCGGATTCCTCGAGCTGGTGCGCCTCGGCATCAAGTCCGCCTCGGCCACCGACATCACCAACTCGCTCACCGCCGTGGACGACACCATCGCGGTGACCACGCCGCAGGGCGTCATGTACCACCGCTACAACCACGACGGCTACGGCGAGACCTCCACCGGCGCCGACTACACCGGTGCCGGCGTCGGCAATCTCTGGCCGGTGTTCAACGGCGAGCGCGGCGAGTACGACATCGCCGACGGCAACACCAGCGGCGCCGAGTCCCAGCTGGAGATCATGCAGGCCTCCGCGTCCGCCGACGGCCAGATCTCCGAGCAGGTCTGGGGCAGCTCGACCGCCGCCACCGCCTCGGGAACCGGCTGGACGCTCGGCGAGCCGGACAACTCGGCGACCCCGCTGATGTGGTCAATGGCGCAGTACGTGCGCCTCGCCGACGACATCTCGGCAGGCAGCAACAGCGACACGCCGAAGATCGTCTGCGAGACCTTCAGCACCTGCACGACCACGGTCCCGAGCGCGCCGACCGGCCTGAAGGTGACCGCCACCACGTCCACGACAGTCTCGCTCTCCTGGACCGCGTCCAGCGGCGCGACCGGCTACAAGGTGCTGCGCGGCGGCACTGTCATTGGCACCACCACCGGCACCACGTACACCGACACCGGCTTGACCGCCTCGACCTCGTACACGTACACCGTGGAGGCGGACAACTCCGCAGGCACCTCGGCCGCGAGTTCCTCAGTCACCGCGACGACCGCCGCCGCGAGCACCGCGCCGAACGCCCCGACCGGCCTGACCGTCGGCACCGTCACCACTACGACGGTTCCGTTGTCGTGGACAGCCTCGACGACCAGCGGCTCGTACGCGGTGGCCGGTTACTACGTCCTGCGGGGCGGCGCTGTCGTCGGTAGTACTACTGGTACGACCTATACCGACTCCGGCCTGACGCCCGGAACTACGTACACGTACACGGTCGAGGCCTACGACACGAACGGAGACGTCTCCGCAGCGAGTTCCTCGGTCTCGGCGACCACAACCACTGCGTACACGGAGATCATCAACGTCACCGTCCCGGTCAATACTGCGGCGTCCGGAGACTCCGTCTACCTCGACGGCGACTTCTCAGTACTCGGAGAGGGCGGTTCGGACTGGGCGGCCTCCGGGGTCGCGATGACCAAGGTGGACGATACGCACTACACGGCCACCGTGACCTCGGCCAGCGACACGACGCTCGAGTACAAGTACGACCTCGGAGCCTCGTGGAGCAACGTCGAGGAGACCGGGAGCTGCGGCTACGTCGCCAACCGCACCGTCAGCGTCGACGATGGAACGCAGACGGACACGGTCCTGAACTGGGCCGGACCGAACACCTGCGGCACCGCCGAGGCGATCATCGACGCCACCGTCCCGTCCGCCACCCCGAGCGGCGACGAGGTCTACATCTCGGGCGACTTCTCGGCCCTCGGCATCGGGATGTCCTCGTCGAACGACTGGAGCGCGGGCCTCTACCCGATGACGAAGATCGCCACGGACGAATGGCAGATCATCGTCCCGGCGGTCTCCGGAGACACCCTGGCGTACAAGTTCGATCTCAACGGGACCTGGACGAACGTGGAGGAGGCGAGTTCCTGCGGCGACCTGGCGAACCGGAGCTTCTACTTCAACGGCGCGGACAGCTCGTACACGGCCTCGGACACGGTCGCGGACTGGGCCGGGCTGAATGGCTGTTAGAGCGCTGCTTACCCGCCGCTGAAAAAGTGTCAGAGGCTCCCGTCATCATGATCCTCATGGATACCGATGAATTCGTGAGCACCTGGCGGAAAGTGCTGAGCCCCCGGAACCTCAACAGTAATGACTCGTCCTGGGTACTGTTCGACCATGGAACATGCGTGGTCCTGCCACAACCGGACCCGGGCCGAGACCTCGGCGAGCAGGCCGTAAGCCTGCTCGCCGAGTACGGCCCCGTGTATATCGGCTCTCCCGCGGGCGACTTCGGTGTCATAGCGTTCGAGGACGTCCCCGGCTGGTGCGTCACCTGCCACCACGACGACGTGCTCACCTACGTCGAGCCGGCCGACGTGACGCGGGGCGCGGGAGACCTGGAGGTCGGGCTCTGCGGCAGGTCGAAGCGGCACATGGACGGCACCGAGCTCACCGTCACCCACATCGAGGACCGCCGCTTCGGCTGAACGCCGCGACTCTCCCCGCCGCTCCGGGTCTTTGACAGATCCCTTCCCACCCCCGACCCTGGAACCGCCCTTGGCCACAGCGTGACTCCGGCCTCCCATCCTCCCTATCGAAGTGGGTTGACGAACTCATGTCGCGCGAGAACCTGCACGAAGCCTGGCGCACCCTCGTCCCCGAACGCGGCGCGCCCTTCGGCCCGCTGCCCCCGCTGATGCTGGTGCTCACCCTGGTCACCGGCTTCGTCGACGCGTACAGCTACCTTGCCCTCGGCCACGTCTTCGTCGCCAACATGACCGGCAACGTCGTCTTCTCCGGCTTCGCCATCGCCGGCGCGCCCGGATTCTCGCTGGTCGCCTCGCTCGTAGCTCTGGCCGTCTTCGCCCTAGGCGCCCTGGTCGGCGGCCGGGTCGCGCGCGTGGACCGCACCCACCGCGGCCGACTGCTGTCGACCGCCCTGGCCATCCAGGGGACGCTCATGCTGGCCGCGTATCTCGTGGCCCAGCTCGGCGCGTCGCCCGACACGTCCACCGGCACCCGCTACCTGCTCATCGTTCTGCTGGGGCTCGCCATGGGCGTGCAGAACGCCGCGGCCAGGGCGCTCGCCGTCCCCGACCTGACCACCACCGTGCTGACGCTGACGATCACCGGCACCAGCGCGGACAGCAAGGTGGCGGGCGGACCGGGCGGCAAGGCGGGCCGCAGGCTGCTGTCCGTCGCCGCCATGTTCCTAGGCGGCCTCCTAGGCGCCCTCGCCATCCTGCACGGCCACGCCCCGCTCAGCCTCCTAGGCGCCCTGATCCTGCTAGCCGCCGCCGCGTCCGCCACCTGGCCCACCCGCAGTTCCTCCGCCGACTGGACCCGCCCCTGACCTGCCTTCGACCTGCTCCCTGACCCGCCAAGCGGACCCCTCCGCTCCGCCTTCGTCCCCTCCTCCCGGCATCCCCTGCGTGAACACCCCCTGACCTGCCGCTAAACCCCGCCCACGCCGCAGCCCTTAAGCGTGGTGCGAAGCCCGCCTGATCTTTGGTATTGTTCTCACGTCGCCAAGCGGTGCGCCGGCCAGCCGGAGTGCCCGAGGCAGATGACCCAAGTCCGGGTGGCGGAATGGCAGACGCGCTAGCTTGAGGTGCTAGTGCCCGTTAAGGGCGTGGGGGTTCAAGTCCCCCCTCGGACACTTACCATAACCCCATGAATTCGCGGGTCGAGAGTTATCTCGGCCCGTACTTCTTTTTTGGCCGGGTTGTACGTGAGTTGGAGCTCTAGCTCGTCGTAGACGCGGGCCTTGTCCTCGGCGGATGCGTTTCGGATGACGTCACGTATATCTCCTAGCGCTTGCACCGTCATCTTAATGTCCTCGTCCGTCAGCCGCCTGCTGGGTATGGCGGTGGTGTGGGCGGCCGGGGTCTTGGCGAGCGCGGCGGCGCGTTCGGCTTTGACGGTATTGATCCATCCGCCAACGGTTTCGGGATCGACACCGGCTTCGAGGGCGGCGCGGTATTTCTCGAGCTTGGCGTCGCATGCGGCGATGATGGCCGCTGTGTCCGTGTCGGGCTCGGGGGCCTGGGCGGGGGCAGCGGGGGCGTTGGCGTTCTGCGCCATTGTGCGATCGTCGGGTCGCTCGGGGGCGAGATTCCCCCGGGCGACCCGACGATCCCTCAGGGTCCGCAGGGTGCGATCGGCATCACCTACGCGCAGGAACTGGTCAGGCCGTACTTTCGAAGTAGATCTCGATGGGCGACGCCTGTCGCAGCCCCGACCTTCTCACGGGCCTGCGACGGGCGTGCCGTGAAGATGCACGGTTTCTGCCGTTGCGTCAGGCCGTGGCCTTCATTAGATTCATCGGATGTCTATACCGTGCTGTTAGCTCAATGGAGAGCTCAGATGCGCATAGCCAGAGTTGTCATCGCGCCCTTGGCCGCGGCCGCCATGGTCGCCCTCGCAGCAAGCGCCAGTTCGGCCAGTGGGACGGAAACGGCCTCTGCCGTCCTGTACGTCTCGCCGACCGGCGCAGGGAGTGCCTGTGTGATCCACGCCCCCTGCTCGCTGTCGACGGCAAGCAGTAAGGTCGGAGCTTTGGATGCGTCAGGCGGCCCTAGGAAGGTCGAACTGCTCGGGGGTGCCTATCGGGTGACCAGCCCGCTCCAGCTGGGTGTGCAGGACTCGGGCACACCGGGCGACCCGGTTGTCTATGAGGCCGCGCCCGGCCAGGTTCCGGTCATCAGCGGGGCCGAGCGTGTCACCGGTTTCACGCTGGTGGACCCGGCCAAGCGCATCTATCGTGCCGCCGTGCCCGAGGGCGTGGCGAGCAGGGAGCTGTTCGTCAACGGTGTTCGCGCCGACCGGGATCGCAGCGCGAGCAATCCGTCGGGCTTCTCGGTGACCGACACCGGGTTCACCACGAGCGACCCGAGCTACGCGTCGTGGACGAACCAGTCCGGCGTGGAGGTTGTGCAGAACAATGCGTGGAAGCAGATGCGCTGCCCGCTGGCCTCGATCACGCCGAGTGCCACCGGAGGCTCGGACCTGACCGTCGATCCGGCCTGCTGGGCCAACAACCACACGTCGGTACCCAATGAGGGCTTCCCGTTCAACGGCAGTGGCCTGCCGACCCTGAACGGCATCAGCTGGTTGGAGAACGCCTATCAGTTGCTTGGTACGCCCGGGCAGTTCTACCTCGATAGCGCGGCCGGTGAGCTCTACTATGTGCCGCGGCCGGGGGAGAACCTGGCGACGACCGACGTCGAACTGCCCGTCGCGCCGGAACTGCTCGACGTGGCCGGCACGCCCGGACACATCGCGCCGGTCAACGACAACGACTGGCGCGCGGTGTATACGGGTTCGTGGAGCACCTCCAGTGGGCGTGGCCTGGGCGACCTCGACGACGACGTCCACTACACCGGCACCGACGGAGATTCGCTCAGCTACACGTTCACCGGCACCGGTATCCAGGTCTTGACTGAGACGAACGCCGACGAGGGCGGTGCCGACGTCTACCTCGACGGCAAGAAGATCCAGTCGGTCTCCGCCTACTCGCCAGAGCGGGAGGCACAACAGGTGCTTGCGTCGGTCACCGGGCTGCCGAAGGGCCGGCACACGATCAAGATCGTCAAGACCGGCGGCACTTATCTGCTCATCGACGGTTTCACGGTGATCCCGGACGTCGTCGCGCCGGTGCACGACATCACGTTCTCCGGTATCACGTTCGAGTACACCACCTGGAACGCGCCGACGACCGAGGGCTATATCGACAACCAGGCAGGCATCACCTGGGACCCGACGACGCATGCGCCCAGCCGCATCCCGGCGGCCGTCCAAGTGCATCGGGGTGCCCGGATCTCGTTCACCGACGATGTCGTCGAGCACACCGGGACCAGCGGCATCGACCTGGCCGATCAGACGCAGGGCTCGTCGGTGACCAGCAGTACGATCGCCGACACCTCCGGCATCGGAATCGCGGTGGGAGAGGTCGATGACTACTACCAGACGCTGCCGATGCTGATGACCAGCGGCAACACGGTGGCGGACAACGTCGTTCAGCGACCGGGTCAGGAGTACGCCGACGCGGTGGGCATTTGGGTCGGCGACAGCAAGGGCACCACGATCTCGCACAACGACGTCGGATACACCCCCTACTCCGGCATCTCGGCGGGCTGGGGTTGGGGCTATGCGTCGGACTGCACGCTGCAGGCCGCGTCGGGCCTGTCCACCTGCCGCCACGGTACGAACTACAACGGCGACAACCAGATCATCGGCAACCATGTGCACAGCGTGATGGGCGTGCTCAACGACGGCGGTCCCATCTACACATTGGGGGGCCAGGCATCAGGCTCGGTCCTGGCTGACAACGTGGTGGGTGAGTGCATCAACGGATGCAACGCGCTGTATCACGACGAGGGCAGCTCGCTGTGGGAGACCTACGACAACGTCGCGGAGTTCACCAACGGCGGCCAGTGGCTGAGTTTGTACTGGCCGACCATCCATGACGACTCCATCCATGACAACTACGCCGACACCTCTTCGTATAGCGACGGCGGCACGAACATCACGTTCACGCAGGCGACGGTGGTGACCGACGGGCAGTGGCCGACTGCGGCGCAGGCGATCATCGACGCGGCCGGCCCCGGTGCGTCGTCGTCCAAGGTCATCGATGACGACGACCTGCGCATCTCCTACATCGGTAGTTGGGCCTCGAGCGGCTCGCGGGGTAACGGAGACCTCGACGACGGCGTGCACTACACCCAACAGGACGGCGCCTACGCAACGCTGACCTTCACCGGCACCGGAGTCTCGTTCCTGACCGAGACCAACTCCGACGAGGGAGAAGTCGGCGTCACGCTGGACGGCGTGGCGCAGCCGAGCGTGAACGCCGACACGCCCGAGCGCCATGCCCAGGTCGCGTTGTACTCGGTCTCGGGCCTCAAGCCCGGGCAGCACACCATCACGGTGGCCAAGGCCGGCGGCGAGTACATGCTGGTCGACGGATTCGTGATCCAGTAGCGGAGCCCGGGGTTCGGGGGGTTCGCGGTCATCTCGTCAAGATCGGGGCCGGCTCATGCCGCCCGTCATCATCAGGAGCCTCAATGAAGAAAGCTCTCATCGCCGCGGCCGCTTTGCTCACCTCGGTGCTCGTCGTTCCCGGCGCCGGTGCGGCGCATGGAAAGCCGGTGGGGAGTTGGGGGCCGAGTATGACGATCGGCGGCCCCGACTTCGCCGACCAGACGATCCGCATGGTGGTGCACGCCTCGATCGGCGGATCGTCGCTGCGGATCAAGCTGTCCAACCAGCACAGCACGACCCCGCTCGCGGTGGGCGAGGTGGACATCGCCGCACAGGCACAGCAGGCGACCGCGGTGGCCGGCACCCGGCATACGGTCACCTTCTCGCACGAACGGTCGTTCACCATCCCGGTCGGCGCCGAGGTGACCAGCGACCCGATCCCGATGACCGTGGCGGTGGACAGCAACGTGCTGGTCAGCATCTACCTGCCACAGGCGACCAGTTCGTCCACCTGGCACTACGACGCCTACGACACGACCTACCTCTCCATCCCGGGCGACCACGCGGCCGACGCCGACGACGGCGCCTACGTCACGGCGACGACGGCCTGGTACTACCTGGACGGTCTGGAAGTGACCGCACCCTCCGCTCGCGGCACCGTCGTCGCGTTCGGCGATTCCATCACCGACGGCTACAACACACCTGTCGGCGCGTACGCCACGTGGCCTGAAGACCTGGCCCGGCGGCTCGCCGGTGACCATCCGCTCGGCGTGGTCGACGCGGGCATCGGCGGCAACCGGGTCCTCACCGATGTGCCGGACAACTGGCAGGCGGGTGTCAGCGCCATCCAACGGTTCGGGCATGACGCGCTCGGCCAGGCCGGCGTCCGTGACGTGATCTTGTTCGAGGGCATCAATGACATCGGCAACATGGCCGGGCCGAACGGCACCACCTTGACGGCGCAGGACCTGGAGAACGGGTACCTGAACCTCATCGCCCAGGCACACGCGGCAGGCGTGCGGATCATCGGCGCGACCATTCTGCCGTGCTACGGCAGCGGCAACTACAGCCCTGCAGGCGAGACGATCCGCGAAGGTGTCAACAACTGGATCCGGACGAGTGGGGCATTCGACGGCGTGATCGACTTCGACAGCGTGATGCGTGACCCGGCCAATCCGATCGCATTGAATCCCACCTACGACTCCGGTGACCACCTGCACCCGAACGCGGCAGGCATGCAGGCCATGGCGAACTCGATCGACCTGTCACTGCTGCAGTGAAGCGCCCGCGTCCGGTCCATCGTTGTCGAGTCGGTCACCGCGATACGTGCGACGGGGCGAACCGTCTCCGGGATCGAAGGTGAACTCCAGCTAGCCTGGCGTTGCGCGTAGACTCAGCTCATTGATATAGCCTGTGCTGGTCGAAAACCAGCACAGGAGTACTGCAGGCTCCTGGAGCGGCGAAGCTCGGTTGGTTCACGCCGGTCTCATCAGCCATTGCTGGGAGGTGCTTGCGGTGTTGGTCTGCTGCTGGAGCGTGGTGTCCTCGTTTGCGGATGCTCCGGTGACGCCGAGGACGAGGCCGCTGCGTACGTTGGTGACGTAGACGTAGCCCGCGCCTGCGGGAGTGATGGTCCACTGTTCGTTGGTGGAGCCTTGGATCGGCCACTGGATGACCTCTGCTCCGGGTGCGCTGCTTCCGCTCTCTACGTTCATGCCGAGGCCGGAGTACGCGTTGATGATGTTGTAGGCGCCTCCGGCGAGCGGGACGAAGCTCCAGTGCTGGTTGGCACCGTTGTCCAACGGCCACTGGATGAGCGTGGTGCCTTCGTTCGGCGAGAACCCGGGGTCATCGACGACCATCCCGCTGTTGCCGTTGACCAGGACGAAGGTGCTGGTGTCGGGGGTGATGGTGGTGCTGGTTCCGGCGGCGAGGGTGACCTGCCGGGTCCACACGCCGACGCGCACGGTGGTGGTGGCGGAGGCGGGGCCGATGTTGTGCACGGTCGCGCTGGTGACCAGGCCAGAGGCCCAGGTCAGGTCGACGGTGAACCCGCCACGGGCGCCGATGCCGGTGACATTGCCGCAGGCGGACCAGGCGGAGGGCAAGGCGGGCAGGAGTTCGATCTCGCCGGGCCGGGAGTAGACGAGCATTTCGATCACGGCGGAGGGCAGGCCGAAGTTGGCGTCGATCTGGAAGACTGCGGAGGAGCCGAGGCTGTACATGTCCAGCATGTTGATCGCGGTGCCGTTGGAGTCGTTGACCGAGGGCGCCAGCTGGTTGATGAAGCATTGGTAGGCGTTTGCCGCGTTCTTCAGCCGGGCCCAGCAGGCCGCGCGCCAGGCCAGTCCCCAGCCGTAGCTCTCCATGCCACGCGCGATCAGCAGGTTGGTGGCGCCGGTGAGCAGCGCGGCGGAGCTGGTGTCGGTGTTGATCCGGTCGCCGGGGAACAGGCCGATCAGCGGGGACAGGTGGCGGTGGGTGATGTCGGAGGTGTCGAGGTTGTCCTGGGTCATCCACTCTTCGAGCCACCCGGTGACCGAGCTGACCTGGGGCAGGTACAGCCGGCTTTGCAGGCTGTCGACCGTGGCGGCGAAGGAGGCGTCCTGGCCCAGGACGGCGGCCGCGGTCTGGTAGTTGGCGAACAGTTGCCAGACCAGCTCCTGCGCATAGGTGATCCCGATGGCGTTGGTGGGCCCGTGTTCGGGGGACCAGTCGTGGTCGTCGACTAGGACGTTGTGCACGACTCCGTTCGCGTCGGTGTAGGTCCCCGGGAGCAGCCGGGCCTGCCAGAACTCGCAGGCGCCTTTCAGCAGCGGGTAGATCGTGGCGAGGTAGGAGGCGTCCAGCGTGTATTCGTAGTGCGTGTAGAGGGTGTTGCACAGCCACGCGCCGCCGGCCGGGTGCCACCACCAGCCCAGGCCGCCGAAGGGGTTGAGGGAGATGGCGATGGTCCATCCGGCGATCTTGCCGGAGGTGTTGCGAAAGCCGTTGTCCGCGTCCTGAAACAGCTCCTGGGTGATCTTTTCCCAGCTGGGCTGCTGGGCGATGCAGTAGTCGGCGAAGGCCTGGAAGCAATCGGACAGCCCGGCGCGGTCGGGCAGCCAGTAGTTCATCTCCAAGTTGATGTCGGTGTGGTAGTCGCTCATCCAGGGCGGGTTGTCGTTGTCGATCCACAGGCCCTGGAGGTTGGTGGGCAGCAGGGTGCGCGAGCCGGTGATCGCCAGGTAGCGGCCGAACTGGACAAAGGCGGCCTCGAGTTCCGGGTCGGGGGCGGCGCCCTCGGCTGAGCGGGCCGCGATGCGCTGGTCGGTGCTCATCGCGATTTGGGCCGCCGTGGACACACCGAGGTTGACGCTCATCGTTTGCTGCAGGCTCTGGTAGTCCGCCATATGATCGCTCAGCAGGATCGCCGCGGACTTCGCGACGGCGCTCTGTGCGCTCGCGCGGGCCACGGACAGCGGGTTGATCGATGCATTGATATACCCGGCGGACGTGGCGGAGTAGTCGGTCCCGGCGCTGATCACCACCACGACGTCGGTGCAGCCGGTGAACGAGACGCTCGACCCGGAAGCCGAGACGGAGCCGCCGGTGGCGGCCACGGCGGCCAGTGCGCCGTAGGTGAGCCCGTTGGTGGAAAGAGATCCGCTGTAGGAGACCGCGTCCGTCATCACCGGGTCCACTCCGACGCTCTCGCCGAGAGCTCCGACCAGGCTGAACGAGCCGGTGTAGGCGCCGCCGGTCTGGGACAGGTGTACGACGATGACGTCGTCGGGGTGGCTCGCGTAGACGGTGCGCCGGTATGAGGCCCCGGCGTGCTGGTAGGTCGTGGAGACGTACCCGTTGCTCATATCCAGTTGCCGCCGGTATCCGCTGATGGCGGAGGCCGTGTGCGCGGGCAGCGCGAGATGGGCCTTGGCCATCAGGCCGAAGGTGCCGAAGTCGGTGGTGTCGTAGGGGAACGCGCCGGAGTCGTCTACCGCGTTGACGTCGCCCTGCCAGAACGTGCCGTCGGTGATGTAGAAGGCGTCGTTCGCCGGGTCGCCGGTGGTTATCGCGCCGAGGTGGCCGTTGCCGATCGGCAGGCCCTCCTGCATGATCGTGCTCTCGGCGCCCGGGCTGGTGTACCAGAGCGTTACCGCTCGGCCCGCCGGGACCGGCGCGGCCGGCTTGGTCAGTGCCGCCGGTGCTGTTCGCGGCGTCTGCGCTGCCTGGGCCGTGGCGCCGCGTCCGGCTAGGGTCGGCGCCCCGCTGACGGCGAGCGCGCCACCGAGGACGGCCGCGCGGCGCAGCACGTCTCGGCGTGAGCTGGGCGCCCAGGTGCTGCGCTGCGCCGTGGACGGATCGGGGTCATCAGACATGTGCGATGTCACCTTTTCGATAGACTGCGGCGGGTCGTGGCGACGGGGAGACGGATCCTGTCCTCCGAAGGCGTGTGTGTGGGGTTGCGGAGGACGAAGAAGGCGCTTTAGGGGCGACAGCCAGGGCTGTCAGGTACGGCGGGCCGGAACGGCGACCCGGGTTCCTGGCCAGCGCGCGAGTCGGCGAACCCGCCTTTAACATCCGATGTCTTATTGGTATAGCCATGAGCCCGACTGCCGTCAAGGGACCTTTTCCGCACGTTTTTGAAACCTGGCGTCTCTGAGCGCTGACAAAACATGGGATGTGTCGCGCCTCATGCCTGTAGGGTGCCAATACTGCCGCATGGGTGCTGAGCTGCGTGGATGCCGAGGCTTGTGGCAGGATCTCGGCTCGTGCGTCTCGGCCTCGTCTACCGGTTTTTTGTGACCGTCTTGTCCTGGTTCGTGCTATTAACCCGGTCGTCGGCGTCGAAGGACGTCGAGATATTGGTACTGCGGCAGGAGATCGCGGTGCCGAGGCGGCAGGCGAGTCGCCCGCGCTGGTCGACCTGATTGTTCGGATGGCGGGTGAGAACCCGGCCTGGGCTACACCGGGATTCAGGGGGAGCCGCGCCGGCTGGGGTATCGGGTGGGAGCCTCGACGATCCGGCGGATCCTGTGTTCCCGCAGACTGCCTCCAGCGCCGCGGCGAGCCCGCGGGCAAAGCTGGCGCTCCTTCACGTGCGCCCGCGCCGAGACTTTGCTGGCCTGCGACTTCTTTCACGTGGACCTGGTGAACCTGCAGCGTGTGTACGTGTTCTTTGTCATGGACGTGCGGGATCGGATGGTGCCAATCCTGGGGGTCACGCCGCATCCGACGGGGCAGTGGACGGTGCGGGCCGCGAGGGAGTTCACCCGGCGCCGGCGCTTGGCGGACCGCGTTGGCAGTGTCCAGTAGCTGATCCGGGACCGCGGCGGGCAGTTCGCCGACGCGTTCGACGCGGTCTTCGCTGCGGAGGGTATCGAGGTGCTCCGCTCAGCACCCCAGTGCCCGCGGATGAACGCTTACGCGGAGCGATGGGTACGCGCAGTACGCTCTGAGTGCACCGACCGGATGCTGCTGCTCGGCCAACGCCACCTCGAGCGAGTGCTGGACGAATATGCCGAGGACTACAACATGCACCGCGCTCACCGCGCCCTGAATCTGCGCGCCCCGGCTGACACGTCGAATACCGTTCCGTTCCCCGCGGCCTGCATCACTCGCCGTCCGGTCCTCGGCGGCCTGATCAATGAATATGAGGCAGCCGCATGGCCTTGAGATAATCTAGGGAAAACGTGCAGGTCGAGGCTATGTACAGGTTATGGAACCCCGCAGGGTACATAGATAACTCCCAGCACGCACGGCGGTCGCCGTCTGCGTCTCGAAAAACATCAGTGCACCTGCGGAAATATAGGGCGAGGTTAAAGGATAAGCTGAAGTCAGGCAGAATTCAGCACGCCGCCGACTACGCCTGCGGGGACGCACTGGGCATGATCCGTGCGGCGTTCTCGTCGGAGAAGAATTCGTTCACCGGCATGGTCCCGGCGATCGTGCTGACGAACTCCCGAGATGCCTGCGGATTTCCGGAGACCACCGCGAGCAGTTGGGCCATCTCCGGCGGCGGCGGCGCCAGCGAGCCGAGGTCACTGGCCATCTCATAGGCCGGAAGCGTTTGCTCGTCGCGGGTCGACTGATAGTCGGCCATCGCCTCGTCGAACGACCGCTGCCCTGACTGCACGCTCAGCCACGCGTCCGACAGCAGTTCAGCATGCTGGAACGCGTTCGTGATGCCCTGCGCGGTGCACGCGTCCCGCTCATAACCGGCGTCGCCCACCAGCGCCCACCCGGGGCCATACGGTTTCCGATAGAAGTTGGGGACGGCCATCCCGATGACACGGGACTCGCGCTCGGCCTCGCCTCCCCAGTCATCGAATCCCGGCAGTTTCCGCAGTTCGGCCAGATAGTTGCCCTCGACATCACGGCGGAAGTCGCTCATGTCCGCGATCTGCGCCGCCACCGTCACCACAGCCAACCCGTCGTGAGTAGGCATCATGCCTATGGCACGCCCCGGCAACATGCTCACGCTGAACTCGTCGACCGGCAGGTTACTCCAGTAGGCGTAATAGGCGACGTTCCCCGCGGGCCGCTCCCGGTAGAGTCCGCTGCCGACCATCCCGGCAATTGAGGAATGCCTGCCGTCAGCACCGATCACAAGGTCAGCGCGCTCGGCCATGACCGTCGCGCCGTCTCCGGGCCCCGTAGCCCGCACACCGACGACGCGATCGTCCTCGAAGATCAGATCCTGCACCGAGACGTTCTCGCGCACCTCCGCACCCGCTTCCGCGGCGGCGTCCAGCAGCATCTTGTCCAGTACCGTCCGGCGAGGCGAGTAGGCGACGTCGACGCCGGACGGGGTCGGCAGCGGTGCTCCGGCGACCGCGAACGGCCCGAAGTCGAAACGATACCGCCGGATCGGCGGGCATCCGCCGGCCTCGAGCTGCTGGGAAAGACCCCAGCGCTCCAGGACGGCCACGCCCGGCGCGTGCACGAGATGCGTGGAGATCGTGTCGCTCGGGAAACCGGCCCTGTCGACGAGCAGCACTCGCTGCCCCGCGCGCGCCAGCAGCATCGCGACCGGCGATCCCGCGCAACGCGCTCCCACTACGATGGCGTCATACTTACCGGCCATCCGAAAATCTCCTCATCACATGTAAACCACGTCGGTCAGCGGCAACAGCGGCATTCCGCGGCTCTGCCGCACACCATGACGTTAGTGCGCTTTCCAGAGAGGGAACTGACCGTTCGTGCCAGGCACCATGACGATGAGTGCCAACCACCGCTCGTCCGCTTCCGCGAAGGCGGCCATCCGTTCCGCCGTGGCCGGTACGCCCGACCCGGCATCGGGCTTTCCGTGCGGCGGCGCCGGGCCTGACGCGGCAAGTGGGCCACGAAAAGCAAAGAGTCGGAGATGCTCGTGCCAGAGGAGCAAAGCGGCGCATCGGAGCATGTCGTTCCTTCCATAGCCAGCCGACGGCTGATCCGATCCACGACGGAGGCCCGGGCCGGGGACGCTGGCGCTTATTGGACTGAGATGGTCTGCCGCGCGCTCGTCGAAGTGGCCGCGCGGCCGGCGTCCGACGAGTTCAGCGGCCGGATCGAACACTTCGCCGTCGATGAGGTCGGGTTCTCCCTGATCTCGGCGGGAGCGCAGGGCGTGGAGCGGACACGACGTCTCATCGCGCGAAGCAGGGAGGAATACGCGCTGGTCAACATTCAGCTCGCCGGTCGCAGCCGCGCGGTACAAGACGGCAGGGTCGCAGTCCTGGCCGAAGGCAGCATGACCTTCATCGACAGTACGAGGCCGTACTCGCTGACCTTCGACGATGCCTTCTCCCAGCTGATCGTGCAGATTCCCAGGTCGTCTCTCCCACTGCGCACGTTGGCCGAGGCGACAGCCGTGGAACTGGGACCGACGGGGCCCGGCCGCATCATTGCCGACTTCCTGACCGGCCTCGAGCGCCAGCACCGCACCGAGCCGGCCGCGATCGCGGCTCTCGTGCCGCATGCGGTCAGCCTCGTCGACTGCGCACTGAGCCTTGCGGCCAAGACACGCACGCCTGAACCGTCGAACGCAGCCCTCACACGTGAGCGTGTGCGGCGATTCATCCAGCGACATACACAAGAGCCAGACCTTGACGTCGACATGGTCGCCGCCGGCTGTGGCGTATCGCGCCGCACCTTGTTCCGCTCGCTTGCGGCAGACGGCGATTCGTTCACCTCACTGCTCCGCGACGCACGTGTAGCAGAGGTGCAAAGGCAACTTCGCACGGCTCCGAACCGACCGCTGTCGGCTGTCGCACGGCAATGTGGGTTCGCGGGCGAAGCCCAGATGTATCGCGCTTTCCGCACAGCCACCGGCACTACCCCGGCTGCCTACCGGGCCGCCCTGGATCGTGTCCCTTGGTCTGGTGTAGCCGATCAAGTCGGGGGTGTGCGCCGGGGCGCGCCAGGTGGCGTCTAGCGTCCGCTCCCTTGTAGGTGCCGATAACCTGTGCGACGTGCGATGATCTGCGTTCGTGCTGCCGAAGGCGCTGCGCGAGCACAGGATCGTGACACCGGGCACGCTGCGGCGCTCGCACAAGAGGATGGTCGCGGCGAACTGGCGCCAGCCGAAGCCACCGGGGCGCCCGTCGGACTCCGACGAGGTCATAGCGCTGATCCTGCGCCTGGCCAGGGAGAACCGCCGGTGGGGCGTCGTGCGGATCCAGGGCGAGCTACGCCGGCTCGGCCACCGGGCCGCGGCTTCCACCATCCGCAGAATCCTGCGATCGAACCGGATCCCGCCGCCGGTCCTGCGAGACGACGCGTGGCGTACGTTCATTCGTGCCCACGCGACGACCCTGCTGGCCACAGACTTCTTCCACGTCGACTGCGCCGTCACGCTCACCCGGCTCCACGTCGCGGTCGGTCGGAGGCATCGTCCGCGTCCGGCCGACAGGCCGGCGAGGTGGTCAGTCGCACGGGGTGAGAAGCTCTGCTCGCGGGGGCCAGTCGACGAGGGAGCCGGCGGCCTCCTTGAATGCGTCCATGTGGGGCGTCTTGTGGTGCGCCGTCATGGCTGCGGCGCTGGCCCATTCCTCGTAGACCACGATCGTGTTCGGCTGCTCCTTGGCGAGGTGCAGCCGGTAGGCGAGGCAGCCGGGCTCCCGGCGGGTGGCGTCCGCCACCGACCGCATCAGACGTCGCACTTCGTCCGCGTGGCCGGGCAGCGCCGTGAGTTTGGCGACCGCGCAGACCGTGCTGCCCGCTTCGGCGTCGGCCGGTGCGGCGGGGCCGGTGCTGATGCTGAGCCAGGGGGAGTCGAACTCGATGCGGGACCGGCCCAATCCGTGCGGCCGGGTGGTGTAGAAGCGCAGGCGCAACCCGTCCGGATCGGTCACCACCAGCAGCCAGCCCACCAGGGCGACGATCGGCGGCGAGTGCGGAATCCCGAGTGCGTCGAGGCGGCCGATCCACTCGTCGAGGGCCGTCCTGTCCTCGATGGACAGGGTGAGGAAGTCGTATCCCTCCAGCGCACCCGCCGTCTTCGGGTCCAGCCGCAGTTCGACTTTGCCCGCGATCCCGGGGACATCGAGGATGACCGCGAACAGGGTGCCGTCCGGGCGACGGTGGTCCAGTTCGGTCAGGCGCCGGGCGCCGAGGACGGCGCTGTACCACGCGGTGCTGCGCTCCAGGTCGCTGACCGGCAGCTTGATGTGGTGGATGCCGGCGTGTGCGGGGGTCTCCGGGGTACTCATGTGGTCGGACCGACTCCTTCGGGTGAATGGCTCATCGGGCGGGGCAGCGTGGCAGATAGTGCGGCAGGCGGTCGAGTACCGCCCGCGGTGCGGTCTCGACGCCGTGCGCCGCCAGGTACCCGTCGGGGCGTACCAGCAGCGGCTTGTCGAGGCCGGGGACATGGCGGACGGCCAGCACACCGTGCTCGCCGGGTTCTCCTGGTTGGCCGGGCAGCGCCAGGGTCCAGCGCAGGCCGGCGGCGGGGACCGTGTTCGGTGATACGCGGGCCCCGACGCGGGGCAGGCCGCGGTCGGGTTCGGTGCTGTAGCCGAGGTCGAGTTGGGCGAGTTTGGTGGTGATCCACGCGGTGACGCCGGGGGTGGTCGCGGCGGCGGCGAACACGCGGTTGCGCAGTTCGCCCTCTGCCGGGTCGCGCAGGTTGGCCAGTTTGGCGAACTGGCTGGTGAAGGCGACCAGCCCGGCGGCGATCGGGTGCCGCTCGTGGTGGTAAGTGTCCAGCAGCGTCGCGGGAGCCAGTCCGGTGAGGACGGCGTGCAGCTTCCAGCCGAGGTTGCCGGCGTCCTGGATACCGGTGTTCATGCCCTGGCCGCCGGCCGGGCTGTGCGTGTGGGCGGCGTCGCCGACCAGGAACACCGGGCCGTCGCCGAAGCGTTCGGCCACCCGTTCCTGAATGCGGTAGGTCGAGGCCGACACGAGCTCGGTCACCCGGATGTCGTCGGTGCGCGGGCCTCGCTCGGCCAGCAGGCGCTCCACGTCCGCGGCGGTGGGTGCGGCCGGACCCCGCCCCGGACCGACGATGCGGTGCTGGCCGTCGGCCAACGGGGAGACGAGCAGCATGCCCGCCGGCGAGAGGAAGAACGTGGTGTCCCGCTTTGGCACGGCGTCCGAACCCGAGTTCAGGCGGACGTCGGCGATGGCGAACGACTGCTCGGGCGCGTTGCCGGGGAAGCCGATTCCGGCCGCCGCGCGCACCGCGCTGTAGACGCCGTCGCAGCCGACCAGGTAGCGGGCCGAGATCGCGCGCAGCACGCCGTCCGGTCCGGCGACCGTGGCCGCGACGCCGGGGAAGTCGGGAGTGAAGCCGAGGAATCTGTGACCCCGGTGCACCGCGCCGCCCAGTTCCTCGAGCCGCCGCAGCAGGTGCTGCTCGGTCGTCTGCTGCGAGATCAGCAAGACGTAGGGGTAGGGGGTGTCCAGGTTGTCGTAGGACGCGCTGAGCAGGATTTGTTCCCGGTCGTGCAGGCGAAAGCCCCGGCCGCGGTCCCCGGCCTTGACCAGCCGGTCGCCGACGCCGATGTGGTCGAGATACTCCAGCGTCCTCGGCTGGATGGCGGCGGCCTTGCTGCCGGGCCGGACCGCGTTGTTTCGGTCGATCAGGACGTGGTCCACGCCGAGTTGGCGCAGGCTGGCCGCCAGGGTCAGGCCGACTGGGCCGGCCCCGACGATCAGCACATCGGTCGTGGCGGGCGGGACCGGGGGGCTGGTGGGTGACGATGTCATGACGGGCTCCTCGTCGGCTCGGTCCTCGGCGATGGAACCCGATGGCGTGAACCTGCCGCGGCATCGTGGCGGGAGTGGGTGCTCCACCGCCCTAAAGGGAACGAGCGTTTCCGTTTTGAGGGAAAAGTAGCACCGGGGCAGCCCCATGGCAAACGATCGTTCCCGTTTGGGGTCGCCCAGGGGGTCTCCTCCGCTGCCGGCTCGGCGGCCGGCGGTCAATAGAGCCCGATCGCCACCGGTGGCGCCTTCAGCCAAGCGGACGACCGGTTCGGCGTCGTCAGCTCGTCGTGGCGGCGCCCAATGCGGCGAGCCCCGAGATGAGCTGGTCTGCCGGGACGGGGCCGACCAGGTGCTGGTTGACGATCAGCCCCGGCATCAGCGTGACCAGCACCGTCGCCACGTCCTCGGGGTTCGCGTCGGCCGTCAGGTATCCGGCGGTTCGCCACCGGACGGCGAGGGCTGTCAGATGGCCGTGCACATCCCGGTAGAACTCGCCGGTCCGCTCCGCCACGTCGGCTCGACGCAGTGCCTCCGCCCAGGCGTGCATGGCGATTTTGGACAGGTCGTAGTCGAGTCCGGTCGACCGGTCGGCCAGCTCGTCGGTCAGTGCCGTGATGGTTTCGGCGGGCGTCGGCGTCGGTTCGGCGTCGCGCATCCGGGTGAACAGGCCCCGCAGCAGCACGAGCGCCTCGTCGGCCGCGGCCTCGATCAGCTCGTCCTTGCCGCTGAAGTAGCGGTAGACGGCGCTGGTGGACATGCCGGTGGCCGCGATGATGTCGTCCATGGACGTCGCGTGGAAACCGTTGCGGGAGAAACACGTCCAGGCGCAGGTCAAGATCTGACGTCGGCGCAGCGCGCGGCGCTGTTCGGTGATCCTCGGCACCGGGTCATCCTAAACGGGAACGATTCCTTGCGTAAGAGGGTGGGCGTGGCTACGCTGGAACTATACGAAAACGCACGTTCCTCTTTGCCCGTGTGGCATGGCGGACCCGCGGGAAGTTGCTCGGAGAGAGGGAGAACATGTCAGACGATCAGGTCGCGCTGGTAACCGGCGCGACCGGGACGATCGGCCGGGCTGTCGCGGCCGAACTGGGTGCGCGCGGAGCCGCGCTGATGCTCACCGGACGCCGCACCGACGTGCTCGGCGAGGTGGCCGGCGAACTGCGTGCCCGAGGCTTTCGGGTGGAGATCGCGGTCGGTGACGTCGCCGATCCGGCCCATGCCGAGCAGGCCGTGGCGCGGGCGGCCGACGCGTTCGGCCCGGTGACGACGTTGGTGAACAACGCCGGCGGTGGCTCGGGCACCGGCACTTCGATCGCCGCGAGCGATCCGTTGGCGTGGCGTGCATCGCTGCTCACCAACACCTACGGTCCCTACTTGTTCGCCCGCGCCGTCCTGCCGTCGATGCTGCGTGAGCGGCGGGGCCGGATCATCACGGTGGCGAGTCGGGCCGGTACGGCGGCCATTCCCGAGGCGTCCGCCTACGTGGTCGCCAAGACGGCGGTCATGCGGCTGGCCGAGAACATCGCAGCGGAGACCCGGGGCACCGGCGTCGTCTCCTTCAGCCTGCATCCCGGTGGCATCGTGAGCGGGATCAATGCCGAGCAGATCAGGACCGGTCTGGTTTCCGCGGACCGCTTCCCGGATTCCGCGGAGGCCGCCGCCTTCATGATCGGCGAGTTGGCCGGCGGCGGCTACGACGTGCTGTCCGGCGCCTATCTGGACGTCGGCGACGACCTCGCCGCGCTCGCCGAGCAGCGAACCCGTGGGTCCGCGCCGTTGCGCGTGCTGAGCGTGGCGGATCTTCCCGAGCGGTTCCAGGGCCGACCGATATATCACTGACCATACCGACCATGTGATCGGCCAAGGATCTGATGCTGCCGGGCGCGCGGAAGTCGCGGAGCGGTGGCGCCGGCGGGATCGTGTCGGCTCGGTCAGGGCGTGATGACGAACTCCTCGGTTTCCAGGAGGGCGTCGAGCACGACGGGTGTGCCGAGGACCAGCAACGGGAATCCCGCGGCCAGCTCCCGATGGCGCAGTTCGGCGAAGCTGGCGTATACCGACGCGCTGACCCGGAGCTCGGACGGGAACACGCCGTCCTCCTCCAGCGGCAGCATGCGCGCGGCCGCGTTGTCGAGCAGTTCGGCGACGGGGTGATGATTCGGTGTGGTCATCGAATTGTCCTTTTCCGCTCCAGGTGTCGGCGATACGAGGTCAGAGATCCAGGACGAGGTGGCCGCTTTTCGCGCCCGACGTGCACACCATCATCGTTTCCCCTGACTCCCGTTCGGCCGGGGTCAGTACGCTGTCGCGATGGTCCGGCGTGCCGCCGAGCACTCGGGTCCGGCAACTGCCGCAGACTCCGTCCATGCAGGAGAACTCCACGTCGATGCCCGCGTCGAGCAGCGCGTCCAGGATCGCCTCGCCGTCGCCGACCCGGATCGTCCTGCCCGAGCGCGCCAGCTCGATGGTCAGGCCCTTGTTGTCGGCCGCCACGACCCCGCCGTCGGCCTGAAACCGTTCGTAGTGCACACGTTCCTGGTCGAGACCGGCGGTGGCGGCGATGAAGTCGTCTAGAAGAGACGCCGGGCCGCAGCAGTACAGGTGACCGTTCTCGGCCGCCGCGGCGACGATCCGGCCGACCGCCATCCGTCCTGTCTCGGCCCCTTCCGCGAGATAGAGCCGCACCCGCTGTTCATCGGGGTCCAACGTCGCGAGCTGGGGCAGGAACGCGGCCGCTCGTGTTGAGCGTGCCGCGTAGTGCAGTTCCCACGAGGCGTCGAGCTGCGCCAGCCGTCGAATCATGGACAGGATCGGGGTGATTCCGATGCCGCCCGCGATCAACACAGTGTGCTTCGCGTCCTCCACCAGCGGGAAACCACTGGCCGGCGGCCGGACGGCGACCCGCGCGCCCTCGCGCAGGCTGTGTACGAGCTTTGATCCGCCTCGGCTGTCGGGACTGAGCGCGACCGCGACGCGGTAGCACCGGGGAGTCGCTTCCGGGGTGCCCACCAGCGAATAGCTGCGGACCAACCGGGGACCGAGCTCCAGATCGATGTGATCACCGGCGTGAAAGCCGGGCAGTGGGCCGTCGACCGGGACGAGCTCCAGCAGGAGCACGTCCCGGGCGATCGGCACCATCGCGTCGACGACCGTCTCGATCATGCGCTTGCGGGTTCGGGCAGGCTGTCGATGTTTCCGGGGACGAGGTCCTGCCAACGGCCGTTCACGGGAACTGTGGTGTCCGTCAGCGCGCGGACGGTCGTGTAGTGCACCCCGAGCCCGATCGGGTCCTCGCCGGCCTCGTTGCGCCGAACCGACTCCAGCAGCCTGGCCCGCAGGTGCATGACGGCCCGGTCGGCCGCCACCACGTGCTCCTTGGTCCGGTCCAGGATCGGTCCCATGCTGATCGCCAGGACCCAGTCCTCCACCCCGACACCGCTGAGCCCGCTCCAGTCCCCGGACAGCTTCGAACGGTCCTGCCCCAGCCGGTTGGACCAGGAGGAACGGAAGTCGCAGTCGTGGTCGTTCCAGAGTTCGGGGTCGGCGATCCCGGTCATCTCGATGGCCGCCTGGCGGTCGATCGGCTTGTCGCCGTGCCCGACGATGAAGTAGCTGGTCACGCCGTCACTCTGGGGTGCGGTGAAAACGGAGAACTGAAAGGCGGGCGCCGGGACGATGTGGCAGATCGGCAGGACCACCGGGGTGACCCGGATGCTGTGCGTGGGGCTGCCGTCCTCAGCGGGAGGCCCTTGCCGCTTGGCCGCGTAGTGGTAGCCGAACGCCGTGTCCTCGACCTCCAGGGTGGGCGCGTTGTCCGCGACAGCGATCCCGGCCGGGTTCCAGTCCTGCACGAGCGGGGTGAACTCGTCGTCCATCCAGCTCGGGTTGGCCACGTTGCTGTGCAGGATGCCGACGTGGGAGCTGTCGACCCCGCCTTCGAGCAACTGCAGGTAGCTGGCCTTGATGTTGGCCCTGATCACGATGCGGTTCTCGGCAGGCCCTTCGAAGAAGGGGAAGTGCGGGAACGGCGGCTGCTTGGCCTTGTCACCCAGGTAGGTCCACACCAGACCGCCCGCCTCCCGTACCGGGAACGCCGGGGCCCTGAGCCGGCTGCGGAACCGGGCGTCGCAGTGGTTGGGCGTGTCCATGATCGTGCCGTCGGCGGCGAACTGCCAACCGTGGTAGAGGCAGCGGATGCCGCCCTTTTCCACCCGGCCGAGCGCCAGCGAGGCGCCCCGGTGCATGCACCCCTCCTCCAGCACGCCGACGTTGCCCTCGGTGTCCCGGAACACTACGAACGACTCGTCCAGCAGGCTGGTCCGCAACGGGTCGCAGTCCGGCGTGGGGAGTTGGGCCGAGGTGCACACCGGCAACCAGTGCCGCCGCATCATCCGGCCCATCGGGGTTTCCGGGCCGACCCGGGTCAAGGTCTCGTTCTCCGCAGCGGTGAGCATCAGGACTCCTTCGTCTGTAAGCCTCGCAGTGGGTCACCTCGGGAGTAGCTTCCCGGAAAGTGACTTTCCAGGAAGCTACTCCGCGATGGGCCACTCGTCAACGGGAAGCTCGGTCGGCGGTCGGGAGGCTGAAGCGCAGGGCCGCGGCTTTGACTACCCCTGGCGCGGTTCGATGGCGGCCAGCCAGGCGGCGAGCAGCTCTTCCAGGCGGGCGACCTGAGCAGACTTGAGGCTGTCGACAAAGCGGTGCTCGAGACGTACGTGCTCGGCGAACACCCGGTCGATCAAGTCCCGCCCAGCCGGTGTGAGCACGACGATCCGGCCACGGCCGTCGCGCGTGGCGGGGCGGCGGACGACCAGACCGCCGCGTTCGAGGCTGTCGATGCGCTTGGTCATCCCGCCGGTGGTGACCATCGTGGACGTGGCGAGTTCGCCGGGGGCGCGTTCGAACGGCGCACCGGCCCGCCGTAGCGCGGCGAGCACGGCGAACTCGCCCGAGTTGAGCCCGAACCGCTTGTAGAGCAGTTCGAACTGGTCGGCCTGGATACCGGACAGGCGCAGCAGTCGACCGATCACGCCATGCGGGCCCAGGTCCAGGTCGGGGCGCTCCCGCTGCCACTCGGCCTGGATCCGGTCGACCTGGTCGAAGCGGTCGGGATCGCTGCTCATCCAGCCAATATACTGAACCGCCGGGCATCCCCGCGGCTCCCGGTCGGCTCGCTCTGGCCCATCGAAAAGGGTGATACGACCATCGATCGCCGCCCGTTGCCCCCTCCGGTCGGCGAACCTAGCGTTGTGCGGGTCAACACTTCCTTTAGCGGCGGAGGCCGGTCATGGGAAAGTATGTGATTCAGCCGCACACCAGGCTGCAGGAGTGGGTCGCCGAGGAACACGGCTACTTCACCGACGAGGGCCTGGACTACGAGTTCCAGACCGGGGGGCTGTCCAGCGCGGCGCGGACGACCTCCACGGTCCGGTCGGCCGACAGCGTCCCCACCCAGCTGCGCAGCGGTGCGTTCGAGGACATGGCCGCGCAGCGTGCCTGTGACGTGTCGGCGGCCTGCCACTGGGCGGTCAACGCGGTGGCGGCCTCCGGCGCGGGGAAGATGTGGGGCAACGCCTACTCGGTCACGCCGGCCGGGATCTTCGTGACCCCGGAGTCGGACTACCGCCGCCCCGAGGATCTCGCCGGGGTCGAGATCGCCGTCGGGTATCACTCCGGCAGCCACTACGCCACGATTCAGGCGTTGGAGTCGTTCCTGCCCTTCGACGAGCTCAACCTGTCGTTCCAGGGCCTGCCCAACGACCGCGTCCGGCGGCTGATCCGCGGCGAGGTGCCGGCGGCGACCGTGTTCGGCGCGCAGTACTACGTAATGGAGCAGTTGGGCTACCGCAAGCTGGTCGACGCCACCTTCGCGGTCGGCTTCCTGGTCGCGGGCGCGGCGGACCGGACGGACACCGACAAGTACTTCCGCGCCCTGCGGCGGGCGCAGCGCGATATCGACCTGCGGCCGGACCGGTATCTCAAGTACTGGGCACGTGAGCTGCCCGACGACATCGCGGAACTGGTCGACTTCCGGCGGTTCGGTCCCGGCGAGCGGATCGTGTTCGAGCCTTACACCAAGGAGATGTACGACGTCACCCAGGCGTGGATGAATACCCACGGACTGCTCCAGTTGGAGGACCAAGGGGAGTCCGCGTTCACCGACGTCGTACTCGTCTGAGCCGATGAGCGGCTCCGTGACACACGCACCGCTGGAGGGCACGTGAACCTGGATCTGTTCCGCCTGCTGGTGTTCGTCACGGTGGTGGACCGCAACGGTTACTCGGCCGCGGCCCGCCGGCTCAACCTGGCCCAACCCACGGTGTCCCATCACGTGAGCGAGCTGGAGCGGGCGTGCGGCGCGAAGCTGCTGCACTACAAGGACAGGGCGGTCCATCTCACCGAGGCGGGCCAGGAGGTCTACCGGGCGGCGCTGACGATGCTCGCCGAGCAGGACCGGCTCGAGGACTCGCTGGGCGATCTGCGTGAGGGCCGCCGGGGCCGGGTCCGGCTCGGCGCGAGCATGGCGTTCGAGCAGAAGTACTTCTTCGACGAGGTGATCACCCCGTTCTGCCGCTCGAACGAGGGCATGCTGCTCTCGGCCCGGTTCGGGCACAGCCGCCTGGAGGCGCAGGCCGTGCTCGACCGGGAGTTGGACCTCGCCTACGTCCTGCGCTGGCACCTGCCCAGCGAGGCGCGGTTCGAGCACCTGCACGACCTGCGGCTGACCTTCCTCGCCGCACGCCGGCACCCGCTGGCGGGCCAGGACTCGGTCACCGTGGACGACCTGGCCCGGGCGGGGCTGATCACGGCGCCGCTCAACGGGGCCGAGACGGGCTTCTACCGTGAGGTGCTCGGCGAGTTCGGCCTCACCGGGGACCACTCGATCCTGGAGGTCGACGGCGTGCTGCCCAGGATGCTGGCCACGGCCGCCGGCCTCGGCGTGATGACCACCTTCCTCCCCGAGCGCGCTCAGGCCGCGGTGCCCGACGACCTGGTCGCGCTGCCGGTGGCCGGGACGCCCACCGCGGTGCAGGCCGGTCTCGTCCGACGTACGGACGACGCCGGGTCGCGCTGCACGGACGCGCTCGTCGCGTGCATCCGGAAACTGTCGACACGCTGAACTGGCGGCCGACCTCTTCAAGAACGTTCAAGAACGGCGGGAGCAGAGCCATGTCCGTAGTCGTTCGCACTGTCGTGCGCACCGAACTGGAGCTCGTCGACGCGCTGGCCGACGCCGGTGTCGCGACGGTGCACGAGGCGCAGGGCCGGATCGGGCTTCTCAGCTCTCGGCTACGCCCGATCTACCGGCCGGCCCGGATCGCAGGTAACGCGCTGACCTGCGAGGTCGCGCCCGGCGACAATTGGATGATCCACGTCGCGGTGGAACAGGCCCGGCCCGGCGACATCCTCGTCGTCACGCCGACGAGCCCGTGCGGCGACGGGTATTTCGGCGACCTGCTGGCGACCAGCCTGCGTGCGCACGGCGTACGCGGCCTGGTCATCGACGCCGGAGTGCGCGACGTCGCCAGCCTGACCGAGATGCGCTTCCCGGTCTGGTCCGCGCAGATCTCCGCGCAGGGCACCGTGAAGGAGACCACGGGCAACGTCCAGACCCCGATCGTGTGCGCCGGCGCCCGCATCCGTCCCGGGGACGTGATCGTCGCCGACGACGACGGCGTGGTGGTCGTGCGGCGCGAGGACGCGGCGACGGTGCTGGCGGCCGCCCGGGCCAGGGAGGCGAACGAGGCGGCCAAGCGGGAACGGCTCGCCGGCGGCGAGCTCGGCCTCGACTTCTACGGGATGCGAGAGAAGCTCGCCGCGCGCGGGCTTCGCTACGTCGACGCGGCGGAGTCCTGATGGCCCAGACCGCGATACGTTGCTCGGTGCTGCGCGGCGGCACCTCCAAGGGGCTGTACTTCCTGGCCGAGGACCTGCCGTCGGACCGGGAGACCCGGGACGCGGTGCTGCTGGCGGCGATGGGCTCGCCCGATCCGCGCCAGATCGACGGCATGGGCGGGGCGCACCCGCTGACGTCCAAGGTGGCCGTCGTCGGCCGTTCGTCCCGTGCGGACGCCGATGTGGACTACCTGTTCCTCCAGGTGTGGCCGGACCGCGCGGAGGTCTCCGAAAATCAGAACTGCGGCAACCTGCTCGCCGGAGTCGGCCCGTTCGCGCTCGAGCACGGCCTGGTGGCCGCGGCGGACGACGTGACGCCGGTTCGGATCTGGATGCAGAACACTGACAGCCTCGCGGTGGACCATGTCCGCACGCCAGGCGGTGCGGTCGAATACGCGGGGGACGCGCGCGTGGACGGCGTCCCCGGCACCCACGCGCCGATCCGGATCGACTTCCTCGACATCGCCGGTTCCTCATGCGGTGCGCTGTTGCCGACCGGCAACGCGAGCGACGAGGTCGAGGGAGTGCGGGTCACCTGCGTGGACAACGGGATGCCCGTGGTCTGCCTGGCCGCCGCGGACCTCGGCGTGCGCGGCGACGAGACGCCCGCCGAGCTCGAGGCCGATGATTCCCTGACAGCCAGGGTCGAGGCGATCCGGCTGGCGGCGGGCAGGCTGATGAACCTCGGTGACGTCAGCACCAAGACCGTGCCGAAGATGAGCCTGCTCTCACCGCCCCGACACGGCGGCGTGGTCTCGACACGAACGTTCATCCCGCATCGTGTGCACGAGGCGATCGGCGTGTTCGGTGCGGTGTCGGTCGCCACGGCCTGCCTGATGCCCGGATCGGTGGCGGCGGACATCGCGAAGGTGGACACCAGTGAGGGGCCGCGGGAACTCGGCGTCGAGCACCCGACCGGTTTTTTCACCGTGACCATGGATGTCGGCGTGCAGAGCGGGGCGGTGGTGGTCCGCAGGGCGGCGCTGCTGCGGACCGCGCGGTTGCTCATGCGAGGCGAGGTCTTCGTACCTCGGTCGGTGTGGGTGGGCCGATGACCGGCAGGGCGGCGCTCGACGCGGTAGAGAAAGGCCTTCAGAAGTGATCATCGACTGCCATGGCCACTACACCACCGCGCCGTCGGGCCACGCCGAATGGCGCCGGGCACAGCTGGCCACGCTCGGCGCGGGCGGTGTCCCGCCTGACTACCCGTCATTCTCCGACGACCTGCTCCGCGAAACACTCGAGGGCAGCCAGTTGCGTCTGCTCGCGGAGCGCGGCATCGACCTGACGATCTTCTCGCCCCGGGCTTCAGTGATGGCGCACCACCTCGGTGACGAGAAGACCAGCGCTGAATGGGCCAGGGTGAGCAACGACCTCGTCAAGCGGGTGGTCGACCTCTACCCGGAGCGGTTCATCGGCGTCTGCCAGCTGCCCCAGTCGCCGGGGGCGCCGATCCAGTACTCCATCGCCGAACTCGAACGATGCGTCGAAGAACTCGGATTCGTCGGCTGCAACCTCAACCCGGACCCGAGCGGCGGGCACTGGACCGCACCGCCGTTGACCGATCGCTCGTGGTACCCCTTCTACGAGAAGATGATCGAGCTCGACGTCCCGGCGATGATCCACGTCTCCGGTTCCGACAACGCCGCCTTCCACGCCACCGGCGCGCACTACATCAACGCCGACACCACCGCGTTCATGCAGTTCCTGCAAGGGGACCTCTTCGGCGACCTGCCGGAGCTGCGGTTCGTGATCCCGCACGGCGGCGGCGCGGTGCCCTATCACTGGGGCCGCTACCGCGGGCTCGCCGACTTGCTCGGCAAGCCGTCGCTGCGCGAGCACATCATGAAGAACATCTTCTTCGACACCTGCGTCTACCACCAGCCGGGCATCAACCTGCTCTTCGACGTCATCGACCACGACAACCTCCTGTTCGGCTCGGAGATGGTCGGGGCCGTACGCGGGATCGACCCGGAGACCGGCCACTACTTCGACGACACCAAGCGGTACGTGGACGCGCTGGACCTCTCCGCGCCGGACCGGGCGAAGGTCTACGAGCACAACGCCCGCCGCGTCTACCCGCGCCTGGACGCGACCCTGAAGGAGCGGGGATTGTGAACGACTTCGTGATGGACGCAGACTGGCTGCCCTTCCACCCGGCCCCCGGCCGGCCGCGGTGGACACTGCCACCCGGCTCGGTCGACGCGCACTGCCACGTCTTCGGCCCCGGAGACGAATTTCCCTTCGCACCCGAGCGCAAGTACACCCCCTGCGACGCAGGCAAGGATGAGCTGTTCAAGCTGCGAGACCTGCTCGGGTTCGACAAGAACGTGATCGTCCAGGCCACCTGCCACGGAACCGACAACAGGGCCATGGTCGACGCGCTGCGTGCCGCCGGGGGCCGGGCCAGGGGCGTGGCCGTGGTCCGACCAGATGTCAGCGACGAGGAACTGGCGCGGTTACACGAGGCGGGTGTGCGCGGCGTCCGGTTCAACTTCGTGAAACGGCTCGTCGACCCCAAGCCGGACGAGTACTACCGGCGCATCGCCGAACGCGTCGCCCGGCTCGGCTGGCACATCGTCGTCTATTTCGAGGCCGCCGACCTCGAAGAGCGCTGGGACCTGCTCACCTCGCTGCCGACGGTCGTCGTGGTCGACCACATGGGGCGCCCGGACGTCACCGCGCCGATCGACAACCCGGACTTCGAGCGGTTCCTCATGCTCATGCGGGACCATCCCCGGTTCTACGCGAAGGTCTCCGGAACCGAGCGCCTCTCCGTCTCCGGCCCGCCGGACTATGACGACTTCGTGCCGTTCGCCAGGACGGTTGTGGAGTCCTTCCCGGACCGGGTGCTGTGGGGCACCGACTGGCCGCACCCCAACCTCGAGAGTCACATGCCCGACGACGGAAACCTCGTCGACTTCGTGCCCCACATCGCGACCACCGAGGATCTGCGCCGGCGGCTGCTGGTGGACAACCCGACCCGGCTCTATTGGGGGGCGGCCGCGCGCGAATCCGAACTCGACGACATCCCGGGCACCACCGTGTTCACCGGGGCGCGGAGCAGGAAGGGCTTCCAGCTCAACCAGTTCTGCATGAGCCTGCTCAGGGCGGAGAACCGGGAGCGGTTCAAGCGGGCCGAGAGCGGCTACCTCGACGAGTGGGCGCTGAGCCCGGCGCAGCGCCGCGCCGTCGTCGACCGGGACTGGAACGCGGCGATCGCGGAGGGCGGGAACATCTACTTCCTGTCCAAGATCTTCGCCACCGACGGAACGAGCTTCCCCGCCGCGGTGAGCACCATGGTCGGCATGAGCCCGGAGGACTACGCGGCGATGATGCTGGCCGGCGGACGCTCGCCGGAGGGCCAGCGCTCGATCAGGGAAGGCCGCTGACATGGCAAGGATCACCGCGGGCGTCACGACCAGCCACGTGCCCGCGATCGGTGCCGCGCTGGACCACGGCAAGTCCGGGGACGACTATTGGCGGCCGGTGTTCGCCGGGTACGACTGGACGAGGAAGTGGATCGCCGACGAGCGGCCGGACGTGGTCGTTCTGGTCTACAACGACCACGCGTCGGCGTTCTCGATGGAGATGATCCCGACCTTCGCCCTCGGCTGCGCGGAGAGCTTCGCGCCCGCCGACGAGGGATTCGGGCCGCGGCCGGTGCCGGTGGTCGACGGCCATCCCGAGTTGGCGTGGCACATCGCGCAGTCGCTCATCCTCGACGAGTTCGACATCACGATCATGAACAAGCTCGACGTCGACCACGGGCTGACCGTGCCGATGTCGCTGATGTTCGGCCAGCCCGACGCGTGGCCGGTGAAGGTGATCCCGGTCGCGGTCAACGTGGTGCAGTACCCGCCGCCGACCGGCAACCGCTGCTACGCGCTCGGCGAGGCGATCCGGCGGGCCGTGCAGAGCTACGACGCGGACCTCAACGTGCAGGTGTGGGGCACCGGCGGGATGAGCCACCAGTTGCAGGGGCCGAGGGCCGGGCTGATCAACAAGGAGTTCGACGCCGCGTTCCTGGACCGGCTGACCGCCGACCCGCAGGCACTGCGCCGGATGCCGCACATCGAATACCTCCGCGAGGCCGGTTCCGAAGGCATCGAGATGGTGATGTGGCTGATCATGCGCGGCGCGCTCGGCGAGTCGGTCCGGGAACTGCACCGGTTCTACCACGTGCCCGCGTCGAACACCGCCGTCGGCCACATCGTGCTGGAAGTCGCTCCCTGATGGCCGCCCGCCGAGAACCGCTGCGGGTCGCGCTCGTCGGCGCCGGCGCGTTCGGCGCCAAGCACCTCGACGCGCTCTCGCAGATCGAGGACGCCGAGGTCACGGTGATCGTGAGCCGTGGGCTCGAACAGGCGCGGGAACTGGCGGCGAAATACGAGGTCGCCGACGTCGCCACCGAACTCGACGACACGCTCACCCGCGACGACGTAGACGCGGTCATCCTGGCCACGCCGACCCAGCTGCACGCCGCCCAAGCCGTCGCCGCGATGCGCGCGGGCAAACACGTGCAGGTCGAGATCCCGCTGGCGGACACCTGGGCCGACGCCGAACGGGTCGTCGCCGTGCAGCGGGAGACCGGGCTGGTGTGCATGGTCGGGCACACCCGCCGCTTCAATCCGTCGCATCAGTGGGTGCACCGCAAGGTCCTCGCGGGCGCGTTGACGTTGCAGCAGTTGAACGTCCAGACGTACTTCTTCCGCCGCGGCAACCTCAACGCGCTCGGTCAGCCACGAAGCTGGACCGACCACCTGCTGTGGCACCATGCCGCGCACACCGTGGACCTGTTCCGGTACCAGACGGGGCAGGAGATCGTCGCGGCCAACGCCGTACAGGGCCCGATACACCCCGAACTCGGCATCGCGATGGACATGTCCATCCAGCTACGCGGCAACGGCGGCGCGATCTGCACACTCTCGCTGAGCTTCAACAACGACGGCCCGTTCGGCACCGATTTCCGGTACATCTGCGACAACGGCACCTACCTCGCGCGGTACGACGATCTGTTCACCGGGCACGGGGACAGGATCGACCTGTCGTCGATCGGGGTGTCGGGCAACGGCGTCGAGATACAGGACCGTGAGTTTCTCGCCGCCGTCCGCGACGGCCGCGAGCCGAATTCGAGCGCGGCGATGGTGCTGCCCTGCTACCGGGTCCTGGCCGACCTGGAGTCGGGGCTCGCCAGGGCGCACGGCAGCCGGGCGGAAGTTGAAGGTGCGGGGCGACTTCCTGGCCGCGGCCGACCGCGTCGACTTGGCTGACCTCATTTCACTTGCCGTATGGCAGGTGAAATTGTAGGCTGTGACTAGCCGATCGGCAAGTATGCGGCCAGTCGGCTGTTGTCCGAGCGCGGCTGCGACGGTAAGCCGCTCCGGCGGATCGCCGGCGAGACGACCGGATGAAGGGAATCACAGTGAGCGACGAGACGGTATTGGTAACCGGTGGCTCAGGGTTCGTGGCAACACATTGCATCGCGCGTCTGCTGCGAGACGGCTACCGGGTGCGCGCCACCGTGCGGTCCCTGCGCAGCCGGGATCCGGTCCGCGAAGCAGTGCGGGAGGCGGGTGCCGAGGCGAATGGGTCGCTGTCCTTCGCTGTGGCGGAGCTGACCGGCGACGACGGCTGGGACCAGGCGGCCGCCGGCTGCGCCTACGTCCTGCACACGGCCTCGCCCTTCCCCTCGGCCCAGCCCAAGGATGAGAACGAACTGATCGTCCCGGCGCGCGAGGGCACGCTGCGGGTGCTGCGCGCGGCGCGAGGCGCCGGAGTACGACGTGTGGTGGTCACCTCTTCCTTCGCCGCGATCAGTGACGGCCACCCCGAGACGGAACGAGCCTTCACCGAGCAGGACTGGACCGACACCGACGGCCCCGCCGTCTCGGCCTACGCCAAGTCCAAGACCCTGGCCGAGCGTGCGGCCTGGAATTTCGTCGACCGCGAGGGCGGCGGTCTGAAGCTGTCCGTGGTGAATCCGGTCGGCGTCTTCGGCCCCGTCACCGGCTCCCGCCACTCCACTTCGATCGAAGGTGTCAAGGCTCTGATGAGCCGGAAGCTGCCCGCCGTCCCACGGCTGTCGTTCGCCGTGGTGGACGTCCGCGATGTGGCTGACCTGCACCTGCTGGCCATGACCCATCCTGCCGCCGTCGGACAGCGCTTCATCGCCGCCGCCGGCGACGCGGTCTCCTACATGCACATCGCGCTCACTCTGCGCGAGCACCTCGGAGATGGTGCGGGCCGCGTGCCGACAAGGAATCTGCCTGACTGGGTGGTCCGCGTCGCCGCGAGAGCCATTCCGCAGCTACGCGAACTCAACGACAACCTCGGCGTGGTCCGTCACGTTACCAACGTCAAGGCTCGCACCGTCCTGGGATGGACGCCTCGCTCGACCGAAGACGCCGTCATCGCAACCGCTGTCAGCCTCCTTGACACCGGACGGCGAAGGTGACGGAGTTTTCCTCGCCGCCGCCGACGCACTCGAGTTGGCCCGCGTGACGGCATCCACGGTAGACAGCGGCCGATCCCGGGGCAGTCTGTCGCCGCGTCATTCGGGGGTGTCCGGTTCGTGGTCGGCCAGGTGTGGCAGGAGTAGCCGGAAGGCGGCTCCCGCTCCCGGCTCCGACTGCAGTTCGATGCGTCCGCCGTGTGCGGTGGCCAGGGATTGGACGATGGCCAGTCCGAGTCCGGCGCCCGCGCCGCTCGTGCGGCTGCGGGATTCGTCCGTGCGGTAGAAGCGCTCGAAGATACGCGGCGGCCAGGGTGCGTAGGTCCATGGGAGCCAGGTCCAGCGGCAGCGCACCGTTGCGGCCGTGGTCGTCCGGGGTGCTCAGCGAGCGTTCGTCGAGTCTGGCGAGCAGGAGCATGTCCTCGACGAGGCCGGCGAGGCGCTGCGCCTCGCGGGCGATGTGGTCCACGGTGCGGTCGCCGTCCCGCCGTCCTGCGCCCCGACCCCAACAGCCACCTGCTCTGGCCGCGTACCCTCCTGCCCGCCCTCCAAGGCGAGCTCACTCCCGGGGAACACCGACTGGTCACCGCCGTCTACACCGACGGCACCGGAGGCTTCGCAGGCTTCGCTCTTGGCCCTAGTTGGTCTTGAGCAGCCGGGTGCAGGCGCGGGTGAGGGTCTCGCGCAGTTCCTCGGTGGGCAGGTCGGCGAGTGCGGGGACGGCGGTGACGACGCCGATGGTGAGGTAGAGGGCGGCGCGTTGGTCGGTCGAGGGGTTCTCGCCGTACAGCAGGGTGATCGCGCGTTGGCGCATCACGTCGAACGCGGCTTCTTCGGCGGTGTGGTCGGCGTCGGTGGTCGGGTTGGCCATCAGGATGCTCAGTGCTTCGCGTTGTGCGACGAGCATGTCGACGAGTCCGTTGACGATCACGCGCATGCGCTCGGTTCGGGAGCGTTTGGTCTCGGCGATGTCGAGCAGGTCGTTGAGGGCGTGGAAGGTGGGCACGACGATCGCGCGCAGGATGTCGGCCTTGGACGGGAAGTGGTAGTAGACGGCGGCCTTGGTCAGGCCCATCTCGTCGGCGATGTCCTGGAGCGAGGCGCCCTCGTACCCGTGCTCGGAGAACAGCCGTCCGGCCGTGTCCAGGATCCCTTGCCGGGTCGCTCGGGCCTGTTCGGCCCGGGTGCCGCCCGCGGTGCGCGTCATGGCCGTCCTCTATCGAAGGTCGCGGTCGCGCGTCCTCGGCGCTCGACCCGGCAAGTCTATTAGTCCTTCATCCCACTTGCCGATCGACAGGTCAATGGTTGCTTTCGTCGACGAGCGGCCCTAGGCTTTCACTAGCCGATTGGAAGGTGAAATCGGCGACGTTGACGCTCCAGGGATCCGAGGGAACCGATGTCCACCTACCTCTACCGGCTTGCCCGTTGGTCTTATGCGCATCGCCGCGTGGTGCTGGCCTTCTGGCTGGTGCTCACCGCGGGTGTGATCGCCCTTGCGAGCGCGAGCGGTGGCAAGACGAACGACGCCTTCACCATTCCGGGCACCGAGTCTCAGCAGGCGCAGAACCTGCTGTTCCAGAAGATCCCCGCGATCGCCGGCGGTCAGATGCAGGTGGTCTTCGCCGCGAAGACGGGCCCTGATCTCGATGCCGCCGTGCAGCGCGCCGGGGTCGAGCGGGCGCTGACCGAGCTCGAGGCCGTGCCGCAGGTGGTCTCGGTGCGCGACCCGTACCGGTCGGGAGCGGTCTCGAAGGACGGGCGGATCGCCCTGGCGTCCGTGCAGTTCTCCGTCGCCGCCGCCGACGTGAAGGCCTCCACGCTCGCCGACGTGACCCGGGCCGTCGCCCCGGCCCAGGCCGTGGGGGTGGAGGTGGAGTACTCCGGCTCCGTCTACCCCGGTTTCCAGACCCCGGCCTCGGAACTGCCCGAGCTGATCGGGCTGCTCATCGCCCTGGTGATCCTGCTGATCACGTTCGGTGCGTTCGTCGCCGCCGGCCTGCCGATCCTGACCGCGCTGATCGGGGTGGGCATCACCATGATGGGCGTCACCGCGGTCGCCTCGGTGGTGAACATCGCCTCCGCCGCCACCACCGTCGCGCTCATGCTCGGGCTGTCCTGCGGTATCGACTACGGGCTGTTCATCCTGCTGCGGCATCGCGACAACCTGCTGCGCGGCATGGCCGTCGAGGATTCGGTCGCGCTCGCGGTGGGCACCGCCGGCAGTTCGGTGGTCTTCGCCGCGGCGACCGTCGTCATCGCGCTGTGCGGGCTGGCCGTGGTCCAGATCCCGTTCCTGACCGCGATGGGCCTGTGCGCGGCCGCCGCGGTCGCCATCGCGCTGCTGCTCGCGCTGACCCTGATGCCGGCGATGCTCGGGTTCGCCGGGGCCGGGGTGACGAGGTTCTTCAGCCTCCCACCCCGCTCCGGACGCCGGGAGCGCGCCGCCCGCCGGGCAGCCAACGAGCCGGAGCGCACCGCCGGGGCGGGCTGGGCCCGGTTCGTGGTGCGCCGCCGGGTGCCGGTGCTGCTCGGCGGGATCGTGCTGCTCGGCGCGGTCGCGCTGCCCGCCCTCGACATCCGGCTCGGCCT